>JAEPEX010000169.1_pt1 | contig 167261 bp, 166 predicted proteins | sample 9130951 | NCBI WGS metagenome assembly JAEPEX01 (sample SAMN17228542, study PRJNA684324) | microbial mat metagenome | biome: saline marsh[ENVO:00000054]; feature: microbial feature [ENVO:01000007], biofilm[ENVO:00002034], sulphate-reducing...; material: estuarine water... | reverse complement strand
CCCGCATTGGCCTTCGAGGTGGCCCACTGGATGAACAGCCACGCGCCGCCTGTTCGGCCTCGCCGGCCTGGCTGGCCACGGCCAAGGAGAAGCCGCCAAGCGCGGGCTTGCGGCCGGCCGGGCCCACCGGTTCGGGCGCGATTTCGACACAATCGGCCACGCGCGAAGTGTCGGGGCTGACCACCGTCGAGTAGAAGGCCGACCATTCGGTGATCATCGCCACATCGCCCTGGGCAAAGGCGTTGACCGTCTCGGCATGGTCATAGGCGACAATGCCGTCGGGCATGTACTGCATCAGATCCTGGCGGAACTTCAGCCCGGCCTGGCTTTCCTCGCTCATCAGGTTGGACCGGAAGTCGGCGTCGAGGAACGAGCCGCCGAACGGCCAGATCACCCGGGCAAAGCTGTCGGCCGACTGGGTCTCGTTGCGCTTCGACTGGAGCGCAAAGGCGTACTTGCCGTCGCCGGTCAGCGCCGGACCGTAGACATCCTTCAGATCGGTCCAGGTCTCGGGCGGGCCGTCGAAGCCGGCCTCTTCCAGCATGCAGCGATTGTAGAACAGCAGGCCCGAATAGTTGTCGAAGGGCAGGCCGTAGATGGTGCCGTTCCAGCCGCCGAATGCATTGAGCACCAGCGGAAAGAAGTCGTCCATGTCGAGGTCGGGATCGATGATGTCGGGGTATTTCTCCATGATCTCGTCGACCGACACGATCCACTCGTTCTCGGCGAAGTTGCCGATCCAGACAAGGTCGATCAGCGCGATGTCCAGATCGCCGCCGGCCACGAAATCACGCACCTGCTCGCCCAGCGCGTTTTCATACGGATGCTTGATGATGTTGACGGTGATGCCGGTCTCTTCCTCGAATTCGGGCAGCATCGCCTCGATCGCCTCGTAGCCCGGCCGCAGCAAGAACACGACGTCGATCTCGGTGCCGGCATAGGGCGCGGCGGCTTCTTTCAGGCTCCAGGCCATGGCGGGCGCACTGGCGGCCAGGGCGGCCGTCAGGCAGTGGTTCCGAAGAACTGTCTGAGCTTCATGTGTCTCCTCCCAGTGAGAAACGATTGACAATCTTTTTCTCTGAGCCGATACAAATGTAAACTGTGGGTCGCCGTCAACAGCAAAAAGCTGCGCGGGACCGCCGGGCGCCGCACCGGACCGGGGAAAGGAGCGAAGCGTTGGCGACCGTCACTCTGACCGAGATCAACAAGTATTACGGGAGTTTGCACGCCCTGCGCGATGTCACCCTGGGGATCGGGGACGGGTCGTTCGTGGTGTTCGTCGGGCCGTCGGGCTGCGGCAAGTCCACCTTGTTGCGCTCCATAGCCGGGCTGAGGGAATCGATTCGGGCACCATCGAGATCGGCGACCGCGATGTCACGGGGCTGGAGCCGGCCGAGCGCGACCTGTCGATGGTGTTTCAGTCCTACGCGCTCTACCCGCATATGACGGTGCGCGGAAACATGGAATTCGGCATGAAGGTCAATGGGGTCGCTGCCGCCGAACGGGCCCGCCGGGGGCCGAGGCAGCGCGCATCCTGCAACTGCAGGACCTGCTTGACCGCAAGCCGGCGCAGCTTTCGGGCGGGCAGCGCCAGCGCGTCGCGATCGGCCGGTCGATCGTTAAGAACCCGGCCGTGTTCCTGTTCGACGAGCCGCTGTCGAATCTCGATGCCAAGCTCCGGGTGCAGATGCGGATCGAGCTGGAAGCGCTGCACAAGGAGCTGGGCGCGACGATGATCTATGTCACCCATGACCAGGTCGAGGCGATGACCATGGCCGACGAGATCGTGGTTCTGAATGGCGGCCGGGTCGAACAGGTCGGCACCCCGATGCAGGTCTATCACAGCCCTGCGACCGAATTCGTCGCCGGCTTCATCGGGTCGCCCGCAATGAATATCCTGCCCGTAGACAGTCCGTTGGGTTCGGTGGTGGCGCCTCGGCCCGAGGCAGCCAAGATCGGTATCCGCCCCGAGCATATCGAGATCGGGACCGGGAACGGACCCGGTGGAGGCCACGATCCGGGTGCGCGAACGGCTGGGGCCGAGACCTACCTTTACGCGAGTACCGCGGATGGAGGCAGGTGGTCGTCAAGACCGACGGCGACACACCGCTAGAAGCGGGGGCCACGCTGCGCCTCGGCCTGCCCGGTCATCGGGTCCACCAGTTCGATGCCGCGGGCCGGACGCTTGGCCCGCGGGCGGCTGAGGGAGCGGTCGCATGGCGCCATGGCAGCACCAGATCGCGGAGCTGATCGCGCCCGCGGTCGCGCGCTCTCCGCCACAAGGGAGGTGCGGATCGCGCCCGGCGCCGCGGCGGAAACCGGGCGATGGCGGCGCGGCGCACCGAAGCCCGCACGGCGCTGGTGATCGCTGACGATGCAGGCTTTGCCGCCGCAGGCGCGCCCGTCATGGCATCTCTGGAAGCGGCCGGATTCGGTGTGCGGCAGATCGTGCTGCCGGCCGATCCGCTGCCCGTGGCATCGGTCGAAGAGGCCGAGCCGTTCAGCGCCGCGCTGGCGGCCGATCCGGGGCTGTTTCCGGTCTCCGTCGGGTCGGGGGTGATCAACGATCTGGTGAAATTCGCCGCCTTTGCGACCGATCGGCGCTATCTGACTGTGGCCACCGCGGCATCGATGGACGGCTACACAAGCGCCGGCGCGCCGCTGTCGAAGGCCGGGTTCAAGGTCACGATCCCGGTGCGGGCCCCGGTTGCCATGATCGCCGATCTTGATGTGATCGCGGCGGCCCCGGCCGAGATGAACAGCTGGGGCTATGCCGATCTGGCCGGCAAGTCGCCGGCCGGCGGGGATTGGATCCTTGCCGATCTGGCCGGGGTCGAGCCGATCGACAGCGTCGCCTTTCCGTTGGTTCAGGATCATCTTTCCGACTGGCTGTCGCGCCCCGAGGGGATTGCCGCGGGCGATCCCGACGCCGTCGCCGGTCTGTTCATCGGGCTGACCGCCGTGGGTTTTGCCATGGAGGCGCATGGCTCCTCCCGGCCGGCCTCGGGCGCCGATCATCAGATCGCCCATCTGTGGGAAATGGCGGGGCTGCGCCATCGCGGCCGCAAGGTGTCGCATGGGGCGGCGGTGGCGGTCGGCTGCCTGAGCGTGCTGGCGCTGTATGACTGGTTGCTCGGCCAGGACCTCGCCGCGCTCGACAGTGCCGCCATCCTCGCCCGCGCACCGTCGCTCGACGCCCGCCTGGCCGCGCTCGATGCCGCGATCGGGGACCCGGACATTGCGGCCCGGGCGCGGGCGGAAACGGCCGCAAAACACGCCGATGCGCCAGCCCATGCCGCCCGGCTTGCGCGCATTCAGGACGGCTGGGCAGCCGTGCGGGACCGCCTGCGCGCGCAGCTTTGGCGCCATGACGCCATGGCGGCGATGCTGCGCAGCGCCGGCGCACCCGCCGCAGCCGCCGATATCGGGGTCGGCCCGGGGCACTTGGCCGCCACCCTGCACGCGGCCCCATTCATCCGCCGCCGCTACACGATCTTCGACCTTCTCTACGAAACCGGGCTGTGGAGCGCGCGCTCGCCGCCGTGCTGCCCCGGCTTGCCGCACAACAGGGGAGTGCGTAATGCGGATGTCAAGCTGCTTTTCTGTCGGGATCGAACGTTTCGCGCCTTTGGAGCATGGCCCAGATGACGGCGACACGGCGCCGCGCGAGGCGATGAGGGCCTGGTTGTGGTGCTTTCCCTCGCGGCGCTTGCGGTCGTAGAAGGCCTTGGAGAGCGGGTCTCGGGCGGAGACGGCGCAGAAGGCGCTCTGGTAGAAGACGCGCTTGAGGGCCTTGTCGCCGCCATAGGCGCGCCGCCAGCCCGCGCGTTTGCCGGACTGGCGCTGAACCGCGCGAGGCCGGCGGCGGAAGCCAGCGCATCGGCCGAGCCGAAGCGCCGGATGTCGCCGGTGCAGGCGATGAACTCTGCCGCGAGCACCGCCCCCATCCCCGGCAGCGAACGGATGAGGCGCCGTCAGGGTGGTCGGTCAGAAGGGTCTCGAGGTCGCGGTCGATCCGCGCGATCTTCGCCCTCGAATCGAGAGCCTCGGCGGCCAGTTCCCGGATCAGCTCGCCGTGGGGCCTCGCCCGGCACGGCGATCTTCCGGGCATGGGCCGCCTCCAGGGCACGGTCCGCCAGGGCCTGCGCCCCATGCAGATGCGGTGTCTTCTTCAGATGCGCGACGATCCGCGCCTTGCCGGCGTGGCGGATCCCGGCCGGTGTGACATAGCGCGCGAGCAGCGCCAAGGGTCCCTTGCAGCCGATGTCGAGCGCCCGTTCGAGGCCGGGATGGATGCCGCAGAGAAGCCCGCGCAGGCGGGCGATCCGGCGCGTCTGGGCCTGAACCAGCTCGCGCCGGCGCCCGACCTTGAGCCGGATCGCGACGAGGCTGTCGTCGTCGGGCAGGATCGGGCGAAGATCGCGGGTGCGCACCAGCTCGGCGATGGCGAGGCATTGTCCGCCATTGGTCCGAGGACAATGGCGAGCGGCGTCGCGCGGATCGGACTTGCGCTCCGCCGGCAAAGCCCTGACCGGCGCGGTTCACCGCGATCCCCGGGGTGCGAACCAGCGCGAAGCCCTCGGCCAGAAGCGTGGCTTCCAGGAAACGGGCGAAGGAGCCCACCACATCGAGCCCGATCGCCATCTCTTGTCCGAGCCCGCGAAGCTCCGCGACAAAGCCGTCGATCGCCTCCGGGTCGTTCTCGACCGCGCGGTCGAGAACGACCCGGCCCTCGCCATCCACCGCCACCGCCCAATGCGTGACCTTCGCCGCGTCTATGCCAACGCAAATCTTCATCGCCCAGCCTCCTTTCCCACTGGCGCCAGCGTGCCTCGTCCCGCCGGCATCGCCTTACAAAGCCATCGGGGGCATCGCGTAATCAGCGGTCGGACAGAGGCGGCGACACGGGCGGCTCAGCCCTCCGAGCCATCGGGAACAGCCAGCATGACAGCCATACCCGCATCACCTGCGCGCCCGCAGCTTCTCACCTGCAACCGCGCTGTGAAAAGGGGTAAGGCCGCATGACACCAGACGCGATGGCGCGACAGGCGCTCGAAGAGGTCGGCGCGGTGCTGACATCGCCATGCCCGGCGCGGCCGATGCGATGGCCGGCCCGATCCTGTCGGCAAACAGGATCGCGCTTTACGGGGTGGGCCGCGAGGGGCTGATGATGAAGGCGCTTGCGATGCGGCTGTATCACATGGGGCTTGACGCGCATGTGTGTGGGCGACATGACGACCCCGCCGCTGGGCCCGGCGACCTGCTGATCGTCAGCGCGGGCCCGGGCATTTTCTCCACTGTCGGCGCGCTGATGGGTGTCGCCCGGGACGCGGGGTGCCCAGACCCTGTGCGTCACCGCCCAGCCCGATGGCGCCTGCCCGCAGGCGGCCGATCATGTCGTGCATCTGCCCGCCCAGACCATGGCCGACGACACGGACGGCAGCGCCTCGATCCTGCCCATGGGATCGCTCTATGAAGCTGCGCAGTTGCTGTTCTTCGAGATACTGGTTCTCAACCTGCGCGCACGAAAGGGTGTGACGCCCGAGGCGATGCGCGGCTTTCACACCAATCTGGAATGACCATGCGCTGGCAGGACAGGTTTCCATCGCTGGCCGGGTGGCGCTGGTCACCGGCGCCTCGTCGGGCATCGGGGCCGAGGTCGCGCGGGTGTTCGCGCAGGCCGGCGCCACGGTGATCGCCACCGGCCAGTCTGCGGAGCGGCTTGCCGCGCTGGCCGATGAAACCGGATGCGCGACACTCGCCGCCGATCTTGCGACCGCGGACGGCTGCAACCAGCTTGCCGCGGCAGCACTGGCGGGGCATCCGCGCATCGATATCCTGGTCAACAGCGCTGGGCGTCGCGCTGACCGGACCGGCCATCGAGCTTTCCGTCGCCGACTGGGATCGCACCATGGCAATCAATCTGCGTGCGCCGTTTCTGCTGTCGCGTGCGCTTGCCCCCGGCATGATTGCCCGAAAGCAGGGCAAGATCGTCAACATCTCGTCGCAGACCGGGGTGATCGCAATCCCCGATCATGCCGCCTATGCGGCGTCGAAGGGCGGGCTGAACGCGCTGACCAAGTCGCTGATGACCGAACTGGCGCCGCACAATGTCCAGGTGAATGCGATCTGCCCGACCGTGGTGATGACAGAGATGGGACAGAAGATCTGGAGCCCGCCCGAGAAATCCGGGCCGATGCTGGCGGCCACGCCGCTGGGGCGCTTTGGCGAACCGGTGGAGATCGCCGATCTGGCGCTCTATCTGGCCTCGCCGGCCGCGGATCTGGTGAACGGCGCCTTGGTCATGATCGAAGGCGGGTATTCGAGCGTATGAAGCGTTTCTTGCGCATACCGTCCGGGGATCGCCGCGCGGCCTTCATTTTCGCGGCACGGGCTGATCGCGTGGCCCGCGCCGATGACCTGACCGCCGAAGCGGCCTTTGCCCGTTACGAGGACATCCGGCCCCGGCTGCCCCGCTCGGCGTTCCTGCAGGGCAGCGTGGCGTGCGGCGGGCTGCGTGAGGTCGCAGAGCATGTCGATGCCTTTGTGCTCGACGGTTTCGGAGTGCTGACCGTGGGGGAGACCGCAATCCCTGGGCCCCCGCCTGCATCAGGGATTTGCGTGCCCGCGGCAAGCGGCTTGTGGTTCTGACCAATGCGGCGAGCTATCCGCATGCCCAGGCCGTGGCGCAGTACCGCCGGCTCGGGTTCGACTTCGCGCCCGAAGAGATCGTTTCAAGCCGCGATGTCTGCGCCCGGCGGCTGCCCGCCTGTTACCCGGCGCGCATTGGGGGGCGATTGCCGCGCCGAACGACCGGTTTGAGGATATCCCGTCGACATGGTGCGCTGGACGGCACGGGACGCACCCGCGGTGGATGGCTTTTGGCGATGCTGTCGACAGCGGCGTTCGACGCTGCGGATTACGACACCCTGGAGAGCGCGTTGCGGGCCCGCCCGCGTCCGGTCGTGGTGGCAAACCCCGATCTCGTTGCGCCGTGGGAGACGGGCTCAGCAAGGAGCCGGGCTTTTTCGCGCATCTGCTGGCGGATCGCCTGGGGATCGCGCCGGTCTTTTTCGGCAAACCCCATGCGGACGCATTCGCCGACGCCTTGGCGCGTCTCGGGGACCCGCCGCCTGCGCGCTGCGCCATGGTCGGCGACACGCTGCACACCGACATTCTGGGCGGAAGGGCGATGGGATTGCGCACCGTTCTGGCCACGGATCACGGGCTTTTTGCGGGACGCGACCCAGGCCGGTTCATCGCAGCTTCGGGGATCGTTCCCGACTTCATCGTGCCCGCTCCGTGATGCGGCCCCGGCATCGCGGTCTGTGCCTGTGGCGGCATCAACATCCAGCAGGATATAGGACGATCCGCATATCGGGCAGGCGACGATAGAGATCAAGCACGAGTTCGTCAGCCTCCCACCGGAACGGCCGCGGTCAGGCGCCGGTCCTGAGAACGCCGTCCACGATTGAACCGCCCGGATTCGCGCGGGCGCCAGCCGCTTTTCGCCAGTCGGTCGAGCGCTTCGATCATGCGCCCCTTGCGGTCCGCAAGGCATGTGCAGGGATTCAACGGCACCGCCAGCTTCGCTGCCGCCCGCGCGGCTGCGATCGGCACAGGCGCGCTTGGAGCGCCTGGTCAGCGCCGTGCTGGTCGAGATCGACGACAAATGGGCCGCCGACAGCAAGGCCCATATGAACTGGGAATGTCAGGATGCGTGAGCAGACAGGCCGCGAGAGTCCAGACACCAGGTTGCGCAATCGGTCGCATGTGACGGCTGCCACGCACCGGGCCGAGCTGATCGCGCAAGACTGCTTCAGCCTGCAACATAGGTAGAGGCGGCCAGAGGCAACACGCCCCAGCCACCTGATACCAAGGCGCAATGAGTGTGACTCATTGAGCCTTGGGTAAGCGTCCGGTCTGACCGCTCTGCCGCTGGCGGATAGAGGCGGATAGTGTCCACCATCGATAGTGGACACTATGGTGATGGCGTGGCGCGTCGGACGAAGCGGCTTTGGACGGATGATGAGAAGCGGTCGATCTGTTTCCAGACGACGGCGCCGGGCGTTTCCGTGGCGCAGGTGGCGCGGCGCTACGCGGTGAACGCGAACCTGATCTTCAAGTGGCTGCGCGACCCCCGATACGCGTCGGATCCGGCGGCGGTGCCGTCGCCTCCGGTGGAACCGCGCTTTCTGCCGGTGGAGATCGTCGCTGAGGCGAAGGCTCCAGAGATCGCAACCGCTGTACCCAACCACATCGAGATCGAGCTTGCAGGCGGTCACCGGATGCGGATCAGCGGCTGCTATGATCCCGATACGCTGGCGCGGCTAATCCGGGGGCTGTCGGCGTGATCCCGGTTCCGGCCAACACGCGGGTCTGGCTGGCGGCGGGCGTGACCGACATGCGGCGTGGGTTTAATACGCTGGCGGCGCAGGCCGAGAAGGTTTTGGAGCTTGATCCCTATTCCGGCCATCTGTTCGTGTTCCGTGGTCGGCGTGGCGACCTGTTGAAGATTATCTGGTGGGATGCCCAGGGGGCATGCCTTTTTCAGCAAACGCTTGAGAAGGGCCGGTTTGTTTGGCCAGCAGCCAAGGATGGCAAGATTGCGGTCACGCCTGCGCAACTGTCCATGCTGTTGGAGGGCATAGACTGGCGGATGCCCAACAGGACGTGGCGCCCGCTGAGTGTTGGGTAATGCAATAAATACAAGCCTTTGATCGCTTTAGGGATTCACGTTTGATCCTTGAAGTGGTATGGAATGGGGATGCTGAAAGATCTCGATATCACCCCTGAAGACCCCGCCGAGCTGAAGGCGGTGAACCGTCTTCTGGCCAACGAGGTGAAGGCGCTGAGCCTCAAGGTCGAGCAACTTCAGCACCAGCTTCACGGCGCCAACCGCCATCGCTTTGGCAGCAAATCCGAAGGTCTCGACCAACTCCGTCTCGACCTGCAGGAGGACGCCGAGATCGTCCAGGCGGCAGAGGCGCAGGCCAACCCGCCATCCCCGACAAAGGATGCCGGGAAGTCGAAGCGCCAGCACAGCCGCAAGCCTTTGCCGGATCATCTGGATCGGGAAGACGAAGAACTGTCGCCTGGCGATGATTGCGGTCGGTGCGGTGGAACCCTGCGTACTCTGGGCGAGGATGTGACCGAAGAGCTGGAATATGTGCCAGGACGCTTCAAGGTGAAGCGGATCATCCGCCGCGCAAGGCCTGTTCGTGCTGCGAAGCCATCGTGCAATCGCCGCTGCCATCGCGTCCGATTGAGCGTGGGCGGCCAGGACCCGGCTTGCTGGCCCATGTTCTGGTCAGCAAATATGCCGATCACCTACCGCTCTATCGCCTGAGCCAGATATTTGCCCGTGAAGGCGTTGATATTGATCGCTCCACCATGGCTGACTGGGTTGGCCGATCCACGGCTCTGCTGGAACCGCTGGCCGATGCGATTGGGCGGATCGTGCGCCAGGGCGCTGCCCTTTTCGCAGACGATACCCCGGTGAAGATGCTGGCCCCCGGCAACAAGAAGACAAAAACGGCGCGGGTTTGGACCTATGTGCGTGATGAACGCCCTTGGTCCGGGCAATCGCCGCCCTGTGTCTGGTACCAGTTCACGGTGGACCGTAAGGGTGAACATCCCGTCTCTCACCTCTTGGGCTACAAGGGCTGGGTGCATGCGGATGGATACTCCGGTTCAACGGGCTGTTCGGCGATGACAAAGCCGATGAGATGGCGTGCATGGCGCACGTGCGGCGTAAGTTCGTGGATGTTTTCGCCTCGCAAGGCAGCGCCATCGCCGAAGAGGCCATCCGCCGGATTGCCCTACTCTACGCCATAGAGAAGGAAATCAGGGGCATGGCTCCCGAGTACCGGGCCGCCGTGCGGCAGGCCAGGGCAAAGCCGATCTTTGACCAACTTGAAGAGTGGTTGCATGCGCAACTGCCCAGGCTATCAGGCAAATCTCCCCTGGCCCAGGCCATCCGCTATGCCCTGGGCCGGATGCCGAAGGCGCGGCCATATCTCAGCAACGGCCACCTGGATCTGGACAACAACGCAGCCGAGCGCGCTGTCAAACCGGTGGCCATCGGGCGAAAAAATTGGATGTTTTCAGGCTCCGCGCGTGGTGGAAAAACCATGGCTATCGCCTTCACGCTGATCGAAACCGCCAAACTGAACAACGTAGACCCCCAGGCCTGGCTCACCTGGGTGCTGGGCCAAATTGCCGATCACAAGATCACTCGGCTGGACGAGTTGCTCCCCTGGCGTTACGCTGCCCAAGCAGCGTAACAGGTCACGCGGGACGAGCGCCAGAGCGGCGACACCGGACGGTCACAGCCTTGGTATAATCCCATCGCTTTCATCGTAAGCCTACGGCGGGGACCGCGGTCAGGCTGCCTTGACGCCGGGGCTTTTCTGGGCAGCGACCCAGTTCCAGGGGAGCAGTTCGTCGAGTCGGTTCATCGGCGTGCTGGCGATGCGGGCGAGGACGTCGGCGAGCCAGGCCTGCGGATCGGCGCCGTTCAGCTTGGCGGTGACGATCAAGGTGTACATGAAGGCGGCGCGGTGGCCGCCGCGCTCGGAACCGCGAACAGCCACGCCTTTCGTCCGAGGGCTGCGCCGCGCAGCGAACGCTCTGCGGCGTTGTTGGTGAGGCATACCCTGCCGTCATCGAGGAAGCGGGCAAAGTCGTCCCAGCGCGGCAGCATGTAGGACATCGCCTTGGCTACGGGGGCGTGCTTGGAGAGCCTGGCGCGCTCGGCGGTCATCCAGGCGTGGAGATCAGCCACGAGCGGTGCGATCTCGGCTTTTCGGGTCGCCAGCCGCTGCTCGGCGGGCAGGCCGTTGATGGCGCGCTCGAGATCGAAGATGGCGTCGATGCGCTTCACCCGCCTCGAGGGCGAGCGGCGAGATCGGGGTCGCCTTCTTCCCGCGCCGCGCGTTGGCGGCGATGTCGGCCAGCTCGAAGAACTTCCTCCGAGCATGCGCCCAACAGAAGGCGGGCAGGATCGGCCCCGGCTCGCGCGTCTCGGCGAAGAGGGCGTTGAAGCCGGCATAGGCGTCGGCCTGGAGAACGCCGCTCCAGCCGGTGAGATGTTGTCGCGGGTGCGCGCCGCGCCGGTCGCGCGAGAAGCGGAAGAGCGCGGCCGGCGGCGCGGGGCCGCCGAAAGGCCGATCGTCGCGGACATAGGTCCAGAGCCGGGCGGTCTCAGTCTTGCCCTTGGCCAGCAGCGGCACGGTGGTGTCGTCGCCATGGAGCCGCTCGGCGGCCATGACATGCGCCTCGATCAGCGCGTGCAGCGGCGCCAGCGCCGCGGCGACCGCGCCCACCTGGTCGGCGAGCGTCGACAGGCTGAGTTCGACGCCTTCGCGGGCGTAGCGCTCGGCCTGGCGATTGAGCGGCTGATGCTGGCCGTACTTCTCGAAGATGATCATCGCCAGAAGGCTCGGGCCGGCCCAGCCGCGCGGTGTGGGGTGGAAGGGCGCCGGCGGCTGGCTGATGCGCTCGCAGTCGCGACAGCTGAACTTCTCGCGGACGGTCTGGATCACCTTCCACCGGCGGGGGATCACCTCGAGCGTCTCGGTGATGTCCTCGCCCATCTTGGTCAGCCGCGACGAGCCGCAGGCGGCGCAGTTGCAGGGCGCGGGCAGCACGACGCGCTCGCGGGGCAGATGTTCGGGGAACGGTTTGCGGACCGGCTTGCGCCGCTGGAAGGCGCCGACCGTGGTCTTGGCCTTCTCCGCCGCCGCGGCGGCGAGCGCCTCGTCCTCGGAGGCGGTGGTCTCCATCTCCTCCAGCTGGAGTTCGAGCTGATCGAGCAGCCGCTGTTTGCGCTCGGAGCGCTGGCCATAGAGTTCTCGCCGGAGCTTCTCGATCTCGAGCTTCAGATGCGCGATCAGCGCCTCGCTACCAGACACCAGCGCCTGGGCGTGAGCCGCCGCCGCCTTGGCTTGGGCGGCCTCCGCGGCGTTGGCGTCGGCCCGCGCCCCGGCCTCGGCGAGGGCGGCGCGCAGGGCCTCGATCTCGGCGGCGACGTCCGTCATGCAGGGAAGTTTACCGCATGGAATCAGAGACTTGAAGCAGAATCGCCGCCGCAGCGGCTATCCCGCCGTCTGCGGCCGCCAGGTTTGGCGCGGGTTTCGCCAGTCGATTCCGTCGAGCATATAAGCAAGCTGCGCCGCCGAAATCGCCACCGACCCGTTCTTGGGCGTCGGCCAGATGAACCGTCCCTTCTCCAGCCGCCTGGCGTAGAGCGACATGCCGACGCCATCATGCCAGAGGATTTTCAGGAGCGATCCCTGCTTGCCGCGGAAAACGAACAGGTCCCCGGCATGGGGGTCCCGACCGAGCGCCTCCTGCACATCAACGCCAGCCCGGGCATCCCCCGGCGCATGTCGGTCACGCCACAGGCCAGCCAGACCCGCGCCCCCGGCGGCAGCGCGATCATGCCCGCTCCAGCGCCCGGACCAGGCGCGCCAGACCGTCGGCGTCCACGCCCACGCTGACCAGAACCCGCCGCCCATTCGCCAACAGGATCTCCACGCGGTCCTCACCCGGCGCGGGCGGCCTCGGCGGATCGGCGGCGACCACCACCGGCGCGAAGGTCGGCGCGGCGGCCTCGACCATGTCGCCTTCGTCGACCAGCCGCCCCTCTCGTGCGAGCCGTCGCCAAGTATAGAGCTGCGACCGCGAGATCCCGTGCCGGCGCGCCGTCGCGGAGACCAGCCGCCGACCGGCCATGCTCTCGGCCACGATCCGCAGCTTCTCCGCGTCGCTCCAGCGGCGGCGCCGACCAACCTCGACTACCTCGAGCCGCGAAACCAAACTGTCCGTATGGGCGCCCATACCGGCAGATACGACTAATACCAACTTGCGCTGACACCGACTCTCGCAGGGGATTCCCTTTGCAGCCGATCTCTGATTCTGTGTCGAAAACGGACAATGGAGGCAGGCATGGGACGCGCTTTGGCGATACGGAGGGACTTCACGGCGGCGGAGCTCAGGCGGCTGGCCCGGCAGAGCCAGGATGCAGACCAGACGCGGCGATTGCTGGCGCTGGCGGTGATCTATGACGGTGGCAGCCGAGGTGAGGCGGCGGAGACCGGCGGTGTCGGCCGGCAGATCCTGCGTGACTGGGTTGAGCGCTTCAATGCCGAGGGGCCGGCCGGTCTGATCGGCCGCAAGCCGCCAGGCAACCGCCCGAAGCTCGACGATGCCCAGCGGGCGGCGCTGGTGCGGGTCGTCGAGAGCGGCCCGAACCCGGTGCGCGACGGCGTTGTCCGGTGGCGGCTGATCGATCTCGCGGCCTGGGTCTGGGACAAGTTTGGCATCTCGGTGAGCGCGGCGACCCTGAGCCGGGAACTCAATGCGCTCGGCTTCGGCAAGCTCTCCGCACGGCCACGCCATTATGCCCAGAACGCGGAGGAAATTGCCGCTTTTAAAAAGACTTCCCCGTCCGGCTGGCGGAAATCCGCGAGACGCTTCCCGAGGGCACCGCAATAGAGCTGTGGTTCCAGGATGAGGCCAGGATCGCCAGAAGAACACGATCACCCGCCGCTGGGCACGGCGCGGCACACGACCTTCGGCGCCGCACGACCAGCGCACGCAGTCGGCCTATATTTTCGGAGCCATCTGCCCGAAGGCGGGCAAGGGCGCGGGTCTGGTCATGCCATGCTGCGACACCCCTGCCATGACCGCCCACCTTGCCGAGATCAGTGCCATGGTCGACCCCGCGCACACGCCGTGGTCATCCTCGACCAGGCCGGCTGGCACATGTCCCGCGCCCTCGCCGTGCCACAGAACATCACCCTCCTGGCCCCTGCCGCCCCGGTCGCCGGAACTGAACCCGTCGAGAACATCTGGCAGTACCTCCGCGAGAACTGGCTCTCGAACCGCGTGTTCGAGAGCTACGATGACATCGTCACCCTGGCCTGCGAGGCGTGGAACCGCCTCATGGACCGACCGTCGAGGATCATGACCATAGGCCTCCGAGAATGGGCGCATGGGTTCTGATTAGTGCAAGCTGGTATAACCGCCCCCGCCCCGAGGATCGACCGCCCGGCATACTCGGCCGCCTCGCCCAGCTGTTCCTCGATCCGGATCAGCTGGTTGTATTTCGCCAGCCGATCCGAACGCGAAAGCGAGCCGGTCTTGATCTGGCCGCAATTGGTGGCAACCGCCAGATCGGCGATGGTCGCATCCTCGGTCTCGGCCCGACCGGTGCGACATCACGCAGGCAAAGCCGGCCCGCTGGGCGATCTCGACGGCTTCGAGCGTTTCGGTCAGGGTGCCGATCTGGTTGACCTTGACCAGAAGCGCATTCGCGACCGCGCCGCGATCCCCCGGCGCAGCCTTTCGGGATTGGTCACGAACAGATCGTCGCCGACCAGTTGGCAGCGCTGGCCCCAGGATCTCGGTCATCGCCGCCCAGCCGTCCCAATCGTCCTCGGCGCAGCCATCCTCGATCGAAAAGATCGGATAGGCGTCCAGCAGCCCGGCCAGAAAGGCGATGTGTTCGTCCGATGTCATCGCCGTGCCGTCCATCACATAGGACCCGTCGCGGTAATACTCGGTCGCCGCACAGTCGAGCGCCAGCATGGTGTCCCGGCCGGGCGCATAGCCCGCCGCCTCGATCGCCGCCATGATCGCGTCGAGCGCCGCCTCGGCCGAGGTCAGCGCGGGGGCGAACCCGCCCTCGTCGCCGATGCCGGTCGACAGGCCCTGCGCCTTCAGCCCGGCCTTCAGCGCGTGGAAGATCTCGGCGCCCTGACGCACCGCCTCCGACAGGGTCGGTGCGCCCACCGGCATCACCATGAATTCCTGGATGTCGATCGGGTTGTCGGCGTGCTGCCCGCCATTGAGGATGTTCATCATCGGCACCGGCAGCACCGGGCCGAGGTTCCCCCGACATAGCGGTAAGCGGCTGCAGCGAAAACGCCGCTGCCGCCTTGGCCACCGCCAGCGACACACCCAGGATCGCATTGGCCCCGAGGCGCGACTTGTTCGGCGTGCCGTCGGCGGCGATCATCAGCTTGTCGATGGCGACCTGTTCGGTCGCGTCCATGCCCAGCAGCATGTCGGCCAGTTCGCCATTCACCGCCGCCACCGCCTCGCGCACGCCCTTGCCGCCATAGCGCTCGGGCTCGGCGTCGCGCTTTTCGACCGCCTCATGAGCGCCGGTCGACGCGCCCGAGGGCACGGCCGCGCGGCCCATCGTGCCATCCTCGAGCGTGACATCGACCTCGACCGTCGGGTTGCCCCGGCTGTCGGAGGATCTCGCGGGGCGGTGATATCGGCGATTTCGCTCATCGGCGCTCTCCCTGTTGCGCGGCTTCGCGCCCTTCTAGGCCAGATCGCGCGCGCGGTCCAACCCTATCGCGGCCGCGACCGCACGATTGCGATTTCGCCCGCCGGCGCCAACGGCTAGAATCGGCCGGGAACGGAGGGCGGCGATGGCGCGTATCGGACTCATCATGGGCAGCCAGTCGGATTGGGAGACGATGCGCGCGGCAGCGAACACGCTCGACGCGCTCGACATCCCCTACGAGGCGCGCATCGTGTCGGCGCATCGGACGCCCGACAGGCTGGTGGGACTATGCCGCCGGGCCGCGGCCCGCGGCCTGGGCGCGATCATCGCCGGGGCGGGCGGCGCCGCGCATCTGCCGGGCATGGTGGCGTCGAAGACGCTTGTGCCGGTGATCGGCGTGCCGGTGCCGGACGGGTGCTCGATGGGCTCGACGCGCTGTTGTCGATCGTGCAGATGCCGCGCGGCGCGCCGGTCGGCACCATGGCGATCGGCGCGGCGGGGGCAACCAATGCCGCGCTTTACGCCGGCCAGATCCTGGCCCTGTCGGACCCCGCGCTGGCCGACCGCCTGGCGGCCTGGCGGGCGGCCCAGACGGCGGCGGTGGCCGAGGCGCCAAGAGACAATGACTGAGCCGCTGCCCCCCGGCGCCGTGATCGGCATCCTTGGCGGCGGTCAGCTGGCCGGATGCTGGCCATGGCGGCGGCCCGGCTGGGGATGCGCGCGCATGTCCTCGATCCGGGCGAAGACCCGCCGGCGGCCCAGGTGGCGTGGCGCCACAGCCGCGCGCCGTTCGACGATCTCGCCGCGCTGGCCGCATTCGGCCGCGCCGTCGATGTGGCGACCTATGAGTTCGAGAACATTCCCGTTGCCGCTGTCGAGGCCGTGGCCCGCCACGCACCCGTCCGCCCGGGCGAGGCGCCGCTGGCGGTCGCCCAGGACCGGCTGGACGAGAAGGATTTCCTTTCCGGCCTTGGCCTTGCGACGGCGCGCTATGCGCGGGTGGACGGGCCGGACGACATCGCCGCCGCGCTGGCCCATACCGGCGCGCCGGCTTTGCTGAAAACCCGCCGGATGGGCTATGACGGCAAGGGACAGGCGCGGATCGCGGGCCCGGGCAATGCCGCGACGGCCTGGCGGGCGATCGGCGCGGTCCCCGCCATCCTCGAGGCGCATGTGCCGTTCACGGCCGAATTGTCGGTGATCGGCGCGCGCGGGATGGACGGGGCGGTGGTCTGCTATGACCCGGGGCTGAACACCCATGAAGACGGCATCCTGCGGACCACCCGGGTGCCCGCGCCGCTGCCGCGGTCGCGGCTTCAGGACGCGGTGCTGGCCACCGGGCATATCCTGAACGCACTCGACTATGTCGGGGTCATCGGGGTGGAGTTCTTTGCCGCGCCCGAGGGGCTGATCGTCAACGAGTTCGCGCCAAGGGTGCACAATTCCGGCCACTGGAGCCAGGCGGGCTGCGCCGTCGACCAGTTCGAGCAGCATGTCCGGGCGATCTGCGGCTGGCCGTTGGGCGACGGGGTGCGACACGCCGATGTCGCGATGACCAATCTGATCGGCGCGGCGGACGAGGACTGGCCTGCCCTCGCCGCCGAGCCGGGCGCCCAACTGCACCTCTATGGCAAGGCCGAAAGCCGGCCCGGCCGCAAGATGGGCCATGTCAACCGGGTCGGCCCGCGCAGCTAGGCGCGGGGCCTGTCGACCCGACGCGCTGGTGGGCCCCACGCCTTCGACGAGCCAGCGATGACGTGATACCCGGCGTCAACGACGATGGCCCTCGGCATCCATGCCACACCCTTGCATCTCATACGATGTCGGACTATATAGTTTGATATCGTATCATATAGGAGCCCCGCCCATGCGCCTGTCTCGCCGGAAGACCCTTGCCTTGATCGGCGGCGGCACGATCCTTGCCGCCGCGGGCGGTGTGGGCTGGGAGATCACCCGCCCGCTGCAAACCGCACTCTTGCCGTGGGAGAAGGCGGGCCAGTACGACGATCCCCGGATGCGCGCGCTCAGCTGGGCTATCCTGGCGCCGAACTCGCACAACATGCAGCCCTGGAAGGTCGACCTCGCGACCCCGGATCAGGCGGTGCTCTACCCCGATCTGGCCCGGATGCTGCCAGAAACCGACCCGTTCAACCGGCAGATCACCGTCTCCCTTGGCTGCTTCCTCGAACTGATGCGCATGGCCGCCCTTCAGGACGGGTATGCCGTGGCAGTCGATCTGTTTCCCCAGGGCGAAGACCCCGAAGGACTTGACGAACGCCCCGCCGCCATCTGCCGCTTTCGCCCCACGACCGCGGCGCCCGATCCGCTTTTCGCGCATGCCGCGATCCGGCGCAGCAACAAGGAACCCTACGACATGTCGCGCCCGGTCCCGTCGGCGGTGCTGGCGCGGATCGCCGCGGCCGCACAACGCACCGAGGTGGGCTTCACCGACGATCCGGCGGAGGTCGCAGAGCTGCGTGCCCTGACCGTCCGCGCCATGGAAATCGAGATCGATACGCCGCGCACATTCCGCGAAAGCGTGGAGCTTTTCCGCATCGGACGCCGTGAGGTGGAGGCCAACCCCGACGGTCTGGAATTCCGCGGACCGACGTTCGAGGCGATGCGCCTCTTCGGTCTTTTCACGCGGCAGGCCGCCAGCGATCCCGAAAGCACCGCGTTCCAGCAGGGCAGGACCGCCACGACGGCGCCGATCGACACGGCGGTTGCGCATATCTGGACCGTCACGCCGGACAATGCCCGCGCCAGCCAGATCGCGGCGGGGCGCGACTGGCTTCGGCTGAACCTCGCCGCGGCGGGCGAAGGCGTCGGGTTCCACCCGCTCAGCCAGGCGCTGCAGGAATATCCCGAGATGGCGGCGATCCACGACGCTGTGCATGCCCGCTTCGCCCCGGATGGCGGGACGGTCCAGATGCTCTGTCGTCTCGGCTACGGCCCCAAGATCGGGCCGACCCCGCGCTGGCCCGTCGAGGCCAAGATACGGGAGGCGTGATCCGGGCGGCGCTTGGCCATCGCCGTCATCCGCCAGCCCGCCCCGGCGCGCGGCGGGTGGGCGGGTGGGGCCGCGGGCCGGGGCGGGCCTTGCACCCCGCGCGCGGCCCCGCTACCCATCGCCCGCACCCGCAACCGCGAGGATTCCGCCCATGGCCGCGCCCCTCGACAGCGACCCCAAGACGCTTGTCAGCACCGACTGGCTGGCGCGCAACCTGGCCTCGCCCGACATAAGGGTGATCGACGCCTCGTGGTACCTGCCCGAGGACGGCCGCGACCCGAAGGCCGAATACAACGCCGCGCATATTCCCGGCGCGCGGTTCTTCGACATCGACGAGATCGCCGACACCCGGTCGGACCTGCCGCACATGGCCCCCCCGCCCGAGAAATTCATGTCGCGGATGCGCAAGATGGGGGTGGGGGACGGCCATCAGGTGGTGGTCTATGACGGGGCCGGCATCTATTCCGCGCCGCGCGTCTGGTGGCTGTTTCGCCTGATGGGCAAGACCGATGTCGCGGTGCTCGATGGCGGGCTGCCGCGCTGGCGGGCGGCGGGCCATCCGATCGAGGACATGCCGCCGGTGCTGCGCGAGCGGCACCTGACCGCGCGGCGGCAGGCCCATCTGGTGCGCGATGTCACCCAGGTCGCGGCGGCGATGAAGCTTGGCGACCACGAGATCGTCGATGCCCGCGGCGCCGAGCGGTTCCAGGGCCAGGCGCCCGAGCCGCGCGCCGGGCTGCGGTCGGGCCATATCCCGGGATCGAAGAACCTGCATTACCGGGCGCTGCTCAACGCCGATGGAACGATGAAGGATGGCGCCGGGCTGGCGGCCGCCTTCGACGCGGCGGGCATCGACCGCGACAAGCCGGTGATCACCACCTGCGGGTCGGGGGTGACCGCGGCGATCGTCAATCTGGCGCTGGAGCGGCTCGGCCAGCGCGATCACGCGCTTTACGACGGGTCCTGGGCCGAATGGGGCCGGTTCGAACAGTTGCCGGTGGCCACGGGATGAGCCGCCACCGCGCCGGCGAGACCGTCACCTATACCGTGACCTGGCTGGAGATGGACGCGCGGCCGGCCCGGCCGATGGCGCCCCTGCCGGGCAATATCGGCGGCACCATCCTGCGCGCCGACGACCCGCCGGTGTGGTATTTCCGCGCGCTCTACGACGCGGTCGGGCGCGACTATGCCTGGGACGACATGCATGACGAGCCCGAGGACAAGCTGAAGGTGATGCTGCACGATCCCGCGGTGTCGATGTACACGCTGATGGCAGCGGGCTGGCCGCATGGCTTCTTTCTGATGGATTGGCGCCAGGAAGGCCGGGCCGAGATCGCGAATTTCGGGCTGGTCCCGCAGGCGATCGGCCGGGGGCTGGGCGCCTTTTTGCTCGACACCGCGATCCAGACCGGCTGGGAACGCGCCGGCGTCCGCAAGCTGACCGTGAACACCTGCACGCTCGATCATCCGCGCGCCCTGCAGCGCTATCAGAAACACGGCTTCCAGCCCGTGGCGCAACAGCAACGCAGCCGCGTTCTGCGCCGCGATCTGCCGCATCCCCCGGCCTGACGGCCGCGACAGAGGACCGACCATGCTTGAGCGTCTCGACCAGCCCCCCGCCGACAAGATCCTGGCGTTGATGCAGGAATTCCGTGCCGATCCGCGGCCGGACAAGATCGACCTGGGGGTCGGCGTCTATCGCACGCCCGAGGGCGTGACACCGGTGATGCGCGCGATCCGCGCTGCCGAAAGGCAGCTTTGGGAGGCCGAGACGACCAAGACCTACACCGGCGTGGCGGGCGAGCCGGCCTTTCACGCCGCGATGGCCGATCTGATCCTTGGCCCCGACCGGCCGACCGACCGGCTGGCGGCGGCGGCGACGCCGGGCGGCACCGGGGCGGTGCGCCAATGCCTCGATCTGATCCGGCTGGCCGCGCCCGAGGCGACCGTCTGGCTGTCGGCGCCGACCTGGCCCACCCATCAGACCATCCTGCGCTATCTGGGCATGCCGATGGCGGAGTACCGCTATTTCGACGATGAAAGCCGGGGCGTCGATTTCGAAGCCATGCTGGCCGATCTCGACCGGGTCCGGCCGGGCGACGCCGTGGTGCTGCATGGCTGCTGCCACAACCCGACCGGCGCCAATCTGACCCTGCCGCAATGGGGCGAGGTCGCCGCGCTGCTGGAGGCCCGCCAGGCGCTGCCGCTTGTCGATCTCGCCTATCAGGGCTTCGGCGACGGGCTGGACGCGGATGCCGCCGGCGTTCGGCTTCTGGCCGCGCGCCTGCCCGAACTGCTGATCGCAGCGAGCTGTTCGAAGAATTTCGGGGTCTATCGGGAACGCGCCGGCATCACCCTGGCGCTGTGCGCCGAACCGGCGGCGGCGCGGGTCATCCAGGGCCGGCTCGGCTGGCTCAACCGGCAGACCTATTCCTTTCCGCCCGATCACGGGGCACGGCTGGTGACCATGGTGCTCGAAGACCCCGCGCTGCGCGCCGACTGGCAGGCCGAACTCGAAGAGGTGCGCCGGAACATGCTGGCACTGCGCACGCAACTGGCCGAAACCCTGCGCGACCTCGCCCATTCCGACCGCTTTGCCTTTGTCGCCCAGCATCGCGGCATGTTCTCGCGGCTGGGCGCCAGCCCCGAACAGGTCGCCCGGATGCGCGCCGATCACGGCATCTACATGGTGGGCGACAGCCGGGTGAACATCGCCGGGCTGAACAGGGCGACCGTGCCGATCCTTGCCGAAGCGATCGTCAAGGCCGGTGTCTGACCGCGGCACGGCCACCGGCCGGACCCGGCTGTGGCCCTTCATGGCGGCGATGGCGGCGATCGTGCTCGCCTCAAACATCCTGGTGCAGTTCCTGCTGGGCGACTGGCTGACCTGGGGCGCGCTGACCTACCCGTTTGCCTTCCTCGTCACCGATCTGGCGAACCGGCTGCACGGCCCCGCTGCGGCGCGGCGGGTGGTGCTGGCGGGCTTTGCCACCGGACTGGCGTTGTCGGCCATCGGCACGCAGATCGATCTGGGCGCCGGGCCGGTCGTGACCCCGCGCATCGCCATCGGCTCGGCCACGGCGTTTCTGGCCGCGCAACTGCTGGACGTCGCCGTTTTCGACCGGCTGCGGCGGGGCGCCTGGTGGCGGGCGCCGCTTCTGTCCTCCACCTTCGGCTCGGCGCTTGACACCGCACTGTTCTTTTCCATCGCGTTTTCCGCCGTGCTGGCGTTGCCGCCCGGCTGGGGCGATGTGGCCTGGGCCAATGTGGTCCAGCCGCTGCTGGGCCGCGGGCCCGAGGCGCCGCTCTGGGTCTCGCTGGCCGTCGCCGATTTCGGTGCCAAGCTGATGATCGCCGCGCTGGCGCTGATCCCGTTCCGGCTGCTGACGACGCGCCCGGAATCGGGCTGACCGGAAGACAGCCGCGCCGCTGTCTTGCCATTCGCGTAAGGTGGCCGCGATTGGCGGTGCGGGCCGACCGTGTCGCCACGGTGCAGGAGGGAAGGGGCAGGACGAACCGGGCCGTCGCCAACCCGATCTGGCCAAGACCCTTGAATAGACATTGGAGGCGAGTACCGGAATCGAACCGGTGTACACGGATTTGCAATCCGCTGCGTCACCACTCCGCCAACTCGCCGAAGGAAGGCCCGCTTAGCCCCCAAGGACCCTGCCCGTCAAGGCCCGCCGGCGCCGCACCAGCGGCGACGGAACCGAACACCGAGGGGGGCCGCGGCGGGCGGCCGCCGGGGCCGCCCGCGACAAGGTCGGTCAGCCCACCGTCAGGCGACCGTCGAGCGCCGCACCCGTTTCGGCCGAGATGACGCCGGTTTCGCGGATATGGGCGACGATCTCGTTGCGGTAGACAAGCCCGGTATGGTCGTAGTCGAGGCCGCGCAGGTCCATGCTGGCGATCGCGCCCGGCACGCCGGCACCGATCGGCTGGCCGTTCCATGCCTCGCCGAAAGCGCCAAGCGCGATATAGGTGTTGATCGCCATGGTGAAGGTCTCCGACAGCAGATCAGCGATCGGCTTGCCATCGACGGTGACGTCGACCGCCCGCGCACCGGCCGCCGAGGCGCCGAGATCGATGCGATAGCGCAGCCCGCCCGAGAAATGCAGGAACCCGCGCGAGACGAAGCCGGCCATGTCGGTGGCGCCGGCCTCTTCGGGGCGGACGATCCGCTTGGCGTTGCTGTCGAGCATCGCCTGGATCTGTGCGCCGGTCATCCGGGCCACATGGATGGCATCGGCATAGGGCATCACGTCGTACCATTGCCGGAAGCTGAGCGGCCCGTCCGCCACCCCGGCCGAAACCCCGGTCGCATTGAACAGCGCCAGATCGACGGGACCGTTCGGGAAGGTCGCCGACCGGGCAACCAGCGCATCGTTCATGTAGTTCGCCAGCGCCAACTCGCCGACATAGCGCTGCGCGATCGTCCGCTCGGTGCCGATGGCGGCACCCGCCGTCACCCGGCCGATCGTCTCGGCCAGCTTGTCGTCGAGCAGCGCAACGAGGGGCGCGATATGGGCGGCTTCGAATTCGGCATCGTAGTCGCCGTCCTGTTCGGTGCCCGCCCGGGCCGGATCGTCGGCCGCCACGCGGTCGTCGCGGCGCTTGATGCCGTGCAGCCCGACATGGCTGAACCAGGCCTTGCGGCCGGCCTCGGCGGCGATCGACATCGACACCTCGCCAAGATGGCTGCCATTGGCGCCGGCCTGGGCGATCAGCACGCCATCGATCATGTTGTCGGGGTCGAGGCCCGGTGCATTGAGCACGGTGTGCGAATGCCCGCCGATCAGCACCACCGGCTTGTCGGTCAGCGGTCCGGCGGCGGCGGCAATGTCGAAATCGCCCTCGCCGATCAGCCGCGCCGCGCCCGCCTTGCCGCTTTGGTGCTGGCCCGAGCCATAGCCGCAATGCGACAGGATCACGACAACGTCGGAAATCCCGGCCACCGCCGGCATCAGATTGGTCAGCGCGGCGACCGGGCTCGCCACGGCAAGGCCGGGATCCGAGGGCTGGCCGACACGGGTATCGACCGCGGTGGTCAGCCCGATGACCCCCACGCGCAGCCCCTTCGCCTCGATCACCGCGGCGGGGGCATAATCGCGGTTCATGTCCAGATGGGCCGAGCCGTGGACATTGGCCGACAGCACCGGAAAGGCGGCGTCGCGTTCGATCCCGATCCGCAACAGCGCCGCCCCGCGGTCGAATTCATGGTTGCCCAGAACGGCCAGATCGACGCCCGCACCCGAGGCGGCGCGATAGCCCGGGTCGGCGACGAAACCCTCCGGGTCCCAGCCCATCAACTCGTCGAAGATCGAGCCGGTGTGATCGTCGCCCGCCGACAGGAACAGCACCGCCTCTTCCGGCCCGGCGGCGGCGCGCGCGGCGTTCACCTTATGCACCATCTGCGCCATCCGATGGGTATCGCCCCGGCTGGCATGCATGTCGGTCATGTGGTTGTGCATGTCGTTGAAATGGAAAAGCCGCAGCACCCTGCGGTCGCCTTCGGCCAGCATCGGCGCGGGGGCGGGGTTGCCCGCTTCGGTGACGATGCCGGCAATCGGCCCGGCCAGCGGATCGCCCTGCAGCAGCCAGATCGCCTGCGCCGCCCCGGCGGGGTTCGGCACGGATGGCACCATCAGCAACTCGCCCGGACCCGCCTGGGCCCGGGCGCGGAACGCGACGATGGGCGACAGCGCGGCCGCCCCGGCGGCGGCAGTGCCGTGCAGGAAGGCACGGCGCGACAGCGGAAAACGGGTTTGCATCGGACCCTCCCATGTTGACAGGGCTCCCATAGCGGCGGGCGATGTCAGTTGCGTGACAGCGTGGCCCGGGCAGCGCGCGGCCGCCCGTCCGATGGCTGCCCTTGCCCGATGGCTGCGCGGCGGCGCCTAGGATCGCGGGATTTGCCGGCGCAGATCAGCCACATGGGCCGGGAAATCGCGCGCATCCACCGTCGCCTCGCGGATCAGCTGGTCGAAATTGCCGATCAGGCGCCGCACCCGCACCGCATCGCGGAAGACGATATAGTGCCCGCCGGTGTAAAGCGCGGCCATCTGCGCCCCGAAGATCGTCACCGGGGCCGAAAAGACCTGCCGGGCGTCGAACAGGAAGATCCGCAGCCGCGGGTAAAGCTGCTCGCACAGGTGGGCGAAATGCGCGAGCTGGGCGGCGCGCAGGTTCGTCTTGACGCCATCGTAATACCCGGTGCCGTGGGCAAAGCTGCCCAGCTCGTAGGCCGGCATCGCGATCTCGTAGTCGCTGTCGGCGCCGCGCATCCAGTCCAGCCGGTCGGCCGCCGCGCCGACCGCCTGCTCGGGCGTCCGGCTGACATGGCTGGCATATTCCCAGCGCAGCAGCGCCTCGGTCTTCAGCAGGTCGGGCAGCGAGGCCGGAACATGGCGGATCTTGCGGCCGGCGGCCTCGCGGTGCCAGGCGAAGATCTGCTCGTCCACGGCGCTGCGCGGCGCCTCGGTCATGGCGAAATCGGTGTCGAGCAGGTCGCCGGCCCGTTCGGGCCGTTCGGACAGCCCCAGCAGCCAGTCCGCCGAGACCGACAGCGCGGCGGCACATTCGGCGATCACCTGGGCGTTCGGCAGGCGGACGGACCCCGGGGCCAGCAGCTGGGTGACGGTGGACCGGTCGACGCCGGTGCGCCGGGCGAGGTCGGCCCGGCTGAGGCCGGCATCGCCCAGGGCAAGGGCCAGGCGGTCGCGAAACAGGGCGGCCCGGCCGGACTTGTTGCATTCAGGCATCAGAAGGCGCGTTTGCCAAAACATCCTTGACTTTATGGTGCGCGAATTCGGTCTGTGCAACCGCCGCGGCGGACCCTAGCGTCGCAAGGTCCGGGATTTGCGGACAGTTCAGGACAGGCTTGGCAAGGGGGCGGCGTGGCGCTGATGCGCGTGGGGGTCGAATGGCCGACGATCGGGTTGCTGGCCCTGTGTTACGCGCTTTGGGCGCTGGCCACCGCTTTCCTGGCGCCCTGGTCGCTGCCCCTGGCCGTTCTGCTGGCCGCGATCGCGATCGCGCTGCATTCCTCGCTGACCCATGAGGCGGTGCATGGTCACCCGTTCCGGGCGCCCGGGCTGAACGCGATGGCGGTGTTTCCGGCGCTGGGACTGTTCATCCCCTATGGCCGGTTCCGCGACCAGCATCTGGCGCACCATCACGACCCGATCATCACCGACCCCTATGACGATCCGGAGTCGAACTACCTCGACCCGGCGGTGTGGGGCGGGCTGCCGCGGCCGCTGCGCACGATCCTGCGCGCCAACAACACGCTGCTGGGCCGGATGGTGTTGGGCCCGGCGATCGGGCTGGCGATCTTTGTTGGCCGTGACATCCACGCCATCGCGACCGGAGACCGGGCGGTCGCGCGCGCCTGGGCGTGGCATCTTCCGGCGCTTGCCCCGGTGGCGGTCTGGCTTGCGCTGGTCGGGCAGATGCCGGTCTGGGCCTATCCGGCGGCGGCCTATGGCGGCATGGGGCTGTTGAAAATCCGCACCTTCCTGGAACATCAGGCGCATGAAAAGGCCCGCGCGCGCACCGTGATCATCGAGGATCGGGGGCCGCTGGCGCTGCTGTTCCTCAACAACAACCTGCATGTCGTCCATCACATGCATCCCCGCGCGCCCTGGTACCGGCTGCCCGCGCTTTATCGCGCCAACCGCGAGAAATACCTCGCCCGCAACGGCGGCTACGCCTTCCGGTCTTATGGCCAGGTGTTCGCCCGCTTCCTGTGGCGGGCCAAGGACCCGGTGGCGCATCCGCTCTATCGGCCGGGCGGCAGCGGCTCGACCTGAGGCGCACGCCGTGACAAGGGGCGGGGATGCCGCCCTGGATCGCCGCCACCCTTGCCGCCGCCTTTCTGCAGAACCTGCGCTTCATGGCGCAGCGGCATCTGCGGCGGACATCGCTGTCGACGGCCGGGGCGACATTCGCCCGGTTCCTTTGGGGCGCCCCGCTGGCGGCGCTGTTCGCGGCCGGGCTGATCGCGGGGCGCGGCGATGCGCTGCCGGGCATGGGGGCGGGGTTCTGGGGCTGGGCGCTGGCCGGCGGGCTGACCCAGATCCTGGCCACCATGTGCGTCGTTGCCCTGTTCGCGGGGCGCAACTTTGCCGTTGGCATCGCCCTGAACAAGACCGAGACGCTGCAAACCGCGCTGATCGCCTGGCTGCTGTTGGGCGAGGGCGTCGGGCCCGCCGCCCTCGCCGCCATCATCGCGGGGTTTCTGGGCGTGCTGCTGCTGTCGGAACCGCCCGAGGCCGGCAGCACCGCCAGCCTGCGCGGCGCCGTTCTCGGCCGCTCGACCCTGCTGGGGCTGGCAGCGGGCGCGCTGTTTGGCGTCTGTTCCACCTGCTATCGCGGCGCGATCCTGTCGCTTGACGGGGGCGATGCGCTGCTCCGCGCGGCCGTCACCCTGTCGGCGGTCACCGCCGCGCAGGCGCTGGCGCTGGGGCTGTGGCTCGCCTGGCGGGAGCCCGGGCAGCTCGGCGCGGTGCTGCGCGCGGGCCGGGCGGTGGCCGCGGCCGGGACCGCCGGCATCGCCGCCTCGCTGTGCTGGTTCACCGCATTCGCGCTGCAAAGCCCGGCCTATGTCAAGGCGCTGGGCCAGGTCGAATTGCTGTTCAGCCTGGCCGCCTCGGCGCTGATCTTCCGCGAGCGCAGCACACGCCGCGAACTGGCTGGTGCGGCGCTGATCGGGGCCAGCGTGATCGGCATCGTCCTGGCGGCGTGACGCGGTCGCCTTGCGGGGCCGGCGCGCCTTGGCTACAGCCCGCCGCAACACGGCAGGGGGAACGGCCGATGGACCAGGCGAAACTGAAAGCCGCGATCGAGGCGGCGTGGGACGACCGCGAGAACATCAACCCGGGCACCCATGGCGCGCGCGAGGCGGCGATCCTCGAGGCGATCGAGGCGCTGGACGAGGGCACGCTGCGGGTGGCCGAACCGGGCCCGGACGGGCTGTGGCATGTCAACCAATGGGCCAAGAAGGCGGTGCTGCTGGGCTTTCGCCTGCACCCGATGGCGGTGCAGGAGGGCGGCCCGCAGGGCGGCACCTGGTGGGACAAGGTCGACAACAAGTTCGCCGGCTGGGGCGCGAACCGCTGGCGCGATGCCGGGTTCCGCGCCGTGCCGAACTGTGTGGTGCGCAAGGGCGCGCATATCGCGCCGGGCGTGGTGCTGATGCCCTGCTTTGTCAATATCGGCGCCCATGTCGGCGCGGGCACGATGATCGACACCTGGGCGACCGTGGGGTCCTGCGCCCAGATCGGCCGCAACGTCCATCTGTCGGGCGGTGCGGGCATCGGCGGCGTGCTGGAGCCGATGCAGGCCACGCCCACGATCGTCGAGGACGACTGCTTCATCGGTGCCCGCTCCGAAGTGGTCGAGGGCGTGATCGTGCGCCGCGGCGCGGTGATCGGCATGGGCGTCTTCATCGGCCAGTCGACAAAGATCGTCGACCGCGCCACCGGCGAGGTGAGCCATGGCGAGGTGCCGCCCTATGCGGTTGTGGTCGCGGGCTCGATGCCGTCCTCGGGCGGCGTGCATCTGAACTGCGCGGTGATCGTCAAGCGGGTCGATGAACGGACCCGGTCGAAGACCGCGATCAACGAATTGCTCAGGGACTGATGGCACCGAATCGGGCAGCCGCGGCCCCGGCACCGGGTGCGCCGGCATCGCCCGACCAGCCGCATACGCCATCTGTCGCGCTGCCGCCGCCCGCGCAATTGGCGGCATCCCCGTGATGCGCGTCGTCGCAATCACAACAGGCGGCCCGGGAAGCTATTCCCGGGTCTTCGGCGATCTGGTCGCGGGCGGGCTGCGCGAAGCCGGCGCCGATGTGACCCGGATCGACCTCTCCGAGGATGTGCGCGACCTGCCGGGCCATGACGCCTATCTGGGCGTCGGCGACGAATTGCTGTGGCGCAACCCGCCGATCGTCGCAGCAATCCGCGGCATGGGTGGCCGCTGTGCCGACTTTCGCGCGCGCTACATGAACCCGCGGCCGACCTATCTGTATCGCCGCTTCACCGATCATCGGGGCCGCGGCCCGGACATGGTGTTCACGCATTTCAGGTCGCGCCACCCGCGCAGCCATTATGTCGGCCAATGCGTCGACGCGGCCGAACTTTTCCCCGAACATGACGGCCGCTTCACCGTGTTCATCGACCATGACCGGCCGCGGCGATCCGTGCTTGCCGACATCCTGGCCCAATGCGCCGCGCTGCACCGTGAACGGCCGGAATGGCGGTTCTGGTTCATGTCGGATCGCGGTATCGTCGAGAACGATTTCCGGATGCCCGAGGCGGCGCACCGAACCTATCCCTTCACCGAGATCGCCTGGTATTATCGCCGCACCCATGTCGTGCTGCCGACCCATCGCGAGACCCAGGGGATGCTCGCGGCCGAGATCGCCATGTGCGGCGGGCTGACGGTCCTGCGGCCGTGGATGTATCCCGCCGAGCGGCGCGCCGAGATCCCGCATCTGCTCTACCGGCGCCGGCTGACCCTGCCCGAGACGGTGGATATCGAGGCCAACCGCCGCGTCGCGCTCGGCAACTTCTCGCCCGCCGCCTTTGCCGCGCGGGTCATGGCGGGGCTCGAAAGGCTGGTCCGGCTGCCGCGCCGTTGATCCGCGATGCCGGATGTGCCGGCCCGCTTTACGCCGGAGGGGCGCTGCGCCACTATGCCAGCGGTTCGAAGCAGCGCAGGGCAGGGTGAATCGAAATGCAGGTCTATACCCTCTTCGTCGAGGTCGGCCGCAAGCCCGGCGACGGCCTGCCCGACGGTGCGACCGGCGCCGGGCTCCTGTGCTATGCCGGTGGCGTCGACGAGGCCGAAGCGGTGCGCGAGACGGTCGCGGTGCTGAAACGCGCCGACATGGCGCCGCTCGCCGTCGAGGGGGTGGGCACGCTCGCCGAACGGCGGGCGGCGGGCGAGGATGTCGACCCCGACGAGGAAAAGCTGGTGACCCAGGCGGCCGAACAGGACGCGGTGATCATCGCGCAGGTAACCCCGGTCTTCGACGACGGGGCCCGGGAATGACCGTCGACCCGGTCCATCTGACCCAAAGCCTGGTGCGCTGCCGGTCGGTCACGCCCGCGGAAGGCGGCGCGCTGGTGCTGCTCGACGAGGTTCTGTCCGAGGCGGGCTTCGCCTGCACAAGGGTGGATCGGGGCGGCGTGGCCAATCTGTTCGCCCGCTGGGGGCCCAGCGGGCATCGGCGCACGCTGGGCTTCAACGGCCATACCGATGTGGTGCCCACCGGCGATCCGGCCGCCTGGTCGGCGGACCCGTTTTGCGGCGCGCTGATCGACGGGAGTGTGTTCGGCCGCGGGTCGGTGGACATGAAATCGGGGGTGGCGGCCTTTGTCGCGGCGGCGACCGCGGTCATTCGCGATGCACCGCCCGACGGGGCGTTGATCCTGGCCATCACCGGCGACGAGGAGGGGCCGGCCACCGACGGCACCCGGGCCCTGCTCGACTGGATGGCCGAAAACGGCGAGGCGATGACCGCCTGCATCGTCGGCGAGCCGACCTCGGCGGCCTCAGTTGGCGACACGGTCAAGATCGGCCGGCGCGGGTCGCTGACGGCACGGATCACGGTCGCCGGCCGGCAGGGTCATTCGGCCTATCCCGACCGGGCATTGAACCCGCTGCCGCCGCTGGTGCGGCTGCTCGACCGGCTGGCCGGCGCGGAACTCGACGCCGGCACCGCGCATTTCGCCCCGTCAACCCTGGCGCTGACCACGATCGACACCGGCAACCCGGCGCAGAACGTGATCCCGGGCGCGGCGTCGGCAGGGGTGAATATCCGCTTCAACGACATCCATAGCGGCGAATCGCTCGTTGACTGGCTGCACCGCGCATGCGCCGCGGCCGAAGCCGACAGCGGGGTCGGCTTTGCCCTCGATGCCCGCATATCGGGCGAGGCGTTCGTCACCGAACCGGGCCCGTTCACCGAACAGGTCGCCGATGCGATCGCGACCGTGACCGGGGCAAGGCCGGCCTTTTCGACCACCGGCGGGACCTCGGATGCGCGGTTTGTCAAGGATCACTGCCCCGTGGTGGAGCTGGGCCTGGTCGGGCGCGGCCTGCACGAGGTCGACGAGGCGGTGCCGGCGTCCGATATCGAAAAGCTCGCCGCGATCTATGCGCAAGTGCTGCGGGGCTGGTTTGGCTGACCGGCGCCCGGCGCTGGCGATCATGCTGAAAATCCCCCGGCCGGGAAGGGTGAAGACCCGGCTCGCCCGCGATATCGGGACGGTGCCGGCTGCCTGGTGGATGCGCCACCAGACCGCACGGGTGATCCGCCGGCTGGCGCGCGATCCGCGCTGGCGGCTGGTGCTGGCGGTGACCCCGGACGCCGAGGGGATGGCCAGCCGGGCCCTGCCCCCGCTGCCCCGCCTGCCCCAGGGCGGCGGCGATCTGGGCCAGCGCATGGCACAGGTGCTGCGCGCCCTGGGGCCGGGCCGCGCGGCGCTGATCGGCGCCGATATCCCCGGCCTGCGGCCGCATCACATCGTGGCGGCCTTCCATGCGCTGGGGGATTGCGACGCCGTGCTGGGCCCGGCCGCGGATGGCGGCTTCTGGCTGGTCGGGCTGAAACATCCGGACCGCCAACCGACCGGCCTGTTCGCCGGCACGCGCTGGTCGACCGCTCACGCGCTGGCCGATACGCGGCCGACCCTGCCGGGCCGGGTGGCGGTGCTGGACGATGTGCTGGCCGATGTGGACGGCTTGGCCGATCTGGGGCAGGCGCGGCCCTGACCGGGTGCATATCCCGCATCCGCCCTTTCACTGTTCCCCAAATACGCATCGCACCCGCGCCACCGGCGCTGCGCATCCGTCCGCGCCCGCCGCCGCGCCAGGGCCCGCAAGGGCCGGGGCGGGCGGCCCGGCCCAACGGGCGGCGTCGCGCGGCAGCGCGATGCCGCCGGGCGGGAGCCCCCCGAGCCCGTCGAGCCCTTCGAGCCCCCCGGGCCCGCGCGGCGCCGGGGCGGGCGGCAATGCCGCCCCCTTGCCCGGGACGGGCCGTCCGCCCATATCTGTCCCATGCTCAAGCTGTCGCCGATCCTCATCGCCATCCTCTACGCCCTCGGCATGTATGTGCTCTCGGCCTGGCGGACGAACCGCCAGCTCGACCGGCAATCGACCGAGCTGGCCGATGCCCGGCTGCGCGAGCTGACCCGACGCATGGCGGCCGAAGTCGACCTGCCCGATCTCCGCGTCCATGTGTTCGAGATCGATCCGGTCAATGGCCTGGCCGCCCCCGACGGGCGCATCTTCATCACCCGGGGGTTCTACAACCGCTATGTCGCGGGCGAGGTCTCGGCCGAGGAGCTGGCCACCGTCATCGCCCATGAACTCGGCCATGTGGCGCTTGGCCATACCCGCCGGCGGATGCTGGACTTCTCGGGCCAGAACGCGATCCGGGTGGCGCTTGGCGGGCTTCTGAACCGGGTGATCCCGGGCTTCGGCTTCTGGCTGGCGGGGCTTGCGGCCAGCCTGCTGGCGGCGCGGCTGTCCCGCCAGGACGAATACGAGGCCGACGCCTATGCCTCGGCGCTGCTGACCAAGGCCGGCATCGGCACCGCGCCGCAGAAAAGCCTGTTTGCCAAGCTCGAACGGATGACGCCGGGCGGCTTCGGCACCCCGGCCTGGCTGTTGAGCCACCCCAAGACCGCCGAAAGGATCGCCGCCATCGAGGCGCGCGAGGCGCGCTGGCGGCAGCTGCCGCAGGCGTGATACCGACGCGCCGCGATCATGACCGTTCTCCGCCCCCTGCCCCGCCGGCCCGCCCGGGCCGCCGGCTGACCCGGGGGAGGCGCCCGATGCGCTATGCCGCCCATGACCCGTTCATCGCCGCAGCCCGGGCGCGTCCGGCGCTGTGGCGGCTGGTGCTGGGAACGGTGCTGGTCCTGATCTGCTTTGCGCTGTTTCCCCTGCCGCTGTTCGGGCTCGTCGTGCTGATCGGCGGGACCGAGGCGCTGCGCGATCTGTTCCGCAGCCTTGTCGCCATTGACACGCCGGGGGCGACCCTGCTGGTGCTGATGCTGTTTGCCGGCATGGTGCTGGGCACCGCACTGGCCGTCCGCCTGCTGCATCGGCGCGGTGCGGCCAGCCTGTTCGGCCCGTGGCCGCGGCTCTGGCGCCACTTCCTGATCGCGACAGCGATCGCGCTTGCGGTGTTCGCGCTGTCGCTGCTGATCCCGTCCGATGTCCCGGTTTCGGAAAACCTGCCGCCGCAGCTCTGGGCGCTGTTCCTGATGTCGGGGCTTGCCGCGCTGTTGTTGCAGACCGGCGCCGAAGAGATGCTGTTTCGCGGCTACCTGCAACAGCAACTCGCCGCACGGTTTCGCAGCCCGCTCGCCTGGGCCGTGCTGCCCAGCGGGCTGTTCGCGATCGGCCATCCGCCGCCGCCCGAACTGGGTGCGCAGGGCTGGCTGCTGGTGCTGCTGCCGGGCCTGTTCGGCCTTCTGGCCGCCGATCTGACGGCGGCAACCGGCAGCCTGGGCGCGGCCTGGGGCTTTCACTTTGCCAACAACATGGTCAGCCTGCTCGCGGTCGGGGTGTCGGGCCAGATCACCGGTCTTGCGCTCTATGTTGCCGAGGTGGACCTGTCGGACACCCGCGCGCTGCTCGGGCTGATGGCGTCGGCCGCGCTGACGACCCTGGCGATCTGGGCGGCGATCCGGTTTGCCCTGACCCGGCGGCGCCGGGTGCCGGCCGATGCCGCCACGACACCGGCGGCCAGCGATTGAGCCGGTTCGTCGCGCCGGCCCGGGCCGGTTCAGCCCGCCCAGCCGGGCGGGCGCTTTTCGATGAAGGCGGCGATCCCTTCCTCGGTATCGCGGTGCAGCATGTTCTCGACCATCACCTGCCCGGCATAGGCATAGGCGTCCGCCACCGGCATCTGGATCTGCTCATAGAAAGCCTGCTTGCCGATCTTGACCGCGCTCGACAGCTTGCCGGCCAGGGTGCCGGCGAGGTCCATCGTCGCGGCCTCGAGGTCTTCCGCCGGGACGACCCGGTTCACAAGCCCCATGGCGCGGGCCTCTTCGGCCTCGGCAAAGCGGCCGGTGGTCAGCATCTCGAACGCCATCTTGCGCGGCACGTTGCGCGACAGCGCGACCATCGGCGTCGAACAGAACAGCCCGATATTGACCCCGTTGACGCCGAACCGGGTGCCCTCGGCCGCCACCGCCAGATCGCAACTGGCGACCAGCTGGCAACCCGCCGCGGTAGCGATGCCATGCGGCGCCGCGATCACCGGCTGCGGCAGGCGCGGGATTTTCAGCATCATCTCGGTGCAGGTGTCGAACAGCGCCCTGAAGGCGGCCTGGCCACCATCGGGGGCCTGTCTTGCCTGGGTCATCTCCTTCAGGTCGTGGCCGGCGCAGAACGCCTTGCCGGCGCCGCGCAGGATCACCGCCTTGACCGACCGATCGTCCATCAGCGCGTCGAAGGCACCGTTGAGGGCGGCGAGCATCGCATCCGACAGGGCGTTGCGTTTCGCGGGCTGGTTCAGCGTCAGGATCCGCACCGCGCCGCGATCCTCGGACAGCAGAATCGGCTCTTCCATGGCCCAGCTCCCTTGTTCCCGGTCAAAGCTTCGGCCAAGCCTAGCCCGACAACGAGCGGAGCGAAAGCATGACCGATCCGGCGATGGACATCCCCGCGCTTCACGCCTTCCTGACCCGGGAATTCCCGCAGGTCGAGGGCGTGTTCCGGATCGAGGAACTGCGCGCCGATGGGGTGCGTGTGCGGATGCCGGTGACGGATGCCAATCTGCGCCCGGGCGGCACCGTGTCGGGGCCGTCCATGTTCGCGCTCGCCGATGTGGCGCTCTATATCGCGATCCTGGCGCGGGTGGGTCCGAAGGCACTCGCCGTCACCACCAATTGTTCGATCGACTTCATGCGCCGCCCCGGCCCCGTCGACATGCTGGCCGAAGCGCGGCTTCTGAAACTCGGCCGCAGCCTGGCGGTCGGCGACGCGCTGCTCTACTCGGAGGGGCTGGCCGAACCGGTGGCGCGCGCCGGCATCACCTATGCGCTGCCCCCGCCGCATATAGGGTAACATGATACCTCTTTCCTTGGCATCTGACAAGCAAGGGGAAAAGCCGTCTTTCGGGGATTGACGCGCCGGCGCCATGGCCCTAGACCGCACCCCTGACCTGCCGCAGCCGCGGCGCGAACGGATTGCATGAAATGAAAACCTACAGCGCCAAACAGGGCGACATCCAGAAGGACTGGGTGCTGATCGACGCCGAGGGCGTCGTGCTGGGCCGGCTTGCGGCGATCGTCGCGACCCGCCTGCGCGGCAAGCACAAGCCCGGCTACACCCCGCACATGGATATGGGCGACAACGTCATCGTCATCAACGCCGACAAGGTGCAGGTGACCGGCGCCAAGCGCGACCAGAAAATCCACTATCGCCACACCGGCTATCCCGGCGGGATCAAGCAGCGCACGACGCGCGAAATCCTCGAAGGCGACCACCCGGAGCGGCTGGTGATGCAGGCCGTCAAGCGGATGCTGCCGGGCGGGCGGCTGTCGCGTCGGCAGATGACCCATCTGCGCGTTTATGCCGGTGCCGAGCACCCGCATGAGGCGCAGCAACCGATCGCGGTCGATCTGGCGGCGATGAACAAGAAGAACACGCGGAGCGCATGAGCATGGCCCAGGATTTGACCGCATTGCAGGCGCTTGGCGCCGCCACCGGCGAACTGCCACCCGAAGCCGCGCCGGCCCCCCGCGAACCGGTGCGCGACGAATTGGGCCGGTCCTATGCCACCGGCAAGCGCAAGGATGCGGTGGCGCGGGTGTGGATTCGCCCCGGCTCGGGCAAGGTGACCGTGAACGGCAAGGACATCGCGGTCTATTTCGCGCGGCCGGTGCTGCAGATGATCCTGCGCCAGCCGTTTTCGGTGGCGGGCGTTGAAGGCGAATTCGACGTGATGGCGACCGTCAAGGGCGGCGGCCTTTCGGGGCAGGCCGGTGCCGTCAAGCACGGCATCTCGAAGGCGCTGCAGCTTTACGATCCGGGGCTGCGCGCAGCGCTGAAGGCGGCCGGCTTCCTGACCCGCGACGCCCGCGTGGTCGAGCGCAAGAAATACGGCAAGCGGAAGGCGCGCCGCAGCTTCCAGTTCTCGAAGCGGTAGGCACGCATCGAAGCCGTCTCCGAAGGGCCGCCTGCGGGCGGCCCTTTGCGTTGTCGGGCCGGCGCGCGACCGCTCCTCCGCCCTGCGGGCGACGTCGCGGTGCAACGGCGCGGCGCTTGTCAGCCGTCGCGGCCGCTCGCAGGACCCGCCATTGCCCCGCCCTGCGCTTTCGGCCATGTTCATCCGGGTCATGGGGGACGCCGATGCGCAAGTTTCTTGTCGTGCTCGACGACAGCCACGAATGCCTGAACGCCATGCGTTTTGCCGCGATGCGCGCGGCGAAGACGGGCGGCGGGGTGACGATCCTCGCGATCATCCCGCCTGAGGAGTTTCAGCACTGGCTCGGGGTGGGCGAGCGGATGCGCGCCGAGGCGCGCGAGCGGATCGAGGCACATTTCGAGGTCTTCGCGAAATGGATGCGCGACCGTCAGCGGATCGAGCCCGAGCTGGTGATCCGCGAGGGCAAGCAGGTGGCCGAGATTCTCGCCCAGATCAACGCCGACCGCGACATCGGCATTCTGGTCCTCGGTGCCGGCAGCGGGCGCGACGGGCCGGGCCCGATCATCGCCGAGTTGATGCGCGGCGCCGGCACCCTGCCGGTGCCGCTGACCATCGTGCCGGGGGGCCTGTCGAAGGAAGAGCTGGACGCCGTGGTCTAGCCCCGCGTCGCACGGCCGGACCATGCCAAGGCGCAACGGGCGCGACTCAGTGCACCTTGGCATCAGGCGTGTCTTGCGCGGCGCCGACGGCGCGGCCATAGCCGGAGCGATGACCCTTTCGGCCCGCATATCCACCGCACCGCTTGCCTTCGATCCCGCGATCGGGGCCGAGCTTGCCGCGCTCTATGGCGCGCAGGGCGGGCCGTTCCGCGATCTTGTCGCGGGTGCCGCGGGGTGCAGCCCGTTCCTCGCGGGCCTCCTGCGGCGCGAGCGCGACTGGCTTGAGGTCGCCGCCGCGGCCGACCCCGATGCGACCCTCGACGCGCTGATTGCGGGGCTTCCCGCAGGCGATGCCGCGGCCCTGGCCGCGGCGCTTCGGATCGCGCGGCGGCGCGTGGCGCTGCTTGTCGCCCTGGCCGATCTGGGTGGGGTCTGGGACCTCGATCAGGTGACGGGCGCCCTGACCCGCTTTGCCGACGCCGCGGTCCAGCAGGCGGTGACGACGCTGACCGCGGCCCAGATCGCCCGCGGCAAGATCCCCGGCGCCCGGGCCGAGGACGCCACCGCCGGCGCGGGCCTTGTCGTTCTGGCGATGGGCAAGATGGGCGCGGGCGAGCTCAACTATTCCTCGGACATCGATCTGATCGTGCTGTTCGACGAAGGCCGTTTCGACCGCGACGCCTATCACGACGCGCGCGCGGCTTTCCTGCGGATCACGCGCGGGCTGACGGCGCTGCTGTCGGATGTCACCGGCGAGGGCTATGTCTTTCGGACCGATCTGCGGCTGCGGCCCGACCCGTCGGTCACGCCGGTCTGCCTGTCGATGGAGGCGGCCGAACGGTATTACGAGAGCGCCGGCCGCGCCTGGGAGCGGGCTGCCTTCATCAAGGCGCGGCCCTGTGCGGGGGATATCGCGACGGGGCAGGCGTTTCTCGAACGGCTGCGGCCGTTCGTCTGGCGCCGCCACCTCGACTATGCGGCCATCCAGGACGCCCATGACATGCGGCTCCGGATTCGCAGCCACAAGGGCTTTGCCGGGCCGCTGAAGCTCGAGGGGCACGACATCAAGCTGGGCCGCGGCGGCATCCGCGAGATCGAGTTCTTCGCCCAGACCCGTCAGTTGATCGCGGGCGGGCGCGACCCCGCGCTGTGCGATCGGCGCACACGCCACGCACTGGCCGCGCTGGCCGCGCGGGGCTGGATTCCCGGCGCCGTGGCCGAGGCGCTCGACGCCGCCTATGTGGCGCATCGCACCACCGAACACCGGCTGCAGATGATCCACGATTCGCAGACCCAGACCCTGCCGCGCTCTGCCCCCGGCTTCGACCGGCTGGCCCGGTTCGAGGGCACCGCCGATACCGGCGCCTGGCGGGACGCGTTGCGCGACCGGTTGTCGGCGACCGATGCGACGATCGAGCGGTTCTTCGCCCCGTCCGAGACCGCGGCCGAGCCGGGCCCGGCGCTGTCCGATGCGGCGCAGGCGATCGTCGCGCGCTGGCCGGCCTATGCCGCGCTGCGCTCGGAACGGGCGACCGATCTGTTCGAAAGGCTGCGGCCGCGGCTGCTGGCGCGCTTCGCCCGCTCGGCCGACCCCGACGCCGCGCTGGGCCAGTTCGACGGGTTCCTGGCCGGCTTGCCCGCCGGGGTGCAGCTGTTCTCGCTGTTCGACGCCAATCCGCAACTCATCGACCTGCTGACCGATATCTGCGCCGGCGCCCCCGGGCTGGCGGCCTATCTGGCACGCCACCCCGCCGTTCTTGACGCCGTGATCGCGGGGGAGTTCTTTGCCCCCTGGCCGGCGGTTCCCGCGCTGGCCGACGATCTGGCCGGGGCGCTGCAGCGGGCCGGCGACTATGAGGGTCAGCTCGACGCCGCCCGGGCCTGGATGCGCGAATGGCGTTTCCGGATCGGGGTGCATCACTTGCGCGGGCTGATCGACGGCCCCCGCGCGGCGGCCCAGTATTCCGACCTGGCCGAGGCGGTGTTGCGCGGGCTTTGGCCCGTCGTCGTCGAGAATTTCGCACGGCGCCACGGGCCGCCGCCAGGGCGGGGGGCGACCGTGGTCGCCATGGGGTCGCTTGGCGCGCGGCAGATGACCATCTCGTCGGATCTCGACCTGATCGTGATCTACGACGCCGCCGGGGCCGAAGGCTCCACCGGGCGTCGCCCGCTGGCCCCGACGGCCTATTACGCAAGGCTGACCCAGGCGCTGGTCACCGCGCTGACCGCGCGGATGCGGGCGGGTCAGCTTTATGACGTCGACATGCGGTTGCGGCCATCGGGCCGGCAGGGGCCGGTCGCCACGCCCTGGACCGGCTTTCAGGACTATCAGCGGCGCGATGCCTGGACCTGGGAGATCATGGCGCTGACGCGCGCCCGCGCCGTCGCCGGGGCCGATCGGCTGGCCGCGGATTTCGAGGCGTTCCGCCGGGCCCTTCTGGCCGAACGCGGCGATGCCGAGCGGGTGATCGCCGATGCCGGCGCGATGCGCGGCAGGATCGCCGCGGCGACCGATGCGGCGCGTCTGGCCGACCCCTGGGAGGTCAAACAGGGGCCGGGCCGGATCAAGGACATCGAACTGGCCGCCGAAGCCGCCGCGCTGATCGCCGCGGATACCGCCCGCACCACGCCGCAGCAATTGCGCGCCGGCCAGAAGGCGGGCTGGCCGCCGCCCGGCGACGCGCCCGCACTGATCCGCGCCTGGGGCCTGTTCCAGCGTCTCAATCAGGCGCTGCGGCTGGCGGTCGGTGGCCCCGAAGGGGTCGAGAAGCTGGGCGAGGCCGGGCGCGGCTTTGTGCTGCGCGAAGCCGGCGCAGACAGCGTGCCGGCGCTGCGCGAACGCCTGGCGGACGCCCAGGCCGATGCCGCGCGCCGAATTGACCGGCTGCTGCCGCGCACCGGATCGGACGAATGACCGAGGCTCCGAACCTGCCCGCCACGCCCGATCGCGACGATCCGTCCGGACTGATCGCCGAGGCCTACAGGATTGCCGGCATCGGCCCGACCGAATGCCGGTCGATCTTCGTCGACTGGGCGCTGAAGACCGACGATCCGGCCGCGGCGGCGGTGCGCCTGCTGGCGCTTCACGGCCCTGCCCACCCCGAGCACCCGATGACCGCGTTGCTGCGCGAAGCGCGTGGCGCGCCCCCGGCGCCCGGGCGTCGCGGCGGCCGCGCCGGTCGGCGGGGGTAGGGGCAGCCGGTATCGCATCCGGCCGTCATCCGCCCCCGGCCACGCCGGTGACGGTGCCGCCAATGCCGTCCCAGTCGCCGCGGCCCAGAATCCGATCGGGGTTGGTCGGGGGCGGCATCGCGATGTCGGACAACCGGCGAAACCCGAAGCGGCCGTAATAGGGCAGATCGCCGATCAGCATCACCCGCACCCAGCCCGTCGCCGCGGCCCGGTCCAGGCTGGTGCGAATCAGCGCAGCCCCCAGCCCCTCGCCCTGGTGGGTCGGGTGCACCGCGACAGGCCCCAGCAACAGGGCGGGCGCCGATCCGACACGCACCGGCCAGTAGCGGATCGCGCCCGCGACCGGGGCCGTCGGAGCGTCGCGGGCGACCAGCGACAGGCCGGCCACCGGGTCCGTGCCGGCCCGCAGACGGTACGAGGACAACGCCGTCCGCCCCGGGCCGAACGCCAGATCGTAAAGCGCTTCGACCTCCGATGCGTCGCGGGGCTGTTCCGGCACCAGCTCCACCCTTGCCCCCTGTTTTCGCTGGCAGATTGCCTAGCACGCCGCTAGGTCGACCGGCAATGTGACGCGGAAACGGAGCCACGCCGATGTTCTATCGCCCCGAAGACGGCCACGGCATGCCGCACAACCCGTTCGGCGCGATCGTGGCGCCGCGCCCGATCGGCTGGATCGCGACCCGCGCGGCGGATGGCGGCGAGAATCTTGCGCCCTATTCGTTCTTCAACGCGGTGGCGTATGAGCCGCCGCAGGTCATGTTCGCCTCGACAAGCGCCAAGCCCGACCGCCCCGGCACCAAGGACAGCGTCGCCAATATCCGCCAGACCGGGGTGTTCTGCGTCAACATCGTCGAGGCGGCGAAGGCCGACGCGATGAACGCCACCTCGGGGCCATGGCCGCGCGAGACGGACGAATTCACCCTGGCCCGAATTGCCCGGATGGCCTGCACGACGATCCCCTGTTCGCGGGTGGTCGGCGCGCCGGCGGCGCTTGAATGCGAACTCGTTCGGATCGAACAACTGCCGGGCGAGGCCAATTTCGTCGTCTTCGGCGAGGTTCGCGGGGTGCATATTCGCGACGACTGCATCATCGGCGGTCGGGTCGATGTGCGGGTCTACCAGCCGCTCGCCCGGCTTGGCTATCGCGACTATACGAGCGTGACCGAGGTGTTCACCCTGGCCCGGCCCGACGATTGACCGGCCCACCGCGGTGCGCGCCCGCCCCCCGGATCGGGCGGGTGGGCGGGTGGGGCCCGATCCGGGGGGCGGGCATCAGGCCTCGAGCATGCGGCGCAGCAACTCCACATCCTCGGCGATCTGGCTGTCATGGGCGCGCAGGTCTTCAATCTTGCGCACCGCATGGATCACCGTCGTGTGGTCGCGCCCGCCGAACCGGCGCCCGATCTCGGGCAACGATTTGGAGGTCAGCTTCTTCGACAGATACATCGCCACCTGGCGCGGCCGGGCGATGGTGCGGGTGCGCCGCGTCGACAACAGGTCCGACATGCGCAGATTGTAATGCTCGGCCACCTTGCGGATGATCTCCTCGATCGTGACCTTGCGGTCGGATGCCCGCAGGATGTCGGCCAGGCAGTCCTGGGCCAGGTCGAGCGTGATCTCGCACCCGACCAGCGACGCAAAGGCAAAGAGCCGGGTCAGCGCGCCTTCCAGCACGCGGACATTGGTGGATATCCGGTGGGCGAGAAATTCCAGCACCCCCGGCGCGATTTCGAGTTCGGGATAAAGCGCGCTTTGCGCCGCGACCTTCTGCTGCAGGATGCCCAGGCGAAGCTCGTAATCGGTCGGATGCAGATCGACCAGCAACCCCCATTGCAGGCGCGACTTGATCCGCTCCTCCAGCCCGTTGATCTCGCCCGGGGCGCGATCAGCCGAGATGATGATCTGCCGGTTCTGCTCCACCAGCGCGTTGAAGGTGTGAAAGAACTCCTCCTGGGTCGATTCCTTGCCGGCGATGAACTGGACATCGTCGACCATCAGCACGTCGACCGACCGAAACATCTCCTTGAAGCCGATCATGTCCTTGAACCGCAGCGCCTGGATGAAACGGTTCATGAATTTCTCGGCCGACAGGTACAAAACCCGCGCCGCCGGGTCGCGGGCGGTGATCTCCCAGGCGATGGCATGCATCAGATGGGTCTTACCGAGGCCGACACCGCCGTAAAGAAACAGCGGATTGAAGGTCACCGCGCCACCTTCGCCGACCCGGCGGGCGGCGGCATGGGCCAGCGCATTCGGCTTGCCGACGACGAAACTGTCGAAGGTAAAACGCGGGTCGAGCGGACTGCCCGCCGCCTCGGCTTCGTCGCGGGTCTCGCCGTTGCGCGCGGCGGCAGGCGGGCGGTCCGCCACGCAGCGGTCGGCAGCGACCTCGAACGCCAGCCTTTCGACCCCCGAACCCGAGGCGCGCAGCAATTTCAGGATCTCTTCCCCGAAATTCCGTGCGACCCATGTGCCCATGAACGAGGTCGGTACCCGAAACCGGGCCACCCCATCATCTATCCCGCAAATCTCCAGCGGTTCGATCCAGTTGCGATAGGCGTCCTGTCCGACCGTGGACTTCAGCGCCGCGCGAGCATTCCCCCAGGTATCGTCCGTCATGTCCCATCCGAATCGTTCTTGGCGTTTCTTGTTTTCGATCCGGCACGCGGCGGCAGCCCCGCATCCGGTGGCGACCGCGTCACTCGTTTCGGGGCCGGACGCGGGCGGGGCGCCAATACGGGCGCTGCAGCGGACTCCGCGGCAGACGAAGACCGGCAAACAAAATCCCACCTTGCCCGGGCGCGCGGCCCGGGCCCGTCAAAGCCCGTTCTGGAGTATCTGAGTCGCTGTGCCTTGCTAGCAACCGCGACCCGACCGGCGCAACAAAACTTCGCGCTTGACGCGCCCGATCCGCCGCGCGCGATTCTCTCCGATCGGGGTCGAGAGCCGCGCCGGCAGTTGCCGGACAGAGGCTTACGACGTCGCGCCCGATCGGCAAGAAACCGCCTAGAAACGAAAAAACCGGCGCTCGGCGCCGGTTTGTCGCGGGGTGGGCTGGGCGATCAGCTGCCCAGCATCTTCACCCGGGCCGAAAGCCGCGACATTTTGCGCGCTGCGGTGTTCTTGTGCACGACGCCCCTTGTGACCCCGCGCATCAGTTCGGGCTGGGCGGCGCGCAGGGCCGCGGCGGCCTTTTCGGCGTCACCCCCGGCGATCGCCTCCTCGACCGCGCGCAGATAGGTCCGGATGCGGGACCGGCGCGCCCTGTTCACCTGGGTGCGGCGCAGCACCTGACGGGCGCGCTTCTTCGACTGCAGCGAGTTCGCCATGCTTCCTTGTCCGATCGTTGCCTTGTCAAAGGGCGCCGGGTAGACCGCGCCGCCGCGCCTGTCAAGCGGCGCATGGCCCCTATTTGTCGCGGAATTGCGGCTCGCGCTTTTCGAGGAAGGCCGCCATGCCTTCGGTCTGATCCTCGGTCGCGAACAGGGCGTGAAACAGGCGACGCTCGAATCGCAGGCCTTCTTCCAGCGGCGTCTCATAGGCGCGGTTGACCGCCTCCTTGGCGGCGATCACCGCGATCTGCGACTTTTCGGCGATCTTGTGGGCGGCCGACAGCGCCTCGTCGATCAGCTGCTTGGCCGGAACCACCCGGCTGACCAGGCCGACACGGTCGGCCTCTTCGGCGCCCATGAAGCGGCCGGTCAGGTGCATTTCCATCGATTTCGACTTGCCGACGAATCGTGTCAGCCGCTGGGTGCCGCCGATGCCGGCAATGACGCCCAGATTGATCTCGGGCTGGCCGAATTTCGCGGTGTCCGCGGCGATGATGAAATCGCACATCATCGCCAGCTCGCAGCCGCCACCCAGGCAATAGCCCGCGACCGCCGCGATGATCGGCTTGCGGCAGGCCCGGATGCGGTCGATCTCGGCGCCGAACAGATCGCCCAGAAACGCATCGACGAAGCCTTTCCCGGCCGATCTCCTTGATGTCGGCCCCGGCGGCGAACGCCTTTTCGGAGCCGGTCAGAACGATCGCCCTGACCTTTTCGTTGGCGTCCATCGCATCGACCGCATCGGCCAGTTCGCCAATCAGCTGGCTGTTGAGCGCGTTGAGCGCCTCGGGCCGGTTCAGCCGGATCAGGGCGACATGGTCCTCGACCTCGACGTTCAGGGTTTCGTAGGCCATGCGCGGCATCCTGTTCGGTTGCGACCGGGCGCAAGTCCTAGCACCGTTGGGCGTTCGATCAAGCTATCTCTGGCAGGACGGGCAATGAAAGCTCGACCGCCCGGCTTGCACGATGCGGTGCACCGTGCCGGTGCATTCGGGTCGCGGGCAGGGCGCGCCCGCACGATCGTAGACAGCGAAGCGGTGCTGGAAATAGCCCAGCTCGCCATCGGCCTGGCGATAGTCGCGCAACGAGGCACCGCCCGCCGCGATGGCGTCGGCCAGCACCGCGCGGATCGCATCATGCAGCCGGATGGCCCGGGCCGGGCCGACGCTACGCGCCAGCCGGCGGGGCGACAGCCCGGCGCGCCACAGCGCCTCGCAGACATAGATGTTGCCCAGCCCGGCGACGACCCGCTGGTCAAGCAGCGCGGCCTTCAGCGGCGTCCGCCGTCCGGCCAGCCGGGCGCGCAGGGTCTCGGGCGAGAAGCGGTTGCCCAGGGGTTCGGGGCCGAGACGGGCAAGCAGCGGATGCGCCGCAAGGGCGGCGGTCGCGACCAGGTCCATGGCGCCGAACCGGCGCGGATCGTTGAAGGTCACCCGGCTGCCGTCATCGAGGTCGATCACCACATGGTCATGCGGTTCGGCCGCCGGATGGGCGTGGTGGAACCGCGCCGGATTGGCCCGCGCCGCACCCCCGCCCGACACCAGCAGCCGGCCCGACATGCCAAGATGCACGATCAGCGTCTCGCCGGTATCGAGGCCGGCGAGCAGATATTTCGACCGGCGCCCCAGCGCCCCCACCCTGGCCCCGGCCAGCCGCCCCGCCATCCCCGGCGGGAACGGCCAGCGCAGCCCGTCGCGGCGCAATTCGACCCGGGCGATCCGGCGCCCCTCCATCACCGGGGCCAGGCCCCGGCGCACGGTCTCGACTTCGGGCAGTTCGGGCATGGCGTTCAGCGGTTGCGGCGGGGTGCGGCGGGCGCGCCGCATTGCAGCGGCTCCCGGTCGCCCTATAAGGAGACGCGGAACCGAAAAGGGCAACCCCAATGACCGACAGACCGTCCGGCGAGGGCGACGACGACCTGACCGATTTCGGCTTTCGCTCGGTGCCGCGGGGGGAAAAGGCCGGCATGGTGCGCGGCGTCTTCACCTCGGTCGCCTCGAAATACGATCTGATGAACGACGCGATGTCGGGTGGCGTCCACCGCATCTGGAAGGATGCGATGATGGATTGGCTGGCGCCGCGCAACGGCCAGACGCTGCTCGACGTGGCCGGCGGCACCGGCGACATCGCGTTTCGGTTTCTCAAGCGCGCGCCGCGGGCGCGGGCCACCGTGCTCGACATGACGCCCGACATGCTGGAAGAGGGCAAGAAAAGGGCCGATGCGGCGGCGCTTTCGGACCGTCTGGACTGGGTGGTGGGCGACGCCATGGCGCTGCCCTTTGCCGATGCCAGTTTCGACCGGGTCACCAACTCCTTCGGCACCCGCAATGTGACCGACATCCAGGCCTCGCTGAACGAGGGCTTTCGGGTGCTGCGGCCGGGCGGGCGGATGATGGTGCTGGAGTTCAGCCAGCTGCCCAACCCGGCGCTGCAATGGGCCTATGACCGCTATTCCTTCAACGTGATCCCCAATCTGGGCCAGGCGATCGTGGGCGATCGCGACAGCTATCAGTATCTGGTCGAGAGCATCCGCAAATTCCCCGATCAGGCGCGCTTTGCCGACATGTTCCGCCGCGCCGGTTTCGAGTCGGTGAAATACCGCAACCTGACTTTCGGCGTCGCCGCGCTGCATTCCGGCTGGAAGATCTAGGCCGGTGCGCGGCCCGCACAACATCTGGCGGATTGTCCGCACCGGCGCGACGCTGGAGCGGACGGGCGCGATGCGCACCGTGCTGGAGGCGTTCGACGCCCCGCCGCAGGTCCGGCTGATCGCGCGCATCCTGGGCTGGCCGTTCAAACCCTTCGGCCTGAAGGGCGACCCGGCGCTGCCGCCGGTCACCCGGGCGCTGACCGCGCTGGGGCCGGCCTACATCAAGTTCGGCCAGATCCTGTCGACCCGGCCCGATGTGGTGGGCGACGATCTGGCGCGCCAGCTTCGCGTGCTGCAGGACAAGCTGCCGCCCTTCCCCACCGCAACTGCCAAGAAGGTGTTCGCGCGCGAGATCGGGCGCGACCCCGATGCCGTCTTCGCGGCGTTTTCCGAACCGGTCGCGGCGGCCTCGATCGCCCAGGTCCACAAGGCCGTCATCGCCGAAAGCGGCAAGCCCGTGGCGGTGAAGGTGCTGCGCCCGGGCATCGCGCGGGCGTTCCGCAAGGATATCGACGCGTTCTATTTCGGCGCCTGGCTGTTGCAGACGGCGGCGCCGGGGTCGCGGCGGCTGCGGCCTGCGGATGTGGTGGCCCATTTCGACAGCGTGGTGACGGCCGAACTGGACCTGCGGCTGGAGGCGTCGGCAGCGGCCGAGTTCGCGTCGAACACCGCCAGGGACACGGGCTTTCAGGTGCCGGGCGTGGTCTGGCCGCTGTCGGGCCGCGAGGTGTTCACGCTCGACTGGGCCGAGGGGCTGCCGATGGGCGACCCCGAGGCGATCGCCGCGGCCGGCCATGACACCGCCGCGATCGGCAACCGGGTGCTGCAGCTGTTCCTGCGCCATGCGCTGCGCGACGGGTATTTCCATGCCGACATGCATCAGGGCAACCTGAAGGTCGCGGTGAATGGCGATGTGATCGCGCTCGATTTCGGGATCATGGGCCGGATCGACGAATACACCCGCCGGGTCTATGCCCAGATCCTGATCGGCTTCATCCGCAAGGATTACCGCCGCGTCGCCGAGGTGCATTTCGAGGCCGGCTATGTGCCCGCCGACCGCGATGTCGACCAGTTTGCCCAGGCGCTGCGTTCGGTGGGCGAGCCGATCTTCGGCATGGATGCGACGCAGATTTCCATGGGCCGGCTGCTCGCGTATCTGTTCGAGGTCACCGAACGCTTCGGGATGGAGACGCGCACCGAGCTTCTGCTCTTGCAGCGCACCATGGTGGTGGTCGAGGGCGTGTCGCGCTCGCTCAACCCGCGGATCAACATGTGGGAAATGGGCCGCCCCGTGGTCGAGGACTATATCCGCACCTCGGTCGGGCCGCGCGCGCTGGCCCGCGATTTGCGCGGCACGCTCGAGGTGCTGGCCCGCTTCGGGCCGAAACTGCCGGGCCTCGCCGAGGCGGCGCTGATCCGGCAGACGAACCCGCCCCCGCCACCCCCGACGGCAAGACCGTGGCGCCAGGCCGCTCTGCTGGTGCTGGGCGCCGTGCTGGGCGCAGGCGGCGTTCTGATCGGGGTGCTTCTATAGGGCGTGTGGCGCCTGACCCGTTGCTTCGAACCTTCACATCCGGCGGTCGGTTGCTGCCGGGCGCTCCCGGGCGCGCGCCCGGGAGCGCGCCCGCCGCGCGGCGGGCGATTGCCGGGGCGCACGCCCCGGCCACGCCGGGCGGAGGTCGGCGCGAGGAATCTGGTCGGGGCGGGAAGCGGATTGGCCGCATCCGCGCCCAGTTCGGCCGCTGCGCGCCGGGAACGTGATCGCTGCGACATGACGCCCAAGGCGGGCGACGCGCCCAGCCCTATCCCACTTCGAGGCGCTGCCGCACATGTCGGCGGCCGTTGGGGTGCGGCGGCAACCCGAGATAAGCCATGGCATGTCGCATCGAACGGCATCCATCCGCCCGATGCGGCAGCATCAGGCGCGCGCCCGCCGCGCGGCGGGCGATTGCCGGGGCGCGCGCCCCGGCCACGCCGGGCGGAGATCATCGCACCCTGGCATCAATCCATCGCCTTGAAGTGGAACTCGCCGCCCTCCTTCAGCCCGCTCGGCCAGCGCGCCGTCACCGTCTTTGTCCGCGTGTAGAAGCGGAACGCATCGGGCCCGTGCTGGTTCAGATCGCCGAAGCCCGATTTCTTCCAGCCGCCGAAGGTGTGATAGGCCAGCGGCACCGGGATCGGCACGTTGATCCCCACCATGCCGATATTGATCCGGCTGGCAAAATCCCGCGCGGTGTCGCCGTCGCGGGTAAAGATCGCGGTGCCGTTGCCGTATTCATGGTCCATCGCAAGCCCCAGCGCCTCGTCATAGCTGGCCGCCCGCACCTGGCTCAGCACCGGCCCGAAGATTTCCTGGCGGTAGATATCCATCTCGGGCGTGACCCGGTCGAACAGGCTGGGGCCGACGAAGAAGCCGTCCTCATAGCCCTGCAGGCGGAAATCCCGGCCATCGACGACCAGCTCGGCGCCCTGCGCGACACCCGAGCCAATGAGCCCCAGCACCCGGTCCCTGGCCGCGCCGGTGACCAGCGGGCCGTAATCCACGTCGTCGCCGGCGGTATAGGGTCCGACCTTCAGCTTCTCGATCCGCGGGATCAGCTTTTCGACCAGCGCATCGGCGGTCTTCTCGCCGACCGGCACGGCGACCGAGATCGCCATGCAGCGTTCCCCGGCCGCGCCATAGCCCGCCCCGACCAGGGCATCCGCGGCCTGGTCCATGTCCGCATCGGGCATGATGATCATGTGGTTCTTGGCACCGCCAAAGCACTGCACCCGTTTGCCGGCGGCGCAGCCCTTGGCATAGATGTACTGAGCAATGGGTGTCGAACCGACGAACCCGATCGCCATGATCTCGGGATGGTCGAGGATCGCATCGACCGCCGCCTTGTCGCCATTCACGACCTGCAGGATGCCGTCGGGCAGCCCGGCCTCGGCCATCAGCTCGGCCAGCATCAGCGGCACCGAGGGGTCGCGTTCGCTGGGTTTCAGGATGAAGGCGTTGCCGCAGGCGATGGCGGGGGCGAATTTCCACATCGGGATCATCGCGGGAAAGTTGAACGGCGTGATCCCGGCCACCACGCCCAGCGGCTGGCGCATCGAATAGATGTCGATGCCGGGACCCGCGCCGTCGGTGTATTCGCCCTTCAGCAGGTGCGGTGCACCGATGCAGAACTCGACCACCTCGAGCCCCCGTTGCACGTCGCCCCTGGCGTCGGGCAGGGTCTTGCCATGCTCGCGGCTCAGCGCCTCGGCCAGCTTGTCCATGTCGCGGTTCAGCAGGCGGACGAATTCCATCAGCACCCGCGCCCGGCGCTGCGGGTTGGTGGCGGCCCAGCCGGGTTGCGCCGCCCTTGCGCCTGCAACCGCGGCGGCCAGCTCTGCCGCGCTGGCAAGGGGCACGCGCGCCTGCACCTCGCCGGTGGCCGGGTTGTAGACATCGGCGAAGCGGCCCGATTGTCCGGCCACGCGCGCACCGTCGATGAAATGGCTGAGCTCTTGCATGGGGTCCTCCCGCAATCCTGGATCGGCCGGACCCTAGCCGAGCCGGCCCGGTCTGAAAAGGCCGCCCGCCTGCGGACTTGACAGATTGTCGCGGCACGGGTCAGGCTGTCAACCTAGCAGCAGGGAATGGGAAGCTGCGATGCTGATTCGCACCATCCTGAAGGCCAAGGTGATTGCCGGGGTGGCAACGGTGGCCCCGGACGCGACGCTCGCGGAGGCGGCGCGCGAGCTCTCCTCCCGCAATATCGGTGCGCTGGTCGTCACCGAGGCGCCGGATCAGCCGCTGGGCATTCTGTCCGAACGCGACATCGTGCGCGAGCTCGGGCGCAAGGGCCCGGGCTGCATGAACCAGCCGGTGCGCGCGGTGATGACGCGCGAATTGATCGTGTGTTCGCCAAACGACCTGTCGGACGCCGTTCTCGGGCAGATGACCGCGGGCCATTTCCGCCACATGCCGGTGATCGAGGGCGAGCGGATGATCGGCCTGATCTCGATCGGCGATGTGGTCAAGGCGCAGCTTGGCAAGCTGGCGATGGAGAAGGACGCGCTCGAAGGGATGATCGCGGGCGGCTATTAGGGCTGTCGGCCGTTTCGCGGCGTCCACGGTTGCGCGCGGCGCCATGCTGTGCTGAACCCGGGCAAGACTTGCAGGGGGCGTGCGCGATGCGAACCGGCCTTTATCCCGGCACCTTCGACCCGATCACCTGGGGCCATGTGGATATCATCCGCCGGGCCTGCACGCTTGTCGACCGGCTGGTGATCGGGGTCGCCATCAACCGCGACAAGGGCCCCCTGTTCAACCTCGACGAGCGGGTGGCGATGATCGAGGCCGAAGCGCGGCAGCTTAAGGTCAATGGCGGCGTCGAGATCGTGGTCCACCCGTTCGAGAACCTGCTGATCGACTGCGCCCGCGATGTCGGCGCGCAGATGATCGTGCGCGGCCTGCGCGCGGTTTCGGATTTCGAGTACGAGTTCCAGATGGTGGGCATGAATCGCGCGCTCGACGCCCGCATCGAGACGGTGTTCCTGATGGCCGATGCCAAGAACCAGGCGATCGCCTCGAAACTGGTCAAGGAAATCGCCCGGCTGGGCGGCGATGTGTCGAAGTTCGTGCCCGTGCCGGTGGTGACCGCCCTGGCCACGAAATTCGGACAGGGCTGACGGGCGGGGTTTCGCCCGCCAGCCGCTCGTGCAGCAAACCGCTGAAAATCCGGAGGAGCCCATGGCCGCGACAGATGATCCCGAAAACACCATCGTCATCGAACTCAAGGACGGAACCGTCACCATCGCCCTGCTGCCCGATGTCGCGCCGCTGCATGTCGAGCGGATGAAGACGCTGGCGCGCCAGGGCGCCTATGACAATGTGGTCTTCCATCGGGTGATCGACGGCTTCATGGCGCAGACCGGCGATGTGGCCCATGGCAATGCGGCGGGCGATTTCAGCCTGCACCGCGCGGGCACCGGGGGCTCGGACCTGCCCGATCTGCCGGCCGAGTTCAGCCGTGTGCCGCATGACCGGGGCACGCTGGGGGCGGCGCGGTCGCAGAACCCGAATTCGGCCAATTCGCAGTTCTTCATCAACTTTGCCGACAATCATTTCCTGAACGGCCAGTATACCGTGTACGGGCGGGTTGTCGCCGGGATGGAGCATGTGGACGCGATCGCGCGCGGCGAGCCGCCGCGCGACCCCGACCGCATGGTGACGGTGCGCGTGGCGGGGGACATGGCCGATGCGTAGGCTGTTTGTCCTGCTTTCCGCCCTGATCTGGGCCGGCGGCGCCGCCGGCCCAAGGCGGCCCGGTCCTGTCGATCGAGTCGGACGGGCGCGACCGGAGGCACCATCGAGATCACGCCTGCGGCCCGATCTGGCACCGCTTCACGTGGCACGTCTGGTGGAACTGGCCGGGATGGCGCCTATGACGGGGTGGTGTTCCACCGGGTGATCGACGGCTTCATGGCCCAGACCGGCGATGTGCAGTTCGGCATCCCGACGACGTCTCGCCCAGGGCCGGGCCGGAACCGGCGGATCGACCTGGCCGGATCTTCCTGGCCGAATTCTCGGCCGAGCCATTCGCGCGCGGGACCGTCGGTATGGCCCGGTCGCGCGACCCGAATTCCGCCAACTCGCAGTTCTTCATCATGTTCGGACCGGCCCCGCATCTGAACGGCCAATACACCGTCGTGGGCGAGGTCGTCGACGGCATGGCTGTGGTCGATGCGATCAAGCGCGGCGACCCGGGCCGCAACGGCGTGGTGACCGATCCCGACTACATGGCGCGGGTGACGGTGCGCCAGGAATAGGGCTGCCGGCGCAAGGCCGCCGGCGTCGTCATCCTTCGCCCGGGCGACGGCAACCGCTGCGCCGGCCGACATCGCCCGCAGGGCGGCGGAGGCCGCGCGTTGGCAGGGGCGGGAGGCGGCGAACGGTCATGGTCAATGACCGTTGGTATGAGACGTAACGCGACGCGGCACCTCTTGCAAAGCGGTGCGGGCCTGTTGGCCCGCAAGACAGGCGCCGCCGGCGCGCCTGTGGCGCGCCGGCGGCCGCTTTGCGAGGGGCGCTGCCCCTCGCGCTCCCCGGCGTATTTCGGGAACAATGAAGGTATCAGGCACCAGGCGCCAGGCGCGCCCTGGCATGACGTTTCCTGCCGGCGCTGAGTTTGACCCCGGCGGCCAACGCGTTGGCCCCGATCAGCAACCCCGGATCGGTGACCGGCGCATCGTCGATGCGCGCGCCGCCCTCGGCGATCAGCCGTTTCGCTTCCTTGCCCGATTTCGCCAGCCCGGCGCGGACAAAGAGCTGGGTGGCGGTGATGCCGGCGGCGGCCTCGGCAGCGGCGACCTCGACGGTCGGCAGTTCCGCACCCGCGCCACCGGCGGCAAAGGTCTCATGCGCCGTGGCTTCGGCCGCCCGGGCGGCAGCGGCGCCGTGCAACAGGGTTGTCACCGCATTGGCCAGCACGATCTTGGCCTCGTTGATCGCCTGGTCGCGCAGCGCGCCCAGGCGATCGCATTCGGCGACCGGAAGGTCGGTGTAAAGCTTCAGGAAGCGGCCGACATCGGCATCGGCGGTGTTGCGCCAGAACTGCCAGAATTCATAGGGGCTCAGCATGGCGGGATCGAGCCAGACTGCGCCCACCGCGGTCTTGCCCATCTTCCTGCCGTCCGCCGTCGTCAGCAGTGGCGAGGTCAGGCCGAAAAGCTGGGCATCGGCGATCCGCCGGGCCAGATCGATCCCGTTGACGATGTTGCCCCACTGATCCGAGCCGCCCATCTGCAGCAGGCAGCCATGGCGGCGGTTCAGCTCCACGAAATCGTAGGCCTGCAGGATCATGTAGTTGAATTCGAGAAACGACAGCGGCTGCTCGCGGTCGAGCCGGGCGCGCACCGATTCGAAGGACAGCATCCGGTTGACCGAGAAATGCCGCCCGACATCGCGCAGGAAGTCGAGGTAATTGAGGCCGTCCAGCCAGTCGGCATTGTCGATCGTCAGCGCATCGGTGGGCCCCGCGCCATAGTCCAGAAAGCGGGCAAAGACCCGACCGATCCCGGCGATGTTGGTGGCGATGTCGGCCGCCGTCAGCAGGCTGCGCTGGGTGTCGCGCCCCGACGGGTCGCCGATTTTCGTCGTGCCCCCGCCCATCAGGGCGATCGGCCGGTGGCCGGTCCTTTGCAGCCAGCGCAGCATCATGATCTGGATCAGGCTGCCCACATGCAGCGACGGCGCGGTCGCGTCGAAACCGATATAGGCGGTGACGGGCCCCGCACGCAGCGCCTCGTCCAGGCCCTCCATATCGGTGCAGTCGGCCAGAAAGCCGCGGTCCAGCATCACGTTCAGAAACTCGGATTTCGGCTGGAAGGTCATGCGCGGGCGCCCCATGCTGTGCCGTGCCGGGCTATAGACCCGGCAGCGGTGAAGGAAAAGCCATGCGGATTCTGGGCACCATGTCGGGCACCTCGATGGATGGCATCGATGTCGCCGTGCTGGAGACCGACGGTCACGTCATCGCCGGCTTCGGCGCATCGGCCTTTCGGCCGTACACGGATGCCGAGCGTGCGGCGCTGGTGGCGGCGCAGGGCCGCTGGCCCGGCGCGCCCGGCGTGGCCGAGGCCGCGGCGGTGGTCGAGGCCGCCCATGCCGAACTTCTCGCCGGGTTCGGCGCCGCCGATGCGGTCGCCTTCCATGGCCAGACGCTGGCGCATGATCCGGGCGGGCGCGGCACCCATCAGGCGGGCGACGGCGCGCGGCTGGCGGCGCTTACCGGCCGAACCGTGGTGTGGGACTTTCGGTCTGCCGATGTGGCCGCCGGCGGAGAGGGCGCGCCGCTCGCGCCGTTCTATCACTTTGCGCTTGCGCAATGGCTGCGGGCCGAAGCGCCGATGGCGGTGCTGAATCTCGGCGGGGTTGCCAATGTCACCTGGATCGACCCGACCGCCGCCGCGCCCGAGCGGCCTGGCGCGCTGATCGCCTGCGACACCGGGCCGGCGAATGCACCGATCGACGATCTGGTTCGCGCGCGCTGCGGCGCGGATTTCGATCGCGACGGCGCGCTGGCCGGCGCCGGGCGGGTGGATCGCGCGATCCTCGACCGGTTCCGGGCAGAGCCGTTCCTGCGCCGCCCGGCGCCGAAATCGCTCGACCGTGCTGCGTTTGGCTGGCTTCGGGACGCGGTTGCGCCGTTGTGCGTGGAAGACGCTGCGGCGACCCTGACAGCCATCTGCGCGGCCGGGGTGGCGGCGGCCTGGCCACTGTTCCCCGCACCGCCGCGCCGTTTGCTGGTGGCCGGCGGCGGGCGGCGGAACCCCGCCTTGATGGGGGCGCTGGCCGACGCCTTGCCGATGCCCCCGGAACCGGTGGAGGCTGTCGGCCTGGACGGCGACATGCTGGAGGCGCAGGCCTTTGCCTATCTTGCCGCGCGGGTCCTGCGCGGCCTGCCGATCACCGCGCCGGGGACAACCGGCGTGACCGCGCCACAAACCGGCGGCCGGGTCGACGGGCCCGATGACAGCGCCTTGCACCCGACCGGTCCCGTCGGAGCATCGCGGCACATGGCGGCCCTGGACCCTGCGGAACGCGCCCGGCCCGGTGGCGAAGGCTCGTCTTCTACCGGGCTTCAATGAGAGTGACCGGTTGCGGCTGGCCCGCCGCCCGCCCAGGGACCGCCCGTGCCGATCGCGCCCGTCCCCGGCGCGACGCTTCGCCGCTGCGCGTCGTGCAACCCGGCCATGCGCGATCGCCGGTGGTGCGACGCCGCGCTGCGGCGTAACGTCAAACCAAGGCGATCATGATCGAGCGGGATGTCCGATGTTCACCAGACCCATTGAAACGCTGCATCGCTGGGGCTTGGCCCTGCGCACCGCGCTGGCCGCACAGCCCGCACCGTGCTGGATGGATTATCTGCACGAGACCCGCGAACGGGGCTGAGCGGCGCGATCCCCGGCCCTTGCGCCCGCTGCGCCGCGTGGCTAGACGCACGCGGCGGCGCTTTGCGTCCATATCATCATTGCAGGCCGTGGCCGCCCCATGTCGCTTCGGGGGTGCGTCCGGCAAAGGAGAAGCGACATGAAACTCAATGAACTGCGCGACAATCCGGGCGCCACGAAGGCCCGCAAGCGGGTTGGCCGCGGCGTCGGCTCGGGCACCGGCAAGACCGCCGGGCGCGGCATCAAGGGCCAGAAATCCCGCTCGGGCGTGGCGATCAAGGGGTTCGAGGGCGGCCAGATGCCGCTTTACCAGCGGCTGCCGAAGCGCGGCTTCGTCAACCCGACCCGCAAGCGCTATGCGGTGGTCAATCTGGGACTGATCCAGAAATTCGTCGATGCTGGCAAGATCGACCCGGCCCAGCCGGTGACCGAAGAGGCGCTGGTCGCCTGCGGCCTGGTGCGCCGGCGGCTGGACGGTGTCCGGCTGCTGGCCAAGGGCGCGTTGACCGCAAAGCTCGACCTGACCGTGACCGGCGCGTCGAAGGCCGCGATCGCGGCGGTCGCGGCGCAGGGCGGCGCGGTCACCCTGGCCGCTGCCGCCACCGCCCCGGCCGGGGGCTGACCTTGTGGCCCCCCCGCGCCGCCATTAGGTAACGTGGGTTCCCGCCGCGCCCGCGCGCGTGGCCCCCGTCGAAAGGGAGAGCGCATGGCATCCGCCGCCGAACAGATGGCCGCCAATCTGAGCTGGTCGACGCTGGGCAAGGCCACCGACCTGCGCCAGCGCATCTTCTTCACCCTGGGGCTGCTGCTCGTCTATCGGGTCGGCACCTATATTCCGGTCCCGGGCATCGACGGCGCCGCCCTGCGCGAGTTCGTCGAGCAGGCCTCGTCGGGGCTGGGTGGCATGCTCAACATGTTTACCGGCGGTGCGATCGGCCGGATGGGCATCTTTGCGCTGGGCATCATGCCCTACATCTCGGCCTCGATCATCATCCAGCTGCTGGCGGCGATGGTCCCCGCGCTGGAGCAGCTGAAGAAAGAGGGCGAACAGGGGCGGCGCAAGCTCAACCAGTATACCCGCTACGGCACGGTGCTGCTGGCAACCTTTCAGGCCTATGGTCTGGCCGTCAGCCTGGAAGCGGGCGATCTGGTCACCGACCCCGGCTGGTATTTCCGCGCCGCTTGCGTGATCACGCTGGTCGGCGGCACGATGATGTTGCTGTGGCTGGGTGAACAGATCACCGCGCGCGGCATCGGCAACGGCATATCGCTGATCATCTTTGTCGGCATCATCGCCGAGATTCCGGCCGCCTTGGCGCAGTTCTTCGAACAGGGCCGGATCGGTGCGCTGTCGCCGGCCGCGGTGCTCGGCGTGATCGCGCTGTTGACCGCGACGCTGTTCTTCGTCGTCTACATGGAACGCGCGCTGCGCAAGATTCACATCCAGTATCCGCGCCGCCAGGTCGGCATGAAGATGTATGATGGCGGGTCGAGCCATCTGCCGCTGAAGGTCAATCCGGCCGGCGTGATCCCGGCGATCTTTGCCTCGTCGCTGCTGTTGCTGCCGACCACCGTGTCGACCTTTTCGGGCGACGAGGCGTCGGGTGGGGTGATGTCCTGGCTGCTGGCGTATTTCGGCCGCGGCCAGCCGCTTTATCTGCTGTTCATGGGATCGATGGTGATCTTCTTCACCTATTTCTACACCCATAACGTGTCGTTCAAGACCGAGGATGTGGCCGACAATCTGAAGAACCAGAACGGCTTCATCCCGGGCATCCGGCCCGGTGCGCGAACCGCGGAATATCTCGAATATGTGGTCAACCGCATCCTGGTGCTGGGCTCGATCTATCTGGCCGTCGTCGTGCTGATGCCCGAGGTGATCCTGTCGAATCTGGCGATCACGGCGTTCCTGGGCGGCACCTCGATCCTGATCATCGTTTCGGTGGGCATGGACACGGTGCAGCAGATCCAGTCGCATCTGCTGGCGCATCAGTATGAGGGGCTGATCGAGCGCTCGCAGCTGCGCGGCAGGAAGCGCGGGGCAACCGGGGGGGCGACCCGCAAGAAGGGGCCGGCGCGGCGATGAACATCATCCTTCTGGGCCCGCCCGGCGCGGGCAAGGGCACCCAGGCCAAACGGCTGGTCGCCGAACGCGGCATGGTGCAATTGTCGACCGGCGACATGCTGCGCGAGGCACGGTCGTCAGGGTCCGAAATGGGCAGGAAGGTTGCCGATATCATGGATCGGGGCGAGTTGGTGACCGACGACATCGTGATCGGCCTGATCGAGGAGCGGCTGGCCAAGGGCGGCGGTGCCGGGTTCATCTTCGACGGGTTTCCGCGCACCCTCAGCCAGGCAGATGCGCTGGCCGGGCTGCTGCGCAAGCTGGGACAGGGCGTCGACGCGACGGTCGAATTGCAGGTCGATGACGAAGCCCTGGTCCAGCGGATCGCGGGCCGCTTCACCTGCGGCAATTGCGGCGCAGTCTATCACGACACCGCGAATCCGACGCACCGGCCCGGCATCTGCGACCGATGCGGCGGCACCGACATGATCCGCCGCGCCGACGATACCGAGACGGCGCTGCGCACGCGGCTGTTCGAGTACTACAAGAAGACCGGGCCGCTGATCGGCTATTACCACGCCAAGGGGGCGTTGCAGCCGGTGAATGGGATGGGCGCCGTGGCCGAGGTGGCGGCGGCGATCGACGCGGTTCTTCAGCGCATTCCGGTGGAGGCTTGACGGCTCGCCGCGCCGGCGGTAAGCGCAGCGGTCTCTGACGACAGATTCGCCGGTTGGCGGGCGCGGCCCGCGGGCCGGCCTATTGGTCCGGGCGACCGGACCAGCAGTTGTGAAAAAAGGTTCCGGCACTACGGAACCGCAACGAAAGGACAACGACCTTGGCCCGCATCGCCGGCGTGAACATCCCCCCCGCCAAGCGCGTTCCGATCGCGCTGACCTATATCCATGGCATCGGTCGCAACACGGCCGTCGAAATCTGCTCGGCGACCGGTATCGACACCGCCCGCCGCCTCAACGACCTGTCGGATGCCGAAATCCTGACGATCCGCGAATATATCGACGCCAATCTGACGGTGGAAGGCGATCTGCGGCGCGAAGTTCAGATGAACGTCAAGCGGCAGATGGACCTTGGCTCCTATCGCGGCCTGCGCCATCGCCGCAAGCTGCCGGTGCGCGGCCAGCGCACCCACACCAATGCCCGCACCCGCAAGGGGCCGGCGAAACCCATCGCTGGCAAGAAGAAATAGGGGGCGGCCATGGCACGCGAACGCAGGGCGGCCCCGCGCCGCAAGGAACGAAAGAACATCGCCGCAGGCGTGGCGCATGTGAACAGCTCGTTCAACAACACCAAGATCCTGATCTCGGACGTCCAGGGCAACGCGATCGCCTGGTCCTCGGCCGGGTCGATGGGGTTCAAGGGCTCCCGCAAGTCGACCCCCTACGCCGCCCAGCTGGCCGCCGAGGATGCCGGCCGCAAGGCTGCCGAGCATGGCGTCCGCACCCTCGAAGTCGAGGTTCAGGGGCCGGGTTCGGGCCGCGAAAGCGCGCTTCGGGCGCTGGCCTCGGCGGGGTTCCAGATCACCGCGATCCGCGATGTCACGCCGATCGCCCATAACGGCTGCCGCCCGCCAAAGCGCCGCCGCGTGTGACACCGGGACCGGGCGCGCTGGCCCGGGCCCCTTTCTAAGACACCGTCCTCGGGCGTCTGTCGGCCATGGATCGGCCGGCGGGCAGGAATGGAGGCAAGATGATCCACAGAAACTGGCAGGAACTGATCCGGCCGACGCAGCTCGATATCCGGTCGGGCGGCGATCCGGCCCGGCGGGCGACGCTGGTCGCCGAACCCCTCGAACGCGGCTTCGGCCTGACGCTGGGCAACGCGCTGCGCCGGGTGCTGCTGTCGTCGCTGCAGGGTGCGGCGATCGTCAGCGTGCAGATCGACACGGTGCTGCACGAATTCTCCTCGATCGCGGGGGTGCGCGAGGACGTCACCGACCTGATCCTCAACCTCAAGGGTGTGGCGATCCGGATGCAGACCGAGGGGCCCAAACGGCTGACGGTCACGGCCAACGGACCGAGCGTCGTCAAGGCAGGCGACATTCCGGTGTCGGCGGGGATCGAGATCCTCAACCCCGACCATGTGATCTGCCATCTCGACGAGGGGGCCTCGCTGTCGATGGAACTGACCGTGGCGACCGGCAAAGGCTATGTCGCCGCCGACAAGAACCGGCCCGAGGATGCGCCGATCGGCCTGATCCCGATCGATGCGATCTACTCGCCGGTACGGCGGGTGTCCTATGACGTGCAGCCGACGCGCGAGGGCCAGGTGCTCGACTACGACAAGCTGACCATGAAGGTGGAGACCGACGGTTCGGTCACCCCCGAGGATGCGGTCGCCTATGCCGCGCGCATCCTGCAGGACCAGCTGTCGGTCTTCGTCAATTTCGACGAACCCGAGGCCGCGACCCGGCGCGAGGACGAGGACGAGCTCGAATTCAACCCGCTGCTGCTGAAGAAGGTCGACGAGCTGGAGCTCTCGGTCCGGTCGGCCAACTGCCTGAAGAACGACAACATCGTCTATATCGGCGACCTGATCCAGAAGACCGAGGCCGAGATGCTGCGGACGCCCAATTTCGGCCGCAAGTCGCTGAACGAAATCAAGGAGGTGCTGTCCGGCATGGGGCTGCATCTGGGCATGGACATCGTCGACTGGCCACCCGAGAACATCGAGGACATGGCGAAGAAGTTCGAGGACCAGTTCTAGGGCTGTGACAAACGCTCCTCCGCCCTGCGGGCGACGTCGCGCGCCAGCGCGGAGGAGCGGCACGAAGGGGAGCGATCCCCCAACAAGGAGCGTCCCCGGCAAAGCGGACCGGGGACCGGACAAAGCACGATGAAAGGAGACAGCGATGCGTCATGCACGCGGATACCGCAAGCTGAACCGGAACCAGGAGCACCGCAAGGCGCTGTGGGCGAACATGTCCGGCAGCCTGATCGAACATGAACAGATCAAGACCACCCTGCCCAAGGCGAAGGAACTGCGCCGGGTCGTCGACAAGCTGATCACGCTTGCCAAGCGCGGCGACCTGCATGCCCGCCGACAGGCGGCCGCGCAGCTCAAGCAGGATGGCCATGTGGCCAAGCTGTTCGACGTGCTCGGGCCGCGCTATGCCGAGCGCCCGGGCGGCTATGTCCGGGTGCTGCGGGCGGGCTTCCGCTATGGCGACATGGCGCCGATGGCGATCGTCGAACTGGTCGACCGCGACCCCGAAGCGAAGGGCAAGGCCGACCGCGAACGGGTGGCGGCCGAGGAGGCCGAAGACGCATAGCGGCCGGCCCGGCGCGCGCCTGGTCTGCCGCATGGGGCCGACGCGGAACGCCGCCGATCCGCCGGGCGCGCGCCCGGCGGTCTGGCCGCCGCGCAGCGGCCAGGCGCCGCGCGGCGCGGTGCGGGCTCCAGAGCGCCATGCGGGAAATTGGAATCGGGGTTTCCCATGGGGCTTGGTTTGTGATTCACCATATGTGGAGGTGGATCATGGGCAAACCGCTATCACTGGATCTTCGCCGTCGGATTGTGGCCTTCCCGGCGGCGGGTCACTCCTGCCGCACTTCTGCGGCCAAGTGCGACATTTCGCCGGGTTTCGTCATCGCGTTGATGAAACGTTATTGCACAACCGTATCGCTCGAGCCGGCCCGTCAGGGGCGGCCGCCGGGCGGGCAGCTGACGCCACCTAAGGGCCATCTGGTTCGGACCGTCGAGGCGCGGCCGGACATCACCATGCCAGAACGCGCCGAGCTCCTGGATGTCGAGCACGGGGTTCGCGCCGATCCGTCCTGCTTGTCTCGCCGCCTCATAAAGCTCGGGTTCTCATATAAAAAAGTCGTTGCTTGCGGTGGAGTGCGGACGCGCCCGGGTGCGGCGTGAGCGCCATGTTCGGACCCATCTGCGCCAGCCCCGGATGCGCCAGGAACCGCACCGGCTGGTCTTTCTGGACGAGACATCCACGACGACCAAGATGACCCGGCTGCGGGGGCGCGCGCCGCGCGGCGGCAGATTGCTGGCCGATGCGCCCTTCGGTCACTGGGGCAGTCAGACGTTCGTCGCGGGGCTGCGTTGCAATGAGCTGATCGCGCCATGGGTGATCGATGGGGCCATGAACCGCGCGATCTTCGACACTTACATCGAAACCCAATTGGCACCCAGCCTGGCGCCCGGGGACATTGTGATCCTCGACAACCTTTCCCCCACAAATCCAAAGCATCTCAAGCCCTTCTGAAGGCGCAAGGAAACTGGCTGCTGTTCCTGCCGCCATACTCCCCGGACCTCAACCCGATCGAGATGGCGTTCGCCAAGCTCAAGGCACACTTGCGCCGCCTCAAGGCCCGAAGCCTGGAAGACCTCTGGCGCGCCGTCGGAAACATCTGCGGTCTCTTCGAACGTATCCGTCCGGTCTCACTGGCCTTGACGGCTATTCTGGCCGCCAGTTCCAGGGGGCCAGATCGTCGATACGGTTGAGTTTGTGATCTGCGATATGGGTCGGGACCCAAGTCAGCCAGCCTTCGGGGTCCACCGCGTTCATGCGGGCGGTTTGGATGAGGGTGTAGGCGATTGCGGCGGCGTTGCCGCCGCCCTCGGACCCCATGAAGAGATAGTTCTTCCTGCCAAGGGTCAGTGGCCCGATTGACCGCTCGCAGATGTTGTTGTCCGGCTCAGGCTGGCCGTTTTCGAGATAGGCCCGGGCATTGGGCATGCGGCCGAGGGCGTAGCGAATGGCCTCGGCCGGTTTGGTTTTTGCCGGGATTTTCGGCAGTTGCTGCCTCAGCCAGGCCTCCAACTCGTCGAAGATGGACTTCGACTTGGCCTGTCGCAGGGCGACGCGTTCGTCGGGCGGCCTGTACCGCGCCTCCTTTTCGACGGCATAGAGCCCGGCGATGCGTTCGATGGTTTCCCTGGCGATGGCCGATCCATGGCGTTCGAAGACATCCACGAACTTGCGGCGGACATGCACCATGCAGGCCTGCTCGCCGGCCAGCCCATTGCCGAACAGCCCGTTGAAGCCGGTGAACCCGTCGGCATGGATAGTGCCCTTGTCGTCAGCAAGATGCGCGGCGTGTGTGGATGCCCCCTGTTTGGCAAGCGATATCTTCGGTTTTTCGGCGGGGTCTTCGATCGGACGTGTGTCAGGCCTCTGAGCGTGGCCTTCCATGACGCCACGGGCCGGTATGCTGTTCGGAAGGCTGGGTTCACATCGGTTCGGAGCGCTGCAAGCGCTCGCGCCCCGGGACTGAATGTCCCTGCCTTGAACTTCGAAGTCCGTGTCGCCTGCGCCGCGTCGATCGCGCGCCCCGGCCTTGCGGCCATGCCGTGCCTTCGTCCCGCCTCCGGGGGTCAGGTCACGCCATCCTGTAATCCTCCTGCTTTGTCGTCACGGCCCAGATCATCCGAGCCATCCTGTTCGCCAGCGCGACGGCCGCGACCATTTTCGGCTTGCGTGCCACCAGAGCGGCCAGCCAGCGGTTCGAACTGCCGCCCTTGCGGACCGCCCGGCGGATCACGCTCATCGCGCCGACGATCAGGAGCCGGCGGATATCGGTCTGCCCCGTCTTGCTGACCGAACCCAGCCTGGACTTGCCGCCCGTCGACCTCTGTCGCGGCACCAGGCCAAGCCAGGCGGCGAAGCTGCGCCCGCTGTCGCATGTGTCGAGATCGGGTGCGAACGCCGCGACGGCGCCAGCGGTGACGGGACCGATCCCGGGGCGGGTGCGCAGCCGGCGCAGCGGCGTGTCGCTCTTCGAGGCTGCCTTGAGTTCGTCCGCGAGCCGTTCGATCGCCTCAGTGAGCCGCGCGATCTGCTCGAGATAGATCGTCCCCATCTCCCGGACCGGGCCGGGCAGGTCGCTGGTCTCGTCAGCCAGCGCGTTCTCGAGCACCTTCAGGCGCGCCGGCCCCTTCGCTGCGACGAGCTTGAACGCGGGCGCGAGGCCGCCGCCGCCATCGCTTCGGCATCAGCATTGTCGTTCTTCTGCCGTTTGACAAACGGCTTCACCCAGGCCGCCGGCATCAGCCGCACCTCACGTGCCGCTGCGCCACCCGGCCCCAATGGGGCGACGTGGCACAGGCCTCCATCGCCACGACACAGGCGGGCTGCCCGGCGAGAAGCGCCACCAGACGCATTCGCGACAAAACTCGATTGTATAGAACCGCCCCATCCGCTGTGACCGCGCAGACCTGAAAGCTGCCCTTTGCCAAATCGATCGCCGGCATGTTGATTGTCGTCGTCATTGATGTGCCCTCCACTTGGTTCCGATGGGAACCATCATGGCATACGAGATGCCGCTGGTGGGGGCATCCACCGCATCAGTTCAATGCGTTTTACAGTGATTTCGGCGAAGAAGCGCTCGACGAGGTTCAGCCATGACGCGCTGGTGGGCGTGAAATGCAGCTTGAAGCGCGGATGCTTCTCCAGCCAGGCCATAACCTCGGGCGTCTTGTGGGTCGCGTAGTTGTCGAGCACGATGTGGATGTCGCGAGGTTTCTTCACCGCCCGGTCGATCCGGCGCAGGAAGCTCAGGAACTCCCTGGCGCGGTGACGCGGCATGCATTCCCCGATGACCAAGCCCGACTTCACGTCGAGTGCCGCGAAAAGCGTAGTGGTGCCATGGCGCTTGTAATCGTGGGGCGTCACGCTGGAGGCGTGCCTTTGGCACGACGTGGCTGCGCGCCCCTTCTTGAGCGGCAACCCGGGCTGGGTGCGGTCGAGCGCCTGGATCTGGGGTTCGGCCGCTCTCTCGGACGGATCGCGTTCGCGGCCTCACTCGTCGACGCAGAGCACCACTGCGCGGTCCGGCGGGTCGAGGTAGAGGCCGACGATCTCGGTGACCTTCTCCTCGAGTTCGAGGGATCAGGATTTGATCCGGGGGATCAAATCCCCCGAGAACGGGTCGTTCGAGACCTTGAACCCCTTCACGACATGCGGCTTCAGCCCGTTCGGCGGGCCATCGATCCGCCGGATCGATGGCTGTCCCGCCTCACCCACCCTTATGCGCCCCACGCTCGAAGGCGATATGCCCACCGCCTTGGCCATCGTCGCGCGGCTCCAGTGCGTGGCATTGGGAGGCGTCTCTTGCACGGTCTTGACGATCACCTTCAGTCGGACTGCCCGCGGCAGGGGCGGCACCCGCGAGGGCCGGGTCTTGTCGCGCCTCAGCCCCGGCACGCCTTCATCGAGATACCGTTCCTGCCAGCGCCAGACCGTCGGCTTCGACATGCCCGTCCGCCGCATGATCTCGACTGTCCCCGCGCCGTCAGCTGTCGCCAGCACGATCCCGGCCCGCCAGGCAAGCTTGCGCGGTGTGTTGCGGTTGCTCAGCAGAGTTTGAAGCTCAGCGCGGTCGGCGGGGCCAAGGTAAAGGCAGATGTCGGAGCGTCTCATCCGCCAATCATGCCACGCTACGACAGCGTTGGGAATCCTATGTCAGGTGCAGAACACTAGAATGTTCCCCGCTATTTGCGGCGCGGGGCGCGCCCGCTGGCGGCCGCCCCCATAAGGCTGGGCCGCCATCGGGCGTGTTCCGCTGCCGTGCTGTGAGGAAACACGACCATGGGCCGCGCCTCGAAAACCGATCCGCCGCTGACCGCCGGGGCGCAAGCGCCGGCGGCCCCGACCCTGCGGCCTGACGGCGCCGCCCTGCCGCCCGCGCTCGCCGGGCGCCTCGCCGCCTCGGCCGAGCGGGCGGGCGAAACACCCGACGCGCATCTCGAACGGCTTCTCGGCCCGGCACTCGATGCCGAAGAGGAATGCCACCCCTCGAAGACCGAGATCCGCATCGCGCGCGGCATCGGTATTGTCCTCGCCGCGCTTGCGCTCGCGATGCTCGTCTATGTCGTTCAAAGCGGCGATCTCATCACCGGAATCGTCGTGCTGGCCTTCGCGACCCTGGCCGGCCGCTTCCTGCTATGGCCAGCTTTCGAAAACGGTTTGAACAATGATGTCGGGCGAAAAGAGATCTGGGGTGGCTTCCACCGATGCATGTACGATGAATGGAATGACGAACGACGTAACGAGGATCTGTCGCAACCGGTCCCCGGCGGACTAGGTCCGTACTCCGAGTTTGTATATGGCCGAGATTCATCGGACGACTAAGCATCGACGCCCTTCCTGGACGTATTGGTCATCATGCCGTCGAAATAGTCCGGCCGCAGCGATCCGGCGCCGGGATCGGGGATGCCGTGCAGATCGCGCTCGGCCTGCAGCCAGCGCGGCACCTCGGGCGACCTGTAGCCGGTGACCCCCGACGCCATGCCGCCGGGTGCCGCCCTGCCCTGCCCGCTTTCATACTCGCGGATGGCCGAGGCCAGGGCGCCCGCCTGCGAGGCGGGACGCGGACAAACTGCAATGAGTCACGCTCATTGCAGCCTGGTATTCGACCAAGGGTCATCGATCAGGACCGTTGGCCCCAACGGTCCATTCGACGGTCCCGAAGGTGAAGGCGCGGGCGTCCAGCTCCGCAGGGCCCGGCGCCGTGAAAGGCCGGGCGGGCGCGCAAGGCGGCGAGGACGGCACCCCGGCCGCTGTGGAACCGAGCTACGCCAGACCGACGCCAGAGCGCGCCGCCTAGGCGCCCCGCGGGCCGTGCTTCGCGGCCTGCCACAGCGCCTCCATCTCGGCCAGCGTGGCCTCCGCCGGGGTCTTGCCGACCCGCGCGAGGCCGTCCTCGATCGCGGCAAAGCGGCGCGTGAACTTGGCATTTGCGGCGCGCAGAGCGGCCTCGGGGTCGATGTCCCAGCGGCGGGCCAGATTGGCCAGCACGAACAGCAGGTCGCCGAACTCCTCTTCGGTATGGGCCGCATCGCCGGTGCCATGCGCCTCGGCCAGCTCGGCGATTTCCTCGGCGATCTTGTCAAGGATGCCGGCCATTTCGGGCCAGTCGAAACCCACCCGCGCGGCGCGCTTCTGCAGCTTGACCGCGCGCAACAGCGCCGGCAGCCCCAGCGCCACGCCATCGAGCGTGCCAGCCTGGCTGTGCGCCCGTTCGGCGGCCTTCGTTGCCTCCCAATGCTCGGATTGCGCGGCGGCATCGGCCACCGCCCCGTCGCCGAACACATGCGGATGGCGCGCCACCATCTTGTCGCCGACGGCCTTCGCCACGGCATCGAAATCGAACAGCCCGGCCTCTTCGGCCATGCGCGCGTGAAAGACGACCTGCAGCAGCAGATCGCCCAATTCGCCGGCAAGCTCGTCCCACGCTTCGCGGTCGATCGCGTCGGCCACCTCATAGGCTTCCTCGATCGTGTAGGGTGCGATCGAGGCGAAATCCTGCGCGACGTCCCAGGGGCAGCCGGTTTCGGGGTCGCGCAGCCGGGCCATGATCGCCCGCAGCCGCCGCATCGGGTCGGGGTGATCGACGCTCATCCCAGACCCGCACAGAAGGCCGCGATCCGGTCGCAACCGGCATCGAGCAGCGGCTGGGCGGCCGCGAAACTCAGCCGGACGTGACCCGGCGCGCCAAAGGCCGAACCGGGGACAAGCGCGACGCCGGTCTCGTCAAGCAGGGCGGTGCAAAAGCCGATGTCGTCGGCAAGCGCCGTGCCGGCCGGGCTGCGCCGCCCCAGGCATCCGGCGATGTCGGCGAACACATAGAACGCCCCGTCGGGCCGCGGGCAGACGAGGCCCGGTATCGCCGACAGCGCCGCGACGACGCGGTCGCGGCGGGCCTGGAACGCCGCCCGCCAGCCGTCGAGGAAATCCTGCGGCCCATCGAGCGCGGCCACCGCCGCCCATTGGCTGATCGAGCAGGGATTGGTGGTCACCTGGCTTTGGATGCTGCGCATGGCGGCGATCAGATCGGCCGGGCCCGCCCCCCAGCCGATCCGCCATCCGGTCATCGCATAGGCTTTCGAAACGCCGTTCACGGTCAGCGTGCGCGCCGCCATGGCGGGGACGGCTGCGGCCATCGTGGCACACGGTGTCGGCAGATAGCTCAGCTGGGCGTAGATGTCGTCGGACAGCACCCGGATATCGGGCCAGTCGGCCAGCACCTCGGCCAGCCCGGCAAGGTGATCCGCGCCATAGACCGCCCCGGTCGGGTTGCCCGGGCTGTTGAGCACCAGCCAGCGGGTGCGCCGCGTCAGGACCCTTGCCAGGGCGTCCGGCGTCAGCCGAAAGCCGGTCGCGGGACCGGTCGGGACCACCACCGGCGTGGCCCCGCAAAGCCGCGCCATGTCGGGATAGCTGACCCAATAGGGCGCCGGCACGACAACCTCGTCGCCGGGGTTCAACGTGGCCGCAAAGGCGTTGAAGATCACCTGCTTGCCGCCGGTGCCCACGGAAATCCGGTCGGCGGTCACCGCCATGCCGCACGCGCGGGCAAAGGCGCGGCGGATCGCCGCCTTCAGTTCGGGGATGCCGTCGACCGCCGTGTAGCGCGTCGCGCCGGCCTCGATCGCGGCCCTTGCCGCCTCGCGGATATGGGCGGGCGTGTCGAAATCGGGCTCGCCCACCGACAACCCGATCACGTCGTGGCCCGCGGCCGCCATTGCGCGGGCGCGGGCCGCCACCGCCGCAGTGGCCGAGGGCGCGATTCGGCCCGCCATGTCGGACAGCGCCGCCATCAGGTCGCACTCCGGTTGTCAGCCTGTTCGGGCGCGTCGTAGGGAGAGTCGGGGCCGCATGCAAGGGCTGCGCCCGCTGCAACGGGGGAGGGGCACGAAGAATGAGCGACACCGGCGACAACTATTATGGCGACGATTCGGCCACATTCGGCGACCGCGTGGCCGCCGCGCGCGAGACGCTGGGGCTGAGCCAGGTCGAACTGGCGCGCAAGCTGGGCGTCAAGCTCAAGACCGTGACGGCGTGGGAAAACGACATCGCCGAGCCGCGCGCGAACCGGCTTCAGATGCTGGCCGGTATCCTCAACGTTTCGGTCATGTGGCTGCTGACCGGCGCGGGCGACGGGCTGGAGGCGCCGCATGAGGAAACCCCGCTGGAGGCCGATGTGCATGACATCCTGATCGAACTGCGCCGCCTGCGCGCCGATCACGCGCGGCTGAACGACCGGCTGGGCGGGCTGGAAAAGCGGCTGCGCAAGGCTCTGAAGGACGGCACCCGGGGATGACGGCCGGCCCGGCCGAAGACGCCCGGAACCGCGTCAAACGGCTGCACCTGCGGGCCTGGCGGCGCGGCACGCGCGAGTTGGACCTGGTGCTTGGCCGCTTTGCCGATGCCGAGCTTGGCCGCATGGATGGCGACCGGCTCGACCTGTTCGAGGCGCTGCTGGCGGTGGAGGACCCGCTGCTGGCGGACTGGATCGCGGGCCGGGCGCGCCCGCCCGACCGCTTTGCCGAAATGGTCGCGGCGCTTGGCCGCTTCCCGGGCGGCATTTAACGCTTTCTTTGTTCTTATGCCGCAAATCCTGTCCGCAAGGCGCAGCGAGAACGCGGAGAGACAGATGAGCATCCACGCGGCGGTGATCGAGACTCCGGGCCGGTCCTTCATGGACAGCTATGTCGAAAGCCTGGCCCTGGTAGAGCGGCTGCACCGCCTGCTGCTCGACGTCATCAAGGACGAGTTCGAGCGGGTGGGCCTGCTGGAAATCAATGCCGTTCAGGCGCTGTTGCTGTTCAATGTCGGCGACAACGAGGTCACCGCAGGCGAGTTGAAATCGCGCGGTTACTATCAGGGCTCCAACGTGTCCTACAACCTCAAGAAGCTCGTCGAACTGGGCTACATGCACCACCAGCGCTGCGAGATCGACCGCCGATCGGTGCGGGTCCGGCTGACGCCGAAGGGGCGCGGAATCCGCGATCTGGTCGCCTCGCTGTTCGTCCGCCATGCCGACAACATCGAGAGCCGGAACCTGCTGGCCGGCACCAGCCTCGAAGTGATCAACGACGCGCTGAAACGGCTGGAACGCTACTGGACCGACCAGATCCGCTATATCTACTGAGCGACCCCGCGCCGGCACCGATCGGCGGTTTTGAGCCAAATCGCGCCGAATTGCCGCCGGCCACCTGTTCGCTGCTGCGCAGCGTCTGCGACCGTGGTAGAAAACCCCCAAATCGGGGCGAGTCGCCCCGACGGACCGCCATGCGCAGGGGGCCGGGCAGGAACGAATGAGCAGCGAGTCCGTCATCGGGGGCAGGACCGAATCGTCGCAGTTGCAGGGCTTCGACGCGTTCGAGGTGCGGCTGGGCGACCTGATGCGCGGCGAACGGGCGACTTTAGGCAAGTCGCTGCTCGACGTCCAGCGCGAGTTGCGAATCAGGGCGACCTATGTCGCGGCGATCGAGAATGGCGATCTGGGCGCCTTCGAATCGAAGGGCTTCATCGCCGGCTATGTCCGCTCCTACGCGCGCTATCTGGGCTTCGACCCGGAATGGGCCTTTGCCGCCTTCTGCGCCGAGACCGGGTTTTCTTCGGTCAGCGGCCAGTTGAGCGAGCGCGCGGCGGAACCTGCCGGCGGAACGGCACCGGTTGCGCAGACGGCCGATCCGTTTGCGTCGGGCCGCTTTGCCGGATCGCTGCCATCCGGTCCGGCGCTGCCGCAGATCAACCCGGGCGCGCTCGGCTCGTTTCTGGTGCTGGCGGTGCTGCTGACTGGCCTCGGCTATGGCGCCTGGTCGGTCCTGCAACAGGTCCAGCAGGTCACCGTGGCGCCGGTCGATGCCGCCCCCGGGGCCGTTGCCGCCGCCCCGGAAATCGGCGGCGCCCCGATCGAGCGTGACCCGGTTGTGGCCGCGACGCGCCTGCCGGCCGAGGGGCTGGAGCGGCTCTATCGGCCGCAGGGCCTCGATCTGCCGGTGATGACGCCGCGCGACGGGCCGATTGCCGCGCTCGATCCCGATACCATCGGGGCGCTGGCCCCCGACACCGTGCCGCGGCGAATGGACTCGGCCGATCCGCTGGTCGCGGCGGTGACGGGTGCATCCGGGTCGGACAACACGGCAATAAGGGTGACCGAAGCCGGCCCGCCCGAATTGGCGCTGATCGCCCGCACGCCGGTCTGGGTTCGGGTGCGCGACCCCGGCGGCGCGGTCCTGTTCCAAGATACGCTTGGGCCCGGCGAAAGCTATACCCTGCCGCCGCTCGAGGGCGCGGCCAGCCTGCGTGCGGGCAATTCGGGCGATCTCTACATTCTTGTCGATGGCGTCCCGTTCGGCCCGGTGGGCGAAGCCGGTACGGTTGTCAGCAATGTCGCGCTGAGCCCCGAGGCGGTTCGCACCGCCTATATCCGCACCGACCTGCCGAGCGGACTTGCGCCTTCGACGGTCGCCGAGGCCGACAGCCCCGCGGGACAGTAGGCGACATCGCGCCCGTTGCCCCGGGCCTCTGGCAGGGTTAGGTGTGCACGAGGTCCGATCGCGAAAGGGAACGACCGATGTCGCACAATCCGATCCGCCCCTGGCGCAACATCGACCGCCGCAAATCGCGCCAGATTCATGTCGGCCCGGTGCCGGTGGGCGGCGATGCGCCGATCAGCGTGCAAAGCATGACCAACACGGTCACGACGGATGTGGCGGGCACGGTGGCGCAGATCCAGGCTTGCGCCGAGGCCGGCGCGGATATCATGCGGGTCTCGGTGCCTGACCGCGATTCGTCCCGCGCGCTGCACGAGATCGTGCGCGAAAGCCCGGTGCCGATCGTCGCCGACATCCATTTCCACTACAAACGCGCGATCGAGGCGGCCGAGGCGGGTGCGGCCTGTCTGCGGATCAACCCGGGCAATATCGGCGATGAAAGCCGCGTCCGCGAGGTGATCCGCGCCGCCCGCGACCATGGCTGTTCGATCCGCATCGGCGTGAATGCCGGCAGCCTGGAGAAAGACCTGCTGGAGAAATACGGCGAGCCCTGCCCCGAAGCGATGGTGGAATCGGGGCTCGACCATATCCGCATCCTCGAAGACAACGATTTCTTCGAGTTCAAGATCAGCTGCAAGGCGTCCGACGTGTTTCTGGCCGCAGCCGCCTATCAGGGGCTCGCCGAAGCGACCGACGCGCCGATCCATCTGGGCATCACCGAGGCCGGCGGGCTGACCACCGGCACGGTGAAATCGGCGATCGGGCTGGGCAACCTGTTGTGGATGGGGATCGGCGACACGCTGCGGGTGTCGCTGTCGGCCGACCCGGTCGAAGAGATCAAGGTCGGCTATGAAATCCTCAAGGCGCTGGGGCTGCGGCATCGCGGCGTCAACGTGATCTCCTGCCCGTCCTGCGCGCGTCAGGGTTTCGACGTGATCAAGACCGTCGAAATCCTCGAAGAGCGGCTGGCGCATATCAAGACGCCGATGAGCCTGTCGATCATCGGCTGCGTGGTGAACGGCCCGGGCGAGGCGCTGATGACCGATGTCGGCTTCACCGGTGGCGGGGCCGGGCATGGCATGGTCTATATCGCCGGCAGGCAAAGCCACAAACAGGCCAATGACCGGATGATCGAGCACATCGTCGAACAGGTGGAAAAGAGGGCCGCCGAGATCGAGGCGGCGCGTGCGGCCGAAGAGGCCGAGGCCGAAGCCCGCCCGGCGGCGGAATAGGCGGCATGAAGGTGCTGTTCTGGATCGCGATCGTCGCCCTGGTGGCCGTTGTCGGGGGTGCTGTCTATTTCCGTCTGGCACCGGTGCCGCCGGCGATGCTGGCCGCCGATCCGCTGACTGCAACGAAACCGGACAGCCCGAACGCCTGGCTGGTGCGGCCGGAAGGCGGGGACGCGGCGGCGCCGGTCTATGCCCTTTCGGCCGACGAGCTGATGGACAGGCTGCGCGACATCGCGCTGGCCGAGCAGCGGACCACGGGCACGACAACGCCGGGCGATGCGGACCGGCCCTCCCAGGGCTTTGTCGCACGCAGCCGACTGTTCGGCTTTCCCGATGTGGTCGTGGCCACGGCACTCCCGCTCAGCGACGACAGCTCAACCCTCGCGATCTATTCCCGGTCGGTCCATGGCTATTCCGACATGGGGGTGAACCGCGCCCGCGTGGAGCGCTGGCTCGACGCGCTCGGGCCCTTCGAAGCGGAAGGATGACACGCAGGGCTGCCCGGTATCGCGCCAGGCGGGATTGTTGAGGGACATGTCGCAAAGCGCCAGAAACGAGCGCCCGCCCACCGTCAGGCAGACGGTCTCACCCAGTTCGACCCGTTCGCCACGGCTGCCGGTGCAATAGCATGACGGGGTTGATGCCGTCTCTGCCCAGGCGGGCAGCGCGGCAGTGAGGGCGGCAAGAACAACGCAGCGATACATCATGTTGAAGACCATAGCATCGCTATTCCCGTTTGGAAGGGCGCTGCGCCGGCGCTTGACGCCCCGCACCGGATCGGGGACATCGCGCAGATGCTTCCCGAGGACAAGTTGCACGAGATCGCGCGCCGCTTCGAATATCTCGAGGCAAGGCTGGCCGAGGGCGGCGGCGCACCGCAGAAACCGCGCCGGACCATGCGCGACCGAAACCTGTGGCCGCGGCAGTGGTCGGCGACCGGGCTGGAAAACGAAGAAATCTGTGGCGCCAGCCAAATCTTCACGCTCGCGTGAAGCGATCGGATCGGAGACGCGCCATGAACAGATGCCTCACCGCGATCGCGCTGCTCTTTCTCGCCCTGCTGCTGGCCCTGCCGGCCCAGGCCCGCTTCATCCAGCCCGACTGGCTCGACCCGAACCAGCCCGGCGTGGGGACGAACCGGTATGCCTACAGCTTCAACGATCCGGTCAATCTGAGTGATCCGGGGGGAAATGCGGTTTGCGGCGGTGTATGCGTTGGCGCGGCGCTGGGGGCGCTTGTCGCGAGCGTCTTAGCAACCGATCACGCAATCGATATGGCAGATGGTAAAATCGACGGGGCCAGTCCGTTTGGAAATCCTGTAGGCAGCCTTGCCGCAGCCGTAGTCGAGGGCATGTCAAGCAATGCAGAGTCCGGGGTGCAAATTGGTGATGGGGTTCACGCATCCCTTCCAGACGACAGCTTCTTGGGGATCCAGGATGATCCAAAAGCTGATGCCCGACGCGGCGGACGGCAGAATTCTGGCCCGCTGAATCCTGAATTTGGTGGAACTGGAAACGCTGTAGACGACTTCGATATAATCACGGGCGGAGACTATGTGCACGATCCTGAAACAGGCCACAGGATAGGTCCCAACGGTGAGAGATATCGTCCCGGAAGAGACGGGCGGGGGCCCCGGATCGATATTCCAGCAAGAGGCGGACGGCGCGCGGAGACTATGCACTATCCACCGGAGAGTGTAGAGCAGAACGATGACAACGAATCTGGGGAGGATCGTGAGGAACACGATGAATCGAGGGAACAGCAATAAGGAGATGAGCAACGACTTAGGATATCCGTTCACTTTTTCAGATGGAACTCAGGATTTAAAGCGCTGGATTTATGACATCGAATGGTTGGCTGTGCGAAATGGGCTAGCCGAAAATGGTGTAGCTTCGGCAGTCATTGGAATCAAGAACCATGCCCCAGTGGAAATCAAAGCTGAGGTAAATGAGTATAGTTTGCGCGGTGAAGCGGGCAGCTTGGTGTTCTCGATATATCGTGGAGTCACTCTCTTTGACAAGGGGGACTGTGTGAAGATTGATGGTGTTTGTGAGGTGAAGAAGCTCGTATTGTACGAGTCAGGAATTCGATTCGAAAGTGGGATCAGGATTCGAACTAAGCGCAAGAGCGAAATATATATCGTTCCATCGTCTTTCGCCTGCTTTCTTTTTGTTTCGGTCGATGATTTCATTTTCTACTCTGGAACGCCAGAGTTCGAGATTTCCTGTTACATAGTTGAAGACATATGATATCCGCAATGCTTATCCAAATACCATTCCAATTTTCGTTTAGGTAGGGGGACCCAGAGGTGACATGAGGACCAGTCTTGCCGCCCTGCTGCTTGCCCTCCCGGGGCCACCACCGGTATTCGAGCCGACGTGGCGGCCCTGCTTGGGCGGCGGCGGTGGCCTCAAAAGCGTTCTGGCTCGCGCGTTAGAAGCAGTTGGCCGAGCTATCAAGGATTTGCGGAATCCTTGGATTCAAATATCAAGTGCAACGGTTGATTTGAAGGCCGCGATTTCGTCGGCCATGGCTTCGGCGGGTGTTCTCCACCCGAGGGTTTTCCTCGGGCGGTTGTTCATCAGCGCGGCGACATCGTTGAGCCAGGTCTGGCTGACGCTTCCGAGGTCTGTGCCCTTGGGCATGAACTGGCGCAGCAGGCCGTTTGTGTTCTCGTTCGAGCCTCGCTGCCACGGCGCATGAGGATCGCAGAACCAGATGTCGATCTTCAGCCGTCGGGCGAGTTCGGGGTGACACACCATCTCGGATCCCCGATCATAGGTCATGCTCTTGCGCAGGGCTGCGGGCAGACGTTTCATCTGCCGTGAGAAACTTTCCAGCGCCGCCTCTGCGCCGTTGCCGTCCATTTTGCAGAGAACAACAAACCGGGTCTTACGCTCGACCAGCGTGCCCACCGACGAGCGATTGAAGGCGCCCTTGATCAGGTCGCCCTCCCAATGTCCCGGTACCAGGCGTGCTTCGACCTCCTCCGGACGGTTGATAATACGCAATGTTTCCGGAACCATAGAGGAAGCAGCCGCCGTTCTACGCTTGTTCCCACGTTTTGGTTTTGATTGCCGCAACGCCTCGATCATCGCATCCTTCAGGCCGCCACGGGGCTGCGCGTAAATCGCAGCATAGATCGTCTCATGGCTGACATGGGCAGCAGGGTCATCGGGTTTCATGCGCCGCAGTCTGTTCGCGATCTGCTCGGGAGACCAGCGCAGATGTACAAGCTTGCCGTGAACGAAGCGGTAGAGGTCGTCCCCCTCGACCAGCTTGCGCTTGCGCCGACAGCGTGCGCGGCGCTCATCATAGACGCGCCTCGCCGCCTGCGGGCAGTAACCACCATCGTCCTGACGACCACGCGCAAGCTCCCGGCTGATCGTGCTCGCGGGCCGGCCGAGAAGTCGACCAATACCTCGCTGACTATTGCCCCGTTGATGCTCGGCGAAAATCACGCCACGTTCCTCACTGTTGAGGTGCTTGTTTCGTCTGTCCATCGCAACATCCTATGCCCTGCGGGCTTCAGGTGTTGCACTTGAAACTTGAGCCTAAGATCTCTTGGCGGGGGTTAGGTGAGATGGTTCTTCGCCGTCTTTTCGCAAGTGTTTCTGAAAATTTCAGATTTCAAGAGGCTGGCCACCATGCGGTAAATGGCAATACTTCGGAAGCATGGCCAATCGTGAGGCGACTGCGCGAGCGTAGCCCAAATGATGTCACCTACATTATCTTGGAGGGTGACCTGTTCTTGTTCGAAAAACGGCCTGATAGGGCTCTGGACCTGTACAGACTTGCAGAGAGATCGTTAAGAGATCGGCAATCAACTGATCAGGAAACTAAGTTTCTGCTAGCCTATGCCGGTTTTCGGAGGCAGGCGGCAAAGTATATGATACGGGGCCGGGAATTTCCAGAATGGCGCCGGTTCGCAGCAGCAATCAACAAGATGGAGGCAAGCAATTTTGTCAAGAGGGTATTCCGGCTTCCCGATGGGACTCAGAACTAACATGAGGACCATTCTTGCCATCCTGCTGTTTGCCGTCCTCGGGCCGGTCCCGGCCGCCGCCGATATTCGCGCCGATGTGGCGGCGCTGTTCGAGGCGCCGGCGCTGGCCCGCGATCTGGGCACGATCAAGCTGGACATCGACCGGATGGTCGACCCGGCGACCGACAGCGCCGCCGCGCTCGCCCGGATCGACAGTATGGCCGCCACAATCAGCGACATGACGCCCGAGGGGGCCACTGCGTGGGAGCGGCTGGCCGTCCTGCAGCGCTATGTCTACCAGCCCGGGCCATGGAACGGGGGCAACGCGTTTGCCTATGATCACGACGATCCGTTGGGCGAGATCCTCGAAAACAAGCTGCTGGCCGGCTACCTGTCCGATCGCCGGGGCAATTGCGTCACCATGCCGTTTCTATATGTCATTCTGGGAGAGCGGCTGGGGCTTGACATGGCCCCGGCCATGGCGCCGCTGCACATCCTGGTGAAGTTCACCGACGATAGCGGCGCGGTGCACAATCTGGAAACCACCAGCGGGGCGGGCCGCGCGCGCGACCAGCACTATCGCGAACTTCTGCCGATCACCGACGCGGCGGTTGAGAACGGCATCTTCCTGACACCGCTGGACCGGCGCGAAACGGTGGCCGTGATGGCGGCGCTGGTGGTGGAGCATCTGATGGCGCGCGGACGGTATCACGACGCGATTGCGGTGTCGGACACGCTGCTCGACCAGTATCCCGGTTTCGTGTATGTCATGGTGAAGCGGGGCACCGCCGCCTATCATCTGCTGCGCACAGAGTTCCACGCCCACTATCCGACCATCGCCGATGTGCCCGAGGACAAGCGCGGCTACCTTGACTGGCTGCTGCGCATCAACGCCGAAAGCTTCGACCGGGCGGAGGCGCTGGGCTGGCGGCCGGTGGAGGAGTGATGGGCCGGGGGCACAATTTCATTTGCGATGGCCGCACGCCATGGTAGTCTTTGTGTGTCAGCTGTCACGGAGGCGCCCGATGCCCACCTTGCTCCGCCTTTTGGTCGTCGCTCTTTTCGTCATCGCCCTGCCGGCCCAGGCCCGCTTCATCCAGCCCGACTGGCTCGACCCGAACCAGCCCGGAGTGGGGACAAACCGGTATGCCTATGCAGGGGGTGACCCTATCAACCGGGCAGACCCGAGCGGCCATGCCTGGGTCGACAGGACCTGGGACAGGGCTTTCGGTGACGGTTCATTCGACCGAACTTTCGGTGATGGTGCATCCGAGCGCATGGATCGAATGGCGGACGGTGTATTCGGCAATGCCAGTGCTCGCGCTGCTGCTCGAGATTATGCCGACTATTTGACGAATGGAGGCTCGCTGGGGTATGACAGCTGGCGGTTCAGCACCGGGAATTTCACTTATTCGTTCACCAATGACCTACGGAATGGTCCCATTCGGGTTGGTTCTGGCGAGACCTCTGGTATGCCGGATGATCCATTTCATGACGCGGTCGCGATTGCCGGTGCGATGGCAGCGCTAGCCGGCGCAATGGCCGATCGATATCCAGGCGAGTTTGCACGAAGCCACAGAACCACTGCAGTGCTAGCAGCATCATCATCATTTGGCCGCCAGCCAATGGGGATGCAGATTGTGTTTTCGCTATCTGGCGCACCCGGTACCAGCGCAACTCGTATGTCACCCGGCCAGAGACAGATCTTTGACCTTGTAAACGGCAACGCGATATCGGTGGGGGTCTTTGGGTCGGTTCACAATGCTTCCCAGTTTCGCGTTACCGCACCAGGTGTCGGGCAAACCCATGCAGAACCAAAGGCGATCGGTTTTGCGCAAAGCAGAGGGTTTTCACCGTTGGCCATCGGCACTTCCCGCCCGATTTGTGAAACATGCGGCCCCTATATCCAATCAACCGGCGGTATGCTGATTGGCCCTCAGGTGGCAATATGGCCCTGATGGAGACATTACAGGACGCGATTGACTGCCTTGCAAAAGCTCCCAACGACAAGCGTAGGCACATCATGAGGGCAATGGCCAGGCAACTTAGGCCGTGTTTTGATGCATTCTGCTGGGAACATAAACTTCATGGGCAATGGCGTTTGTATGTCAAGGCAGAATACGCATATCTCGATGGTAGCGAGAGGGAGCTATTGGAAGGCATAGAAGCTATCTTCGAAAACTATGTCGATCAGCTGGATGAAATGGAACTGCCTTCTTTTGCGGCGTTATCACTGGCGGGATATCTCGTGCAGTCAGGTGGCGCAGCGTTCGATGATGCACTAGGGGCATTCTTCCACGAGGCCGGTTTTTGGAATAGCTGTATTTTTCATGGCTCCAGAGACTTCGATTGGATTGATCCATCAATACCCTTGCAACCCAAGGTTGGTCAATTCTTGTTACACTACTTTGAATTCTTGGACAATAAGCTAACAGAGGAAGAGCTGTTGGCCGCGTCGGAAGCATACGATGTTAGGTGGATGTACATGGATCTCCCTGAAAACACTGCGTGATCGTCGCGTTTGCCAGGCAAGCTTATACCGCTTCCTATAAAGGTGAGTTACGAACCAGTACCGGGGCCCGGCATTCTGCGTCCGCCCGCCGCGTGGCGTGCCCGCATCAATACGGACCATCGGACTTTCCTCCACTAGGCGGGACCCAAACAGCGCGTTTGTCTCGCGTTTCAGCTCCACGCGCCCGTCATTGGTACGATAGACCGACCGTGCAAGCGCCGCGAAACCGGGGCCGAAATCGGCCTGCCTTTCGCAGTCGCGCAGGTTGTCCTCGACCTCCCGCAGCGTTTCGTTGGCCCACCTCAACTTGGTGGTCAACGCATCGAGTTTGGGTGGCGCGGCGATGGCGGCGCTGGTGGTGGAGCATCTGATGGCGCGCGGACGGTATTACGACGCGATTGCGGTGTCGGACACGCTGCTCGACCAGTATCCCGGTTTCGTGTATGTCATGGTGAAGCGGGGCACCGCCGCCTATCACCTGCTGCGCACAGAGTTCCACGCCCACTATCCGACCATCGCCGATGTGCCCGAGGACAAGCGCGGCTACCTTGACTGGCTGCTGCGCATCAACGCCGAAAGCTTCGACCGGGCGGAGGCGCTGGGCTGGCGGCCGGTGGAGGAGTGATGGCGCACGGCGAGCAGCCGGGCGAGGGCCTCAGCCGTCCGCATGATGGCGCCCCGTAACCAGACTATCCGGCTCGGGAAGCCCCGCCGGCGCTTGACGCCTCGCACCGGATCGGGGACATCGCGCAGATGCTTCCCGAGGACAAGTTGCACGAGATCGCGCGCCGCTTCGAATATCTCGAGGCAAGGCTGGCCGAGGGCGGCGGCGACATGGTCGAGACCGCCCGCGACTATGCCCGGCTGAAGCCGATCGCCGAATCGGTGGCCGCGTGGCGCGAGGTGCTGCGCGAAGAGGAGGAGGCCCGTGCGCTGACCGCCGATCCCGACATGCGCGCCCTGGCCGAGGAAGAGCTGCAGCAGCTGGGCGAACGCCGCGCCGGGCTGGAGCAGGCTTTGCGGGTCGCGCTGCTGCCGCGCGACGCGGCCGACGACCGGGCGGCAATCCTGGAAATCCGGGCGGGCACGGGCGGCGAGGAAGCGGCGCTGTTCGGCGCCGACCTGCTGCGCATGTATCAACGCCATGCCGAAGCCGCGGGATGGCGGTTCGAGTTGATCGAGGCGACCGAAAGCGATCTCGGTGGGGTGCGCGAGGCGGTGGCGCGGATCGCCGGCGAAGGCGTCTTTGCGCGGCTGAAATACGAATCCGGCGTGCACCGGGTGCAGCGCGTGCCGCAAACCGAATCGGGCGGGCGGATTCACACCTCGGCCGCCACGGTGGCGGTGCTGCCCGAAGCCGCCGAGGTGGATGTCGCCATCGACCCCGCTGACATTCGGATCGACACGATGCGGGCCAGCGGGGCGGGCGGCCAGCATGTGAACACCACCGATTCGGCGGTGCGGATCACCCATCTGCCGACCGGCATCGTGGTGACGAGTTCGGAGAAGTCGCAGCACCAGAACCGCACCATCGCGATGGAGGTGCTGCGCGCCCGGCTGTTCGACATGGAACGCAGCCGCGCCGATGCCGAACGCGCCGCCGACCGCCGCGCACAGGTCGGCTCGGGCGACCGGTCGGAGCGCATCCGCACCTACAACTTCCCCCAGGGCCGGCTGACCGATCACCGGATCGGGCTGACGCTTTACAAGCTCGATCAGGTCATGGCGGGCGCGCTTGATGAAATCATCGACGCGCTTGCGGCCGAAGATCAGGCAAAGAAGCTCGCCGCGCTGGAGGCATGACCGGCGCCGAAGCCCTGTCGCAGGCCGCGCCCATCCTGGCCGAGGCCGGCATTGCCGATCCGCGGCGCGACGCGGCCCGGCTGCTGGCCTGGGTCACGGGCGCCGATCGGCTGGGCCTCGCGCTCACCCTGGCGATGGCGCTTTCGGCACAGCAAAGGCGCGACTTCGAGGCCGCGATCGCCCTGCGCGCGACGCACAGGCCGGTCTCGCGCATCATCGGCGCGCGCCTGTTCTGGGGCCGGCATTTCGCGATTTCCGACGCGGTGCTCGACCCGCGGCCCGAGACCGAGACGCTGGTCGCGGCGGCGCTGGAGTTGCCCTGGACGGAGGTCCTGGATATCGGTGTCGGATCGGGGGCGATCCTGTTGTCGTTGCTGGCCGACCGGCCGGAGGCGCGGGGAACCGGGACGGATTGCTCGGTCGATGCCAAGGCGGTGGCGGCCGGGAATGCCGCTCGGCTGGGTCTTGAACACCGGGTCACGCTGTGCGTCGCCGACTGGTTTCCGCCACGGCGCGACTTCGACCTGATCGTTTCGAACCCGCCCTACATCCCGTCGGCGGATATCGCCGCACTGGCGCCCGAGGTGCGCGATCACGATCCACCCGGTGCGCTGGATGGCGGGCCCGACGGGCTGGCGGCGTTTCGTCAGATCCTGGCAGGGGCCGGCGCCCGGCTGCGCGCCGGCGGCCATATCCTGCTGGAACACGGGCCCGGCCAGGAACCCGCCATTGCCGCGATCGCCGGGCTGAACGGGCTCGGCCCGGTGCGCAGCCTGGCCGACATGGACGGGCGTGCGCGCGTCGCCAAAATCGGCCCGATTGCGGATCCGTCGCGTTTTTGACTTGTTCCCGCTCCGAGAACATGATTATCGTCAGCTTACAGGTTGGCGGGGCAATACCGACATTCGCTCCGATGCCGTTCCGACACTTGGCGGAACACACGATACACGAGATCGCGGCGCCAACCCGGTTTGCAGCAACGCCTTCAGGGCTGGATACGCATTGATGAGATCACCAAAATCGCGCTCGCGCGCCAAGGGCAATCGCCGGCCGCATGGCAACGTCATAAATCGGGTGTTCGACAGTTCGGGACCCGAGGGAAAGGTGCGCGGCACCCCGCAGCAGATCATCGACAAATACACCTCGCTTGCCCGGGACGCGCAGCTTGGCAACGATCGGGTTGCGGCCGAGAACTTTCAGCAGCACGCCGAACACTATATTCGCCTGCTGGCCGAGGCGATGCGCGAGCAGGAGGCCCGCCGCGAGCGTCACGAAGCGCAGCAGGGCGGCCGAGGCGAGCAGAACGCAGAAGATGGCGGCGAGCGCGCCCAACACGCCGAGCCTGCCGAGGATCAGGACGAACCGCAGACCCAATCCCAGCCGCCGTCGAAGCCGCGCCGCCGTTCCAACGGACGGGGTGGCGCGCAGGCCGGCGGCGAGGTGGTCGATCTTGGCGGGTCGGGCGATGGCGGCCTGGTCGAGACGCCCGAAACGGGCGGTTCCGAAGCCCCCCCGCTGCGGGCCGATACCGGGTCCTGACCTAGGCCCATGGCGCGGCGTTGACCGATCGTCGAATGGCCAAGGCGCTCACGGATGACTTTCAGTCCAGCCTTGAGCAACTCGTCGCCGGCGAGATCGGGCGCGGCGGCGTCCGCGAAACCGTGCTTTGCCTGGCCCGGGCCGGCCAGACCGCATGCGCGGCGTCGGGGACCTGGCAGGACAGCCCGGTGGACGCCGACACGCCGTTCCTGCTGGCCTCGACGTCGAAGCTCTTCGTCACCGCGATGATCCTGCGGCTGGCCAGCGACCGGGCGCTGTCGCTGGACGATCCGGTGGTGCGGTTCTTTCCCGACGGCGCGCTCGACGGTCTGCATCGCTGGCGCGGACGCGACCGGACCGACGCAATCACCCTGTACCATCTGTTGACCCATTCCTCGGGCCTGCCGGACTATTTCGAGGGCAAGCGCCGCCATGGTCCGCGCCTGGCCGATGCGCTGTTCGCCGGGCAGGATCGCAGCTATGGGCTCGACGACGTGATCGCCTGGACGCGGGACGAGATGACCCCGGCCTTTCCTCCCGGGGCGGGGCGGCGCGCGCTGTATTCCGACACGAATTTCTATCTGCTGACCGAAATCGTGGCGCGGGTCGCCGGGCTTGACCCCGATGCGGCGCTCGAGCGGTTCGTGACCGGTCCGCTGGGGCTGACCGCCACCGGGTTGTTTCGGCCCGGCACCGCGGCCCTGCCGCTGCGGCTGGGCGACAAGGTGGTGGACATCCCGCACGCGCTGGCAGCCATGCCGGGCGATGGCGGCGCGGTGTCGACCGCGCGGGAGATGATGAGTTTCCTGCAGGCGTTCCTTGGCGGGCGTTTGTTCGCGCCGCGCTTCCTCGACCGCCTGGCCGACTGGCGCCGGGTGTTCTTTCCGTTGCAGGCCGGGCTCGGCGTGCTGCGATTCCGCCATCCGGCGTTTCTGCCGCCCTTCCGGCGCGGCCTGGATTTCATCGGCCATTCGGGGATTTGCGGTGCCTTCGCCTTTGCCTGCCCGGCGCGGGACCTGTTCCTGACCGGCACGGTCAACCAGCTGCAGAATCGCAGCCGCCCCTATCGGCTGATGATCCGCGCCGCGCTGGCCGCGGGCTGACGGTCGATATAACCACGTGCGTTCCGCTTCTGTTCCCACTTCGCGCTTGGCCGTCCGGCCCGGGCGCGCTACATCCCGACGATCAGGCGGAGGCAGCGATGACCGGAATCGACCGCATCGAGGTGCGCGGCGCGCGCGAACACAATCTGCAATCGGTCGACATCGACCTGCCGCGGGATCAGCTGATCGTGATCACCGGCCTGTCGGGCTCGGGTAAATCCTCGCTCGCCTTCGACACGATCTATGCCGAGGGCCAGCGCCGCTATGTCGAATCGCTGTCGGCCTATGCCCGGCAGTTCCTGAACATGATGGAGAAGCCCGATATCGATCACATCTCGGGCCTCTCCCCGGCGATCTCCATCGAACAGAAGACCACGTCGAAGAACCCGCGCTCGACCGTCGGCACGGTGACCGAGATCTACGATTATCTGCGGCTTCTGTTCGCCCGCGCCGGCACGCCCTACAGCCCCGCCACCGGCCTGCCTATCGAGGCGCAGCAGGTTCAGGACATGGTCGACCGGGTGATGGCGATGGAACCGGGGATGCGGGGCTATCTGCTGGCCCCGATCATCCGCGACCGCAAGGGCGAATACCGCAAGGAATTCGCCGAGCTGCGCAAGCAGGGCTTTCAGCGGGTCAAGGTCGATGGCCGGTTCCACGACCTCGACGACCCGCCGGTGCTCGACAAGAAAGCTCCGCCACGACATCGATGTCGTGGTCGACCGGCTGGTGGTCGGTGAGGGGATCGAGACACGGCTGGCCGATTCGTTCCGCACCGCGCTTGACCTTGCCCAGGGGATCGCGGTGCTGGAAACCGCCCCGCGCGAGGGTGAGGGCGAACCCGAGCGGATTACCTTCTCCGAGAATTTCGCCTGCCCGGTGTCGGGCTTCACCATCCCCGAGATCGAGCCGCGGCTTTTTTCCTTCAACGCGCCGTTTGGCGCCTGCCCGGCCTGCGACGGGCTGGGGGTGGAGCTGTTTTTCGACGAGCGTCTGGTGGTGCCCGACGAGAGCCTCACGCTGTATGACGGCGCGCTTGCGCCCTGGCGCAAGGGCAAGTCGCCCTATTTCCGCCAGACCATCGAGGCGATCGCGGCGCATTACGAATTCGACCCGAAGACGGCCTGGCGCGATTTGCCGGAGAAGGCGCGCGAGGTGATGCTGCGCGGTTCGGGCGAAGAGGATATCCGGTTCCGCTACAATGATGGCGGTCGGGTCTATCAGGTGTCCCGCGCCTTCGAGGGGGTGATCCCGAACATGGAGCGGCGCTATCGCGAGACCGATTCGGCCTGGGTGCGCGAGGAGTTCGAGCGCTATCAGAACAACCGGCCCTGCGGGGCCTGCGCCGGCTACCGCCTCAAGCCCGAGGCGCTGGCGGTGAAGATCGCGGGCGCCCATATCGGCCAGGTCACGGAATTGTCGATCAAGGCGGCGCTCGACTGGGTCGAGGGGGTGAACGCCACGCTGACCCCGCAAAAGCAGGAAATCGCCCGCGCGATCCTGAAGGAGATCCGCGAAAGACTGGGCTTTCTGGTCAATGTCGGGCTCGATTACCTGACCCTGTCGCGCAACGCCGGCACCCTTTCGGGCGGCGAATCGCAGCGCATCCGGCTGGCCAGCCAGATCGGGTCGGGGCTGTCGGGCGTGCTCTATGTGCTCGACGAACCCTCGATCGGACTGCATCAGCGCGACAATGACCGGCTGATCGGCACGCTGAAGAATCTGCGTGACCAGGGCAACACGGTGATCGTCGTCGAACATGACGAGGAAGCGATCCGCGCGGCCGACCATGTGGTCGATATGGGGCCGGGCGCCGGCGTGCATGGCGGCCGGGTCGTCGCCGAAGGACCGCCCGCGGCCATTTCCGCCGATCCGGCCTCGCTGACCGGGCAGTATCTGTCGGGCAGCCGCGAGATTGCGGTGCCCGCGGCGCGGCGCAAGGGCAACGGCAAGCGGCTGCGCATCGACGGGGCGAGCGGCAACAACCTCAAGGACGTGACCGCCGACATCCCGCTTGGCCGGTTTGTCTGCATCACCGGCGTGTCGGGGGGTGGCAAATCCACCCTGACGGTCGAAACCCTGTTCAAGACCGCGGCGATGCGTCTGAACGGGGCGCGCCATACCCCGGCGCCCAGCAAGGCGATCAAGGGGCTTGAGCATCTCGACAAGGTGATCGACATCGACCAGCGCCCGATCGGGCGCACGCCGCGGTCAAACCCGGCGACCTATACCGGCGCGTTCACGCCAATCCGCGACTGGTTCGCCGGCCTGCCCGAGGCCAAGGCCCGCGGCTATAAACCAGGGCGCTTCAGCTTCAACGTCAAGGGCGGGCGCTGCGAAGCCTGCCAGGGCGACGGCGTCCTGAAGGTGGAGATGCACTTTCTGCCGGACGTTTATGTGACCTGCGAAACCTGCCATGGGGCAAGATACAACCGCGAAACCCTTGAGATTCGGTTCAAGGGCAAATCCATCGCCGATGTGCTCGACATGACGGTGGAGGATGCGCAGGCGTTCTTCGCCGCGGTCCCGGCGATCCGCGAAAAGATGGACGCGCTGATGCGGGTGGGGCTGGGCTATATCAAGGTCGGCCAGCAGGCGACCACCCTGTCGGGCGGCGAGGCACAGCGGGTGAAATTGTCAAAGGAACTGTCGCGCCGGGCCACTGGCCGGACGCTCTATATCTTGGATGAACCCACCACCGGCCTGCATTTCGAAGATGTGCGCAAACTTCTGGAAGTGCTTCACGAACTCGTCGAACAGGGCAACACGGTGGTGGTGATCGAGCACAATCTCGACGTCATCAAGACCGCCGACTGGATCCTCGACCTTGGCCCCGAAGGCGGCGATGGCGGCGGCCGCATCGTCGCCGAAGGCACGCCAGAGGAGGTGGCGCAGGTGGGCGCCAGCCATACCGGGCGGTACCTGCGGCCGCTGCTGGGGATGCGCGAGGAGGTCGCGGCGGAATGAAACGGGTGCCATGCGCCATTGCCCTGGCGTTCGCGATCGACTGGGCAAGTATTGCCAACGGTCATTGACCGTGACTGCTGGCTGCCTCGCGCGCCTCTCCCCGCCCGACCTCCGATCTTGCCAATGGGATAGGCCAAGATTCGTCGCCCAAGTCGGGAGGCGGGCTGGCGCGGTGTATCACACCCATTCCGCTCTGGTATAGGAGCCCCGCCGTGGAAGGCTGAACGTGGCGATCGAGCTGTGCAAATGGTATGGCCAGGGACCGCTGAGCGTGGCGTGCCCGCGCGGCGTTGAACCGGAGTAGACACTTGACGAAGGCGCGCACCCTGCATACCAGTCCATCGCTGGGGCGGAGTAGCTCAGTTGGTTAGAGCAGCGGAATCATAATCCGCGTGTCGGGGGTTCAAGTCCCTCCTCCGCTACCATTGTTTTCCTTCTGTTTTCTCCTGTTTCGCGTCCGACACGTTTCGGCGGTTGGGCGCTCAGTTGGAAGGTAAGCTTTCGGCGGTGGCCGTCTTCCCGATCTGTCCGGCTTAGTCGTATCTGCCGGTATGGGCGCCCATACGGACAGTTTGGTTTCGCGGCTCGAGGTAGTCGAGGTTGGTCGGCGCCGCCGCTGGAGCGACGCGGAGAAGCTGCGGATCGTGGCCGAGAGCATGGCCGGTCGGCGGCTGGTCTCCGCGACGGCGCGCCGGCACGGGATCTCGCGGTCGCAGCTCTATACTTGGCGACGGCTCGCACGAGAGGGGCGGCTGGTCGACGAAGGCGACATGGTCGAGGCCGCCGCGCCGACCTTCGCGCCGGTGGTGGTCGCCGCCGATCCGCCGAGGCCGCCCGCGCCGGGTGAGGACCGCGTGGAGATCCTGTTGGCGAATGGGCGGCGGGTTCTGGTCAGCGTGGGCGTGGACGCCGACGGTCTGGCGCGCCTGGTCCGGGCGCTGGAGCGGGCATGATCGCGCTGCCGCCGGGGGCGCGGGTCTGGCTGGCCTGTGGCGTGACCGACATGCGCCGGGGGATGCCCGGGCTGGCGTTGATGGTGCAGGAGGCGCTCGGTCGGGACCCCCATGCCGGGGACCTGTTCGTTTTCCGCGGCAAGCAGGGATCGCTCCTGAAAATCCTCTGGCATGATGGCGTCGGCATGTCGCTCTACGCCAGGCGGCTGGAGAAGGGACGGTTCATCTGGCCGACGCCCAAGAACGGGTCGGTGGCGATTTCGGCGGCGCAGCTTGCTTATATGCTCGACGGAATCGACTGGCGAAACCCGCGCCAAACCTGGCGGCCGCAGACGGCGGGATAGCCGCTGCGGCGGCGATTCTGCTTCAAGTCTCTGATTCCATGCGGTAAACTTCCCTGCATGACGGACGTCGCCGCCGAGATCGAGGCCCTGCGCGCCGCCCTCGCCGAGGCCGGGGCGCGGGCCGACGCCAACGCCGCGGAGGCCGCCCAAGCCAAGGCGGCGGCGGCTCACGCCCAGGCGCTGGTGTCTGGTAGCGAGGCGCTGATCGCGCATCTGAAGCTCGAGATCGAGAAGCTCCGGCGAGAACTCTATGGCCAGCGCTCCGAGCGCAAACAGCGGCTGCTCGATCAGCTCGAACTCCAGCTGGAGGAGATGGAGACCACCGCCTCCGAGGACGAGGCGCTCGCCGCCGCGGCGGCGGAGAAGGCCAAGACCACGGTCGGCGCCTTCCAGCGGCGCAAGCCGGTCCGCAAACCGTTCCCCGAACATCTGCCCCGCGAGCGCGTCGTGCTGCCCGCGCCCTGCAACTGCGCCGCCTGCGGCTCGTCGCGGCTGACCAAGATGGGCGAGGACATCACCGAGACGCTCGAGGTGATCCCCCGCCGGTGGAAGGTGATCCAGACCGTCCGCGAGAAGTTCAGCTGTCGCGACTGCGAGCGCATCAGCCAGCCGCCGGCGCCCTTCCACCCCACACCGCGCGGCTGGGCCGGCCCGAGCCTTCTGGCGATGATCATCTTCGAGAAGTACGGCCAGCATCAGCCGCTCAATCGCCAGGCCGAGCGCTACGCCCGCGAAGGCGTCGAACTCAGCCTGTCGACGCTCGCCGACCAGGTGGGCGCGGTCGCCGCGGCGCTGGCGCTGTCAATCGGCATTGAATCGTGACCCCTTATCGGCGCCCAAAATTGACCCCCTGGAGCTAAGCTGGCCCGGCGCTGCGTAGTCCTCATGTAACGCAGCGGCGGCGGGCCAGCGGGGGTTCGGTTTGCGCTATGCCCGGTTTTTGAAGCGCCAGCTTTCGTTCCCGGTCTCGACGATCTCGCAGTGATGGGTCAGGCGGTCGAGCAGCGCGGTGGTCATCTTCGCGTCTCCGAAGACGGTGGGCCATTCGCCGAACGCCAGGTTTGTCGTCACGATGATCGAGGTGCGCTCGTAGAGCTTGCTGATCAGATGGAACAGGAGCTGACCGCCGGTCTGGGCGAACGGAAGATAGCCGAGTTCGTCCAGGATCAGGAAGTCCAGGCGGGAGATCAGGTCCGCGGTGCGGCCCTGCCGTTCGGCCCGGGCTTCCGCGTCGAGCTTATTGACCAGATCGACGACGTTGAAGAACCGGCCCCGGCGGCCGTTTCTGATGCAGGCGCGCGCGATGCTGACCGCGAGATGGGTCTTTCCTGTGCCGGTGCCGCCGATCAGCACGAGGTTGCGTTGATGATCGAGGAAGTCTCCGGTGGCCAGATCCCGGATCAGGGTCTCGTTGACCTCGGCCGCCTCGAAGTCGAACTCCTTGATCTCCTTAGCCAGCGGCAACTTGGCGATGGTCATCTGGTACTTGATCGAGCGCGCCTGCTTCTCACTGATCTCGGCGGTCAGCAAATCGCCGATGATCCGTTGGGGTTCGTGCTGTCGCTTCACCGCCGTGGCGATGATCTCGTCGTAGGCCGTCCTCATGCCGTAAAGCTTCAGCTGACCCATGGCGTCCAGCACCTGTGATCGTTCCATTCGCGGTTCTCCTCAGGCTGTCGTAGCGATCGCAATTGGCCGCGGGCTCGCGGCCCAACTTCAGTGCATCCGGCGTCGTGATTGTCAGGGGCGGTGGCGGTTCGCGGCGACGCACCAGGATGTTCAGAACGACGCCGGCGGAATGGACGTTGTGGGCCAAAGCCTCGGAGCAGGCGGCTTCGACGGCCTCCAGCCCGTCGGTGAGCACGGCCCCGAGGATCTCGACCACCTGCCGGTCGCCGCCGGGCTGGCGTTCGAGCTTGCGCTGAACCCGGCGCAGGGCCGGTGGCAGGTCCCAGTCCTTGAAGGGGGCTCCGTTGCGCAAGGCGCCTGGTTTGCGCGCCAGAACCGGGATGTAATGAAGCGGATCGTAGATCGTCTTGCCACGGACCGAAGGCGCGCTCATGCCGCCCCACGACCTGGTTCGCCATCGGTCTCGAACGCATGGCGACACGATGGCTCACTCCTGCCAGCATTCCAGACGGTCGGCATAGGCATTCGCCATTGTGCTCGAACCAATGGCGCACAATGGCTCATTCTCGACGGGCCGCCCGACCGCACGGGCGTCGACCGAGTAGCGGTTCTTGTCGAAGCGCACGAGGCAGGTCTTGGACACCGACGCCGGGACGGCGTGGAATCCATCGAACGGACCGACATACGGCACCAGGCTCGACCGCTCCTCTTCGAACACCTCCCAGATCGTCTTGTCCGGAATGTCGGGGTGCCGGTTCGCCTTGGCATAGGCAATGCACCGGTCCCCGAGCCAGGCATTCAGCTCGGCAAAGGATTTGAACTTCGGCCGCGGCACGAAGAACCGTCGGCGGAGCACGCCCACCTGGTTCTCAACCTGCCCCTTCTCCCAGCCCGACGCCGGTGTGCACGCCACCGGATCGACCAGGTAATGTCCGCACATCTGCTGGAAACGGCGATTGTAGGCGCGATCCTTGCCCACGAAGATCGTGTCCACCGCCGTCTTCATGTTGTCGTAGATGCCCCGCGCGCAGGCGCCGCCGAAGAAGGCGAACGCCCTGTCATGGGCATCGAACACCATCTCCTGCGTCTCGCGGGGATAGGCCCGCACGAACGGCATCCGGCTGTGACACAGGCGGACATGGGCCACCTTGACCGTCACCGTCACGCCATCGAGGATCACGATCTCATGGCTCCAGTCGAACTGGTAGGCCTCGCCCGCATCGAAGCTCAGCGGAACATAGGCACTGGCCGAGGCTTCCTGCGCCACCTTCGACCAACCGGCCGCGTAGCGCCGAATGGCATCATAGCCGCCGCCATAGCCGCGGTTCCGCAGCTCTTCGTAGATCCGAATGACGGTCAGACGCTCCCGCTTCGGTCGCCGGGCATTCTCGGCCAGCATCGCGTCCAGATCCGATCGCCAGGGGTCAATCTTCGGTCGGGGCTGAGTCGTGCGATCGTAGGTGAACTCGGTCGCGCCCGATCGGATGACCTTGCGCACCGTGTTCCGCGACACCCGCAGCTCCCGGCAAATCTGCTTGATCGACTTGCCATCGACGAAATGCGCCCGCCTGATCTTCGCGATCGTCTCCACAACCAACATCCCCTGACTGCTCCCTCTCGTTCCAGAGGAAGCTTCTGAGCAGAAGTATCAGGGGGGTCACTTTTGGACGCCGATCACCCCAAGATGAGGGTCAATTTTGCATGCCGATCCACAGTCGCGCGAATTCAACGACCGCTGGAACTCGGTAACCGTCCGGGGAACCCGCTCTGACAGGATTTGAGAGTTTGTGGCAGTGTCCACCCGTGGCAGTGGACACCCCGAGGCACTCTGTGAAGCGGAAGAGAAAGAACCGATTTTGGTCTCCTGAGGAAAAACGATCGATCTGCCTGCAGGCGACGGCCGCCAGCATTTCGGTGGCGCAGGTTGTCCGGCGCTATGCGATGAATGCCAACCTGATACACAAGTGGCTGAAGGATCCTCGGTTTGCACCGGACAGCATGGAGGCCCCAGAGCCCGTTAAGGATTTGGTGTTTCACGCGGTTGAGGTTCAGCCTGCCGCTCCGGTTCCGCCGATGGCACCGATCAACGAGGCAGTGTCCCGTGTGGTGGTGTAGGAGGCCGCGCGCGGAGCCCTTGGCGTAGCGCAGCGCGCGGCCGTGGGTGACGCTGGCGGTCATCGCCGATCTTCGGAGAAGGTTTGGGTTGCGAGACCAGCCGCCGACCGGCCATGCTCTCGGCCACGATCCGCAGCTTCTCCGCGTCGCTCCAGCGGCGGCGCCGACCGACCTCGACTACCTCGAGCCGCGAAACCAAACTGTCCGTATGGGCGCCCATACCGTAAGCCTACGGCGGGGACCGCGGTCAGGCTGCCTTGACGCCGGGGCTTTTCTGGGCAGCGACCCAGTTCCAGGGGAGCAGTTCGTCGAGTCGGTTCATCGGCGTGCTGGCGATGCGGGCGAGGACGTCGGCGAGCCAGGCCTGCGGATCGGCGCCGTTCAGCTTGGCGGTGACGATCAAGGTGTACATGAAGGCGGCGCGGTGGCCGCCGCGCTCGGAACCGGCGAACAGCCACGCCTTTCGTCCGAGGGCTGCGCCGCGCAGCGAACGCTCTGCGGCGTTGTTGGTGAGGCATACCCTGCCGTCATCGAGGAAGCGGGCAAAGTCGTCCCAGCGCGGCAGCATGTAGGACATCGCCTTGGCTACGGGGGCGTGCTTGGAGAGCCTGGCGCGCTCGGCGGTCATCCAGGCGTGGAGATCAGCCACGAGCGGTGCGATCTCGGCTTTTCGGGTCGCCAGCCGCTGCTCGGCGGGCAGGCCGTTGATGGCGCGCTCGAGATCGAAGATGGCGTCGATGCGCTTCACCGCCTCGAGGGCGAGCGGCGAGATCGGGGTCGCCTTCTTCCCGCGCCGCGCGTTGGCGGCGATGTCGGCCAGCTCGAAGAACTTCCTCCGAGCATGCGCCCAACAGAAGGCGGGCAGGATCGGCCCCGGCTCGCGCGTCTCGGCGAAGAGGGCGTTGAAGCCGGCATAGGCGTCGGCCTGGAGAACGCCGCTCCAGCCGGTGAGATGTTGTCGCGGGTGCGCGCCGCGCCGGTCGCGCGAGAAGCGGAAGAGCGCGGCCGGCGGCGCGGGGCCGCCGAAAGGCCGATCGTCGCGGACATAGGTCCAGAGCCGGGCGGTCTCAGTCTTGCCCTTGGCCAGCAGCGGCACGGTGGTGTCGTCGCCATGGAGCCGCTCGGCGGCCATGACATGCGCCTCGATCAGCGCGTGCAGCGGCGCCAGCGCCGCGGCGACCGCGCCCACCTGGTCGGCGAGCGTCGACAGGCTGAGTTCGACGCCTTCGCGGGCGTAGCGCTCGGCCTGGCGATTGAGCGGCTGATGCTGGCCGTACTTCTCGAAGATGATCATCGCCAGAAGGCTCGGGCCGGCCCAGCCGCGCGGTGTGGGGTGGAAGGGCGCCGGCGGCTGGCTGATGCGCTCGCAGTCGCGACAGCTGAACTTCTCGCGGACGGTCTGGATCACCTTCCACCGGCGGGGGATCACCTCGAGCGTCTCGGTGATGTCCTCGCCCATCTTGGTCAGCCGCGACGAGCCGCAGGCGGCGCAGTTGCAGGGCGCGGGCAGCACGACGCGCTCGCGGGGCAGATGTTCGGGGAACGGTTTGCGGACCGGCTTGCGCCGCTGGAAGGCGCCGACCGTGGTCTTGGCCTTCTCCGCCGCCGCGGCGGCGAGCGCCTCGTCCTCGGAGGCGGTGGTCTCCATCTCCTCCAGCTGGAGTTCGAGCTGATCGAGCAGCCGCTGTTTGCGCTCGGAGCGCTGGCCATAGAGTTCTCGCCGGAGCTTCTCGATCTCGAGCTTCAGATGCGCGATCAGCGCCTCGCTACCAGACACCAGCGCCTGGGCGTGAGCCGCCGCCGCCTTGGCTTGGGCGGCCTCCGCGGCGTTGGCGTCGGCCCGCGCCCCGGCCTCGGCGAGGGCGGCGCGCAGGGCCTCGATCTCGGCGGCGACGTCCGTCATGCAGGGAAGTTTACCGCATGGAATCAGAGACTTGAAGCAGAATCGCCGCCGCAGCGGCTATCCCGCCGTCTGCGGCCGCCAGGTTTGGCGCGGGTTTCGCCAGTCGATTCCGTCGAGCATATAAGCAAGCTGCGCCGCCGAAATCGCCACCGACCCGTTCTTGGGCGTCGGCCAGATGAACCGTCCCTTCTCCAGCCGCCTGGCGTAGAGCGACATGCCGACGCCATCATGCCAGAGGATTTTCAGGAGCGATCCCTGCTTGCCGCGGAAAACGAACAGGTCCCCGGCATGGGGGTCCCGACCGAGCGCCTCCTGCACCATCAACGCCAGCCCGGGCATCCCCCGGCGCATGTCGGTCACGCCACAGGCCAGCCAGACCCGCGCCCCCGGCGGCAGCGCGATCATGCCCGCTCCAGCGCCCGGACCAGGCGCGCCAGACCGTCGGCGTCCACGCCCACGCTGACCAGAACCCGCCGCCCATTCGCCAACAGGATCTCCACGCGGTCCTCACCCGGCGCGGGCGGCCTCGGCGGATCGGCGGCGACCACCACCGGCGCGAAGGTCGGCGCGGCGGCCTCGACCATGTCGCCTTCGTCGACCAGCCGCCCCTCTCGTGCGAGCCGTCGCCAAGTATAGAGCTGCGACCGCGAGATCCCGTGCCGGCGCGCCGTCGCGGAGACCAGCCGCCGACCGGCCATGCTCTCGGCCACGATCCGCAGCTTCTCCGCGTCGCTCCAGCGGCGGCGCCGACCAACCTCGACTACCTCGAACCGCGAAACCAAACTGTCCGTATGGGCGCCCATACCGGCAGATACGACTAAGCCGGACAGATCGGGAAGACGGCCACCGCCGAAAGCTTACGTTGCTGCCTCATACCAACGGTCATTGAGAACGACCGTTTTCCGCCTCCCGCGCCCTTCCTCCCCGCCCGACCACCAATCTTGACCCTTCGGATAGGACAAGATTGGTGGTCGGGCGGGGAGGAAGGGCGCGGGAGGCGGCCCAGCTGCAATGAGTCACGCTCATTGCAGCTTGGTATCAGCCAGGCCTCCAACTCGTCGAAGATGGACTTCGACTTGGCCTGTCGCAGGGCGACGCGTTCGTCGGGCGGCCTGTACCGCGCCTCCTTTTCGACGGCATAGAGCCCGGCGATGCGTTCGATGGTTTCCCTGGCGATGGCCGATCCATGGCGTTCGAAGACATCCACGAACTTGCGGCGGACATGCACCATGCAGGCCTGCTCGCCGGCCAGCCCATTGCCGAACAGCCCGTTGAAGCCGGTGAACCCGTCGGCATGGATAGTGCCCTTGTCGTCAGCAAGATGCGCGGCGGGATGCTTTCCCTTTCGATCCACGCTGAACTGATAGTGAGCCATGAGGCCGCCATCGGTCCGAGGCCCATGGCGAACGCGCATGGCGGGGCCGGCCCGCACCACGGCCGTTCGTCGCGGACATAGCGCCACATCCGTGCGGTCTGGGCTTTGCCTGTCTTGCCGCCGGTCTGCATCTTGACCGGAGTGTCGTCGGCGAACAACGTGAGCCCGGCGCGCGCCAGCTTGCCGATATGCTCGGCCAGCGGCCCCAGCAAGGCGGTCGATCGCCCGACCCAATCAGTCAGCGTGGAGCGGTGAAGGTCGACCTTCTCCCGAGCGTAGATTTCCGACTGTCGGTAGAGCGGCAGATGATCGCAATATTTGCCGACCAACACATGGGCCAGCGGCCCTGGACCGGCGCGCCCCCGGTTGATGGGGCGACTGGGCAAGGGGGCTTGGGCGAACGCCTCACAGCAAGAGCAGGCTCCCCCGCCCCAGGGTTCGCTGAGACACCTTTGACGGCTTATTGAGAGGCAAATGGAGGTGAATGATGACGCAGGAGAAGCACGCAGGCGCTCCGGGCGCGGAGATGTCCGGTGTCGGAGCGGCCGGGGCGCCGGGTCGGGAACGACGGATGACGGCGAGGCGAAAGCAGGAGGCGGTCCTGCGGGTTCTTCGCGGCGAACCGCTGGAGACGCTGGCGCGGGAACTTCGCGTCACGGTGGCGGAGCTCAGCGGTTGGCGGGATGCCTTTCTCGGGGCGGGGGCCGCGAGCCTGAAATCGCGCGCCCGGGACGATCGGGACGAGCGGATCGCGCAGCTTCAGGCCAAGCTCGGCGCCGTCACGATGGATAACGCGTTGCTCTACGAGAAGGTCGCGCAGCTGGAGGGCGGGCGCCCTTTGGACCGTCGGAGGTCGAGGCGATGAGTTCCGTGTTCTCGATCTCCGGACGCCGCCGCTACGGACTTGCCCGCGTCTGCCGGGTCTGGGACGTCCCCCGAGCCGGGATCTATCGCCGACGGCGGGCCGCCAACCTGCCCGAGCCCCCGCGCCGCCGGCCGGGGCCGCAGGGTGCGATGCCGGATGCCGCCCTTGTGGAGGAAATCCGCGTCGTGCTGACCGACAGCCCTTTTCACGGCGAGGGGTATCGCAAGGTATGGGCGCGCCTGCGGCACAGGGGCCTGCGGACCTCGAAGCAGCGCGTGCGCCGCCTGATGCGGGAGAGCGGCCTTTCGGCGGATACGGGCCGGGCGACGCCGCGGGGTCCGCGGGCCCACGATGGAACGATCATCCCGGACATGGTCGATACGATGTGGGGTACCGACATGACGGCCGCGGTGACGAGAGAGTACGGCCAGGTGGCGGTCTTCGTCGCCGTCGATCACTGCTCGGCCGAATGCGTCGGCATCCATGCCGCGCTGCGCGGCACGCGCCACGAGGCGCTGGAGCCGGTGCGCCAGGGCGTGACGGCTCGTTTTGGCGCTATCGGCAAGGACATCGCCGCAGGGTTGAGCCTGCGGCACGATCACGGGTCCCAGTACATGTCCCACGACTTCCAGAGCGAGATCCGGTGGCTGGGCATCGCGTCCTCGCCGGCCTTCATCCGGGCGCCCGAGGGCAACGGATGCGCCGAGCGGTTCATCCGGACCCTCAAGGAGAACCTGCTGTGGGTGCGAACCTTCGACACCGTCGAAGAGCTCCGCGAGGCGCTGATCGACTTCCGGACAGCCTACAACGAGCACTGGCTGATCGAGCGACACGGCCACCGCTCGCCAGCCCAGTTCAGACGCGACCAGATGGACAGCCAGCCCATGGCTGCGTAGATGCAAACGGGTGTCTCAGAAACCGGGGCGGTACACATTGCCCATCTCCGGAACCGCGCATGGACCGCCGTCCATTTGCCGAACGCCGGCGGAAGATCGCGCCACGGCGATGCGGTGCGCGCCAGCCACAGCACGGCATCGACAAACAATCGGTTGTCGACACCATTATGCCGATCCCCGGATTATGCCGATGTGGGTCCGTAATACCAACGGCCCTAAACTTTGACCGTTTTTGCGTAGTCTCTGGTGGTAATCGAGCGGACGGTGTCGCTGTCGTTTGCGAAGAAGTTCCGGGCATCGCAACATCGCGCGACGATCTCCTCGCAGGTCTCGAAGACGGCGTTGGCGAGACGATTGGCGCGGAGGTAGGCCCAGACGTTCTCGACGGGGTTGCGTTCCGGGGCGCAGGGCGGGAGCGGCAGCAGGGTGATGTTGTCGGGGACGCGAAGCGCCTTCGAGCCATGCCAGCCAGCGCCGTCGAGGACGAGAACGGCGTGCGCGCCCTCGGCGACGGTGCGGGAGATCCCGGCGAGGTGGGCGTTCATGGCGGCGGTGTCGGCATGGGGCATGACCAGCGCGGCGGTGGTTCCGCGTTCGGGGCAGACGGCGCCGAAGAGTGAGCCTGCGAACGCGATCCGTCCGAGAGAGCAGGCGAACGCCCAGGTGTAGCGGGTGTCGCGCGGCGCGCGCGGTCGGCTGCCGCGCGGCGCCCGGATACGGGTCAGCGTTCCCTGCTGGCCGACCCGGGCTTCATCCTGGAACCAGACCTCCAGAGGCTTGCCCCGGGCGTGGTCCGGCAGAGCGTCGGCTACGGTCGCGGCGAAGTTTTTTTGAACGCCGCCTGGGCCCCGGGGTCGGATTTCGGATGCTGCGGACGCACCGAGAGGCGGCGAAAACCGAGGGCCGCCAACTGCTTACCCACGGTGCGCTCATGCATCCTGACCCCGAAGCGCGCCTCGATCTTGCGCTGAAGGTCGACACGCCGCCAGCGCACCACCCCGTCCACGGCGGGGTCGGGCCCCTCCCGCACGATCTGCGCAAGCTCCGCCTTCTGGTCGGCACTCAGCAGCGGCTTCGGCCCGGCCGAGCGGCGGTTCGACAGCCCCGCCAGCCCCGCGGCATTGTAGCGGTGAACCCAATCGCGCAAACTCTGTCGGTCCATCCCGCAGCTCTCGGCCGCGGTCTTGCGGTCCAATCCCTCCAGCACCAGCGCGATCGCCAGCATCCGCCGCGCCGCCTTCGCATCCGTGGTCTTCGCCGCCGCCGCACGCAGGTCGCGCGCCGAAAAATCTGTCCGTGTGATCGCAACCGCCATCAAGCCCTCCATCCTCCGATGACAGAGAATCACAACACCGAGCCCAAGGGAATCCTTCGCGAGTCAAACACAATGGCCGTTGGTATTAGTCGTTGTTTCTGGCGGGGAGCGCTGTGTTGGTGTCGGCATAATCAGAGGGTTTCGAGGAATGCGATGAGCTTGTCGGTCGGCCGGAAGCGGCCGGGTTTCGTGGTGATCGGGGCTGTCCTTTCGAGGGCGCGTTCCTTGATCTGCAGGTCCGCGTGCAGGTAGATCTGGGTTGTCTCGATCTGTTCGTGGCCGAGCCAGAGCGCGATCACCGAGGTGTCGATCCCGGCGCGCAAGAGGCGCATGGCTGCGGAATGACGCAGGACGTGCATGGTCAAGCGCTTTGTTGACAGTGTCGGGCACAGGGCCTGTGCGTCTGCCACGTAATTGGCCAGCCGGCGTTCGAGCGCATCTCGGCTGAGGGCGCGCCCGGTTCTTGTCGGGAACAGAGGGTCCATCGGTTGACCGGCTCGCTCGGCCATCCAGGCCCGCATGGCGTTTATAGTCCCTGATGTCAGCGGTGTGATGCGTTGCTTTCGTCCTTTGCCGGTACAGCTGACATGCGCGCCGGCGCCGAGATGGACATTGCCGCAGGTCAGCCCGATCAGTTCGGAGGCCCGCAGACCTGTCTGGACGGCGAGACCGAAGAGTGCCGTGTCGCGCCGTCCGGTCCAGGTCGCCCGGTCCGGTGCAGCCAGCAGGGCGTCGATCTCCGCCTCGGTCAGGTATGTCACCACCCGCCGTTCGAAGCGTTTCGGCGGGATGGCCAGCACGCGTTCAATGGTGACGGCATGTTCGGGATGGCGCAGGGCGGCGTGGCGGAACAGGGACCGGATCGCGGCCAGTCGGGCGTTGCGGGTGCGCATATTGTTCTTCCGTTTGTCTTCCAGATGGTTGAGGAAAGCGCCGATCATCGGTGCATCGAGATCGTCGATGTCGAGCTTTCCCGGCGCCTTGCCGCATTCCTCTGATGCAAAGACCAAGAGCAGCCGCAGCGTATCGCGATAGGCCTGAACGGTGTTCGGGCTGACTTGGCGCTGGCGCACGAGACGATCGGTGAAGAACGCCTGCAGGGTCGTGGCCAGCGCGCTCATGCGTCACCAGCCAGATAGCGTTCGAGCCTTTCGCCGGCCAAGCCAAGCAGTTCCGGCGCGGCTGACAGGGACCAATAGGTGTCACCGGGGTCGGCATGACCGAGGTAGGCAGACAAGATCGCGAGGCGGGAGCCGGGGTCACCCGACCGATAATCGTCCGCGATGGTGTTGACAGCAAAGCTGTGCCGCAGATCGTGGATCCGCGGCCGGCATGTTCCAGAACGCGGCGTAATCCCGCAATGATGCAGCAGTTTCTGGAAGATCGGTTGTACGACCGTATAGCGCAGCCGTTTCCCGCGCGAACTGATCAGCAATGTCGGCATACCTGCAGGATTGGGGCGGTCCTCCCGGAGCAGGTAGTCCTGCAAGGCAACGACCGTGCTCGGGTGCAGCGGCAAGGCGCGCGCCTTGTCGAATTTACCGTGCCGGATCGTCACCATGCCGCTGCCCGCGTCGAAGTCGTCGCAGTCGAGGTTGATCGCCTCGCCGATCCGCATCCCGGTCGCCGCCAGCAAGCCGATCAGCACCCGGTAGGTCGCCTGCACATGCGACCCGCGCAGGATTTCCGTGGCGCGCATCAGCTCGGCGACCTCTTGCGGTGTGTAGAGATACGGCGTCGCGCGGCGTCCTCTTGCCGGGAGCAGATCGCCGGGCGGCACCTCGCTCACCCCATCAAGCGTACGCAAGTGCCGTGCGAAGAGGCGGACCTCGGCCAGACGCCGGGAGGTCCAGATCGCGGCAGCTCCCACGGGTTGGGTCGCCCAGGCCAGCGCCGTCTCGGTCCGGATATGCGTTTCTCCGAGGGCCTCGGCAAAGCCGACGAATTGGCCGAGGAGCCGCTCGGCCTTGTCCATCTTGTAGCCGAGGGCGCGCCGCAGGATCAGATAATCGGCAAGGGCATGACGCAAATGGCTCATAGCGCACCCTCCGGCCAGGGGCGCGCGATCAGGCGCAGGGTATCCCAGTCAACCTTGGCGTAGATTGCCGTGGTCGCGGCCCTGCGGTGGCGCAAGAGCTGCCCGATCTCCGGCAGATCTGCACCGGCACGTAGAAGTTCCGTTGCCGCCGCGTGGCGCAGACGATGCGCGTGCACGCGCCCGAGCCCCGCACGCCGGGCAGCATCCGCCACGATGGTGCTGACACGCGTTGCACTGAGTGCCGTATGCGGCGCGATATGCCGAATGAACACGGCACGACCCTGGGCGCTCGCATGTCGCGCGGTGGCCAAATAATCAGCTACCCGCTGCCCGACATCGGCCGGAAGAGGTAGCTGTTCGTGACAATCACCCTTGCCGCGCACGCAGATCGTGCCCGCGCGCCAGTCGATGTCGTCAAGGTCAAGCCCGGCAACTTCGCCGCGCCGCAGGCCGAGCCGGACCAGCAGGGTCAAAATCGCCAGGTCGCGACACCCGACGGCTGTGTTGGCATCACAGGCCGCAAGCAGACGCTGGACCTGATCGGGCTCAAGCCCTTTGGGCAGCCCAGCCAGCCTTCGCCGGGACACTTTCGGCACAGCCGAGACAAGCGAGCGCTCGGTTATGCCATCCAAATGCAGAAAGCCGAGGAACGACCGCAGCGCCGTGACCGTCAGCTTCGCCGCGCCGTTGTTCCGTTGCCGGCACCACGCCACCACAAAGGCGGTGACATCGGCAGGGGTCAGGCTGGCGAGATCGAGTTCGCCATCCCGTATCCGTCGTTCCAGAAACGGGCGCAGGCAGTCGACATATCGAGGGGCTGTTACCACAGCCAGACCGCGCTCTGTTGTCAGGAACCGACGGTACCGGTCCAGGATTTCCCCGATAGGTCCGCCTGCAACGGGCGCTTCGGCGGCGGGAACCAGCCCCAACCCGCGCAAATAGTCAAGAATGGGACCCAGTGCCTTGGGCGTCTTCAGCTTGCGCACCCCGGCGGCACGACGCTCCGCCATGAACCGTTCGACCTGCGCCATGGATAAATCACTCATCGCGAGCTTTTGGCCCCGCAACCAGTCGGTCAGGTCACCCAGCAACCTGCGCTGCTTCCAGATTGTGCTGGCCGCATATCCCTGCCGCCGCAAATCCTCCTCAAGCCCTTTGGAAAGGGCCGTGACCGGGTTCTTGCGCCGTTTCGTCTTCGGTTCGATCACCACGATATCTCCTCGTTTCGACGTGAAAGAGGAGATGTTACCAGCATGCAGCCGCGAGGATTATGCCGACCCCGACGCAGCAGACTTGAAGGTATTCAGGCGCTTATACAGCTACATCGGCATAATCCGGGGATCGGCATAATGCGACTTATGCCGAAGTCGGCATAATGCACACTCCGTCCGGGAAGACCCTCCCGCCCGGGAAGATGGTCCTTGATCTGCGCCCATTGCGCGTCGGTCAGGGTTCGTCTGCTCAAGATCGCCTCCGTTTTCGATCTTGAATCAAACCTCAGCCGATTTGCGAATCCCTTGAATGCAGACACGCCCTAGAGCGTTTTCCGATCAATCTGGCCCGTATCCGCAGGCGGCGAAGCAGTTCGAGCATTCTTGCGGCGTGAAACAGTCGACGAGTTTGCCGATGACACTCCAGAGACCATCGACAGTGCGCGCTGCGACCTTTCTGAGCAGCGCCTCGAGCTTCGCGAACGCCATCTCTATCGGATTGCGGTCGGGGCTGTCGGGCGGAAGGAACAGGAGCCTCGCACCGACCGCCGCGATCATCTCGCGCACCGACGCCCGCTTGTGGCTCGAGAGGTTGTCCATGATCACCACATCGCCACGGCGAAGCGTCGGGATCAGCACATGTCGCACATAGGCTTCGAACCAGTCGCCGTTGATCGGTCCATCGAGCGTCATCGGCGCGACCATGCCTGACTTGCGCAACCCGGCGACCAGCGTGGTGGTCTTGCGGTGCCCGTGCGGAACGCCCATCCGCAGCCGTTCCCCGCGCCGACAGCGCCCGTGGCTGCGGGCCATGTTCGTGGCCGCCATTCGCCAATGTCGCTCGGACCATTGGCGCGACATGGCTCATTCTCGTCGATGAAGACCAGCCTGTCGGGATCGGGATCGCGTTGTCCATCGAACCGGTCCAGCCGCCTTTTCAGGACGTCGGGGCGATCCTGCTCGACGGCGTGGCCGGTCTTTTTTCCGCGTCATGGCGCGGCGCCGAAAGAAGCGCCAGAGAGACGAGGTCGAGGCCGCGACGCCACGGTCGAACAGATGTCTGCAGAGTTCCGCCAGTGTGATGTCCGGTGTTTCTGCGAGCGCCGCGTGGATCAGCTCGGCATGTGCCTCGATCTTGCGCGACCGCATGTCCCCACCCCGGGGCTTCGGCGCGAAAGACCCGGTCGTCCGCCGCGCGTCGTCCCAGCGGATCGCCGCGGATGGCGCGACCCCATACCGCGCCGCAGCGGCCCGCCGGCTCAGGCCAGCATCAATCGCCGCGATCACCCGTTCCCTCAGCTCCATGGAAAGTGGCTTGCCCATCGCTGTCCCCATTATCTGCTTCGGGGTCAGTGAACCACTCCTTCAACGCAATGGGAATCCCCGATCGATTCAGATCGGTGGGTAAGCGCTCTAATACCAACTTGCGCTGACACCGACTCTCGCAGGGGATTCCCTTTGCAGCCGATCTCTGATTCTGTGTCGAAAACGACATGGAGGCAGGCATGGGACGCGCTTTGGCGATACGGAGGGACTTCACGGCGGCGGAGCTCAGGCGGCTGGCCCGGCAGAGCCAGGATGCAGACCAGACGCGGCGATTGCTGGCGCTGGCGGTGATCTATGACGGTGGCAGCCGAGGTGAGGCGGCGGAGACCGGCGGTGTCGGCCGGCAGATCCTGCGTGACTGGGTTGAGCGCTTCAATGCCGAGGGGCCGGCCGGTCTGATCGGCCGCAAGCCGCCAGGCAACCGCCCGAAGCTCGACGATGCCCAGCGGGCGGCGCTGGTGCGGGTCGTCGAGAGCGGCCCGAACCCGGTGCGCGACGGCGTTGTCCGGTGGCGGCTGATCGATCTCGCGGCCTGGGTCTGGGACAAGTTTGGCATCTCGGTGAGCGCGGCGACCCTGAGCCGGGAACTCAATGCGCTCGGCTTCGGCAAGCTCTCCGCACGGCCACGCCATTATGCCCAGAACGCGGAGGAAATTGCCGCTTTTAAAAAGACTTCCCCGTCCGGCTGGCGGAAATCCGCGAGACGCTTCCCGAGGGCACCGCAATAGAGCTGTGGTTCCAGGATGAGGCCAGGATCGGCCAGAAGAACACGATCACCCGCCGCTGGGCACGGCGCGGCACACGACCTTCGGCGCCGCACGACCAGCGCACGCAGTCGGCCTATATTTTCGGAGCCATCTGCCCGAAGGCGGGCAAGGGCGCGGGTCTGGTCATGCCAGGCTGCGACACCCCTGCCATGACCGCCCACCTTGCCGAGATCAGTGCCATGGTCGACCCCGGCGCACACGCCGTGGTCATCCTCGACCAGGCCGGCTGGCACATGTCCCGCGCCCTCGCCGTGCCACAGAACATCACCCTCCTGGCCCTGCCGCCCCGGTCGCCGGAACTGAACCCGGTCGAGAACATCTGGCAGTACCTCCGCGAGAACTGGCTCTCGAACCGCGTGTTCGAGAGCTACGATGACATCGTCACCCTGGCCTGCGAGGCGTGGAACCGCCTCATGGACCGACCGTCGAGGATCATGACCATAGGCCTCCGAGAATGGGCGCATGGGTTCTGATTAGTGCAAGCTGGTATAATACCAGCGGTCATTGACCTTGCCGTTCGCCGCTTCCCGCGCCCTTCCTCCCCGCCCGACCACCAATCCTGTCCTATCCCAAGGGTCAAGATTGGTGGTCGGGCGGGGAGGCGGGGCGGGAGGCGGACCAGCGGCAATGAGTCACGCTCATTGCAGCTTGGTATGAGGTGCTGCTCGATCTCAAGCGGCGCGGCCTGAACCAGGATCCGAAGCTGGCCATCGGCGACGGCGCCCTGGGGTTCTGGACGGCCCTGCGCGAGGTGTTCCCCACGACAAGGGAACAGCGCTGTTGGGTTCACAAGACCATCAATGTGCTCAACGATCTGCCAAAGTCGGTGCAGACGAAAGCCAAGGCGCACCTGCACGATATCTGGCAGGCCGAAACCCGCGCCAAAGCCGAAACCGCCTTCGACTTCTTTGTCGAGGCCTACGGCGCGAAATGGGACAAGGCGGTGGCCAGGCTGGTGAAGGATCGCGATGCGCTGCTGACCTTCTACGATTTCCCGGCCGAGCATTGGAAACACATCCGTACATCGAACCCGATCGAGAGCACCTTCGCCACCGTGCGCCATCGTACCAGGCGCACCAAGGGCTGCCTGAGCCGGAAGACCGGCCTCGCCATGGCTTACAGGCTGATGATGTCGGCGCAGAACAAATGGCGAAAGCTCGACGGCCAGAACCGCCTGCCGGAGGTCATCAGCGGGGTTGCGTTCCGCGACGGCATCCGCCAACTTCAAACGGCCGCCTGATCACGCGTCACCAACTTTCGCGCACATCTCTGCTCCGCTCGACCATGTGCCGAACCGGGTGATCGCCCGAAACCACTTTCACCGCCGTCTGGCGCCGGGGCTGCGGGTTCTGCCCGACCGCTGGCGGGGCGAGGCTGTGGACTGCCCGCGCGGCTGCACCGACTCGCTCCCAATAGCCTCACGTGCTTCTGTCATTCCTCGCCCCGACCGCTATTGCCCGCTGACCGGCGGAGTTCTGCCTCAAGGCGCTTGATCCGGCGGTCAAGGACGATCAGAGCGACGGCGATGTCCTCGTTCGTCGGCTTGCGGATTCCAGACGATGGGCGCGGCGCCAGTTGGTCGACCGGGAAGGCAGGGGTTCGGCCGAAACCTCGCGAGCGCAGGTAGCGCATCGTCAGCAGCGCCGTTTGACGGACGCCGGAAGTCCGAAGGCTGGTCACTCCTGCCCGTATCAGGGATGGCTTCCTCGGCTGGTTATCCAGAAGGCGGTTGAAATTGCGGAAGTTGCCGCGACGAACCGCCGTGGCAAGCTTGCGCCCGAGTTCGCCGCGGCCGCTCTCGGCAAAGCTGCGGGTGTAGTCCGCTTCGCGATAGGGGCGTAAAGTCTGGTTGAGTACGTCGAACAGCTGGCGCCGCGCCGATTTCGGCGTCTTGGCCGATATCCATTCCGTCTGCGATAGCGCCCAGGCGAGCAGGGCGGGCCGGTAATCCGCCTCGATGTTGCGTGCCTTCAGCCAGGCATGGATCGTGTCATGATGCCGGAAAATTCGGAACAGCCGCTCGTCAGCAACCTGCATCGTCTGTCCTTCGCGGCCAACCCTGTGCCAGCACAGCACCTCAGGCACTACCGCCAGGGAATGGGCTGAAATGAGCGAGAACCAATGGAAAGGGTTGTCTTCGAAAAAATAGTCGCCCTCGGGAAAACGGATCGCGTTCTCCTCAAGCATGTCGCGACGATAGATCTTTCGCCACGGCACTGCTATGAAGCGCAGGAAACGCTTCGTGGTCTCGTCGTCGAGCACATATGTTTGCTCATTCAAGCCCGCCCAGCTCCCTTGCTCGGAGGGCATCTTTCGTACGCCGGTCTCATCGTCGAGCAACTCGTAGCGGCACATGGCAAGGTCAGCCGCGTCGGCCTCGATCGCATCGACCAGCTTCTCAAACATGGTCAGATCGTAGAGATCGTCGCCGTCGGCGAAACCGATATATGTGCCGCGCGCCCGGTTCAGCCCGGCATTGGCGGCCGTTGCTACCCCGCCCGGGGTGTTTTCCGGCAGCATGATGGGCACGATGCGCGCATCCTGTGCCGCGTAGCGGCTCACGATATCCGGCGAGCGGTCGGTCGACCCATCGTCCACCACAATGATCTCAATGTCCGTCAGGGTTTGTTGGGTGATCGAGTCAAGACAGGCCTCGATATAGGGCTCGACGTTGTAGCTGGTGACGATGATGGTCAGAAGGGGTGCTTTGTCCGGCATTGCAACTTCAGTTCATCAATATTTGGGATAGTCTACGGGCAAGCATCGGATTCCACTTCAGGCTTGTGCTGAAATAGTCGGCCAAATCTATTCGTGATATGTGTTCCTGCAAACGCGCGGCAAATTCGTGCAGATCCCTTTGATCCATTCTGGGCCTCGCCCATTCCACAACCCGGATTACAAAAGACCAATAGTGATGCGCATATCTTGCGCGGAACGCGGGATAAGCCTCAAGCAAAGTGTAGGTTTCGTCCAGTGAGTCGAACAAGTATAGCCGGTCGCGCGAAGCACGGTTGGTCAGGTGCTGACCAGTCGACCTGATATGGTGGGTGCAGATCACGGAATTGAGCAAGATGATCCGGTCGGCATGCAGGTAGGAATGCCAGTGTCCGAGGATGTCGTTGTGCACCAGGCTGGACCCAAAGCGGAGACCCGCGTCGCGGTAGGTGGAAGTGCGCAAGACCTTGTTCCACGGATAGTTCGACATGCCCAGCAGTTGCGCCATACTGTCGAGGTGGCCGACCACCTTGTCCTGCGCGCCGACCAGAGCCTCCCAAACCTTTGCGTCGTAGTGGTTCATGGCAGTGTCACCGCTGCCGTCGCCCCTTTCAAATACATAGGGCAGGATTGCAATGTCGGCATTTTCGCGCTCCAACTCGTTGACCGCCGCCGCCAGCGCGTTCAGATGTACCGTGTCGTCTGCATCAAAGAACAATGTGAAAATGCCGGTGGCCTGTGCGAAGCCAACATTGCGAGCAATTCCTGCACCTGCATTTTCTGGCAATATGATACTCTGTACGAAGTCGTGCGTGCGTTCAGCAGACCGGGCCATGTCGGCCGTGGCGTCCGTCGATCCATCGTCAACGAGTATCACCTGCCACTCGGAAGCACACTCGCTCTCTGCTATCGCTTCAACCAGGCTTGGGAGCGTGTCGGCAGCGTTGAAGCAGGGCACGACAATCGTCAGCCGCTTCGAGCTTTCACTGGACACGGCTGGCATCGATCTTCCCTAGCCCGCTGAACTCGCGACTCGTTGCAATGCAACACATCCTTCAGGGGATGACAACCCTTGCGGGCGATCGAAGGGCCGGTCGGGTGATACCAAGCCGCAATGACATGGTAGGCTCAAGTTTCAAGTGCAACACCTGGAGCCCGTTGGGCATAGGACGTTGCGATGGACAGACGAAGCAATCCCCTCGGCAGCGAGGAACGTGGCGTGATCTTCGCCGGGCATGAACGGGGCCGCAGCCAGCGGGCGATCGGGCGGCTTCCGGGGCGCCCTGCCAGCACGATCGGGCGCGCGCTGGCGCGGGGCCGTCGGGCCGATGGCCGCTATGGACCGCAAGCGGCGCGCCGCGCCCACGATACGCGGCGCGCACGCTGCGGGCGGCGGCGCAAGCTGGCCGAGGGCAGCGCGCTTTACCGCTTCGTGCATGACCACCTGGTGTATCTGCGCTGGTCTCCCGAGCAGATCGCGAAAGACGACTGCGGCCCGTGGAACCGGTGAACTGGTGCGGTGGATGCCCGCACCGAGCGGCATCTCGTATGCCATGACGGTTCTATAGAACCAAACGGCGGGTGCATCGATGACGACGGAGAGCAACATTCGGGCGATGGCGCTGGCAAAGGGCAGCTTTCAGGTCTGCGCGGTCGGACTGGATGGGGCGGTTCTGGTAAACCCTTGCCTGTCGCGTACGCGGCTGGCGGCGCTTCTCGCCGGGCAGCCCGCCTGTATCGTGGCGATGGAGGCCTGTGCCACGTCGCCCCATTGGGGCCGGGTGGCGCAGCGGCACGGTCATGATGTGCGACTTGTCCCGGAGGCCTACGTGAAGCCGTTCGTGAAGCGCCAAAAAAACGATCGCGCGGACGCAGAAGCCATCGCGGAGGCGGCCTTACGCCCGACCATGCGCTTCGTGGCGGTGAAGGGCGCTGATACCAACGGTCATTGAGAGGGACCGTTCGCCGCCTCCCGCCCCGCCTCCCCACCCAACCACCAATCTTGTCCTATCTCATTGGTAAGATTGGTGGTTGGGTGGGGAGGCGGGGCGGGAGGCGGACCTGGCGCAATGAGTCACACTCATTGCGCCTTGGTGTGAGACCCAGGGCCGCGCGGTGGCGTTCCGAACTCACCAATGCCCGGTCCGGCAGCGCACGCAACGCATCAACGTGCTTCGGGGACATCTGGCCGCGTTCGGGCTCATGGCGTCAAAGGGACCAGCGAACTTGAAAATGCTGGAAAGCGCGCTGGCCGACGAGACCAGCGACCTGCCCGGCCCGGTCCGGGAGATGGGGGCGATCTATCTCGAGCAGATCGCGCGGCTCGCCGAAGTGATCGAACGGCTCGCGGACGAACTCAAGGCAGCCTCGAAGACCGATGCACAGCTGCGCCGGCTGTGTACGATACCAGGAATCGGCCCCGTCACCGCAGGCGCGGTCGCGGCGTTCGCACCCGATCTCGACACATGCGACAGCGGGCGCAGCTTCGCCGCCTGGCTTGGCCTGGTGCCACGGCAGAACTCCACGGGCGGAAAGTGCAGGCTGGGTTCGGTCAGCAAGATGGGGCAGACCGGCATCCGCCGGCTCCTGATCGTCGGCGCGATGAGCGTGATCCGCCGGGCGGTCCGCAAGGGCGGCAGTTCGAACCGCTGGCTGGCCGCTCTGGTGGCACGCAAGCCGAAAATGGTCGCGGCCGTCGCGCTGGCGAACAGGATGGCTCGGATGATCTGGGCCGTGACGACAAAGCAGGAGGATTACAGGATGGCGTGACCTGACCCCCGGAGGCGGGACGAAGGCACGGCATGGCCGCAAGGCCGGGGCGCGCGATCGACGCGGCGCAGGCGACACGGACTTCGAAGTTCAAGGGTAAGCACCCGGTTGGGACCGCCTGCCTGACGGCGGCTTGATCACCTAAGAGTCTGATTCAAAACTAATCGATCATTTTCATACCCTTGCGAGGTAGCGGGTGACGCGTCGGATGTGGGCGATGGTGACCCAAGCCTCTGCGCTTGCGATGGATTTTTCCCAATCCTTTGCCAGGCGGCGGCAGCGGCCGAGCCATGCGAGGGGGCGCTCGACCACCCAGCGGCGGGCCACGATTTCGAAGCCATCGGCGGTGTCTGAGCGCCTGACGATCTGAACCGTCCAGCGCCCGATGGCCTTCAAGGCGGCGTGCAGTTTGGGGCCCGCATATCCGCCATCGGCAAAGCTATGGCGCAGCCAGGGGTACCGCGTGGCGACGGCGTTGAGGACATCCGGCGCGCCGTCGCGGTCCTGGATGCCGGCACTGTGCACCACAAGCCCGACCAGCAAACCAAGCGTGTCGGTGACGATATGGCGCTTGCGCCCGTTGATCCGTTTTCCTGCGTCATAGCCTCTGACCCCGCCACTTTCTGTGGTTTTTACGCTCTGGCTATCGATAATTCCGGCGCTCGGCTGGGCGTTGCGCCCGTCGGCCAACCGTGCGGCTTCGACCAGTTGGCGGTTCATCTCATCGAACAAACCGTCATTGCGCCAGGCATAAAAACAGCCCCGTACCGTCGAAACCGGCGGCAAAATCGTTGGGCAGCATCCGCCACTGGCAGCCGGTCGTCGCCATGTAGAGGATGGCGTTGAACACGTCGCGCAGGCTTGTCGTGCGGGGTCTGCCCGTGGTCTTGGGCGGGGGCATGAAAGGCGCGATCGACGCCCATTCCGCATCGGTCAAATCGCTTGCGTATTTGTCGCCCTCACGGGCATGCTGGCGGCGGGTGAGTTCGGTCCAGGCCATCGTGATCTCCGTTCGTCTTGCAACCAAACAGAATCACAACCTGCTGAACTCACTCAACTAGTTTCAAATCAGGCTCTGAGACACGAGCATAACAACGTCGCAAATGACGTCTCTTACGTGGAGGGGTCATGCGGGGCGAGGTGCTTGGGGTCGGACGGCGGCGACGGTGGAGTGATGATGAGAAGCTGGCGATCGTGTCGTCGGTCGGCATCGACGGGGCGACGGTCACGCAAGTGGCTCAGCGTCACGAGGTGAGCCGGCAGCAGATTTACGCGTTGCGGCATGAGCTGAAGAGGAAGGGCCTTTGGTCGCCGGACGGCGGGGCGATCTTCCTGCCGATCGATCTTCCAGCGATCGGGGCGACGCCACCTGAACCGGAGCCGGTACCTTCCGTTCCGGTGGAGCTTCGCCTGGCCAACGGGCGGTGTCTTCGGTTCGACAGCGCGATGGATGCGGCGGTGCTGACCCGGCTGATCCGGGCGGTGGAAAAGGCATGATCGGTCCGGGCACGGGCGTTCGGGTCTATCTTGCCTGTGGGACGACCGACATGCGGAAAGGGATCGCCGGGCTTTCGGCCATCGCCCAGGACGTGTTGCGCCAGAAGCCCGCGAATGGGGCGGTATTCGCTTTCCGAGGGCGTCGTGGCGACAGGATCAAACTGCTTTACTGGGACGGTCAGGGCTTCTGCCTCTATTACAAGGTCCTTGAGCGGGGACGGTTTCCGTGGCCGACCGCGACGGAGGGGAGCGTCCGGCTGACCCCGGCGCAACTGGCGATGCTATGGGAAGGGATCGACTGGCGGCGGCCGAACTGGGGTGCGCCGCCGGCCCGGGGGGGTTGATTTATCCGCCTGTTTTTCCTTGTTTTCATGGCGATCCCCGGGGGAGCATGGTAGACACGGGCATGTCGACCTCCGCACCTTGTTTGCCTGATGATCCCGCGGTTCTGAAGGCGATGATCGTGGCCTTGCAGGCCGAAAACGAGAAGATCTCGGCCACCTTGCGTGCCCATGATCTGCTGGTCCAGGCGCTGCGGGTGCGGATTGCGAAGCTGAAGAAGCAAGCCTTCGGAAAGAGCTCGGAAAAGATCGAGCGCGAGATCGAACAGCGCGAACTGGCGCTCGAGGACCTGCAGGTCGCCATGGCCGAGGCCGACGACACCCCGCAGGACGAGAGCGACACGGAGGCGCCGCCGCCCGAGGACAAGGATGACGCCAAGAAATCCCGTCGCCGTCCTCGCGTGTCCGCCAAGACCCCGCGCGAGCGCCGCGAACTCGATCCCGGCGACACCTGCCCGGACTGCGGCGGGGAATTACGCATCGTGGGCGAAGATGTCAGCGAGTTGCTCGACATGATCGCCGCCCGGCTGAAGGTCATCGAGATTGCCCGGGTCAGGAAATCCTGCCGACGCTGCGAGAAGATGGTGCAGGAACCCGCGCCCAGCCGGCCGATCCGGCGCGAGCCATGGCCGGGCCCGGCCTGCTGGCCTACATCCTGACCTCCAAGTTCGACGACCACCTTCCGTTGTATCGCCTGAACGAGATCTTCACCCGCATGGGCGCCGACATTCCGGACACGACCCTCGTCGACTGGTGCGGCCGGGCGATGAAAACCCTCCAACCCGTGATCGAGCTGATCGGGAAGGAGATCATGGCCAGTGATCTGCTGCACGCGGATGACACCCCGATCCGGGTTTTGGACCGATCGCAAAAGGACAAAGGGTTGGGCAAGGGCGTCAGGCAGGGCCGCATCTGGGTCTATGTGCGCAATCAGCGGCGTCGCACCAAAGGTGCGCCTCTGGCGCAACGGGCGGGCACGGCGCCGCCGGGGGCGGTCTATCGCTTCTCGCCGGATCGGAAGGGAAAGCACCCGAAGGACCATCTTAAGCACAGCAGCGGCATCCTGCAGGCCGATGCCTATTCCGGCTTCAGGGATCTCTATGAGCCAGGGGCCGATGGCACCGCACAGTTCCGGGAAGCGGCCTGTTGGGCGCATCTGCGCCGCGACTTCCATGACGTGTGGACTTCGAACAAATCCGGGATCGCAAAGGAGGCCCTCGATCGGATCGGCAAGCTATACGACATCGAGCGCCAGATCGCCGGCCAACCCGCCGATGTCCGCCACGCCGTCCGGCAGGAGAAGAGTAACCCCAAGGTCGAAGCCTTCCGTACTTGGGCCGAGCAACAACTGACGCGTCTGCCCGGCAAGAGCGATCTGGCCAAGGCGTTCCGCTATGGCCTGAGCCGCTGGGACTCGTTCACCCTGTTCCTCGACGATGGGCGCGTGGCCATCGACAACAATAGCGCCGAGCGTGGCATGCGCCCGATCGGCGTCGGCCGCCGCAACTGGCTCTTCGCCGGATCGGACACCGGCGGCGAAACCCGCGCACGCGCCATGACGATCATCGAGACGGCCAAGATGAGTGGTCTCGACCCCCAAGCCTACCTCGCCGACCTCCTCGACCGCATCCACGATCACAAGGTCAACAGGCTCGCCGAGTTGCTTCCTTGGAACTGGTCGCCGACAGCGGCAGAAGCGCCCGAAAACGCCGCTGCTTGAATTTGCAAGGCGGCTCAGACCGGGCGGTTACCTTATTTGGAAGCTGGATACATCGAAGATGGGATAGGAAGAGGTGTATCGTGACCGTCCGGTGTCGCCGCTCTGGCGCTCGTCCCGCGTGACCTGTTACGCTGCTTGGGCAGCGTAACGCCAGGGGAGCAACTCGTCCAGCCGAGTGATCTTGTGATCGGCAATTTGGCCCAGCACCCAGGTGAGCCAGGCCTGGGGGTCTACGTTGTTCAGTTTGGCGGTTTCGATCAGCGTGAAGGCGATAGCCATGGTTTTTCCACCACGCGCGGAGCCTGAAAACATCCAATTTTTTCGCCCGATGGCCACCGGTTTGACAGCGCGCTCGGCTGCGTTGTTGTCCAGATCCAGGTGGCCGTTGCTGAGATATGGCCGCGCCTTCGGCATCCGGCCCAGGGCATAGCGGATGGCCTGGGCCAGGGGAGATTTGCCTGATAGCCTGGGCAGTTGCGCATGCAACCACTCTTCAAGTTGGTCAAAGATCGGCTTTGCCCTGGCCTGCCGCACGGCGGCCCGGTACTCGGGAGCCATGCCCCTGATTTCCTTCTCTATGGCGTAGAGTAGGGCAATCCGGCGGATGGCCTCTTCGGCGATGGCGCTGCCTTGCGAGGCGAAAACATCCACGAACTTACGCCGCACGTGCGCCATGCACGCCATCTCATCGGCTTTGTCATCGCCGAACAGCCCGTTGAACCCGGAGTATCCATCCGCATGCACCCAGCCCTTGTAGCCCAAGAGGTGAGAGACGGGATGTTCACCCTTACGGTCCACCGTGAACTGGTACCAGACACAGGGCGGCGATTGCCCGGACCAAGGGCGTTCATCACGCACATAGGTCCAAACCCGCGCCGTTTTTGTCTTCTTGTTGCCGGGGGCCAGCATCTTCACCGGGGTATCGTCTGCGAAAAGGGCAGCGCCCTGGCGCACGATCCGCCCAATCGCATCGGCCAGCGGTTCCAGCAGAGCCGTGGATCGGCCAACCCAGTCAGCCATGGTGGAGCGGTCCAGATCGATACCTTCACGGGCAAATATCTGGCTCAGGCGATAGAGCGGTAGGTGATCGGCATATTTGCTGACCAGAACATGGGCCAGCAAGCCGGGTCCTGGCCGCCCACGCTCAATCGGACGCGATGGCAGCGGCGATTGCACGATGGCTTCGCAGCACGAACAGGCCTTGCGCGGGCGGATGATCCGCTTCACCTTGAAGCGTCCTGGCACATATTCCAGCTCTTCGGTCACATCCTCGCCCAGAGTACGCAGGGTTCCACCGCACCGACCGCAATCATCGCCAGGCGACAGTTCTTCGTCTTCCCGATCCAGATGATCCGGCAAAGGCTTGCGGCTGTGCTGGCGCTTCGACTTCCCGGCATCCTTTGTCGGGGATGGCGGGTTGGCCTGCGCCTCTGCCGCCTGGACGATCTCGGCGTCCTCCTGCAGGTCGAGACGGAGTTGGTCGAGACCTTCGGATTTGCTGCCAAAGCGATGGCGGTTGGCGCCGTGAAGCTGGTGCTGAAGTTGCTCGACCTTGAGGCTCAGCGCCTTCACCTCGTTGGCCAGAAGACGGTTCACCGCCTTCAGCTCGGCGGGGTCTTCAGGGGTGATATCGAGATCTTTCAGCATCCCCATTCCATACCACTTCAAGGATCAAACGTGAATCCCTAAAGCGATCAAAGGCTTGTATTTATTGCATTACCCAACACTCAGCGGGCGCCACGTCCTGTTGGGCATCCGCCAGTCTATGCCCTCCAACAGCATGGACAGTTGCGCAGGCGTGACCGCAATCTTGCCATCCTTGGCTGCTGGCCAAACAAACCGGCCCTTCTCAAGCCGTTTGCTGAAAAGGCATGCCCCCTGGGCATCCCACCAGATAATCTTCAACAGGTCGCCACGCCGACCACGGAACACGAACAGATGGCCGGAATAGGGATCAAGCTCCAAAACCTTCTCGGCCTGCGCCGCCAGCGTATTAAACCCACGCCGCATGTCGGTCACGCCCGCCGCCAGCCAGACCCGCGTGTTGGCCGGAACCGGGATCACGCCGACAGCCCCCGGATTAGCCGCGCCAGCGTATCGGGATCATAGCAGCCGCTGATCCGCATCCGGTGACCGCCTGCAAGCTCGATCTCGATGTGGTTGGGTACAGCGGTTGCGATCTCTGGAGCCTTCGCCTCAGCGACGATCTCCACCGGCAGAAAGCGCGGTTCCACCGGAGGCGACGGCACCGCCGCCGGATCCGACGCGTATCGGGGGTCGCGCAGCCACTTGAAGATCAGGTTCGCGTTCACCGCGTAGCGCCGCGCCACCTGCGCCACGGAAACGCCCGGCGCCGTCGTCTGGAAACAGATCGACCGCTTCTCATCATCCGTCCAAAGCCGCTTCGTCCGACGCGCCACGCCATCACCATAGTGTCCACTATCGATGGTGGACACTATCCGCCTCTATCCGCCAGCGGCAGAGCGGTCAGACCGGACGCTTACGGTGTATCAATCGGTATTGAATATATACTATAAGATACTAATTATAGATGATTTTATGAAAGAGTGGATTGATTACTTGGCCAGACAGATACTAGGTCGTTTCCTGTCCTAGAGTGTCGGGTAATGGTTTTGCCAATAAAAGCAAGAGGATAACCCGAAGCGCACAAGGTCGGCTTGCCACTTTCTATCCTATAGGTGGCTCGAATGCGTAAGCCCCTGAAACCAAACGATCCGGCTGGGATAAGTTCGCAGCTTCTGTCCTATGGTGCGGGCGACTGGTTCCCGTTCGCTGGTCCGATCTGCCTAGCCGTGAGAAATAGACCCCACCTGTCGCCCCTCTGCTATGTGGGCGGGCAAGGGAAGCCCATGGAAAACAGACAGATACCGCACGGGAGAAGCTGCCAATGCTTGGCAAAGACGTGGGTGGTGACCCTCAGACAAAGGGTAAGCTTTCGGCGGTGGCCGTCTTCCCGATCTGTCCGGCTTAGTCGTATCTGCCGGTATGGGCGCCCATACGGACAGTTTGGTTTCGCGGCTCGAGGTAGTCGAGGTTGGTCGGCGCCGCCGCTGGAGCGACGCGGAGAAGCTGCGGATCGTGGCCGAGAGCATGGCCGGTCGGCGGCTGGTCTCCGCGACGGCGCGCCGGCACGGGATCTCGCGGTCGCAGCTCTATACTTGGCGACGGCTCGCACGAGAGGGGCGGCTGGTCGACGAAGGCGACATGGTCGAGGCCGCCGCGCCGACCTTCGCGCCGGTGGTGGTCGCCGCCGATCCGCCGAGGCCGCCCGCGCCGGGTGAGGACCGCGTGGAGATCCTGTTGGCGAATGGGCGGCGGGTTCTGGTCAGCGTGGGCGTGGACGCCGACGGTCTGGCGCGCCTGGTCCGGGCGCTGGAGCGGGCATGATCGCGCTGCCGCCGGGGGCGCGGGTCTGGCTGGCCTGTGGCGTGACCGACATGCGCCGGGGGATGCCCGGGCTGGCGTTGATGGTGCAGGAGGCGCTCGGTCGGGACCCCCATGCCGGGGACCTGTTCGTTTTCCGCGGCAAGCAGGGATCGCTCCTGAAAATCCTCTGGCATGATGGCGTCGGCATGTCGCTCTACGCCAGGCGGCTGGAGAAGGGACGGTTCATCTGGCCGACGCCCAAGAACGGGTCGGTGGCGATTTCGGCGGCGCAGCTTGCTTATATGCTCGACGGAATCGACTGGCGAAACCCGCGCCAAACCTGGCGGCCGCAGACGGCGGGATAGCCGCTGCGGCGGCGATTCTGCTTCAAGTCTCTGATTCCATGCGGTAAACTTCCCTGCATGACGGACGTCGCCGCCGAGATCGAGGCCCTGCGCGCCGCCCTCGCCGAGGCCGGGGCGCGGGCCGACGCCAACGCCGCGGAGGCCGCCCAAGCCAAGGCGGCGGCGGCTCACGCCCAGGCGCTGGTGTCTGGTAGCGAGGCGCTGATCGCGCATCTGAAGCTCGAGATCGAGAAGCTCCGGCGAGAACTCTATGGCCAGCGCTCCGAGCGCAAACAGCGGCTGCTCGATCAGCTCGAACTCCAGCTGGAGGAGATGGAGACCACCGCCTCCGAGGACGAGGCGCTCGCCGCCGCGGCGGCGGAGAAGGCCAAGACCACGGTCGGCGCCTTCCAGCGGCGCAAGCCGGTCCGCAAACCGTTCCCCGAACATCTGCCCCGCGAGCGCGTCGTGCTGCCCGCGCCCTGCAACTGCGCCGCCTGCGGCTCGTCGCGGCTGACCAAGATGGGCGAGGACATCACCGAGACGCTCGAGGTGATCCCCCGCCGGTGGAAGGTGATCCAGACCGTCCGCGAGAAGTTCAGCTGTCGCGACTGCGAGCGCATCAGCCAGCCGCCGGCGCCCTTCCACCCCACACCGCGCGGCTGGGCCGGCCCGAGCCTTCTGGCGATGATCATCTTCGAGAAGTACGGCCAGCATCAGCCGCTCAATCGCCAGGCCGAGCGCTACGCCCGCGAAGGCGTCGAACTCAGCCTGTCGACGCTCGCCGACCAGGTGGGCGCGGTCGCCGCGGCGCTGGCGCCGCTGCACGCGCTGATCGAGGCGCATGTCATGGCCGCCGAGCGGCTCCATGGCGACGACACCACCGTGCCGCTGCTGGCCAAGGGCAAGACTGAGACCGCCCGGCTCTGGACCTATGTCCGCGACGATCGGCCTTTCGGCGGCCCCGCGCCGCCGGCCGCGCTCTTCCGCTTCTCGCGCGACCGGCGCGGCGCGCACCCGCGACAACATCTCACCGGCTGGAGCGGCGTTCTCCAGGCCGACGCCTATGCCGGCTTCAACGCCCTCTTCGCCGAGACGCGCGAGCCGGGGCCGATCCTGCCCGCCTTCTGTTGGGCGCATGCTCGGAGGAAGTTCTTCGAGCTGGCCGACATCGCCGCCAACGCGCGGCGCGGGAAGAAGGCGACCCCGATCTCGCCGCTCGCCCTCGAGGCGGTGAAGCGCATCGACGCCATCTTCGATCTCGAGCGCGCCATCAACGGCCTGCCCGCCGAGCAGCGGCTGGCGACCCGAAAAGCCGAGATCGCACCGCTCGTGGCTGATCTCCACGCCTGGATGACCGCCGAGCGCGCCAGGCTCTCCAAGCACGCCCCCGTAGCCAAGGCGATGTCCTACATGCTGCCGCGCTGGGACGACTTTGCCCGCTTCCTCGATGACGGCAGGGTATGCCTCACCAACAACGCCGCAGAGCGTTCGCTGCGCGGCGCAGCCCTCGGACGAAAGGCGTGGCTGTTCGCCGGTTCCGAGCGCGGCGGCCACCGCGCCGCCTTCATGTACACCTTGATCGTCACCGCCAAGCTGAACGGCGCCGATCCGCAGGCCTGGCTCGCCGACGTCCTCGCCCGCATCGCCAGCACGCCGATGAACCGACTCGACGAACTGCTCCCCTGGAACTGGGTCGCTGCCCAGAAAAGCCCCGGCGTCAAGGCAGCCTGACCGCGGTCCCCGCCGTAGGCTTACGACAAAGGGGCCATGGGGGAAGTTGCAACCTTGCAAGTGTAGAGATGGCCGCTCGGAAAAATGTGCCGTGAAATGCTAATGGGAGCACCGAAGCTTTTCATACTCAGCCCGCACGCGCCATTCCTCGAAACCAGCAGAGACTTCGGAAGCTGGGAGGTTGGCCACAATCTGTTCAGCTTGCCTGCGCGATGCGGCTTGGTCGCTTTGATGCTCCATCATCTGCACAATGAAGTCACGGGTTTGCCCCGTTTGCTCCAAGTTGCGATAGACCTCTCGTCCAAGGAAATGCAGGTCAATGTTCACGTAGCCGAAGCAACTCTTGATGGTAAGCGTCCGGTCTGACCGCTCTGCCGCTGGCGGATAGAGGCGGATAGTGTCCACCATCGATAGTGGACACTATGGTGATGGCGTGGCGCGTCGGACGAAGCGGCTTTGGACGGATGATGAGAAGCGGTCGATCTGTTTCCAGACGACGGCGCCGGGCGTTTCCGTGGCGCAGGTGGCGCGGCGCTACGCGGTGAACGCGAACCTGATCTTCAAGTGGCTGCGCGACCCCCGATACGCGTCGGATCCGGCGGCGGTGCCGTCGCCTCCGGTGGAACCGCGCTTTCTGCCGGTGGAGATCGTCGCTGAGGCGAAGGCTCCAGAGATCGCAACCGCTGTACCCAACCACATCGAGATCGAGCTTGCAGGCGGTCACCGGATGCGGATCAGCGGCTGCTATGATCCCGATACGCTGGCGCGGCTAATCCGGGGGCTGTCGGCGTGATCCCGGTTCCGGCCAACACGCGGGTCTGGCTGGCGGCGGGCGTGACCGACATGCGGCGTGGGTTTAATACGCTGGCGGCGCAGGCCGAGAAGGTTTTGGAGCTTGATCCCTATTCCGGCCATCTGTTCGTGTTCCGTGGTCGGCGTGGCGACCTGTTGAAGATTATCTGGTGGGATGCCCAGGGGGCATGCCTTTTCAGCAAACGGCTTGAGAAGGGCCGGTTTGTTTGGCCAGCAGCCAAGGATGGCAAGATTGCGGTCACGCCTGCGCAACTGTCCATGCTGTTGGAGGGCATAGACTGGCGGATGCCCAACAGGACGTGGCGCCCGCTGAGTGTTGGGTAATGCAATAAATACAAGCCTTTGATCGCTTTAGGGATTCACGTTTGATCCTTGAAGTGGTATGGAATGGGGATGCTGAAAGATCTCGATATCACCCCTGAAGACCCCGCCGAGCTGAAGGCGGTGAACCGTCTTCTGGCCAACGAGGTGAAGGCGCTGAGCCTCAAGGTCGAGCAACTTCAGCACCAGCTTCACGGCGCCAACCGCCATCGCTTTGGCAGCAAATCCGAAGGTCTCGACCAACTCCGTCTCGACCTGCAGGAGGACGCCGAGATCGTCCAGGCGGCAGAGGCGCAGGCCAACCCGCCATCCCCGACAAAGGATGCCGGGAAGTCGAAGCGCCAGCACAGCCGCAAGCCTTTGCCGGATCATCTGGATCGGGAAGACGAAGAACTGTCGCCTGGCGATGATTGCGGTCGGTGCGGTGGAACCCTGCGTACTCTGGGCGAGGATGTGACCGAAGAGCTGGAATATGTGCCAGGACGCTTCAAGGTGAAGCGGATCATCCGCCCGCGCAAGGCCTGTTCGTGCTGCGAAGCCATCGTGCAATCGCCGCTGCCATCGCGTCCGATTGAGCGTGGGCGGCCAGGACCCGGCTTGCTGGCCCATGTTCTGGTCAGCAAATATGCCGATCACCTACCGCTCTATCGCCTGAGCCAGATATTTGCCCGTGAAGGTATCGATCTGGACCGCTCCACCATGGCTGACTGGGTTGGCCGATCCACGGCTCTGCTGGAACCGCTGGCCGATGCGATTGGGCGGATCGTGCGCCAGGGCGCTGCCCTTTTCGCAGACGATACCCCGGTGAAGATGCTGGCCCCCGGCAACAAGAAGACAAAAACGGCGCGGGTTTGGACCTATGTGCGTGATGAACGCCCTTGGTCCGGGCAATCGCCGCCCTGTGTCTGGTACCAGTTCACGGTGGACCGTAAGGGTGAACATCCCGTCTCTCACCTCTTGGGCTACAAGGGCTGGGTGCATGCGGATGGATACTCCGGGTTCAACGGGCTGTTCGGCGATGACAAAGCCGATGAGATGGCGTGCATGGCGCACGTGCGGCGTAAGTTCGTGGATGTTTTCGCCTCGCAAGGCAGCGCCATCGCCGAAGAGGCCATCCGCCGGATTGCCCTACTCTACGCCATAGAGAAGGAAATCAGGGGCATGGCTCCCGAGTACCGGGCCGCCGTGCGGCAGGCCAGGGCAAAGCCGATCTTTGACCAACTTGAAGAGTGGTTGCATGCGCAACTGCCCAGGCTATCAGGCAAATCTCCCCTGGCCCAGGCCATCCGCTATGCCCTGGGCCGGATGCCGAAGGCGCGGCCATATCTCAGCAACGGCCACCTGGATCTGGACAACAACGCAGCCGAGCGCGCTGTCAAACCGGTGGCCATCGGGCGAAAAAATTGGATGTTTTCAGGCTCCGCGCGTGGTGGAAAAACCATGGCTATCGCCTTCACGCTGATCGAAACCGCCAAACTGAACAACGTAGACCCCCAGGCCTGGCTCACCTGGGTGCTGGGCCAAATTGCCGATCACAAGATCACTCGGCTGGACGAGTTGCTCCCCTGGCGTTACGCTGCCCAAGCAGCGTAACAGGTCACGCGGGACGAGCGCCAGAGCGGCGACACCGGACGGTCACTCTTGATGTGCCAACAATGTGAATGGTCATCAGCGGGACATTGCCGCACCAGTGGCCCTTCGCTCTCATGTAGAGAAAATGGCTCTCGGGGATCAACTTCTGTCCAGTCATGCCACTCCGAGCCAGTTCGCACCAAGTGCGGTACACGCAGGCGATTATCCAGATACGCTTCGCGTCCGGAAACCGTCAGGGTGCCCGCTACTTCCCTTGCCGCCAGTGCTTCAAACTCTGCGTTGGCGTTGTCGATCCGCGCTGCTATTTCCGGTGCAAGCTGTTGAATAAATTCCAGTTCCTCACTCGGCGTCATGCAGGCTGTGTGCGATGCCCACCATTCGGGGAAAAGGTCGTGGAAACTTTGCTCAGCCCGGACTTGTCGCTCAACATACAAACCCGCAGCCAACGCGATAACAGCACAAGGACAGCGAGTGCCGCTAGACCAACAAGAATACGCTTCATCGTCAAACCTCAAACTTCTCAATAGCTTCTCGCTTCTGTGCCAGCGTGTGGCCCTCCTTGAAATAGACCTGTTGCGCCACGCCTTGGCGCTCGTGGCCCACGATCTCCTGAAACAGTGGCTCGGACACACCTGCCTGTGCAAGCCGCGTGACCATCGTGTGTCGCAAGCTATGGAATACCAGCCCGCGTTCCTTCATGCCCAGCCCCGGCAGGAACACGGTGTTGAACCATCGGCCCAGATTGCGGCCATAGCCTTCCTTGGCGTTGTAAGTGAAGGACAGGAACAGGCGCTGCCCCTTGGGCTTGGCCGCGACCCAATCGAGGAAGCCCAGCCGGATCAGTTCCGAGTGAACAGGCACGCGGCGCTTGGCGGCAGGGGTCTTGAGGCTCTTGTTCGGCCCGTCACCATTGATATCGAGATACCAGATACCGCCCTCTTGCCGAATGTCGGCAACGTCAAGCTGGGCAATCTCGCGCAGTCTTGCGCCCGTGTAGAGGCCCAGAAGCGCACCCCACTTGTAATCGTCCTTCTTCACCAGCCCGGAAGCCTTGCCCGTCAACGCGGCATGTCGTTTGCCGGTCTGGTCTGGCGTGTAGGCTGTGCGGCCTTCATCGGAATGTTTGGCTTTGGCGACTTTCATCCCGTTGAACAGCTTCACGTCCGAATGGCCATGACGCTCAGCCCAATCCCAGAAGCGTCGAAACGTGTCGATGTAGCTGTTGACGGTCTTGGCGCTGATCTTCTTGAGGCCGGGGCGGGCTATCGCTTCCTGCAAGGTCAGGTCGCGCGTTTCGCGTTTGGTGTTGCGGTTCACAGGGAGGGCCTGCACCAGCTTCTTCATCTCGGCGGCGGATTGGCGTGTAATTGTGGCCAAGGCCCGATCTTGCCCGAAATGCTCCACCAGCAACGCGAGGCAGGCACGGGCCTTGTTCTGCATCTCTAGCGACCATTGCGGCGAATGCTCAGACATGAAATCCTCTACCGCCACGCTCAAAGCCACGGAGCGGGCCTGTGGTGGCCTTGGCGCTGTCTGGGCGGGTTCGGTGAAGGAATAGCCTTCAGGGCTCTCAGCGCGGCTCAGAATGGCCCTGATCTGGTCCCGGCGGGCCTTGCGCATTTCTTGGCGCAGGCATGGCTCGTTCGCGGCCCCACTGAGCGTCTGTCAGGCCCGCTGAGGCCCGGAAGGCGTCATGGTCGAGGTAGAAGGCTGGAAAGCTCGTCATGGCCCTCTGCGGCGTCCTCATGGGCGGCAAGCTCTTGGCGCAGGGCATCAAGGGACCGATCCGGCAGGCCGGTGTCGTTCAACCGCTCCACATACCTATCCAGCGAAGCTGCGAAGTAGCTCCGCACCATTTCCCGCATCTCGTCTTGCCTGAGCCTAGCCAATGCCTTGTTATACCGAACCAATCGCCCGCATGATGCAAGATGACGGGCAAGATCGCCAGCCCGATCTGGGCACTTGGTGCGAAGGGATATTCTGACTGTGCTGCGCTTGTGATCCTCAGCCCGAGGGAGGGGCCAGCGGAAGTAATAGACCCCATGCCGGGACGGTGACAGATAGGCGGACAGTTTCATGGGCGTGGTGCTCCACTTTGTGTCGCACTTGCCTGCTCAGCTTTTAAGTCATTGATCTATATAGAAATGGCGGAGGCGGTGGGCCTGAAGTCGAACGTTCTACGATCTCTAAGTTATTGTAATTATTGGCGCGGTTTTGGTTTGGGAAGGAAAACCGCCTCAGATGCGACTGGAATCCAACTGAACCGTGGGCGCCTCCATTCCTTTAGCGGTGGCGACGGCGCATAAAGGCAAGGGCATCGGGCGGCAGCTGATCGCCCACGGCCTCGATGCGCTCCGGCAGGAAGGCGTGGGGAGATCCGGCGTTTTATCGGCGCGTGGGGTTCAAGAACGTCTCTGAGACCGATCTTCCCGCGCCGCAGCCGCTCCAGCAACCTCAGGGCTGGATCGCTCAGTCTCTGACCGAGGCGCCGCTGATGCCCAAGGGCTGGGCGATGGATGACGAGAAACCCTGGCGCGCGGCCGAGATCGAGGCGCTGGAAGAGGCTGGCGCGGTCGGCCATATCGGCGTCGACGCGATCGGGCGTTACCGCCACGACAAGCTTCTGGATGACGGCACGGTGATGCCGTGCGAGGTCGAGGTCTTCCCGATGCTGGTGGACAAGCTCAAGGGCAACTGGAAGGAACGCCACCAGCGCACGCGCCACTGGTTCAAGCCGCGCCAGGCCGCCAAGCGGGTGGACGAACCGGAACTGGGCGCGCTCTTGCGCGCGCTCGCCGACAAGCCGAGCCGGACACCGGAATTGCGCGCACTCTTGAAACGGGCCTGAGGACGGCGAGGCCGGATTTACCCCGGCTCGCCCTCGGGAATCCCGGTCCGGCGCAGCATTTCCAGATAGGACGGGTTGGTCTCGACCATGATCGGCGGCAGGCTCTCGACGATCTGGGCCATCGTCGCCTTGGGATAGTTCTTGCGGAAGATATCGACGCAACTCGCCGCGCGCTTGTGATCGCCCGCCTTGGCGTAGAAGGCGGCAAGCATCCGGTAGGCCCATGTCACCTCGGACCCGATCCTGATGCCGCGATAGACGAGCTCGATGGCCCGGTCGATCTCGTTCAGGATCGACCACGCCATGGCCTGTCCGAAATAGACGTTGAACATGAACGGATCGAGCGGGCTGAGCCCTTCTGCCATGGCGAAGCTTTCGAGGCCCTTCTTGGGGTCGTGCCCCAGCACGTGAAGCCACCCATCCCGCATCCAGGCCCAGGCGTTGCAGGGGTCGATGGCGAGGCTGCAGTCGATGAAATGCCGGGCCAGCTCGCGTTCGCGCGTCACCATCGAATAGGCGGCACCGATGGCGGCCAGGGCGGTTGCGTCCTCGCCGCAATGCTCGGCGGCGATGCGGGCGTGGTCGATGGCGGCGGCGCGATGCGTCTCGGGCGTCTCGCTCCAGAGGTAGCAAACCGTCTGGGCGTGGCACCAGGCCTTGAGCGCGTGGGCAAGCCCGAAGGTCGGTTCCAGGTCGATGGCGGCGCCGAGCAGCTCTATCGCCTCGGCGCTTTCGGCGCGGCGGTGCGCCCAGAATTTCGGATAGGCCCGCAACACGAACCCGTAGGCGTTGAGCGACCCGGGCGGGTGGCGAAGGGTCCTTTCGATCTCGCGGTTTCGGACCGAGGGCAGGATCGCCCCGGCGACCTGGCGGGCGACCTGAAGCTGGAGGTCCAGCATATCGGTGCAGTCGCTGTCGAACCGCCGCGCCCAGATCATCGTGCCGGTGGTCGCGTCGACAAGCTGCACATGCAAGCGGACACGCGCCTCGACCCGCTGCACCGTGCCGTCGATGATATAGCGCGCACCCAGCGCCGCGCCCGCCTCGCGCGCGTCGATGAACCGGTCCTTGTAGGCATAGGCGGATTGGCGGGCGATGACGAAGAACTCGCGCATCTGCGACAGCGCGACCGTGATCTCGTTCACCAGCCCGTCGGCGAGGAAATCGTTGCCCGACGGGCTGATATCGACGAAGGGCAGGATCGCGATGGAGGGCTGTTGGTTCACCGTCGCCGGGGCGTCCGCGTTGGCGGGCCGGGCGGCGGGCTGCGCCACCGGCGCCTCGGCTGCGGGCGGGTCCTGCTCGGCCCCGTCGAGGAGCGCGAGCGTCTCGGTTTCGGGATCGGCGCCGAGTTCCTCCAGCAGAACGGATTTCAGGGTCGTCAGGTGCTTGAGCGCCCGGTTGCGCTTGCCGTGCGCGAGCGCGACCCGGATCAGCGCGCGATAGGCCTCTTCCGCCGCCGGGTCTATGGACACCAGGGTCTTCGCCAGCCGCTCCGCCTCGTCAAGGGCGTCGGGCTGTTGGCTCAGATGCTCGGCGAGCATCAGCGCGTAGTCGTGATAGCGCTGGCGAAACGACAACATGTGGGCCAGCAGATCGCCGTCGAAGCTGAAGCCCGACATGAACTCGCCCCGGTAGAGCGCGGCGAGGTCCTTGGCGCGCTCCGTCCCGATCTTTCCGCGGGTGATCGCCGGGCCGGCGGCATCGAACAGGCGGATATCCACCGCCTGATCGGGTGCGGACAGGCAGACCACGTCGCCCGATGTCTCTATCGCCACGTCGGGCAGGTCGGCGAGCGCCTTGCGAATCGCGGTCAGCACCTGGCGCAGGGTCGATTTCGCCTGCAGATCGTCGCGATTTGGCCAGACCATCGCGGCGATCCTCTCGCGCCGGATGCCCTTTGCGCCGGCCGCCGCAAGGATTGCGAGGACCGAAAAGCCCTTGCTTCCCAAGCCGGAGGTGGTCTGCGTGCCGGTCCCGGTCTCGAAATGCGGCTCGCAAAGGAGACGGATCATAATCCTACAACCCAAGTAGCTTAAACACATTTTTTGCAACCATACCATGCGCCTAAACGAAGTGCAAACGATAGGCGCACGCTCAACAGACACCGCCCGACCACGCCCTATGGGACCGTCTTCTCATCGAAGGTCAAGATCGAGGGAGGTCTCGCGGTGCAACAGACTGTGAAAAGGACGGCAAGTCGGTCCCGTGTCCCGGGCGGGCGGCCCCGCGCGAGGGCGCACGATCAGAGCGGGGGCGCGGACCAATGCTGACCTGTGTCGGAATCGGGGCCGGTCCGGCCAACCTGAGCCTTGCCTGCCAGCTCGAAGCGGCGGGCGCGGACGCGCTTTTCCTGGATCGCAAGCCCGGCTCTTCGTGGCACGAGGGCATGCAGATCGACGGCGTCAAGTTGCAGGTCTCGATCTTCAAGGACCTCGTGACGCTCGCCGATCCCAAGAGCCCCTACAGCTTCTTGTCGTATCTCCACGAGAACAAGCGGCTCTATCATTTCCTGAACGCGCAGTACGACGCCGTGTCGCGCCGCGAGTTCGCGAACTACATTGCCTGGGTCAGCCAGCGGCTGCCGTCGGTCGGGTTCGACGAAAGCGTCAGGGAGGTTCTTTTCGACGGCACTTTCTGCATCCGGACCGACAAACGGACGCTGCGCGCCCGCAACGTGTCCATCGCGGTCGGCAAGACACCGAAGGTTCCGTCCTTCATCGAGGACAAGCTGTGCGCCTCGCTGTTCCATAGCGCCGATTTCACGATGAAAGGCCGCGCGCTGGGCGGCAAACGGGTGGTGATCGTCGGGGGCGGCCAATCGGGCGCCGAGGTGTTCCTCGACTGTATTTCGCGCAGGGGCGCCGATGCGCCGGCCCATGTCCACTGGGTGTCGAGCCGGTCGAATTTCCTGCCGATCGACGACAGCCCCTTTACCAACGATCTGTTCATGCCCTGCCAGGTGGCCCATTTCGAACGCCAGGACGCGCAGGCGCGCGAGGCCTATCTCAGGGAGAACATGCTCGCAAGCGACGGTATTTCCCTGTGCACGCTGCGGGCGATCTACCAGAAACTCTACGAGCGCCGCTTCATCGACGGGCAGGAGGGGGTCGCGACGCTCTCTCCGAACCGGCGGGTGACGATGGCGGCGCAGACCCCGACGCACTGGCTGCTGGGCATCCGGCACAAGGGCGGCGGCGGCGAGGAACTGGTCTGCGCCGACACCGTGGTTTTCGCCACCGGGTATCGCGACGGCGACACGCCCTTTCTCGACGGACTCCGGGACCGCCTGGACCATGTCGGGGGCGAAATCCGCGTGGACGAGGACTACGCGGCGGTCTGGGACGGCCCGGCGAACCGCAGCGTCTTCGTCCAGAACGCCGCCCGCGGTCAGAAAGGGCTCGCCGATCCGAACCTGTCGCTTCTCGCGTGGCGGGCGCAGCGGATCGTTCACCGCATTCTCGGGCGCGCCGAGGCGGCCTCTGCGCATCCGTCCTTCATCGCCTGGACCTCGGAAGAGCCCCGCGTCGATGCCCTCAAGTTCGCCTGAAGGGAGGGGTCCCATGTCTCAGAATGTCATTGTCATCGGCGGCGGCATCATCGGGCTGACCATCGCGCAGCGCCTGGCCGAGAACGGGTTCCGGATCACCGTGCTCGAACGCGATCTCGCGGGGCTCGGCGCGTCGGTCCGGTCGGCGGGGCTGCATTTCCCCGTGGGCCGCTCGACCAGGGTTCGCAGCATGACGCGGTTCTCGCAGGCGCATTACGAGCACCGGATGGGCGCGATTGACCGGATGCGTCCGCTTCCGATGCGGGTGCACATGTCGGAGGCCGCGGTCGAGCGCATCCTGCCCTGGTTCCTGCCCGAGGCAGAGATGACGCGGCTGCCGGGACCGGGCGGCCTTGTCGCCCCGGTGTCCGGCCTGACCAGCTGGGCGGCGCAAGGCGCCCACCACACCGATGTCGGGGCCTATACCGCGCACCTTTTCCAAAGCATGCCGCCGGGCGTCGAGCGGCGCGAAGGCTGCCGCGTCACCGAGCTGCGCGACATGGCCGGCGGGGTCGAGGTCGGGCTTGCCGATGGAACGGAACTTCACGCGGACCATGCCGTTCTGGCGCCGGGCCCGTGGTTCGGCGGGGCGGAGTTCCGGCCGCTGACGGCGGGGCTGGGGCTCCGCGTCAAGCGCATCGTCGCCTTTCACATCGACGTGGCGCCCGAGGAGACCGACGCGGCGGAGTATTTCGTCGAGGACGACGCCTTTCTCCTTCCGCTGGTCTGGGCGCGGCGCTGGCTCTTCTCCTACACCTGCGAGGAGTGGGACGTGACGCCCGACGCGGTGGGCCCGGGCCTGAGCGCCGCGCACCGCAAGGCGGCCTCGGAAATCCTGTCGTGCTACGTCCCCGACTGGGCCGGCAGTCTGAGCGCGGGCCGCGTGTTCTGCGACGCCTACAGCGCGGATCGCAAGCCTGTCATCCAGCGTCTGGGCGCGCACGGAAACGTCATCTTCGCGGGTGGCGCGAACGGCGCGGGCTATCGCCTTGCCCCGTCCATCGCCGAACACACCGCTACCCTGATTGAACCCCATTTCGCCGAGGAACGCGTGGCATGAAACGCATGAGCATCGACATCGCAGAGTTCGCGCCGGCCTTCGGGATCGACATGGCGGGGGCCGGGCCGCTCGGCCCGGGGCGCCGCAGGCGGCCTGGGGCCGCATCGCCCCCGGCGGGCGCACCGTCCTGCATCGCCACGACGAGGCCGAAAGCTTCGTCATCCTGTCGGGCCAGGGGGAGGTCGAGACGGACACGGGCCGCGTGCCGGTGTCGCAGGGCGATATCCTGGCGTTCGAGCCGTTCGAGCGTCACGTGCTGGAAAACACCGGCAAGGACGTGCTGGTCTTCGCCGATCTTTACTGGCGGACCCCGGCCGAGGCGGCCCGCGCCGCCGCGACCGCCGCCGCGCCCCATGCCGCGTCGGGCCGTCCGGTCTTCGTCTTTTCCACCCCGCCGACGCCGAACGGCGATCTGCATATCGGCCATCTTTCAGGCCCGTATCTGGGCGCCGATGTCTATACCCGCTTTCAGAAGCTGAACGGGGTCGAGGCCTATCACCTGACCGGCAGCGACGATTTCCAGAGCTATGTCGTCGGCCGCGCCCGCGACGAGGGCCGCGCACCGCAGGACGTGGCGGCCCATTACGCGGGCGAGATACGGGCGACTCTGGCGCTGATGGACATCCATCTCGACCAGTTCACGATCACCCAGGCGGCATCGGGCTATGTCGAGGGCGCGCAGGCGTTCTTCGGCCGCGCCACCGCCCATGACAGCGTCGCGATGGCCGATTTGCCCGCGCTCTTCGATGGCGACACCGGCGCCTATCTCTACGAGGTCGATGTCAGCGGCGGCTGCCCCGGGTGCGGCGCGCCCTGCGGAGGCAATATCTGCGAGGAATGCGGCGCGCCGAACATCTGCGCCGACATGCGCGCGCCGGTCTCCAGGCTGTCGCACGCGGCCCCCGTGGCGCGGCCCGCCGCGCGCTGGGCGATCGACCTCGGCGCCGCGGCCGCGTCGGTGCGCGGCCACCAGGCCGATACCCGCGTTCCGCCACGCATCCGGGCCCTGACCGAGGCCGTGCTCCACACCGGCCCGCGGATTCCCGTCACCCATCCCGCCGACTGGGGCATCCGCCCCGACGGCACGGGCGATCAGGTGATCTGGGTGTGGCCTGAGATGGCCTACGGGTTCCTCTACGGGATCGAGGCGCTCGGCCAGCGCGCCGGGCGCGCCTGGGACAAGGCCGCGCCGTCGGACGACTGGAAGATCGTCCACTTCTTCGGCTACGACAACAGCTTTTACCACGCGATCCTCTATCCCGCGCTCTACGCGGCGGCGAATCCCGAGTGGACGCCGGATATCGATTACCATGTCAACGAATTCTACCTGCTCGACGGGCTCAAGTTCTCGACAAGCCGCCGCCACGCGATCTGGGGAAAGGAAATCCTGTCGCCCGAGACGGTCGATGCGGTGCGGCTGTTCCTGTCGCTGACCCGGCCCGAGGTAGAGCGGACGAATTTCTCCCGCGCCGCGTTCGAGGCGTTCCGCGACGGTGTCCTGGTCGAGGGCTGGCAAGGCTGGCTCAACGGGCTCGGCGCAATCGTCTCCGAGGAGTTTGGCGGGACCGGGCCGGATGCCGGCACCTGGAGCATCGAGCACCGCGCCTATCTCGCCGAGCTCGAACGGCAGCGGGTGGCGGTGACCGCCGCGCTCGGCGCGGACGGGTTCTCGCTGAACCGGGCGGTCCGGCTCCTGTGCGACCTGGTCGAGGGCGCGCGGCACTTTTCCACCGCATCGGCGCATCTGCGGGGACTGGCGGGCGAGCGCGACGCCTGGCGCACCGCGGTTGCCCTGCAACTGGCCGCGGCGCGGCTTCTTGCATGCTGCGCAGCGCCGGTGGCGCCCCGGTTCGGCAACGCCCTTTCCGGGGCGCTGGGCCTGGGCGAGGTCACCGCCTGGCCCGGCGCACCCGAATTGATCGCGCCGGGAACCGGGATCGCCCTTGCCGGGGCGACCTTCTTCGGGCCGGGCCGGCCGTCGGCGCCGGCACTCTCGCCGCTGAATAGGACAAGACGGGAAAGGATCACGCCATGACCGATACGCTCACGACCTGGCTTGCCGGAACCATCGCGACCCTGGCCAAGCTGGACGCGCCGCCCGCGGCGGAAACCCGGATCGGTGCGCTCGGGCTCAGCTCGCTTGCCACGGTCACCCTGCAATTCCAGCTTCAGCGGGAATGGGACATCGCCGTTTCGCTGATCGACCTTGCCCGCGACCGGCCGATTGGCGAGCTCGCCGCCGACCTGGCCGCGCTCGGCCAGAAGGAGGGCGCCGCATGACCACCCCTGCCATTCTCGAAACCGTCGAGCGTCTCGGCTTCACGCTGCGCAGCGATGGCGACGCGATCCGCATCGAGGGCCCCAAGGACCGCCTGACGCCCGACATCGTGTCCGAACTCAAGATCGGAAAGCCGCAGATCCTCGCCTGGCTGCGCGATCTCGCCGATGCCGAGCAGGTGCCGCTGACCGACATGCAGACCGCCTATCTGCTGGGCCGCGAAGAGGCACTGGAGCTTGGCGGCGTGTCGAGCCACGTGTTCCACGAGTTCGAGGGCGATTGGGACATTCCGCGCCTGGAGGCCGCGTTCCAGCGGGTGATCGACCGCCACGACGCGCTGCGGATGCGGATCGCCGGGGACGGCGCGCGGGTTCTGCCACGGGGGCGGGTCCGGGCGCAGATCCCGGTGATCGACGCGCGCGGTGCTGAGGGCGAGGCCCGGCGCGCGGCGATCCGCGAGGGGATGTCCCACCAGGTGATGCACACCGCCCGCGTGCCGCTGGTCGAGATGCGCGCGCTGCGCACCGACCGGGGCATGTCTCTCTTCGTCAGCCATGACGGGCTTGTCATCGACGGGCTCAGCATGTGCCTGTTCTTCCGCGAACTCGTCACTTTCTACCGAACGCCGGCCGTGGACCTGCCGCCGCTGGGCACAGGCTTTGCCGAGCTGTCCCGGGAGATGCTGCCCGCGGCGGACACGCTGCCCGCGATCCGGGCGCGCCAGTATTGGCAAGAGGCGGCGCCCAAGCTGCCGCCCGCGCCGGCCCTGCCGCTGGCCGCCGATCCCGCGCGGATCGACCGCCCGGCAAGCGAACGCCATACCATCCGCGTGGCCCCCGCCATCTGGGCCGCCTTCCGCGCGGCGGCGGCGGAGGTGGGGCTCAGCCCCTCGGCGGCGCTTGGCGCGGCCTTCTGCGAGGTTCTTTCGCTATGGTCGGGGGCGCGGATTTCACGCTCAACACGACCTTCGCGAACCGCCCGCCGGTGCATCCCGACGCCTTCGCGGTGATCGGCAACTTCACCCAGCCCCTGCCGGTGCCGTTCCGCCATGGCGCCAGGACGGCGCGCGAGCGGGGCCTTGCCTTCCGCGAGGCGCTGATGACGGGCCTCGATCACCGGTCGATCTCGGGCGTCGAAATCCTGCAAACGCTCGCCCGCCCCGGCGAGGGCACGCTGCGCCTGCCGGTGACGTTCAATTGCGCCATCGACGCGCCGGTCGATGGCGCCTGCGGCAGTGCGCTTGCCGCGCTGGGCGAGCGGGTCTTCGCGGTGTCGCAGACCCGCAGGTCTGGCTCAACACCTTCGTTCTGGAGGTGGACGACGGGCTCGAGATCGAAATCGACGCGGTCGCGGGGCTGTTCCCCGAGGGGCTGGTGGCCGATTTCACCGCCGCCTACGACCGCCTGATCGCCCACCTGGCGGATGCCGCGGCCTGGGAGAGGACAGCTTCGCCCTGCTGCCGGAGCGGAGCGTTGCGACCCGCGCGCGGGTCAACGACACCCAGGCGGATATCCCGCTGGCACTGGTGCAGGACGCGTTCCTGGCCCGGGCCGCCGAGACGCCCGATGCGGTCGCGCTCATCACGGCGGAGGGTGAGATCACCTACGGCACGCTGGCTCGCCGCGCCAGCGCCATCGCGGCCTGGCTGGCCGGCCGGGGCGACCAGTCCGGCAAGCTCGTCGGCGTTCTGATGGAGAAGGGCTGGGAACAGGTCGCCGCCGCGCTGGGCATCCTGATCGCGGGTGGGGCCTATCTGCCGGTCGCCGCCGACCTGCCGCCCGCACGGATCGCCGAGATCCTCGTCTCGGCCGAGGCGGAGTTTCTTCTCGTCCAGCAGCAGACCGCGCGGCACGTTCCGCCCGGCTTTGCGCAGGACCGGTGCCTGACCGTGACCGGCGCGCTCGACGCCACTCCCGCGGCGGTTCCCGAGAGACGTGCGGAGGAGCAGGACGCCCTGGCCTATGTCCTCTTCACCTCGGGCTCGACAGGCAAACCGAAGGGCGTGATGGTCACGCACCGCAACGCCGTAAACCTTGTCGCGGACATCAACGCGCGGTTCGCCATCGGCCCCGACGACCGGCTGTTCGGGATTTCGGCCTTCAACTTCGATCTCTCGGTCTGGGATATCTTCGGCGCGCTCAGCGCGGGGGCGGCGCTTGTCCTGCCGCGCGAGGCCGACCGGCTCTCGCCCGAGGCCTGGGCCGCGCAGGCAGGGGGCGCCGGGGTCACGGCCTGGAACTCGGTGCCCGCGGTTGCGGGGATGCTGCTCGACGCGGGGCTGCCGCCCACGCTGCGCCTTGTCTTGATGTCCGGCGACAAGGTTCCGATGGACCTGGCGCTCGCGCTCGACGCGGTCGAGGGCTGACCGTCATGTCGCTGGGCGGACCGACCGAAACCACGGTCTGGAACGTGCTGCACCCGGTCAACGGGCTCCGCCCCGAGGCCGTGCGCGTGCCCTATGGCGGACCGAACCGGAACAACCGGCTTTACGTGCTGGATGCCCACGGCCGACGCTGCCCCGACTGGGTGGCCGGAGAGCTCCACGCCGCGGGGCAGGCGTTGCCAAGGGGTATTGGAAGGACCCGGAGCGGACGCGGGCGAGCTTCTTCTGGCACGAGGCGCTCGGCGAGCGGCTCTACGCCACCGGCGACGTGTGTTTCTGGCGTCCCGACGGCGTGCTGGAAATTCTCGGCCGCACCGATTTCCAGTTCAAGATCAACGGGCTGCGCGTCGAACTCAGCGAGATCGAGACACGGCTTGCCGCCCATCCCGCCGTCGAACAGGCGGTCGCCTGCGCGGTGCCGGGGGCGAACGGGGCACGGCTGGCCTGCGCCTATGTCGCCTCGGGCGGCGTATCGGACCAGGAGCTTGCGGCCTACCTGGGCGAAAGCCTGCCCGACTACATGGTCCCGGGCCATTTCGAGGCGATGGAGGCGCTGCCGCTCACCGCGAACGGCAAGGTCGACCGCAAAACGCTGATCGCCGCGCTGTCGGTGCCCAACAGCGTGTCGGGCGCCACCAGCCGCCCGCCGCAAGGCGATGTCGAACAGGCGCTCGCCGCGATCTGGTCCGATATCCTCAAGACCGATATTCGCGACGCGACCCTCGATTTCGCGGCGTTTGGCGGCACCTCGCTGGCCGCGGTGCGCATCGTGTCCGAGATCGCGCGCCGCTTCGGCAAGCGCATTGCGGTGCGGGATTTCAACCGCGTCGCGACGATCGAAGCCCTGGCGCGCCATCTCGATGCCGCGTCGGCGGCCGGAACCGCAGCGGAGTGAACGGCCGTGCGACACGAAAGACCGCCTGAACCGAATGCGCTGGCGCCCGAGAACACGCTTGCGGGCCTCGCGACGCTCGATCCGGCCGAGGATTTGCAGGTCACCTTCTGCCGCCCGGGGGGCATCTCGTCCATGAGCCATGCCCGGCTTTGGGAGGAGGTGGAGCGCGTCGCGCGCCTCTTCGACCAGATGGGCCTGCGCCGGGGGGACCGGGTCGGCGTCTGCCTCGGCAACCGTGCCGAATGGGTTCTGATCGACCTCGCGTGCCTGCACCTGGGCCTCGTCGTGGCGGGGTTCGACCCGATGAAGTTCGTGCCGAGCGCCGCGCTGATGGATCGCTACGGGCTGCGCGTGCTCGTCACCGAAGAGGCCATGCCGGGCACGATGCCGGTCACGCGCCTGCACGACGCGCCCGACCCGGCGTGGCCGCTGCCCCCCTGGCCCGCCTACCGGGCCGGGGACGAGGTGGCGCTCAAGTTCACCTCGGGCTCGACCGGGGCGGCGAAGGCCATCGCGGCGACCTGGGGCTCGATCGGGATGAGCCTCTCCGCGGTCGAGGAGATGTTCGATCACGGCCCGGGCGATACGCTTTTCGTCTTTCTGACGCTCTCGCTGCTGCAGCAGCGTTACTGGGTCTATACCGCGCTGTTGCGCGGGACCGACCTGGTGATCGCGACGCCGCAGACCGCGCTTTTCGCGCTCCGGGCGGCGCAGCCGTCGGTGATCATGGGCGTTCCGGCCTTTTTCGAGACCCTCAAGACCCTGATCGAGACCGAGGCGGACGCGGCGGGGTGCACGCCCCGCGAGGCGGCGAAATCCGCGACCGGCGGGCGCGTCCGCTACATGTGGACCGGCTCGGCGCCGATCCGGCCCGCGCTCCTGGCCTGGCTGGAGGACGTGGCCGGCCTGCCCGTGTTCGAGGGCTACGGCATGAACGAGACCTGCATCGTCACCAAGAACCACCCCGGCGCCTGCCGGCGCGGGAGTGCGGGCCGGCCGGTCCGGGGCAAGGAGGTCTTTGTCGGAGAGGACGGGGTGATCCGGGTGCGTGCGCGCTTTCCGGTGAACACGCGCTATGCCTTTGCCGACCCGGGGGCGAGCGCGCGCGTCTTTCGCGGCGACACGGTCTGGACGGGCGATCTTGGCCGGATCGACGAGGACGGCTTCCTGTGGATCACCGGCCGGGCCGACGACGTGATCGTGCTGGAGAACGGGCGCAATATCGCCACGCGCGAGATTGAGGAGCGCGCGCTCGCCGTTCCCGGCGTCAGTCACTGCACCCTCGCGGGCAGCGGCCGGCCCTGGCTCGTCGCGCTCGTCGCGGCGGCGGAGGGCGCGGACCTGGGCGCGGTCCTGGCGGCGATCAATGCCGATGCGACGCCCGACACGCGGGTCCACAGCGCGCTGCGCATGACCGCCCCGCCCACCGAGGCCAACGGGTGTCTCACCTCGCAGGGCAAACCTGTCCGCAAGGCGATCCTCGATGCCCATTCCGATCTTATCGAAGCTGCATACAGCAAGGAGAACGACCATGCCCGAGCTTGAAACCCAGGTGCGCGAGAGCATCGCGCGGCTTGCCGCCGTCGCGCCAGAAGACATCGAGATGGAGGCGCGGCTCGAAACCGCGCTCGGCTTCACCTCGATGAAGATGGTCCTTCTGGTGACCGGGCTGTGCCAGACGACCGGCGTGAGCCTGACGGCCTTCACCGAGGACGACCTCGCGGCGATGACGACGCCCGCCGCCATCGTCGGGCATCTCGCCCGGGAACTCGCGACGGAGGGGGCATGAGCATGGCCTGGAAAGACGATATCGCGCCGGTGCTTGAGGCCGGGGACGCACGGCTGGAACTGATCGCCGAGCGCCATCGCGACGGGATCGAGGCGCAGGCCTACGATCCCGACATCTGGACCTATTTCGTCGCGCGGGTCGATACTCCCGAGGCGTTCGAGACGTTCATGCGCACGGCGCTCGAGGATACCGCCGCGGGCCGCCGCTATGTCTACGTGGTGATCGACAAGCGGTCGGGGCGCGTCGCCGGAAGCATGTGCTACGGCAATCTCGCCGAGGCCGACCGGAGGCTCGAGATCGGATGGTCCTGGCTGGGGCGCGATTTTCGCGGGGCCGGGCTCAACCGCTGGGCCAAGCTCGCGCTGCTATCGCAGGCCTTCGACCGGCTGCAGGCCGAACGGGTGGAGTTCAAGACCGACGTGCTGAACGAACGGGCGCGCAAGGGGCTGCTCAAGATCGGCGCGACCGAAGAGGGTGTGCTGCGCAGCTTCAACTTCATGCCGGGCGGGCGGCGGCGGGATGCGATCTTCTACTCGGTCCTGCGCCGGGAATGGCCCGAAGTGCGCGCGCGGCTCGAAGGGCGGACCGATGCCGCCGCCTGAGCCGATCCGCCTTCGCGGTACCCCGCACGGGCGGGGGCGCGCGCTGGGTGCGGCAAGCGCCGCGCAGGCGCGGGCGTTCCTCGGCGACGGGCTTGCGCGCCTCAACCACGTGCGCCCCGATCCGCTGGGCCTGACCGCGCTGGGGCCGGAGCTGCGCGCCTACGGCGCGGCGATCGAAGCGGCGACGCCCGCGCTCTGGGCCGAGCTCATGGGGTTCGCCGAGGCCGCGCGCCTGACGCCCGAGCAGGCGGTCCTGCTGCAGACCCGGCGCGAGATCATGGGCTACAGCCGCATTCCGGCGGGCGGCGACTGCACCTCGATGGCGCGCGTCGCAGGGGCGCAGGCGCTTCTCGCCCAGACGGTCGACCTGACCTGCGAGATGCAGGACCAGATCCAGGTCCTCGACATCGAGGGCGAGGACATCGCGGGGGGCGCGGCGCTCGTCGTCAGTTTCACCGGGCTCCTGGGTTATCTGGGAATGAACGCGGCGGGCCTTGCCGTCGGGCTCAACCTGGTGCTTGCGGGCGACTGGGGACCGGGCCTGCCGCCCTACCTCGCCATTCGCCACCTGATCGACCGGGCCGACAGCGTTCCGGCGGCGCTCGACCTGCTGGCGGGGCTGCCTCTGGCCTCGTCGCGGACCTTCGTGCTGTGCGACCGCGAGGAGGCGGCGATGGTCGAGGCGGCGGAGGGCGAATTGCGTGTCCTGCGCGGCGCCGACCTGACCCATGCGAACCATTTCCTGCACCCCGATTTCGTGGCGCGCGACGCGATCAACCCGTTTGCGCGGAACTCCTCTGTCCGGCGGCGGGACGCGGCGGCGGCGCTGCTTGCCGCCCATCCCGGGGCGCTGGGGGCCGAGCAGGTGATGGCCGCCTTCGCCGAGGCGCCGATGAACGTCGCGGCCCCCTATGACATGCGGCGCGAAAAGACCGTGGCGGCCGTGGCGATGGAGTCCCGGACCGGCACGCTGTCGCTCCGCCGCGGCAACCCGGCCGAGGCGCGGACCGAAACGTTCCGCCTGCGCCAGCCCGCGGAGATCGACCGATGACCCGACTGGACCCCGTCGCGGCCGAGGGGCCATTCGCCATCGGCCAGCTCGCCTTGCCGTTCTACTCCGATGCGCACCGGGCGCTTGCCGACGACCTGGCGGCGTGGATCGCGCGCGAGCGGTCCTCCATCGCCGCCATCGCGGAATTGCCGCGGGCCGAGGGCGCGCGGGCGATGGTTCGCGCGCTTGGCGATCACGGCTGGCTCGAGATCGCGACGGAGGGCGACATGCAGTCCGTCTGCCTCTGCCGGCAGGCCTTCGCCTGGCTCGAGGACCTGTGCGACTTCGCCTTCGCGCTGCAGGGGCTCGCGGCGTTTCCGCTCCGGCAGGCGGGGCGCGGCGCGCTCGTGGCGGACCTCGCCTCGGGCCGGGCGTTGGGCGCGCTCGCCCTGACCGAGCGCGGCGCGGGGTCCGACCTTGCCGCCGTGACGACGCGGGCCGAGAGGACGGGCGAGGGTTTCACGCTGAGCGGCGAAAAGGCGTGGATCGGACATGCCGGCGTTGCGGATATCGTCGTGACGCTGGCGCGGACCGGCGGCGGCGGGGCCTTCGGGCTCAGCCTGTTTGCGGTGCCGGGCGCGGCACCCGGCGTGACCCAGTCCCCGGGGCCCGAGATGATCGCCCCCCGCGCGCTCGGCAGTATCCACTTGCAGGACGCGGCGGTCCCCGAGGCGGCGCTTCTGGGGGCGGAAGGGCTCGGCTTCGTCACGGCCGTGCAAACGATTGACGCGTTCCGCATGAGCGTCGGCGCCGCCGCCACCGGCTTTGCCCGCGCGGCGCTCCAGGCGGCGGTGTCCCATGTCCGGCAGCGACGGGTCGAGGGGCGCGCGCTGGCCGAACGGCAACTGGTCAAGGCCGCGCTCGCCGATATGGCGGTGGCCCTGAACACGGCCGAGCTTTCGGTGGCGCAGGCGGCCTGGGAATGGGATCGGGGCGTTGCGACGGCCGCCACGCGGTCGAGCCTGGCGAAGCTTCACGCCAGCGAGGCCGCGCATCAGGTGATCGACATGGCGGTTCAACTGCTGGGCGCGGCGGGTCTGGCCGTCAACGCGCCGACGGAACGGCTCTACCGGCAGGTCAGGAGCCTGAGGATCTACGAGGGAACCTCTGAAATGCAGCGCCTTGCCATCGGCCAGGCCGTAGCGGCGGGGCAGCTATAACGGAGCAAGAAGGGGAAACGAAGGACTATGGGAAACAAATGGATTGTGAGTGAAACCGGGGGCGACGCGCGATCGCGCCTGTTCTGCCTGCCCCATGCGGGCGGCAGCGCGGCGGTCTTTCAGTCATGGCGCAAGACGCTCGATCCGCAGATCGAGCTGTGCAGCCTGCAATATCCGGGCCGCGGGACGCGCCTGGACGAAGACGCGATCACCGAACTCGACACGCTGATCGGCGAACTCGCGACCGCGATCGCGCCGCTGACCGACCGGCCCTATGCGCTGTTCGGGCATTCGCTGGGCGCGCTTCTGGCCTTCGAGGTGACGCGCGCGCTGGGGCGTGGCGATGCGCGGATGCCAAGCGCGCTCTTCCTGTCGGCGTGCCGTGCGCCGATGCTCCTTCCCTCGCCGTTCATCGTCGAGGCCGCCGCGCTGCCCGAGGACGCGTTCATCACGGCGCTCCGCACGCTGGGCGGCGTGCCCGAGGACCTGATCGAAGAGCCCGCCTTCCGCGAGGTGCTGCTCGCCTCGACGCGGAGCGATTTCGACCTGGTCTCGCGCTACCGCTACCGGGCGACCGCGCCGCTCGACGTGCCCGCCACGCTGCTTTACGGCCAGACGGACAAGCACATCACCGGCGAAACGCTGCGCGACTGGCGCGTCGAATTCACCGAGGCGCCCGCGGTGCGCCGGTTCCCCGGGGGCCACTTCTATCTGGAAGCCGACCCCGTTCGAAACGATATTCTCGCGCTGGTGACGGACGCCCTGACACCGGACTCCATCGTGGCAAGGATCTAGGCCGACATGACATTGACCCCACCGACGGCGGGCATGGCCGCCGACCCCTATCCTTACTATGCCGACCTTCGGGCGCTGGGCCCGCTTTTTCGCGATGACGAGAGCGGGCTCTTGATCGCGACGACCGCGGGCGCCGTGCGCGAAGTGCTGGCCTCGGGCGCGCAGACCCGGCCGAGCGACGCGCCGGTCCCGCCGGCCATCGTGGATACGCCCGCCGGGCGCATCTTCGGCCGCCTGATCCGGATGACGGACGGGCTCGTGCAGCGCGAGGTGAAGGCCGCCGTCGCGACCGCGCTGGGCCGGGTGACGGACGAGGCGCTGGGCGCCGAGGCCCGGCAGGAGGCCGCGCGCCTGCTGGCCGCCGGGGGAATTGGGCCGACGGCGCTCGGCTTTCAGGTGCCGGTTCGGGTCATGGCGGGCGCGCTCGGTTTTGGCGGCGACAGTCGCGGCGAACTGCGCGATCTCATCGCCGATTTCGTGCAGTGCATCTCGCCGCTTTCGGGTCCCGACGCGATCGAGGCCGCGATCGCCGCGGCGGCAGAACTGGAAAGCCGGGTGGCGGGACTTCTCGGCGATGGCAAGACCGGGCTTGCATGTTACCTCCGCGCGGCACTGGAACGGCCCCAGGCCGCCTATTCCGGGCACGTGCTGGCCAACGCGGTCGGGCTCTTGTCCCAGACCTATGACGCGACCGGCGCGCTTGTCGGCGTGGCGCTGGTCACCATGGCGCGCTATCCCGACAGCCTGGACGCGTTTCGGGCCGCGCCGGTCGAGTATCTGCGCGAGGTCGCCCGGTTCGACGCGCCGATCCAGAACACGCGCCGGTTCTTCCACGGGCCGGACCGTCTTCTGGGGACCGATGTGAAGGCAGGCGATGCCGTGCTGCTCCTCTTGGCCTCGGCGAACCGCGACCCCGAGGTCAATCCCGACCCGGACGCGTTCGATCCGGCACGCGCGAACCTCATGTCCTATACCTTTTCGATGGGCACCCACCGCTGCCCGGGCGAGGAGATCGCGCTGCACCTGGCCGCGGGCACGCTGCGCGCGCTGCTGGACAGCGGGTTTTCGCCCGTCTCTATCGATCTTGCGGGGCTGCGCTATCAGACCTCGGCCAATGCTCGCATTCCCATGCTTGCCTGACGCTGGCCTGACGGGCGCGCGGTGGCCGCTCAGAGAGTGAGCCCGCCGGTCGCAGGGGCGGGACAGATCGTGACCGGCGCTTTCAGCGACGCGGCAATGAAGCAGCGTGCGTGCGCCTCGTCATGGAGGCGGGCCAGGACGTCCTCGCCCGGAGGTTCGGCCATGCGCACCGTGGGCGACAGCGTGATCTCTCCGATGGACAGCCGCCCGTCCCGGTCGCGCACCAGCCGGGCGCACGCGGTGTCGGCATAGTGATGCACGGTGAACCCGGCATCGCAAGCCAGATGCAGGAAGAACAGCATGTGACAGCTCGAGAGCGCGGCGAGCACCGCCTCCTCGGGGTCGATGCAGGCGGGATCGGACCAGGGCAGGGGCACGATACCCGGCGCGCTGGAGGCCGCGATCTCGGCGCCGCCGTCGAATTGCCAGTGGTGGCGGCGGCTGTAGGCGCCGTTGGCGGATGTCTCTCCGGTCCAGGTGACGGTGCTCGTGATCTCCATGGCCGGGTCTCCTTTTATAGGGGCGGGGGGCGCCCCCCCCCGGGGGTTAGGGCGTCAGATCTCCATCGTCTCGACCGCTTCGGCCGGTGCGCGGGCCGTGGCGCGGGCGGTCTCGAAGTCGATATTTCCGATCTCGACGAACTGCGCGAAGCTGCAATAGCCGGTCCAGACCCGCTCCCACTCCTCGTGCATCCGCGCCTCGCCGAAGCGGCGCTTCACGTCGTCCAGGTAGTCGTTGACGATCTCGGCCGACTGTCGCGCATGGCCGGACGAGGCGTTGTCGATGGACAGGTGCGCCTCCTCGTAGATCGCGTTCAGGCCGTGGTGTTTCAGCTTCTGGATCTCGTGCAGCCGCAACTCGCCAAGGCCGAACATCTCGATGGCCAGGTTGTAGCCGACGATCTCGGGGTAATGGCTGTCGGGAAACAGCGCAACGGTAAGCTGGTTGATCGCGAACCCGTAGACCTCGTCGGGCAGTTCGCCCTGATCGATGAAGGCCGGGTCCGCGATGTGGGGCAGATGGATATCCATGCTGTCGAGCACGTCGTAGATCAGCGTGATGTGGTTCTTGCGCACGTCGCCCAGCCCCATCTCGTCGGCGTGGATCGCGAAGAGCTTGCCGTCCGCGATGCTGTCGTAGCGGCCCGCATTGGCGATCCTGTAGGACCAGCTCCCGTCGATGAGATTGCCGAGCGCGAAGGTTTTCTGCTCGAAGATCACGGTGTCGCGGTCGGGGATGTCCTCCAGCGGCTTGTAGGGTTCGACGAGCTTTTTCCAGTAGATATCGTCGACCCGCTGCAAGAGCGCGTCGGGCGAGTAATCGAAGAACGTGCCGTCGGTGAACCGCCCTTGGGCCCCGCAGGAAAACAACAGGCGCGCCGAGGCCAGCCGCTCTTGCGCCCGGGCGCGCGCCACCTGGAGCGCGGAGGGAAAGTTCTCGATGTTCACCAGCTGGAAGAACAGCGTGCGGTCGTCGGCGGGCGGGGCGGCTTCGAGAACGACGTCCCGGGGCGTCTGCGCCCGGAGACGAGCCAGATCTGCCGGGCCGTCCGGGTCTTCGGGCCGCGCGCTCATCAGGATGACGGGCGCCGCGGGGTTGTCGGCCGCGTCACGCACCCAGGCCTCGAAGAGTTGCGATTCCTCGGGAGTGAATATCCCGAACATCGGGCCGCCGAACTTGAGCGAGCGCAGGAACGAACACGAGCCCTCGGCGTCGCGGCGGAGGTAGAAGGACTTGCGGAACTTCTCCATGAAGGCCTGCAGATCGACCTCTTCCCCGGCGAAGGTGTCCGCCATCGGCTTGCCGCCGACCCGCACGTTGCGGTGGTGGCTGCCGGCCATGGGCGCGTGGCGGCGGACAAGCTCGGCCACCCGGCTGTCGAGGTTCTGGCGCGCGGTCTTTTCTGCCACCTCGGCGAGGAGCGCGGCCTGCCGGGTTTCGAGATCGAGCATCACCGCGGCCGCCTGCACAAGGCGTGCGATCAGCGCCGGCGCGTCCGCGCGTCCGCGACTCTCGGCAAGGTAGGTTTCGAGCAGGGCGGACAGCGCGGGCCCGTCGATCGGGCTGTCCACCCCAAAAAGCGCCGTGTCGAGCCCGATGGCGTGGTAGGCAAAATGGGTGCCGAGCACTTCGGGATAGTAGTTCGCCGGATAGCGCGAGAGCGCGACGAGATAGGCCGCGTGGAGCGCGGTGCCGATGGCCGGATTGGCCTTGTCGGTGAAGCCGCGGTCGATCAGGGCGGGCAGCACGAGGCCCGCATCGTTCATCACCCGCGTGCGCAGCTCGGCCATCGAACGTTCGGGAACGCCGTCGCCGAGCCAGGCGAAATGCTGGGCGAAAAGCGCGTTGACCGACACGCCGGGCTGCGTCGCGGGCTGGCTGACCGTATCGCACCAGCAATTCGCGACAAGCGCGAGCGCCGCGCGCTCGCGCAGGACGGCGCGGCGCACCCGGGGGGCGTCGCCCATCGCGGCCAGGACACGGTCGCGCAGGCCGGCGCCGCGGGCGGCAAGGTCCGAAATCACCCGGGCGGGGTCGGATGCGCCGATCAGGTCTGCGATCCCGTCGCGATGCGCGGCGGCGGTGCCGAGGCGGGCGTCCAGCACCTGCTTGGCGGCGTAAAGCGCGCCCTCGCTTTCCTGGTCCCGCAGCAGGGTGTGGAAGATCGTGTTCGCGTCGGCCGCCAGGATGGCAGCGGCGGCGTCCGGCGCGCCGGGCGAGAACGAGAAGGTTCGTAAACCCGCACAGGCGAAACTGTATCCAGCGCCAAGCATCTCGTCTTCCTCCCAGGGTGGCGTTGTCGTCGGGGTCCATTTCTCGCCGTGCGCGGTTTGCGCCCCATTCGGAAAGAGTGATCCGAGCGTGAAAAATGCGTCAGCCGCCGCGGCAGGGACGGAACGTTCTTCGCATGCCGGGCAAAGCGGCGGTGGGTTTTACTGTGGATGACACCCGGAGCAGCGGGGCGGGATGACCGACACGCCATCGACCTGGATACGGGCCGAGACGCCATTGACCTGAGGAGGACGAGATGTTCGATACCGATCCTGCCGTGCGATCCGCCGCGACCGAGGGCGTCCGGCCGACCTATCTGTCGGGCGCGGCCTATCGCCTTGGCGACACGTTGCGGCAGGCCGAGAGCCTTGCGGGGCTCGGGGCGTTTTTCGAGGAGAACGGGCTGCCACCCGATCCGGCGATGCTGGGCCTGGGCGCGTTCCACGTGGCCGAGGGCCCGCTCTGGGCGCTCGCGGCCGATGCCGCGCGTGCGGCCCTCGGCGCGGTGGGGAGAATCGATGCGCTGATCCTGTGTTCCAGCCGCTTTCCCGGCGAAACGGCGGATCACGCCGAGGGGATGCGCGGCCTTTTGGCCGAGACCGGGATCGAGCCCAGCTTCGTCGCGGGCGTCACGCTGAACCGCTGCGCGAGCTTCCTGACCGGCATCCGCCTTGCGGCGTCGCTGGTCGCGACGGGACAGGCGGAGTCCTGCCTTGTCGTTACGGCGGACCGGTTCACCGGCGATGCCGAACGGCTCCGTCCCTTCGCACTGTTTTCCGATGGCGCCGCGGCCTGCGTGATCGGCGCGGCCCCCGGGGACGGTCCGGCCTACCGGGTTGCGGGGGCCGGCTGTGCCGTCGACCGGGACAGCATGTCCGAGACCGCGCGGATTGCACCCGGGATGGTGCAACGCGCCAACCGGGCGCTCGAAACGGTGTCGGGTCTCTCCGTCGCGGAGCATTGCGCGGTTCTGCCGACCAACGTCTATACGCCCATCGCCGTCATGGCCGAGGCGCAGGGCGGCGCGCCCGCGACCGCCATCTTTGACGCGAACATCCCCCGCCGGGGCCATGTCTTCGCCGCCGATCCGGTGATCAACCTCGTGGATCGCGAGGCCGCGGCCCCGGTCGGCGCGGGACAGCGGCTGATGCTTGCCGCGACGGTGCCGGGCATCCGTGTCGCCCTCTCGCTGGAGCGTGTCTGACCATGCGGCCGCCCGATCCCGGTGCGGCGATGGCGCTGCTCGTCCGGTGCCCCGCGGTGATGCCGCCGACCGGAACGCTCTCGCCCGGCGAAAGGGAACGGTTGCGGTCCTTTGCCAACCGGCGCGCGGCGATTGATTTTGCCGCCGGGCGGGTGGTTTTGCGCGACGTGCTGGGAAAATTCACCGGTGGGCCGCCCGACCGGGTGGGTCTGGTCCTCAGGGCCGGCCGGCCGGTCCTGTCTCCCAACCCGCTCGGGCTGGATGTGAGCCTGTCCCACGGCGGCGGGTATCTCTGCCTTGCCATCGCCCGGGGCCTTGCCGTCGGTGCAGATATCGAGAACATTCCCGCGCCCGAGGGCCTGGGCGAGATGGCCGCGCTTGTCATGTCGCCGCGCGAATGCCGGGTTCTCGACCGGCTCTCGGGGCCGGGTCGGGCAGAGGCGTTCTGCCGGCTCTGGACCCGCCGCGAGGCGGCCCTGAAAGGGATGGGCACCGGGTTCCGGGGAAATGACCGGGCGCTGTCCTATCTCAGGCCGTTGGCGGAGCTTCGGTTCGTCGAGGGCCGGATCGGGTCGGCGCGCTGGGCGGTCGCGCTCCCGGCCGCTGCCAGGTTCGACGGACCCGTCTTTCATGCAATGCCCGTAACAGAGGAGGCCCCCTGCCCATGATCGCCGTCATCTTCGAGGTCGACCCGGCCGAAGGCCAGTTCCAGACCTATCTCGATATCGCCGCCAGCCTGCGCGAGGAGCTTGAGCGCGCCGACGGGTTCATCTCCGTCGAGCGGTTCGAGAGCCTGACCCGTCCGGGCAAGCTCTTGTCGCTCTCGTTCTGGCGCGATGAGGAGTCGGTGCGTGCCTGGCGCTGCCACGGCAAACACCGGGACGCACAGAGGGCAGGACGGGACAGCGTTTTCTCCGGCTACCGGCTGCGCGTCGCCGGGGTCATGCGCGACTACGGCCTCAGCGAGCGAGCCGAAGCGCCGGAGGATTCCCGCGTCGCCCATGCAACGCCCCCGGTGATCTGACCCGGCGCGGCACTCATGTCATGGGCGGTTTTTCAAGGTCGATCTGCCCGCCGCACAACATTTTTCCGGTCATGAAACGTTCATTTCACGGCGCTTTCACAGGCGCCAGGCGCGGCCCTGCCAGTCTGCCTGCACAGAGATGTCAACTGGTTCAATCTGAAAGGGATACACACATGGAAAACGACGTCTTGTTGGGGCTGATCGCGGCGGGCATGGGGTTCGCGCTGGCGGCCCTGTCGCCGGGGCAGAACATGGCCGCCGTGGCGTCCACCGGTCTCGGGGCAGGGCGGCGTCCGGCCCTCCTCGTCGCGTCTGGAATCGCGACCGGCGCGTTCTTCTGGTCGCTCAGCATGTCCTACGGGCTTGCCCGGCTGTTCGAGGCCTATCCCTGGAGCCTTCGCGTGCTCAGCTATGTCGGGGGCGGCTACCTGCTCTACCTCGCGTGGAAAGCACTCCGCGCGGCCATCCGCGGCGGGGGCGGGGCGATCGCGCCCGGCGAGGACATCGACGGGTTCCGCGCCTGGGGGCACGGGCTGGCGGTCACCGCGACCAATCCGAAGGTGGCTCTGTTCTGGGCCTCCATCGCGACCTTCGTGACCTCGCTTACGACGGTCGATGCGGTTCTCTTCGCCTTTGCCCTGGTGATCGCGCTCGAAGCGATGGTGATCTACGGCGGCTACGCGATCCTGTTCTCGGCAAGCCGCTCGCGGCAGGCCTATAACAGCGCCCAGTCCGCGTTCGAGGCCGGGTTCGGCGTCGTCTTCGGCGTGCTCGGCGTGATCCTGATCACCTGAAAAGACCGCCTCCGCCCGCCGCTGCGGGCGGGGGCCTTTTGCGGCGGGGTTTCCCGGGGTCGGGCAGCGCGCAGGCCAGCCCCTCGGCGGGCCGGTCGCGGATGGGCCTATCCCAAAAGCGCTACCGTCAGGACCGACAGGCCGACGGCGACGAGCTTCCTCGGGCCGAGATGTTCGTGAAAGACCACGGCGGACAGCGCGATGGAGACCGCCCCGGTGAGCGCCGCCCCCGCCAGCATCGCCAGCCCCCGCGTAAGGTTTTTCTGGCGGCCTTCCTCTGCCCGGGTGACGAGCAGGAGCGGGATCGTGAGACCGAGCCCCAGCCCGAGCCACTCCCGCGCGGCGAAGGTTTCGGAAAAGAGCAGCAGGCCGAAGAGGATCGCGAGGCTCGGCCTAGAGACCTTGTAAAGCGGAAAGAACACCGCCGCATCGAGCGATTTCAGCGCCTCGACCTTGAACACCAGCGTCAGCAGATAGGTGCCCGCGCCCGCGCAGGCCAAGACCGAGGCAGCGTGCGCGGGGCGGTGAAACCGCCCGCCAGCGCCGTCGCCGCGACAAGCGCGGTGGCGGAGATCAGCGACGAGACGGTGTTGAGCGCGCGAATGTCGCCGTCGCGCATCGCCACGACCTTGTACAGGAAGGATTCGCCCCCCGCGGCCAGTGCCGACAGGAGGGCGAGCCAGAATCAGGGTTCCGCCATCGCCTTACCCGTGAGCCAGGGCGACACGCCTCGGGGCATCCTTGCGTTGCGCGGCGAAATCGTCGAGAACGCCGAGCAGCGTGTCGATCTCTTCGATGGTGTTGTAGTGCGAAATGCCGATGCGGATGAACCCGTCGGTCGTGGTCTCGAAATCCGGCCCTTCGAGGCCGAGCCGCTCGGACAGCGAGATCGAATAGACGCTGCGGCTCCAGCCGCTCGCGGTCGCGAACAGGCTCGCCCTGAATGAGGAAAGCATCCCCGTCGATCTCGATCCTGTCGCCGGGGCGCGGGTTCGCGACCTCGGCGACGCGGAGGTCGATCCGGGTGGTCTCGGACCAGAGCCGGCCATCGCCGAAGTCGGTGACGGCGTCGGCGCGTCGTGCGACGGCACGCACCAGCACGGGCGCGCCGCCGTCGGCGATGTAGACTGCGTCCCAGCCGATGTTCGGATCGGCGAAGAGCGCACTGAGCGCGGCGGCGAAGGCGCTCATCAGAACGTCGCGTTCAGGCGCACCCGACCGACGGTGTCGCCCGCGCCGCTCGCCACCGCCTCCACGGCCGCGCCGATGAGGGTGTTGTCGGTCGCGACCGTGGTGCAGCGCTTGTTGGTGTCGTCCCAATAGATCTTGGCGCCCACGGTCCAGGCTTGGGAGCCGACCTTGGTGATGTCGAACACGCCGACGAGCGCGGTCTCGACGGGCTCGCCGAGGGCGGCGGCGCCCGCGGCGATGCCGAAGATGGAGCCGACGAGCAGGCCATCGCCGGAGGCGACGGCATAGGGCGCGGTCAGGGTGATGGTGTTGCCGGGCTGGACGTAGGTTTTCATGGGGAGGATCCTCGTGGAAAGACGAAGGGCGGCCCATGAGGACCGCCCGAGTGTCAGGGTTCAGCATGGGGCGCGGGTTACGCGCCCGGGTTCTTGTAAAGGCCACGCCAGTCGATGGCCTTGGCGCCGAAGTCGAGGCGGCACTTGATCTCGACGCCGTCGACGTCGAAGCCGTTGCGGGTCTCGATGTAGGCGCCCTGCTGACCCTCGAGATAGGCGTACTCGATGGTGTCGATCTGGTTCGGGCTGGCCGCCAGATACCAGGCGGTCTCGCTGGCGGCGTCGAGCCGGGGTTCACTGATCGGCGCGAGCGTGCGGATCGACTGCGGCACCACGCTGGACGTCGCGGCGGGCACCAGGTTCTGGGCGACCAGCTGTTCGGCCTTCAGCTCCAGCGAGGCGGGCACGATCAGGAAGGCGGGACGGACGTTCAGCACCGTCTTCTTGTCGAGGCCAGTCTGCTTGGCCATGGCAGCGCGCGCCGCACCCACGCTGCCGACGTCGAGCGCCGCGCCGGTGCCCGCAAGGTTCTTGTGGGTGGCGTGGAACAGCGCGTTGCCATCGGCCATCGCCGGGTTGGCGGTGATGATGCCCCAGACGACGTCCGACTCCAGCTGGGCGATGGAGTTGCCGTACATCGCCGGGATCCGAGTGAAGGCGTCGAGATCGTCGTTGATCAGCGTCTGGCGGGTAATCGCGACCACCCGGCCATAGGTCTTGACCTTGTAGCTCTCCTTGCTCTCCCCGAGCGTACCGCGCTTGAACTCGCCGCTCTCGCCGACTTCCAGCAGCTGCGGGGCCTCACCCAGCTGGACCCGGTGCATGGACTTGAAGTCGGTCGCCAGCACCTGGCGGCAGAACAGCATGAAGGTGCGGGGATAGGCGTCATAGGCCTGCCGCAGCGTCTTGTTGGTGACCGCCGACAGGATCTCGGGGAAGTCCGAGGTCGAGTGCAGCGCGCGGGTCGCCACCTCGTCGCGCGACAGGCCGCGCGTGTTGACCCCGGCATTGCCGAGGCTTTCGCGAGCCAGTTCCAGCAGCGTCATGCCGCGGTACTGGCGCGCGGCGTCCTCCAGCTGGAACAGCGTCGGGCTGTAGCGGTGCAGCAGCGCGTTCGCCACGGCATCGCGGCGGGTGATGCGCTCGTCGCGGCCGCCGAGGGGGACGGAGACATGCGAGAAGGTCCGGGTCTCGTCCGACTTCGCGGCAACCTGATCGAGGATCAGGCGGCGGGACTCGTCGACGCTGACGCCGCGTTTCACCAAATCCTCGGCGAACCCGCGCTCGAGGTTCAGCCGTCCGGCCAGATCGTAGATGGTGGAGACACGGTCGCGCTCGGCCTCGCGGGCGCGGGTGGCGACCGCTTCGGTGTCGGGCGCGGGCGTTGCCTGCGTCTTCGGCTGGATGCGCGTCTCGCTGGCGGCGACCTTCGGGTCCGGAGCAGCCGATTTCGGCTCGGTCATTGGGGTGTCCTCGGTCTCGACCGGATCGGTCGGCTGGGTGGTGGCGGGGGTGGCGGCGTCGCTCGCCGGGGTCTGGGTCTGCTCCGTCATCGGGGATGCTCCTTCGCTGGTGGGGGCGTCCCGGCGGTGGAGGACGCAGTCGTGATGTTCGCCCTTGGCGCGGAAGCCGGCGGCGGGGTCTGCGCCCACGGGCACCGCGGAGATCTCGAAAGGGGTCCAGTCCACCGCCCGCCAGAGTTCGCGCTGCCCGTCGGGCTTCGAGATCTCGAAGCGGTGGACCTGGTAGCCGATGGAGACCGCGCGGATGTGCCCGGCCTCGATGTCGCGCCAGATGTCGCCAACGGCGTTGCGCTCCGAGAGCCGGATGCGCGCGATGCCCTGTCCGTTCTCGATCCGCGCCGAGCCCGGCACGACCGAGCCAATCACCGCGTCGAGATCATGCGCCTCGTGCACCTTCAGGAACGGTGCGCCTGCGTTCAGCCGCTCGAGCCGGACATGCTCGGGGGCCATGCTGAGCTCCTCGTCATGCGGCTCGCCAAAGAGCGCGGCCCGCCGCACCCGCGCGCCGGTCGACCAGATCACCTCGACGCTGCGCGTCTCCGGGTCGATGCTGTTCGGCGCAAGCTCCGCCGACCGGCGAAACGCCGGCAGTTCGATCGTCTGCTCCATGTGTGGATCCTCGTCAGGTCGCTTCCGCGTCCGGGTCTGTTTCTTCGCCTACCGCTTCGCTGCTTGAGGCGCTGTCATCCGGCTCGGTCGCGGGTCGGCCGGCGCATTGGATTGCGCGCTGCCGGTCTTGGTGACCCGGCGCGGGTCGCTGTCGAGCACGAGGCCCAGCTCGTCGAGCCTGGCGTTCGTGGCAGCGATCTCGGCCAGCACCGCGTCGGGGTTGCGACCCTGCCGGGCGATGGCCTCGGCGAGCGTCATGGTGCCGGAGCGGATGGCGAGCAGGTCCGCCATCGCGTCCTTCTGCGGATCGACCGCCTCGAACTTCGGCGGCGACCATTCCACCGGCACATCCGGCGTCGGGATGCGCCCCGCCGCCCATGCGGCCTCGGTGAACCACCGCCAGATGGGCGCGCAGAACATCGGGATGAAGAGCTGCCATTGCACCGCATCGATCATCCGGCGGAACTCCACGAGCCCCGCCCGGATCGAGGAGTAGTTCACCTGGGACAGGTCCCCGGTCAGCAGCTCATAGGGCACCCGGAACCCAGCCGAGATCGTGTGCAGGCTCGCCCGCTTGTACTCGCCGTAGCCGCCGGTGGCGGCAGGCTGGTTGAACCGGATGTCCTTGCCGCCGCGTGCATAGGCGATGAGGCCGGGCTCGAACTGCTCGACACGGTTGCCGTCGGCGTCGACGACCGCGGGCGCGATGCCCTGTTGCGCCTCCTCGTCGCCGAAGACGATGGCGGTGACGCAGGCCTCGGTCTTCTTGCGGACGATCTCGGCCACCTCGTAGTCGTCGAGATCGCGCAGGGCCCGGATCACCGGCGCGCCCCAAGGCACGCCGCGCGCCTGTGTGCGCTGCTTCTCGTAGACATGGGCGATCTCTGTCGCCGGCACTGCGCGGCTGGTGAGCCCGCCCGTCAGGCTGAGCGTCGCGTCGCCGGGATGCGCGCCGAAGAGCCAGTAGGCCCGGCGCCGGCCGAGCGCGTCGAACTCGATGCCCTGCACCGCCTGGCCCGCGCCGAGCGCGCCGTTGCGGGTGGCGTCGAGGAAGTCGGCCTCCAGCAGCTGCAGTTGCACGGGCGGCATGACGCCGTCGCCGGGGCGGCGCGCGCGACGACGCACCAACACCTCGCCGGCCTCCACCATCTCGCGGCAGGCGAGCGTCTGCAGCCCATAGAAGTCGAGCTGGCCATCGGCATCGCAGCCTCGCGCCCAGATCTCGAAGAGCCGGTCCACCTCTCGGTCGAGGGCGGCGTCGCCGCTGGCGGCGCGCGGCATGATCCCGGCGCCGACGATGTTGTTCACGAGCACCGACACCGCCTTCGCGGCATGCGGGTTGTTGCGGACCAGATCGCGCATCCGGTCCCGCAGCAGCGCGCCGGCCCGGCCGATCTCGGCATCTGCCGAGGAGCCCGGTGCGTGCCAGCCATCCGTCCGCCGTCCCCGCGCCGCGCCCTCGTAGGAGCGCGCGAGACCCTCGAAGGCCTGCCGCGCCAGCACGCGCCGCGTGGCCGTGCGCGGGGCGACGCTCGCGATGGCCCTGTCGAGCCACGAGACCATCAGCGGTCCCCGCGCGAGAAGCCGGCGAAGCCCGCGATGGGTCGCGCCGTGGCGCCGGCGATCTGGCGCTCGATGGTCCGGATGCGCCCGAGCAGGTCCTCGGCCGAGCCGTAGTCGACGGTCTTGCCGTCATAACTCACCCGCGTCGTCCCGCTCGCATAGGCGCGCCGAAGCGCCGCGAGCTCCGCCTCCGTCCAGTCCGCCATGCTCAGAACCATCCTTCCCGCCGCCCGAGCCAGTCGGAGCGGCGCTTGCCTTGCGCGCCGGTATCGGGCCGCCCGATCAGACCGGCCGGGCTGTCCATCCCGCTCGGAACCCCGAGCTGCGCTTCGAGATCGGCCCATGTCGTCTCGGGCCAGCGATCCGCGCCCGCGATCCAGGCGGCGGCGCGGGCATAGACCCGGCAGTCCAGCGCCTCGTTACGTTCGCGGACCTTCTGCCATTCGAGCTTGGCGAAGCCGCGCCGGTTGCGCACGGTCACCAGCTGCTCGGCTGTCAGCTGCCGGATCCACTCGGTGTCCGCCCAGCTGGGCAGATGCACCGTGCCGGGCGGGAACGCCGCGCCTTCGCTCAATTCTTCCGCCGTCGGCCGCGCCAGCCGCAGGAAGCGGTAGGTCTCGGCCTTGAAGGTCGAGGTGGCCACGGTCCAGAGCCGCGCGCCCCGGCGCAGGCGCTTCCCTCCCGCAGTCGCGTCGACGAAGGTCGGTCCAGAGACCGGGCTCGCCCGGTTGAAGCCCTCGAGCCCCTTCACCGGCGCCACCTGCGCGAAGCCCACCTGGCGCGACCAAGCATAGACCGCGCTGGTCTCGAAGCCGGTGTCGATGGCGAGCCGGGCCAGCGCCATCGGCTGGCCCGAAGCATGCGACCACGTCCGACCTAGCAGGTCGGTCAGCTGCTGCCAGCACGCCGGATCGCCGGGGCCGCCCTCGAGCACGAGGTGATCGACGAGCCAGCTTTCCAGACCGCGGCCCCAGGCCCAGACGTCGACCTCGATCCGGTCCTTCTGCACGTCCGCTCCGGCCGTCAGGAACAGACCGCGCTCGGGCACCGTGCCCGCTGGCCATGCCTCGCGGCGGTCCGCCAGCCGCTGCCAGTCGGGCGCCTCGCCGGTCTCCATCCAGGTCTCGCCGAGGATGGTGTTCCGGAACGCCCGCATCGCCTCGTCGCTGCCCCGTGCCGCCTCGTGCGCCCGCGCGATCCGCTGCCAGCTGAGCCAGCCCACCGGCGAATAGAGCGCCGAGAGGTGGTAGCCGACCGTCGTGGGATCGGTAGCCGTTGCCGTCGCGCGCCACTCGCCGCGCTCGAGCATCGCCGTCTTGTGGTGCTCCGCGACGGGCCGCTCGCAGCCCTCGCAGAGATACTCGGCCGTCTCCGGCCGCCCCTTCTCCCAGCGCAGCCGCTCGAACTTCAGCCACTGCATCGCGTCGCAATGCGGGCACGGCACGAAGTATCGCCGCTGGTCGCTGGCCTCGTATTCCCGCTCGATCCGGGAGAGCCCCCGGATGGTCGGGGTCGAGACCAGGAACACCTTGCGCCGGTGCGCGAAGGTCAGCGACCGGGCTTCGGCCAGCGTCACCGGATCGCCTTCCTCGGCGGCCGAGGCCGGATAGGCGTCGACCTCGTCGAGGAAGATGTACCGCGCCGGGGTGGACCGCAGCCCGACCGCCGAGTTCGCGCCGGTCATGATCAGGATGCCGCCTGCGAACTCCTTCGACAGCATGGTGTTGCCCGCATCGCGGGATCGCGCGGGCTTCACCCGCTCCCGCAGCTCGGGACTCTCCTCGATCAACGGATCGATCCGCTGCCGCGAGTTCCGCTTGGCCAGTTCCACCGTCGGCTGGACCGCCAGCATCGGCCCCGGCGCGTGGTGCATCACGTACCCAATGAAGCAGTTGCCCCCTTCTGTCGCGCCCACCTGAGCTGCCTTCATGAACACGACACGCTGCACCGGATCGCCGGGGCTCAGCTTATCCATGATCTCGCGCATGTAGGGCGTGCGCGCGGTGCGGTACTGCCCCGGCTCGGCCGAGGCGCGCGAGGCGAGCCGCCGATGCCGGTCCGCCCAGCTCGAGACGGTCAGGTCCGGATCGGGGCGGATCCCGCTGCGCCACGCCCGAAGAAGTCCCTTTGCCCCGTCGAAGGCGAACGCCTCCTCATCCGAGCCCTGGCCGGACCTCGGCGAGGCTGTCGAGCTGGGCACGGACATGGACCTCCAGAACCTTCTGCATCAGCGCCGCCTCCACCTCGCACCCATCCCCCAGCGCCGCGGTGAGTTCCGAGGCCATCAGCGCGGCCACCCGCGCCGGCCAGGTCACCCACGCATCGCGCTCGTCGCGCGCGAGCCGGAACATCAGCGTCTCTGCCCGCGCACGGTCGACCAGCTCCCCCTTCAGCTTGGCGAGGCGAATGCGCCGCTCCTGCGCCTTGAGCACTTCATGCGCGGTCTTGGCCTGCAGGAAGGTCGTGCCGCCGCCCGTCGCGGGGGCGGCGAGCCCCTGTTCCTTCAGCGTGTCGCCAACAGCCGAGACCGCCGCTTCCGGCACCGGCTTCAGCTTCGGCGCTGCCGCCTTCCTGGTCTTCGACGGATCGGTCGTCTCGGCCCGCCGCTTGTCGGAGGCCGCGGCGTCGATGCTGCCATCCTCATGAAGGACGAGCCGGCCGGTGGCCTTCGCCTTCTGGATCGCGCCCCGCGACAGCCCGACATGGGCGGCGTATTGGCGCTCGCTCATGCCCTGCATCGCCAGCCCCGATTATCATTCAAAGTCAGGTCCTTATCGAGTTGATAAGCCTCGCGGACAGAGCGAACATCCATCCCAAGACGACGATGCAACTCACCACCGCGCTCAAGCAGCGCAGCGATAGCGCAAAACCAAGGAGCCACGACGATGCCCACCCGCCTGAACTCGATCACCACCCCGCGCTTTGAGGCCCGCGCCGAGAAGGTGCGCCGGAGTGAGACCGGCTCCGCCACCGGTTCAAGGAGCCGGTCGAACGAAGCCGCGCTGAACGCGTTCACGGCCAGGAAGGCCGAGATCGACGAGTTGCTCGCCCGCATGCAGGCGCTCAGCGACGACCATTTCAACTGCCACCCCGACGAGATCAACTGGGGCGACGTCGGCACGCTCGACCACTACGCCAGCCTGCTGAAGCGCATCACCGACAGCGCTTTCGGCGAGGGCGAACACGCCCGCTGATCTCCGGCCCAGCCGGAACTCCTGCCGCGTCGAGGCGCGGCTCGGGGTCGTAGAAGGCGCCGCATGTCGCGGGCCCGAATACGGAGACGACCCTATGACACAGATCCAGCTTTCCGACGCCCAAGCCGTCATCCTGTCCACCGCCTGCGCCCGAGACGACGGAGCGATCTTCCCCGTTACCGCCAGCCTCAAGGGCGGCGCCGTCGGCAACGTCTGCAAGAGCCTCCTGAAGCAGGGCCTGATCGAGGAAATCGCCGCCACGGATCTCAACACGGTCTGGCGGCACGACGAGGAGCGCGGTCCGATCACGCTGCGCGCCACCCCGCTGGCCTACAGCACCCTCGGCATCACGGACGAGCAGGATGAGACGCCGCCGGCGGAAACGCCGACCGCCCCGGTCCAGCGCCGGACCGGCACGAAGCAGGCGAAGCTGATCGCGATGCTCCGCGCCGAGGGCGGCGTCACCATCGACGAGATGGCGGCGGCGACTGGATGGGCGGCACACAGCATTCGCGGCGTTCTCTCGGGCACGCTCAAGAAGAAGCTCGGGCTCGCCGTGACCTCGGAGAAGGTCGAGGGCCGAGGGCGACTCTACACTCTCCCGCCAGCCTGACCCGTGCCCGCTTCCACGTGCCCGGACCGTGGCCCGAACGGGGCCACGGCACCCGGGCGGCGGCCTCGTAGAAGGGCCGGCATCCCGCCGGCCCCGAACGCGGAGGCCGACCATGCCGGGGTCACCCATCACACCAGACAGGCTTGCCGATCGTTACATCCACGATCTGAGCCGCATCGCCAGCGTCGCCGAATTGACCGAAATCCGTAGACGCAACAGCGCACCCATGCGCCCAGCTCGTTGCGCAAGCCATGATTTCCATGACGCCGACGCGATCATGGCATCGGCGTTCAGGGCGCTCGCGGGCCGCGCCCCCGATCCCGGCAACGCCGCGGACCGAACGCTGGTCGCCGAAGCCTGGAAGATCGTGATGACGGATTTGCTGGTCGAGCGCCGCCCGGAATAGGCCTGTCACCGCAGGGCGCGGTGCCGCTCGAACAGCCGCCGCAGCAGGTAGCTCCGCAGCAGCGAGACGATCAGGAATAGAAGCCCGATGGTCAGATGCTCCGCGAGACCCGTCTCGATCCCGAACCACGGGAACACCACCATCTGGGTAGCGATGGCTAAAACGTAGCCAACGACAACGTTTGCCGCGGCCTCGACCATCGACATGGTCCGGCTCTGCTTCATCGCAGGCTCTCCAGATACGCCGTCACGAACTCCGCCGCGAGCGGCGGCACGATCGCATTGCCGTAGCCCCGCAGGAGCCCCATGCGGCCGGATATCCCATCAGCCAGCGGGAATGTTCCGGGCTCAACGGGCCTCCAGCAGCCATCGCGGCAGAGGAGCCAGTCCGGATCTCGCCAGACGCCGCCCGTCGCATCGGTCCCGGCTGTAGCGCGACAATCTGGGTGAGATCAGCGCGACAATCAGCAGCGACGCAGCCCTTGCCCGCGATAGCGCGAACGGCCAAACTCCAAACGTCGCGGCCAAGGATTCTCATCCTGATTGTCGCGCTGATCTCACCCAGATTGTCGCGCTGCACCCGGCGGGGTCGGCGCCTTCGACCAATCCACCAGCTTCACCGTCTTGCGGCTCGCATCGGTGTTGCCGGCCGCATTGTACGCTGCCGTCGCGGGCGAGCCCGCCATCGCCGTCGGCCAGCCCGCCAGCCAGACCTGCCGGCCGAGCAGCGCGTTGATCGGCACTGATCGGTATTCCGAGCCGTCCTTGTGATCCCGCGCCGAGGCCGTCGCCCAGCCCGCGCGTGACTGGGTCCAGGGTGACGGCGCCGAAGAACAGGCGCTGGCGGATATGCGGGGCGCCGATGCCCGCAGCCGGCAGATCGGCCGCTGCGACGGCGTAAGATGCCGCTTCCAAGTCAGCCACCAGAGCGTCGAACCACGCCCAGCCAGCCGGATCCCCAGCCGCTGTTCGAGCCGCGCTGCCAACCGGTCCGAGGACTGTCGCGCTCGCGACCTGCTCGCCGAAGACGAGCTCCGGGCGGCAGGCTGCAACGAGCGGCAGGAAGGCTGGGGCGAGATGGCGGTCATCGTCCTGTCCCTTGCGCTGCCCAGCCTGGCTGAAGGGCTGGCAGGGCGGCGAGCCGGTCCAGACCGACAGGTCCTCGGCCACGCCAGCGAGCCGGAGCGCATAGGGCCAGCCGCCGATCCCGGCGAAGAAATGGCATTGTGCGAAGCCGCGCAGCTCGGTGGGCTCCACGTCCAGGATGGACCGACCGTCTACCTCGCCATCCGGCAGCAGCTTGGCCGCGATCAGCTCCCGCAGCCATGCGCAGGCCGCGGGATCGGCGTCGTTGTAGTAGACGGCCATCAGGCGGCGGCATCGGCCTTGTCGCCCAGCCGCTCGGTTCTCACCTGCGCGAAGGTCCGGCCGTCGCCGTCGAGGATTGCCTCGCGCCCCGTGTCCGCCTGCCACCGCTCGACGGCGACATCGACATAGGCCGGGCTGATCTCCATCGCGAAGACCCGGCGGCCATTGGCCTCGCCCGCCATGATCTGCGACCCGGAGCCGGAGAACGGCTCGTAGCAGAGACCGTCACGGGTGACGTGCTGGCGCATCGGGATCCCGAACGCGTCCAGCGGTTTCGGGGTCGGGTGGTCCGGGCGCTCGTCCTTGGCGAAGGACGGCATTTCCCAGGTCGAGGGCAGCGTCTGCTCGGCGACCTTCGGCGGACGGTTCGGACGGCGCCAGCCCATGAAGCACGGTTCGTGCTTCCAGAGGTAATGCGACCGGGTGAGGACGCCGCGGTCCTTCACCCAGATGATCTGCTGATGAACGAAGGCGCCGGCCTTCTCCCAACAAGCTTCCAGCATCGCCTGGCGGCGGGAGGCGTGCCAGCAGTACCAGGCGGCGTCCTCGGTGATGGCTTCCGCCACGGCTGCAGCAATGAAGCCGTCATAAAGCTCCGCGCCCTGCGAGCTGTCGTCCCAGGTCACGCCGTAGGACTGACTCCAATCCTTGTTCCGGGTCGGGTGATTCGAGCCGTCGTAATCCACGAGATAGGGCGGGTCGGTGGCGAACAGCACCGCGCGCTCGCCCTTCATCAGGCGGCGGACGTCGTCAAACGAGGTCGAGTCGCCGCAGAGCAGGCGGTGATCGCCAAGGATCCACAGATCGCCGGTGCGCGAGGCCGGATTGCGCGGCGGCTCGGGGATGGTCACCGGCGGCACCGAGCCCCCGGCGCCACCCTCTTCCTCACCGCCCCCGTCCAGATCGAAGGCCAGCAGCTTGTCGAGTTCGCCGTCGGAGAACCCGACCAGCGACAGGTCGTAGTCGTCCGCCAGCAGGTCCTGCAGCTCGGCCGAGAGCAGCAGTTCATCCCACTCCGCCCAGTTCGCCGACTGGTTGGCCAGCAGACGGAACGCCTTGATCTGCGTCTCTGACAACTCGTCGGCGAGGACCACCGGCACGGTGTCGAGACCGAGCAGGCGCGCTGCCTTCAGCCGCAGGTGCCCGTCGACCACCAGCCCGTCACTGCGCGCGACGATCGGGATGCGGAAGCCGAACTCGACGATGGCCTGCGCCATCCGGTCGACCACGTCGTCGTTCTTGCGCGGGTTGCGCTCGTATTCGACGAGGCGGCCGATGGGCCATTGTTCAAGCTGCAGCGCGTTGGCCGGCATGGGCGGAACTCTTGAGCATGTGAAGGGTCACCGTCCGGCGTGCATGGATGCTGCAGAACAGGACGAGCTTGGTGACGGGGAGTGGCGGATCGACCGCCTCGACGTCGTGAAACACGCTTTCCACGCGCTTGTGGCAGGCGCGGCAGAGCGGGATCAGGTTGGTCGGTGAGTTGTCCCGCGTGAGGCGGAACGGGATGATGTGGTGCACCTGAAGGTGCCTGGTCCTTCCGCAGAAGGCGCAGAAAGGCGTCTGCTGGAGCGCAGCCTTTCGGATCGTTTTCCAGCGCGAGCCGCGCCCGCGGATCCGGGGCGTCCGGCACAGATGGCGCTCGTAACAAGGCCGCGAGCAGAACCGCCCGCTGGCGTTGGTGCGACCCGACAGGACCGACCGCGGAATGTGGAACGAGCCCCCGCAGGTCGCGCATGTTCGCTCGACCGATTTGGCGGCACGTAGGCAGCCGAGGCTGCAGTACTTCTGCCGGTTGCTTGGTGATGATACAAAGCTGCATCGGCAATGCTGGCAGGTTTCGTAGTTCGGCTTGACGGTTGGTTTCCCAAACCGTTCCGCTGCAGATGCGCGGCTCGAGCAGCTGCGGCATCGCTGTGCCGCATTATCGGCTCTGACCTGCTCGATCTTTCCGCACTCGATACAGGATCGTACACGGGTGCCACGTTTTCTTTCCGTCACGCGCGGCAATGCGATACCCGAAGTTGCCGCCATGTTGTGCGCCAAGGTCATCCAGGTTCCTGTCGATGGTCGATCGGCATCCGCCGGGGTGGACTCCCCGCGGGTGGACTCCGCAGCGGACTCCACCGGCTTCCGGCTGGACTCCGGTATCCGCGGGGTATCCACCCCGCGCGCCGGTCAGATGTTTGAATTCACGAGGCTTTCAGGCGTCGCAGCTGGACGCTGGACTCCGGTGGCTTCCCAAAAAACCAGCCCTGTCGCTGGCGAACTATCGCGCCAAGCCCGCCAGCATACGCAGGTGAACGGAAAGGAACCGTACAATCAATGGGTTGCGCAGTGCCGGAGACGGTTCGAACCGGTCTACCGCGACCCGCCTGCCCGGTGTTGAACCTGCTCGCTTGCGTCGCTGCCCCCCGCTCACGCCTCGTGCGAGGATATCCCGTTTGTAGGCCGCCGACCCGGGTCGGTGAACCCTTTCCGGTGTCTCGCTGAAAATTCCCTCACAGGACGATTTTCCTTGACAGCCGGTCGGCGTTCTCGACCACGAAGCGCCGCGACCGCTTCGCAGGCGGCACGCGGCCGTTCAGCCGCCACACGATCACCGCCAGCCCGTATTGCCAGTGGCGGTTGGCGGCCGGGCGGCTCAGCCCGACCTCCCAGCCGATCTTCTTCCACGGCTGCCGGTTGGCGCGGAGCCAGACGATCCGGGCGTCGTCCTTCTCGAGCCAGCGCAGCCACAACAATGCCTCCTCGGCCTCGGTGATCATCCGGGGCGACGGCAGAGGCCGCCGCATCCGGGGCTCCTGGCCGACCTGGTCGCCGAAGCTGTGGAAATACTCGGGCCAGGCGCTGAAATAGCCCTGCGGCTTCACTGCGGGCATCTGCCGCATCACGCCCGCCGCGAGCTCCAGCCGGTCCTGCACCTGCGCTGTGGTCCACTCACCCATGACGCGCCTCCCGTTCCCGCTTGCCGTACAGCCGCTCGCCCAGCTGACGCACCAGCTCGCGCTCCGGCCAGGTCAGCCGGTCGTCGTCGACGGAGACGGCGAGTAGACCCTCGTCATGCCAGCCATCGCGCTTCACCTGGTCCGGATCCCGGCGCGTGCCGCCGTAGCCTTTCGGATACCACCTCATCCCAGGCCCCCGTTCGTATCGATTGCCCAGTGCAGAATGGCGATGGCGTCGGCCTCGTTGTCGTCTGCGGGTGAGAACCCTCGTGCTCGCGCCGCGGCGATCATCGCCTCCTTGGGCGCGTTGCCCTTGCCGGTGGCGTGGCGCTTGATTGTGCCGACCGGAACACCCTCGTACGGAACGCCGCGCAGCTCGGCCCAAGAAGTCAGGGTTGCCATCAGCCCGCCGTAGATGTGGGCCGCGTCGGTGCCGGCGTGGCGGCGCACCTCCTCGAACCAGATCGCGGCGATGGGCCCGGACAGACGGTCGAGTTCGGTCAGCCAGTTGGTGAAACGGAGGTATCGCATGCCGCCACCGTCGAAGCGTCCGGGGCGAAAGCTGACCGTGCCGCTGGTGATCAGTCTGTCATGGCTGCGGAGCGCCCAGCCGGTCGTGGTACCGAGGTCGAGGGCGAGGATGCAGGACCGGTTGATCGCGCCCGGCTCGGGGCGGACGTCCTGCGCGGGGATCGGTGTGTTCATAGTGAAGGCTCACAAGCTGTGGGCCTTCGGCTTCGGTCACCGCAAGATTTAGCATCCGGCGGTCCTTGGCCAAAGTGAAAACGACCAGGGACGACGCGGCCGGCGAAGATCGACGCGCTGCCCGTCCCGGTCCCAACCTCCGAACGCGTGGTCCCAACCTTAGAGGAGGTTGGGACAGTCCTTTATCGTTTTACTCCAATCACTTGAACAGATGTGGTCCCAACCTCGGTGTCCCCAACGGGGGTCCTTCTCTTTTCGTATAGAAAAACATGTTCCCGACCTTTTCCGTTCTCCCACATGAATGTGTAGCAAAAGGTTGGGACCACGGGGTGAGGTTGGGGACACCATTGTTTTTGAACGGCTTTTCGTGTCCCCAACCCCCTCGGGAGGTTGGGACAGGGTTGGGACCACCGGGGAGGTTGGGACGGCGCGGCATTCGAAGTCCGTGCGGTATGAGAAATGCCGATGAAAGTCACAGTGAGCGGAAAGCCGAGATACGCAGCAGCAAAGTGTGCTGACCGCCATCACTCGAGCGCGGGCATCGGCAGAGTTGCCGCAAAATAGGACCGTGCTCCGTTGCTCTATCTAGCCGCTCTATCGTAAGGCTATTGCATCATGAAGTTGCTACCCGACGGCCCTGATATCCCACAGGAACTCCTCACCGCCCAAGAAAAGGGTGAAGTGCTGTTCATCTGCGGTGCCGGGGTTTCGATGACGATTGGCCTCCCGTCTTTCAGGGGACTCGTACTCGCCGTTTATGAGGCGTTGGGCGAGAACTGGCACCTCCATCCGGCCGAACGCGAGATAATGGAGCCAAACGGCCGTTTATCGGGGCAGTATGATCGGGTGCTCCGCTCCTTGGAGCGGCGCTTGACAGCCGCAGGCACGGCGCAAGCCGACCGCCTGCGCGAGAGAATTCGCGACGCAGTACGCGCAGGGCTCCAGCCTCCAAAAGATCAGAAAGCAGATCTCAACGCGCACGCGGCGCTGCTTGATCTCTCCCGAGACGCGGAGAGCACCGTTAGGCTTGTGACTACGAACTTCGATACGCTGTTCGAGCGTGCATGGCCGAGGCGGGGCCCGGCCCCTTCGTTCGCTGGCCCGGGAATGCCCCAGCCAAAGACGGCCGGCTGCGCTGGCGTTCTTCACCTGCACGGACGCCTTTCCGACGAACCCCTGGGGCTGGCCGAAACCGATCTTGTACTGACCAGCGCTGAATTCGGCGACGCCTACCTCCGCTCTGGATGGGCATCGCGCTACGTCTACGACTTGGTGCGCGCCTACACGGTGGTGCTGGTTGGTGGCGGTTTCAGGTTTCAAGTGCAACGGTTGATGTGAAGGCCTGGATTTCTTCGGCCATGGCTTCGGCGGGTGTTCTCCAACCGAGGGTTTTCCTCGGTCGGTTGTTCATCAGTGCAGCGACATCGTTCAGCCAGGTCTGGCTGGCGCCGCTGAGGTCTGCGCCTTTGGGCATGAACTGACGGAGCAGTCCGTTGGTGTTCTCGTTCGAGCCGCGCTGCCAGGGCGCGTGCGGGTCGCAAAACCAGATGTCGATCTTCAACCGCCGGGCCAGTTCGGAGTGGCAGGCCATCTCGGCGCCGCGATCGTAGGTCATGCTCTTGCGCAGGGCCGCGGGCAGGCGTTTCATCTGCCGGGTGAAGCTGTCGAGGACCGCCTCTGCGCCGTTGCCCTTCATTTTGCAGAGAACGACGAAGCGGGTCTTGCGCTCGACCAGCGTGCCCACCGACGACCGGTTGAAGGCACCCTTGAGCAGATCGCCTTCCCAGTGGCCTGGCACCAGCCGGGCCTCGATCTCCTCGGGCCGGTGGATAATTCGCAATGATTCCGGTACGATGGCGCTGCCCGCCAGTGTGGTTCGCCGACGGCCGCGCGACGGTTTGGCCTGGCGCAGGGCCTCGATCATCGCCGCTTTCAGCCCGCCGCGCGGCTGCGCGTAGATCGCCGCATAGATCGTCTCGTGGCTGACGCGGGCGGAAGGGTCATCGGGCTTCATGCGCCGCAGTCTCTGCGCGATCTGCTCGGGAGACCAGCGCAGATACACCAGGTGGTCATGCACGAAGCGGTAAAGCGCGCCGCCTTCGGCCAGCTTGCGTCGGCGCCCGCAGCGTGCGCGCCGCGTATCGTAGGCGCGGCGCGCCGCTCGCGGGCAATAGCGGCCATCGGCCCGACGGCCCCGCGCCAGCTCGCGCCCGATCGTGCTGGCAGGGCGCCCCAGAAGCCGCCCGATCGCCCGCTGGCTGCGGCCCCGTTCATGCTCGGCGTAGATCACGCCACGTTCCTCGCTGCTGAGGTGCTTGCATCGTCTGTCCATCGCAACATCCTATGCCCTGCGGGCTCCGGGTGTTGCACTTGAAACTTGAGCCTAAGGGTTATCAAGCCGACGACCCTCCAATGCGATATTTGCTTGAAGTGCTCGAGGCAGACCGGCAGCGCTATGCTGATCTCCGGCAGGTCTATGCTTTCGCAAATGTCGATAACGACGAGGCGCTGACCCGCGCCCTGTGGGAAAGCAAAGGCGTGGTGCCGATTCTCCACAACGTCGATGCAGATGGCAGCTATGGCCCGCTTTACCGGACTATTCTCGAGTGGCGGACGTATGCGCAGGACCCGACTGCATGGCGCAGGGAACAACTACGACAGCTGTTTGCAAACGATCCGGCGGCGTCGACAGCCACAGTCGATCGTGTCACCGAACTTCTGCAACACGGGGATGCATCCTTGCTGCTGTCCGAGCTCAATCCGCCAGCGGCATGGCTGTCCCTCCTGAGACAGCAACGGATTTTCGATAGTGGCACAGCCAATCCCGGTGCTTGGATCGCTGCGCGGCTCAACGATCCGGATATGATCCGCGCTGCTGCGGCGCACCCGACGTTCGACGAACGAACAACCTGGTATATTGAGCGTGCACTTGATCAGAAGCGAGACGAACTCGGCCCCGTCCGGGCCCGCGCTTGGGAGATCATGCTGTCGGCCAAAAAGCTGCAGGCCGACATCGATAATGGCTTTTCTTGGTACCGGCAGGCACCGCGCATTCGCGCGGGCGAAGTCGGCTATGAGGTCAGGCGGCTCGTGACAAACCTGCTGCGGCCGCGACTAAGGGTAGGTCGAGCCTTTCAATTCTACGACGAGTCGGCGGAGCCGCAGTCGGAAGAGACTGCGATTGAGAGCTTACACTCCTTCATGCGGTTGGACTTCGAGCCGTCCGAGCGCAGCAACTTCCACGAGATCGTCGAAACCTGGCCTCGCGACGAGAGGTCCCTTGTGCGTAACCGTCCGGCCTGACCGCTACGCGCGCCATTTCCATGGCAGCAGGTCATTGACCTTGGTGATCTTGTAGTCGGCGATCCGGGCGAGGGTGTCGGCAAGCCAGGCGTGGGGATCGACGGCGTTGAGCTTGGCCGTCTCGATCAGGGTGTAGGCGATGGCTGCGGCCTTGCCGCCGGTCTCCGAACCGACGAAGAGGTAGTTCTTCCGCCCCAGGGCGACAGCACGCATGCCGCGTTCGGCGGCATTGTTGTCGAGTTCCAGGACGCCGTGGTCGAGGTAGGGGCGCAGGCGTTGCATGCGGGTCAGGGCATAGCGGATGGCGGCCGCGAGCGGGGATTTGCCCGAGATTGTGGTGAGTTGGATGGCCAGCCATCGTTCCGGATCGTCGAAGACCGGGGCGGCATGGGCACGGCGAAGTTCGGCGCGCCGATCCGGCGGCGATCCTCGGGCCTCCTTCTCGACAGCATAGAGCTGCGCGATCCGGGCGATGGCCTCCTGGGCGATCGGTGAGCCCTGCGAACGGTGGATGTCGACGAACTTGCGTCGGACATGGGCCATGCAGGCGACTTCGCGGATGCCCCCGGATCGGTAGAGGTCCTCGAACCCGGCATAGCCATCGGCGTGCATCCAGCCCCGGTATCGGGCGAGGTGGTCCCTTGGGTGCTGGCCTTTCCGGTCGCCGGAGAACCGATACCAGGCTGCGGGCGGGGCATCCCCGCCCCATGGACGCTCGTCACGGGCGTAGGTCCAGAGGCGGGCGGTCTGGGTTTTGCCGGTGCCGGGAGCGAGCATGCTGACGGGTGTATCATCGGCGAAGATCGCCTCTGCAGACAGGACATGGCGGCCGATGGCGCCGGCCAATGGCTCCAACAGGGCCGTGCTCTTGCCGACCCAGTCGGCCAGCGTGGAGCGGTCGAGATCGAGCCCTTCACGGTCGAAGATCTGGCTCTGGCGATACAAGGGAAGATGATCGGCATATTTGCTGACCAAGACGTGGGCCAGAAGGCCTGGACCGGGACGGCCCCGCTCAATCGGGCGCGATGGCAGCGGGGATTGAACAAAGCGCTCGCAGCAGGCGCAGGTCAGCCGGGGACGGACGATCCGGTTCACCAGGAACCGGCCCGGAACATACTCCAGCTCCTCGGTGACGTCCTCCCCGATCCGGCGCAGGCGCCCGCCGCAGTCCGCACATGTGTCTGTCCCGGGTGTCAGTTCGACGACCATGCGCGGGATATGGTCGGGGATCGGACGGCGCTTCGGTTTGTCCTTCTCCTCGGCATCCGGCAGCTTCATCCGCGCCGTCATCGCGGCCGCTGCGATCTCGCTGGTTTCCAGCGCCAGTTGCAGTTGCTCGGCCGTCTCGGAGGACGCGCCAAACCGGTGCGCCAGGTGCCCGGCCAGCTGATGCCGGAGCTTCTCGATCAGGATCGCCTGCGCCTTGACCTCGGCCAGAAGCCGCGCGGTGAAGCTGCGCAGCTCCTCGGGGTCTTCCGGCAAGGTCAGGGTCTGATCGAGCATGCAAGGAGTTTATCCCACTGTATTTCTGGTGGGAATCCTTCTCTTGCATGCCCCGCAGATTATCCCGCTGCCAAGGGTCGCCACGTCCGCTGTGGCGCGCGCCAGTCGATCCCCTCCAGCAGCATCGACAACTGCGCGGGCGTCAGGGCGACCTTGCCCTCTTTGGCCGAGGGCCAGACGAACCGGCCCTTCTCCAGGCGCTTCACGAACATGCAGGCCCCCTGGCCATCCCACCAGATCACCTTGACCAGATCACCGCGCCGACCACGGAAGACGAACAGATGTCCCGCAAACGGATCCTGCTTCAGCACCGCCTCCGCCAGCGCCGCCAAGGCCGCAAAGCCCTTGCGCATGTCGGTGATCCCCGCCGCCAGCCAAACCCGCGTGTTGGCCGGAACCGGAATCACGCTGTCAGGCCCCGGATCAGCCGTGCCAGCGACTCCGGATCATACCCGCCGCAGATGCGCATCCGGTGACCGCCAGCCAGGTCGATCTCGATGTGGTTCCCGGCGGCAGGTGCCGCCGAAGCAGACCTCGTCTCCGCGACAATCTCTATGGGCAAAAAGCGCGCCTCCTCCGACCGGGGCAGAGCCAAGCCAGGGTCCGGCGCATAACGGGGATCGCGCAGCCACTTGAAGATCAGATTGGCATTCACAGCGTAGCGCTGCGCCACCTGTGCCACCGAAACACCCGGCGCAGCCGTCCGGAAACAGATCGATCGCTTCTCATCGTCCGTCCAAAGCCGCTTCGTCCGACGCGCCACGCCATCACCATAGTGTCCACTATCGATGGCGGACACTATCCGCCTCTCTCAGCCCGCGGCAGGGCGGTCAGGCCGGACGCTTACCCTTGTGCAGCTGCTTCAGGCTTTGGAGCGGACACTACTCGATGCGCTCGAAAATGCCGAGGATGTTGGTTTCACGGTCGGCTACGACCGTAGCGACAGTGACGTACCCTCCGTCGCCCATCACGAACAAAACAGATACCGCAGTGGCTTCTACCCCATCGTTCGGGTGATAGCCGACATATGGGAGCGGCTCGCCCAGGTGGCGCCGGAGCGCGCAATCGGACTATCCCGACCATGGGGCCAAGCACCCTTCGTCCTGCTTCAGCGTCTGGCGATCTTCGCCGCTACAAACCCTGTCCACCCTGCCGCCGATCTCGCCAAGGCGATCATGGGGCTCGACGACCATGGCTTCTGGGTGAGCGCCGCTCAGGTCGAGCTGATGCGAGGCTTGGTCGCTCGTTGGGACGAGTTCACGCCGGGGACGCGGGCAGATATCGAGGCACGCATCAGCGCAGGCATTCCTCGGGACCTGTTCGACGAGGATGCGTTCGATGCGCAGCGCTGGGAGTCGGTTTGCGACAATGCCATTTACCGGCGGCTGAGCCGACTGGAGACGGCTGGCAAACGCCTCAGTGCCGACAGCATCACCTTGTTGACGCAGATTGCTGAACGCCACCCGCAATGGCGTCCAAGCCCGGGAGATCGGGACGACTTCCACAGCTGGAGCGAGACCCGAACCGGCCCCGAGGGCGACGTTGGCCTACTGAAGGATGTGCCTGACGAAACGCTGGTTGGAGAGGCTCTGCGGATCGAGAGCGAGCGCCAGTTCGATCAGGGCGAGCTTTGGCGGTTGTTCTGTTCATCCGATCCCGACCGGGCATTTCGCGGGCTGTCGGCCGATGCTGCGGCGGGGAACTGGAACCCGTACCCATGGAGATCACTGTTCTGGGCCACCGGCGAGTCGTTCGACGGCATTCTCAAAGTGGAAATCGCCGACGCCGTACTTGAAATGCCGGATGCCACGCTCATCGAGCTTGCCGGCACCATCGCGGACTGGATCAGAATTCATAGAGCCTTCCTGGACGGTGAACCTCGCGAAGGGGTCAGCCGACTATGGCTGTTGTGGGACCGCCTTGCGCAACTGGTGTATGCCGAGAATGAAGCCGCTGATCCACGGGCTGAGGACTTGGTCGATCGGGCATTGAACGCGCCCGGTGGCGTGCTCGCTTGGACGCTCATTAGCCATTTCGAGGCGTCGAAGCCCGGGCCCGGAGCTGGTTTGGGCGACCTGGAGACGCGCTTCAACGTGATCGCCCGTGCTGATAGTGAATCTGGGCTTCTGGGGCGCGTACATTTCGCCCGCGCGCTAAACTACCTCCATAGGACTGCTCCAGACTGGACGAATGCCGAGATACTGCCGCGCTTTCGCGAGGAGCATCCCGAGGCACTGGCCATGTGGAAAGCGAATGGCGGTTTCAGGTTTCAAGTGCAACGGTTGATGTGAAGGCCTGGATTTCTTCGGCCATGGCTTCGGCGGGTGTTCTCCAACCGAGGGTTTTCCTCGGTCGGTTGTTCATCAGTGCAGCGACATCGTTCAGCCAGGTCTGGCTGGCGCCGCTGAGGTCTGCGCCTTTGGGCATGAACTGACGGAGCAGTCCGTTGGTGTTCTCGTTCGAGCCGCGCTGCCAGGGCGCGTGCGGGTCGCAAAACCAGATGTCGATCTTCAACCGCCGGGCCAGTTCGGAGTGGCAGGCCATCTCGGCGCCGCGATCGTAGGTCATGCTCTTGCGCAGGGCCGCGGGCAGGCGTTTCATCTGCCGGGTGAAGCTGTCGAGGACCGCCTCTGCGCCGTTGCCCTTCATTTTGCAGAGAACGACGAAGCGGGTCTTGCGCTCGACCAGCGTGCCCACCGACGACCGGTTGAAGGCACCCTTGAGCAGATCGCCTTCCCAGTGGCCTGGCACCAGCCGGGCCTCGATCTCCTCGGGCCGGTGGATAATTCGCAATGATTCCGGTACGATGGCGCTGCCCGCCAGTGTGGTTCGCCGACGGCCGCGCGACGGTTTGGCCTGGCGCAGGGCCTCGATCATCGCCGCTTTCAGCCCGCCGCGCGGCTGCGCGTAGATCGCCGCATAGATCGTCTCGTGGCTGACGCGGGCGGAAGGGTCATCGGGCTTCATGCGCCGCAGTCTCTGCGCGATCTGCTCGGGAGACCAGCGCAGATACACCAGGTGGTCATGCACGAAGCGGTAAAGCGCGCCGCCTTCGGCCAGCTTGCGTCGGCGCCCGCAGCGTGCGCGCCGCGTATCGTAGGCGCGGCGCGCCGCTCGCGGGCAATAGCGGCCATCGGCCCGACGGCCCCGCGCCAGCTCGCGCCCGATCGTGCTGGCAGGGCGCCCCAGAAGCCGCCCGATCGCCCGCTGGCTGCGGCCCCGTTCATGCTCGGCGTAGATCACGCCACGTTCCTCGCTGCTGAGGTGCTTGCATCGTCTGTCCATCGCAACATCCTATGCCCTGCGGGCTCCGGGTGTTGCACTTGAAACTTGAGCCTAAGAATGCCCAGACGCGCGCAGGATCGGCTGTCTTGTTCAATACCCTGAAGGCACCGTTACTCGCCATGATACCTCGCCCAGAGTTGCGGGATATTGAGGCCGACAATCTCGCCACGCGCCTTCTTGACGTGCTGGTATCGCGTCAATTGGGTTCGGGCCAAGACTATGAGCTAACTCCTGCGGAGGTCCGCAATCTTCTGGCCGTAAGTCCTGAACGAGTACGCGAACATTTTGCCTGGCTACTCTGGCGGCTGCAGAGCGACGACACGCCCGGGGATGGCCAACTTGCGGCTAAGGGCACTCGATGGAGAGAGCTTGTCGGTCCCATCTTCGAGCGGATCTGGCCACTGGATACGCGACTGCGAACTGAGCGCGCATCGCGGAACCTGGTCCAGATGGCGATGAATACGGATGATGCCTTTTCTGAGGCCGTTGATGCCGTGCTCGATGTCCTGGCGCCGTACGAGCTCTACTCGCTGGAGCATACGTGTCATATCCCGGAAGGTAGTATGGCTTCTTTTTAAACAACTCCGGCTTCAGTTTGTGCCAGTCCTTCATCGTTTGCAAGGGTGTCTTGCTGCCCAGGGCTGATTGCGGCAGTTGTTGGTTATACAGCCAGACATAGCGGTGCAACG
>JAEPEX010000012.1_pt1 | contig 175149 bp, 156 predicted proteins | sample 9130951 | NCBI WGS metagenome assembly JAEPEX01 (sample SAMN17228542, study PRJNA684324) | microbial mat metagenome | biome: saline marsh[ENVO:00000054]; feature: microbial feature [ENVO:01000007], biofilm[ENVO:00002034], sulphate-reducing...; material: estuarine water... | reverse complement strand
TCAATGAGCTCCCACTTACTATTTCCAAGCTCAAAAACGAAGATTGGGGGAACCGGAATGCGCATAAGTACCGATTCAATCAGTCTTGATTTTCTTCCGATGTCCCATCGAAAAAATCTCTGAAAGTTTGGATTTATTATTAGGTCGCCATCTTTGTACAGATTGACAACTTCGCCAATAGTCATGGAAAAATCATCGGTTGATACTGTGCGCGCTGCACTTTCAATTTCGGCCGATAGTGATTCTTTCTTGTTCATCCCTGTCTCTCACTTTCAAGCAGCGCGAGAAACTCCCGCCACTCGCCCTTGCTCATGCCTGACGTCTCCTGCGTCACCGCCTCACCCCGCAGCATCCGGCGCACGCAGTCAAGCCCCTGGGCCGACAGATGCGCCCCGCCGAGCCGATAGTCGCGAAACGCGCCCCAGGCATGCGGCACCCAATCCTCCACCACCTTACAGATCGCCTCGGCATAGGCCCTGATCTCGTACTGCGCATGCGGGTCGGCGCGCAGATGCAGGAAATGGAACAGGTTGTGCAGGTCGGTCTTCCAGTACCATTGCGTATAGATATTCGCGGGCAGGTTCATCCGTGCCAGTTCGCGCGCCAGCCCCTGCTGGCCCTCGGTCCCCAGCATCGCCTGGTAATGGTCATAGGCGCGGGCGGCATCGCCGCGCAGGATGTCCAGCACGCGCTGCGCCTCCGCCCCCTCCAGCACGGCGCCGCGACCCTGATGGTTGGCGGTGGATTGGGCGGCCAGATGTTCGGGCGCGGGGATGTAGAATTCGCCATCCAGGATCGAATAGCGCGCCGAATACTCGTTCACATTCGCGGTGCGGTGGCGAATCCACTGGCGCGCCACAAAGATCGGCAGCTTCACATGCAGCTTGATCTCGGCCATCTCGAACGGCGTCGAATGCCAGTGCCGCATCAGATAGCGGATCAGCCCGCGATCGTCGGACACCGCCTTTGTGCCCGCGCCATAGCTGACCCGGGCGGCCTGCACGATGGCGGCATCGTCGCCCATATAGTCGACCACCCGGACAAAGCCGTGGTCGAGCACCGGGATCGCGCTGTAGAGATGCGCCTCGATCCCCGGGGCGGTGGCGCGGCGCGTGGGCGTTGTGGCTGCGCGCTGGGCGTCGATGTCGGCTTGCTGGTCGGGGCTGAGGGGCATGGGGGCTCTCCGGGGTGACTCGCGGCCCCCAGATGTTGCCAGAAACGGACGCGCGACCGCAAGATGAAGGGTCGTCATGCGGCGAAGGGCAGCGGGGTTCCCCCGCGGCACGGTTGCGCTAGCCTTGGGGTGAAACATGTCAGGGCGGAACAGGAAGGAAAGACCGATGCGGTATCTGCACACCATGGTCCGGGTGAAGGACCTTGACGCCTCGATGGCGTTCTACCGGCTGCTGGGGCTCGAGGAGACGCGGCGGATGGACAGCGAATCGGGCCGCTTCAGCCTGATCTTCATGGCCCCGCCGGGCCAGCCGGAATGCCCGGTGGAACTGACCTGGAACTGGGACGGCGATGACGGGTTGCCGTCCGACAGCCGGCATTTCGGCCATCTCGCCTATGAGGTCGACGACATCTATGCGACGTGCCGGCATCTGATGGACAACGGCGTGACGATCAACCGGCCGCCGCGCGACGGCCGGATGGCGTTCGTCCGCTCGCCCGACAACATCTCGATCGAGCTGTTGCAGAAGGGCGGCGCCAGGGAACCGGCCGAACCCTGGGCCAGCATGGGGAATACCGGCCATTGGTAAGGACGGCGCTGCTCCTTGCCGCGCTGACACTGGCCGGGCCGGCGGCGGCCTGCCGGCTGGCGCTGGTGCTGGCGCTGGATGTCTCGGCCTCGGTCAATTCCGACGAGGATGCGCTGCAGCGCGGCGGGCTGGCGGCGGCGCTGCTGAGCCCTTCGGTGCGCGGCGCGCTGCTGGCGGTGCCCGAGGACCCGGTGCATCTGGCGGTGTTCGAATGGTCGGGGCCCGACGGCCAGGCGATGATCCTGCCCTGGACGGCCATCGACGGGGCGCCGGCGCTGGAGGGCGCAGCGGCGCGGATCGCCGCCAGCCCGCGTCAGTTCACCGAACAGCCCACGGCGATGGGACGCGCGCTGTCCTTTGCCGCGTCCCTGCTGCAAGCCGGCCCGCCCTGCCGGCGGCGGGTGATCGACGTGTCGGGCGACGGGGTCAACAACGAGGGCTACGGGCCGGGCCCGGCCTATCGGCATTTCCCGTTTCAGGGCGTCACCGTGAACGGTCTGGTGATCAGCGGCTGGGACCCCGAGGTGGTCGGGTTCTATCGCCGCGAGGTGCTGCACGGCCCCGGCGCGTTCCTGGAACATACGCCCGATTTCGCGGGCTACGCCGACGCGATGGAGGCAAAGCTTCTGCGCGAGATCGCCGGCCCGGCAATCGGCACCGGGCAGCCGGACGCCCCGACGCGGCTGGCGCTGCAGTAATCTGTCGCAGGGTTTACTTGATCGAAAGCCCGTTAACCGCCACACTGCGTGCTGTGACCGATCGAAACCGAAAACAGGTGATCCGATGAAACCGCTTGCCCCGCTTGCCGCCCTGCTGGCGGTTGCCCTGTCCGTTCCGGCCATCGCGCAGGACCGCTTTGGCCCGCTGATCGGGCCGGCCGAACTTCAGGCCGCGCTTGACGGGCCGGACGCGCCGCTGGTGCTCGATATCCGCACCGGCGAGGTCGATGGCACCATTCCCGGCGCCGTCGCCGCGCCCTATGGCCGGTTCCGCGGGCCCAGCGAAAACCCCGGCCAGTTGCTGACACCGGCCGCGCTGACCGATGTTCTGCAAAGCCTGGGCGTGACCGCCGACCGGCCCACGGTCGTTGCCCATCAGGGCGCGAACGAGACCGATTTCGGCGCCGCCGCGCGGGTTTACTGGACCCTGAAATCGAGCGGCGTCAGCGAACTGGCCATTCTCAATGGCGGGGTCGGCGGCTGGCAGGCCGCCGGTCTGCCGATGGCCGAGGCACCCGCCACGCCGGAACCTTCGGACATCACGGTGACGGCCTATGACCCGCGCTGGCTGGCAACCCAGGACGACGTGCTGGCCGTGGTCGAGGGCGAGGCCGAGGCGACGCTGATCGATGCCCGGATCCCTGAGCAGTATGAGGGCGCGGCCGCCCATGGCGCGGCGGCGAAACCCGGCACCATCCCGGGGGCGCGGAACCTGGTCCATTCTACCTGGTTCACCGAGTCGACCACGGAAATCGACGCCGAAGCCGCCCCCGACATCGCGGCAGCCGCGGGACTGACGCCCGATGCCCATCCGGTAAGCTTCTGCAATACCGGGCACTGGGCGGCCACCAACTGGTTCGCGATGAGCGAACTGGCCGGGATCGAGGATACCAGGCTCTACCCCGAATCGATGGTCGGCTGGTCGCAGGCCGGCCTGCCGATGGAGAACACGCCGGGGCTGTTGGAAAACCTGATGAACCAGATCAAGAACTAGGCCCGACCCGCCTCCGATGACCGGAACCGCCCCCCCGCACGACGCGCGGAACCCGGCCGCCCTGCCCCGGCGGGGCGCGCCGCCTGTCCTGCTGGTCCTGTGGGTCGTGGCGTCGGTCCTGGCCGTCGCGGCGCTTGTCGGGGTGCGCTACGGGGCGCTGCTGCTGGTCGGTCTGGCGCTGGGGATGACGCTGGAAGGGCTGCGATTCGGCTTCTCGGGCCCGTGGCGGGCGATGATCCTGCGCCGCGAACCGGCCGGGCTGATCGCCCAGCTGGTCGCCATCGGCATCGTCGCGGCCGCCGCCTTTCCGATCCTTGCCGCGGCCGACGGCTCGGTGATTGGCGCGCATGCCCCGCTGAGCGCGGCGATGGTGCCGGCGGCATTCCTGTTCGGCGCGGCGATGCAGGTGATCCTCGGCTGCGGCTCGGGGACGCTGGTCAATGCCGGCAGCGGCAATGCGGTCGCCGCGGTGGCGCTGCCGTTCTTCGCCCTGGGCAGCTTTCTGGGCGCAACCCATGTGCAATGGTGGACCGATCTGGCCGCGCTGCCCCCCGTGGTGCTGAGCGGGCCGGGCGGGCTCGGTCTGACCCTTCTGGGACTGGCGGCCGTGGCCGGCCTGGCGCTGTGGCGCGCCGCGCCGGGCAAACGGGCAATCCCCCGGCGGCTGTGGATCGCGGCGGTGCTGGTGGGCGTTTTCGCGATCCTCAACCTGGTGGTCGCGGGCCAGCCCTGGGGCGTGGTCTATGGGCTGGGGCTGTGGTTCGCCAAGGGGGTCACGGCGCTGGGCGGCGACCTGTCGGGCTGGCCGTTCTGGGGCGCGCCGGCCAATGTCGAGCGGCTGCAGGCGAGCGTGCTGACCGATGTCACCTCGCTGACCAATTTCGGGCTGATCGGCGGCGCGTTCCTGATCGCAGCGTGGCGGCGCGGCGGCATGGCCGCCAAGGTGGCGCCGCTGCCTGCCCGGGCCTGGATCGCCGCCATCGCGGCGGGAATCGTCCTGGGCTATACCTCGCGCGTCGCTTTCGGCTGCAATGTGGGCGCGTTCTTTTCCGGCGTGTCGACCGGCAGCCTGCATGGCTGGGTGTGGTTTGCCGCGGCCTTTGCCGGCTCGTATCTGGGCATCTGGTTGCGCCCCCGGCTGGGGCTGGAGCCCAGGACATGACCCGGCGGCGGGTCGGTGTCGCCGTCGTCGCCGGGCTGGCCCTGGTGATTCTTGGCGATCTGGCCGCCGGGCGGATGCCGGACCCGTATCAGGCCCCGCCGCTGCTGGCGCTGGGATCGGGCGCGCCCGCACCGTCGGCGCATTGCTCGGCAGTGCCGGCGCAGTGACGACAAGGCGCGCTCAGGAAGACTGCACTCGATCGCGCCCTGCAAGGTAGCGCCGCCAGACGGCCAGCGTCCCCACCCAAAAGACCGGCACGACTGCCGTTGTTGGAAACAGGCAGCGCTCAAGTGGATCAGGGGTGACGTCGGGTGAAGGGTGGTCAGCAGAACCCCTGCGCACACCGCCGTTGCAATGCCAAGTTTGGTCGCGCTGAGGTTCAGCCATTCCGCCAGCAAGACGAACACCGGCGCGCCGGCCGCGGCGGCAGCGACCATCAGAAACGTAACGCCAAATGGGCCACATTCCCGATCGACACCAAGGCCAGTGAGTAGTGCGACAATGCCGGCCAACAAGGTCGCTGCGAAAACCAGCAAAAACGGCACCGCCGAATAGCGTACCAGCAAGCGCAGCAGGAAGCCGGCGATCCAAATGGCAGGAATTGCCGAAAGGAGCGACATGATGAGAACCTGTAGCAGCAACACAGGGTCGAGGGTTTCGGCCGTGGCGGCGAGCTGCTCGAACATCTGCTCTCGCTGTCTTGCGAATACCTGTCGACCAAGATGGGTGGCGCTCCTTGCAATGGCAAGCCACGCGCGACCGCGCTTTGGTCTGTTGACCGAGATGGACGTACGCTACGCCGCGATTGGCGCTGGGTCGGGTGGCACGCGCAGTTGGCGTATGGTTCGGCCGTGCGGGTGCAATAGGCCAGGACAGGAGATGACGTCGCGAAACGCTGTCCCGAAGGCGATTCGCACGGGCTCGGGCGCTCCGGGCGCGCGCCCGGAGCGCACCCGCGCTTCGCGCGGGTGCACGTGCCCCGGAACGGTCGTGCCGGGCCGACGCGGCTTGCAAATGCGGTCCGCTGGCCCTATGTACCCGTCGTCTCTTCGGGGACTATGGCGATAAACGCGCACGGAATAAGCGGACCGGACCCGGGGGCGGTACCCGGCGGCTCCACCATCTTCCCGTCGTTGGCGGGCGCGAGGGGCCGAAACAGGATCGACGGACGTGTAAAGGTGTTGCTTTTGCCCGGTGAGGTACCACCGTTATCGGTCCGCAAAGTACAGTTGCCAACGACAACCGTGCTCCGGTCGCCGTTGCTGCGTAAGCGGTAACAAGACCGAAACCTAAGCCCTGGCCCCTAGCAGGGTCAGGCGGGGTCCGCAGGCACCTGGCAACAGAAGCCTGCACCTTTCCCGGCCCTTTTCATCGCACCGCGTTCGGGTATGCTGGCGCCATCCCATGGGGAGACGGGCGCGATGGCCGACAGGATCGACTACCCGACGCTGGTCCATGACGCGATGCGCGGGCTTGTGGCGCGGGTGCTGCGCGGCGTGGCCGAAACCGGGCTGCCGGGGGCGCATCACTTCTTCATCGCCTTCGACACCCGCCATCCCGGGGTCGAGCTGGCCGGCTGGCTGCGGGCGAAATATCCCGGCGAGATGACGATCGTCCTGCAACACTGGTTCGACGATCTGATCGTGATGCAGGACGCCTTTCAGGTGACGCTGAATTTCGGCAACCGGCCCGAGACGGTCACGGTACCGTTCGAGGCGATCAGCACCTTTGTCGATCCGTCGGTCGAATTCGGCCTGCGCTTTGACCGCGACCCGACCGATGCGGCCGAAGACGACACCGAAGACGCGCCCGAGGCAGCCTTTGCCGAGGCCGAGGCGGCTGCCGAGGCGCCGCAGCAGGACGCCGAGATCGTCAGCCTGGACAAATTCCGAAAATAGCGCCGCTTTCCCCATCCGCGCCGTGGCGCTATCACGGCGCGATTCCGCCTGAAGGAGCCCGCGCCGATGACCGCCACCCGCACCGAATCCGACAGTTTCGGACCGCTCGACGTGCCCGCCGACAAGTATTGGGGCGCCCAGACCCAGCGCTCGCTGCTCAACTTCCCGATCGGCTGGGAAAAGCAGCCGACCGCCATCATCCGTGCCCTGGGTGTCATCAAGCAGGCCTGCGCCGAGGCCAACATGGCGCAGGGCACGCTCGATGCCCGGCTGGGGAAGGCCATCATCCATGCCGCCACCGAGGTGGCGCAGGGCAAGCTCGACGACAATTTCCCGCTGGCGGTATGGCAGACCGGATCGGGCACCCAATCGAACATGAACGCCAACGAGGTGATCGCGAATCGCGCGATCGAGCTGCTGGGCGGCGAGATCGGCAGCAAGGATCCGGTGCATCCCAACGACCACGTCAATATGGGCCAGAGCTCCAACGACACCTTTCCCACCGCGATGCACATCGCGGCCGCGACCAGCGTCCGCGACGTCCTTCTGCCGGGGCTTGACCGTCTGCACGCCGCCCTGGCCGACAGGGCCCGGGCGTTTGACCGGATCATCAAGATCGGGCGGACCCACACCCAGGACGCCACGCCACTGACCCTGGGACAGGAGTTTTCCGGCTATGCCCATCAGGTGGCGATGGGCCGCGACCGGTTGCGCGCGGCGCTGCCGGGGATTTACGAGCTCGCCCAGGGCGGCACCGCCGTCGGCACCGGGCTGAACACCCGCAAGGGGTGGGATGCCGCGGTCGCCGGCAACATCGCCCGGATCACCGGCCTGCCCTTCGTCACCGCCCCCAACAAGTTCGAGGCGCTGGCGGCCCATGACGCGATGGCCGCCCTGTCGGGCGCGCTGCGCGGGGTGGCGGCAAGCCTCTTCAAGATCGCCAACGACATCCGGTTCCTGGGCTCGGGCCCGCGCTCGGGGCTGGGCGAGCTGATCCTGCCCGAGAACGAGCCGGGCTCGTCGATCATGCCGGGCAAGGTCAACCCGACCCAGGCCGAGGCGCTGACCCAGGTCTGTGCCCAGGTGATGGGCAACGACGCCGCGGTCGGCTTTGCCGCCAGCCAGGGGCATTTCGAACTCAACGTCTACAAGCCGATGATCGCCTACAACGTGCTGCAATCGGTGCAGCTTCTGGGCGATGCGGCATCGAGCTTCACCGAGCGCTGTGTCGCCGGGATCCGGGCCAATACCGACCGGATCGAGACGCTGATGCAGAACAGCCTGATGCTGGTCACCGCGCTTGCCCCCGAGATCGGCTATGACCGCGCCACCGAGGTGGCCAAGACCGCGCACAGGAACGGCACCACCCTGCGCGCCGAAGCGGTGCGGCTCGGCTTTGTCGATGAAGCGACCTTTGACCGCATCGTCCGGCCCGAGGACATGATCGGCCCCAGGGAGTAAGGGCGCGCGATGCCCGGCGGCCGGCCCCTGAAGCGCTCGCTGACGCTCAGCGGGCATCCGACCAGCGTGTCGCTGGAACCCGAATTCTGGGACGCGTTCCGGGCGATCGCGGCCGAGCGCGGCGTCCCGCTGGCCCGACTTGCTGCGGACATCGACGCGGCCCGCGGCCCCGAGCGCGGCCTGGCCTCGGCGATACGGGTGTTCGTCTTGCAGCAGGCGCAGCGCGGCGCGGGGCAGCCGCCACTCTGAACAGGGCCGCCTCGGGGGGCATCGAGCCCCCGCTCGGCGGCGGACCCGACGGCTTGCCCGGCAAGCCGGCCGGGTCCGGCCAGGCGGCGACGCCCTGCGTCGGCATGGCGATGGCGGGCAAAGCCGACCCGAAACCGCCCCCTCCCCGCGTGCCGTGAACCGGCCCGCCCCGCATCGGCGGCGACGATTCGGGGTTTCCAATCGGGCATGCCGGGGCTAACGGACGCGCTTCGGGCGGGGGACACCCTTGGAGGCCGCCGCCACGCCAGACTGCAAGGAGTGAAACGATGGCGCGAGATATTCCCGATCTTCACGCCACCCTTCGGACGGGGACAGGCAAGGGGGCCGCCCGTCAAGCCCGCCGCGACGGCTGGGTTCCGGGGGTGGTCTATGGCGGCGGCGCCGACCCGCTGCCGATCAACATCAAGTACAACGCATTGCTCAAGCGGCTGAAGGCCGGCCGCTTTCTGTCGACGCTGTTCAACCTCAAGGTCGATGGGCAGGAAGATGTCCGGGTGATCTGTCGCGACGTGCAGCGCGATGTGGTCAAGGACCTGCCGACCCATGTCGATCTGATGCGGCTGCGGCGCAATTCGCGCATCAACCTGTTCATCGGCGTCGATTTCATAAATCACGACGCGGCGCCGGGGCTGAAGAAGGGCGGCGTGCTGACCGTGGTCCGCCCGGAGGTCGAGCTGAAAGTGACGGCAAGCGATATCCCCGAGCGGATCGTGGCCGACCTGTCGGGCCTCGATATCGGCGATGTCGTGACGATCTCGATGATCGACCTGCCCGAGGGCACGCGGCCGATGATCACCGATCGCGACTTCACCATCGCCAACATCTCCGCCCCGTCGGGGCTGCGCGCGGGGGATGATGACGACGCGACCGAGCACGAAGCCGACGCCGGCGACGCGGTCGAAACGGCGTAACGGCCCGAGCCGTGGGTTCGGCGCCGCGCACCCCTGACCGGGTGCGGGGCGCCTTACCCCGCGGCGTCGGCATCGGGCGCCGCGGGCGGCAGCACGGCGCCGGGGTTGAGGATGCCCGAAGGGTCGAGCGCGGCCTTGATGGCGCGCATCGCAGCCAGCTTCGCCGGGTCGCCATAGCGGGCCAGATCGGCCGTCTTCAGCCGCCCGACGCCGTGTTCGGCGGCGACCGATCCGCCCAGCCCATGCACCAGATCATGGACCGTGCGCTTGATCTCGGCGCGGCGATCCTCGAACCCGCTGCGCGCCGCGCCGGGCGGCGGAAACACGTTGAAATGCAGGTTGCCGTCGCCGACATGGCCAAAGGCGTTGACGCGAAACGGCCCCAGCGCGGCAATCGCTGCAATACCCCGGGCGATGAAGCCGGGCAGCGCCGCCAGCGGCACCGAGATATCATGCGACGAGATCGCGCCGATCCTGCGGTTGGCCTCGGGGATCGCCTCGCGCAGCGCCCATAGCGCGGCCCGCTCGGCCTCGGATCGGGCGATCACCCCATCGCTGACATCGCCCGCCGCCATCGCCCCGGCGATCGCCGCCTCGAACGCCGCATCGATGTCCAGATCGCCCGAACCGCCGGCCTCCAGCAGCACGGCCCATTCGGCCGCCGGGCTGAGCGGCTGGCGGAGCTGCGGCAGGGTCTCGGCGACGAAATCGGGGCCCTGCCGGTGGATCAGTTCGCAGGCGGTCACGGCGTCGCCCAGATGGGCCCGGGCGCGGGCCAGCACGGCCAGCGCGGCAGCCGGGTCGCGCACCGCCAGCCAGCCGGTTGCCAGCCGCGCCGGCCGCGGGAACAGCCGCAGGCTGGCCGCGGTGACGATCCCCAGCGTCCCCTCGGCGCCGATCAGCAGATCGCGCAGATCATAGCCCAGATTGTCCTTGCGCAGCGGCGTCAGGCCGCGCCAGATCGCGCCATCGGCAAGCACCGCCTCGACCCCCAGGCACAGCGCCCGGGCATTGCCATAGCGCAGCACCTGGGCGCCGCCGGCATTGGCCGCCAGCACCCCGCCGATGCTGGCGGTCCCTTCGGAGGCGAGCGAGAGCGGAAACAGCCGCGCCGCCGCTTCGGCTGCCGCACGGGTTGCGGCCAGCGTCACCCCGGCCTCGGCCACCAGCACATCCTCGACGGTATCGACCGACCGGATGCGGTTCAGCCGCTCGGTGGACAGGATGACGGGGGTGGGCCCCTCGGCCAGGATCTGGCCGCCCACAAGACCCGTGCCGCCGCCAAACGGCACGATCCCGACCCGCGCCGCCGCGCAGGCCCGTACGATCGTGGCCACCGCTTCGGGGCTTTCGGGGGCCACGACCAGCCCCGCCGGGCTGCGGAACCGGCCGCGCGGCTCTTCGGCATAGCGGCTGGAGAACGGCCGCAAACTGCCCGGTGGCAGCCGCGCCGCCAGCCTTTCGGCGAACGCCTGGTCGGCTGCGTTCAGCGCCATCCGCTAACGGTCGTCATGCAGGTATCGCGGCCGCAGCAGCCAGACCGTGGGCGTTGCCGGCAGCGACCGCAGGGAAACCTCGATCGCGCTGTCGCCGCGGTCGACCACGGTGAAATGCGCCTCCATATCCGCCAGGAACGCATCGAGGTTCGACTGCCCGAACCAGTGCATCGGCAGGATCAGCGACGACCGCAGCCGCGTCAGCACCCGCACCATGGTGGCGCGGTCCAGCGTGTAGCCGCCATCGACCGGCGCCATCACCACGTCGAGCCGCCCGATCGCGGCATATTGCGCCTCGCTTGGCTCGTGATGAAGGTGGCCCAGATGCCCGATGCACAGCCCCGCCACCTCGAAGATGAAGATCGAGTTGCCGTTGTCGCGGCGCCCGTCCTGCCAGGCCGACCGGATATCGGTGGGCACGTTGCGCACCAGCACGTCCTCGACCCGCAGATTGTGCTGGGCCGGCGTCTCGCCCAGCCCCCAGCCCGGCAGCACATGCGGGATCGCCGGGTCGGGATTGCGGGTGAAATGGCTGGAATGGGCGATGTTCATCGTCACGATGTCGGGCAGAAACGCGGTCGCGCCCAGAAAGCCGGTATAGTCGGTGGCGGCCGTCACCCCGGCCGGCGTTTCCAGCACGAAGGTGGCATGCGCGACATAGTTGATCCGCACGGTGTGGTCGGGCAGCGGGGTGCCAAAGCTGGCCTTGTGAACATATTCGACGCCGGGCGTGTCCTGGGCCAGGGCGATGCAATGGCTTTGCGCCTGCGCCGCACCGGGCAGCGCGGCGGTGAAAAGGCCGCAGCACAGGGCAGCGGCGTGGAACGTCCCGGCGCCCCCGGCGCGCGGGCGGATTTGCGACAAAGCGAATCGCAGAGCGTGGACGGGTCGGATCATCGGCGGCCTCCGGTGCGTTTTCGATGATCCTAGGGCGGCGCCGGCCAAGATCACGCCGGATCCGCCGGACCCCGCCGGTCGGACCGCAGATTGGCATACAGCACATGATTGCGCCAGCGCCCGTCGATCTGCAGATAGGCCTGCGCGACGCCTTCATATTTGAACCCTGCCCGTTCCAGAAGCGCGCGCGAGGCGATGTTTTCGGGCAGGGTCGCGGCCTCGATCCGGGACAGATCCATGCGGATGAAGGCATGCTGGACCACAGCCTCCACCGCCTCGCGCATGTAGCCCTGGCGGGCATGGGCCGCCCCGATCCAGTAGCCCAGCGTCGCGGTGCGGGCCGGGCCGCGGCGCACATTGTCGAGCGTGGCCGCGCCCAGCAGCGCACGATCGGGCCGCCGGATCAGGAACAGCGGCAGCGCCTGGCCCTGGCGCTGCGCCCGCACCGACCAGAACACCCGCGCGGCAAAGGCCGAGCGGGTCAGATGATCTTCCGCCCAGCTTGGCTCCCAGCGTTGCAGGAAGGCCGCGCTGTCGCGGCGCAACGCCACCCAGGCGGCATAGTCGGCATGGCGCGGCAGACGCAGCGTCAGCCGCTCGGTCTCAAGGCCGGGCGCCCGCGGCCGGCGCAGCCGCATCAGGCGGCAAGGCGCGCCGACAGCGCGGCAAGGTCGGGCGCGCCGGCAACCGGGCCGTAAAGCGCCATGGCCAGCCCGCCAGGCCCGCACAGCCCGCCCAGCCAGGCCCGCGCGGCGGCGGCATCGACGGCCTCGATCGCGGCGACGGTATCGTCGAGCGGGATCAGCCGATCCCAGGTTGCGGCCATCCTGGCCAGACGGTCGGCCCGGGTCGAGGGGCTTTCGAGGCCCATCAGCAGCCCGGCCTTGATCTGGGCGCGGGCGCGGGCGATTTCGGCCTCGGACAGGTCGTCGGCGGCGCGGCGGATCTCGTCGGCGGCCAGGGTGGCAAGCCCGGCCACGGTCTCGCCGCCGGTTCCGGCATAAAGCGTCATCAGCCCCGAATCGTCGCAGGCGCCGGCCTGGGCGAAGACGCTGTAGCAAAGGCCGCGCACCTCGCGCAGTTCCTGAAACAGGCGCGAGGACATGCCGCCGCCCAGCGCCACGGTGGCGACCTGGGCGGCGAAGAAATCCGCATCGCGATAGCCCGGCGCAGGAAACGCCAGGGCGATATGCGCCTGTTCCAGCGCCCGGTCGCAGCGCCGTTCGCCACCGGCAAAGCGCGCCGGCAGGGTGCACGCCGCCGCCGCCGGGGCCATGTCGCCGAACAGCGCGGTCGCCCGCGCCAGAAGCGCATCGACATCCACCGCGCCCGCCGCCGCCAGGATCATCCGGTTTGCCCCGTACTGGCTGGCGGTGAAGCGCGTCAGATCGGCGCGGGTAAAGCCGCGCACCCGCTCGGCCGGGCCCAGCAGGCTGCGCCCGATCGCCTGGCCGGGATAGGCGGCTTCCTGCAGCCAGTCGAAGATGATGTCGTCGGGGGTGTCGGCAACCTGGCCGATCTCTTGCAGGATGACGCCGCGCTCGATCTCGATCTCGTCCGCGTCGAAGGCCGGCGCGCGCAGGATATCGGCCAGCAGCGCCATCGCCAGATCGACATCGTCCGGCAGGACGCGGGCGTAATAGGCGGTCATGTCGCGCGCCGTCCAGGCATTGAGATAGCCGCCCACATCCTCGATCGTCTCGGCGATGTCGCGGGCCGACCGCGTCGCGGTGCCCTTGAACGCCATGTGTTCCAGGAAATGCGCGATGCCGGTTTCGTGGTCGGCCTCGTGCCGGCCGCCGGCGGTGACCCAGATGCCCAGCGCCGTCGATGTGGCGCCAGGCACCGGCTCGACCGCGATGCGAAAGCCGTTCGGCAGGCGGTGCAGTTCGGCCGTCATGCGATGGTCCGTTCGCGGATCAGGGTTTCGATGGCGACCAGATCGTCGGGCACCGGGGTCACCCGTTCGGGCCGGTCGAACAGATCGGCCATATGCGGCGGCAGGGCGGGATGGATGCCGGTGGCGGCCTCAACCGCGTCGGGAAACTTCGCCGGATGGGCGGTGGCCAGGGTGATCATCGGCGCCGCGCCGGGCGGTTGCGCCTCGGCCACATTGACGCCGACAGCCGTGTGCGGACAGATCAGCATCCCGGTTTCGCCATGGATGCGGGCGATGGTGGCGCGGGTCGCATCCTCCGCCGCGCGGCCCGAGGCGAAGACCGCGGCCAGCGCGCCGCGGGCGTTTTCGGGGATGGAAAAGCCGCCGGTTTCCTTCAATTCGTCCATCAGCGCGGCGACGGCGGCGCCGTCCCGGCCCAGCGCATCCCACAGCGCACGCTCGAAATTCGATGCGACCTGGATGTCCATCGACGGGCTGATCGACGGGCGCACGGTTTCGGCCCGGTAATCGCCGGACGACAGCGCCCGGTGCAGGATGTCGTTTTGGTTGGTTGCCACCACCAGCCGTTCGATCGGCAGGCCCATGCGGCGGGCGACGGCCCCAGCATAAATGTCGCCGAAATTGCCGGTGGGCACGGTGAAGCGGACCGCCCGGCCGGGCGCGCCCAGCGCCACGGCGGCGGTGAAGTAATAGACCACCTGGGCCAGCACCCGCGCCCAGTTGATCGAATTGACCCCGGCCAGCGCCACCGCATCGCGAAACGCGAAATCGTTGAACATGTCCTTCACCCGCGCCTGGCAGGCGTCGAAATCGCCCCTCAGCGCCAGGGCGTGGACATTGGCCTCGACGGGCGTGGTCATCTGGCGGCGCTGCACCTCGGTGATCCGGCCCTCTGGATACAGGATGAAGACCGAGGCATTGGTGCGCCCGCGGAATGCCTCGATCGCGGCCGATCCGGTATCGCCCGAGGTCGCGCCGACGATGGTCGCGGCGCGCCCCTGCCGGCCCAGTTCGTGATCGAACAGCCGGCCGATCAGCTGCATCGCGAAATCCTTGAAGGCCAGCGTCGGGCCGTGGAACAGTTCCAGCAGGAAATGCCCCGGGCCAAGCTGAACCAGCGGCGCCCGGGCAGGATGGGCAAACCCGGCATAGGCGGCCGCGATCAGTGCGCGGAAATCGTCGTCGCCGATGGTGCCGCCCAGAAACGGGCGCATCACCCGGAACGCCACCTCCTCATAGGGCAGGCCGGCCAGCGCGGCGATGTCGTCGGCACCCCATACCGGCAGCTCGGCAGGCACATAAAGCCCGCCATCGCGCGCCAGGCCCGCCATCATCGCCTGGGTAAAGCCCAGATGGGGCGCCTTCCCGCGCGTCGAAACATAATCCATGGGCCGTCCCGCCTAGCCTGTCCGGCGGGTGATACGCCAGACCAGAAACGCTGTCATCCCCAGCCAGAGCACGGCCATCGAAAACCAGGTGATCGCGTATTGCCGGTGATTGTTCGGAATGCCGGCGGTGTCGACCGGCCATGGCGTCACGCCGGGCGGCCCGCCAACCGTCTGCCGGGCGACAACCAGCACCGGGTCGGTTTCCAGCACGCGCGCCATGGCCGGCACATCGCGGGCAAACCAGATACCGGCATCCAGATCGGGATCGGGGGTGAACCACGGATCGATCTCGTCCGGCCAGTGCAGATTGCCGGTCACCCGGCCCCCGCCATAGGCCCGCGCCGCATCCTTCTGCGACTGCGGCAGAAAACCCAGGTCGACCATCACGCGCCGCCCGTTCGGCGTGGAACAGGGCACGATCAGCCGATAGCCCGGGCCCTGGCCGCGCCGGCTGGTCAGCACGAACAGCTCTCGCGCCTCGAACCCACAACCGACCGTCACGGCGCGGTAATTGTCCGATGGATCGGGGGCGGCGGGCAGCGGCGCCGGTGCGGCGCCGAGGCGCGCGGCCATCGCGGCCAGCACGCCCTGTTTCCATTCCAGCCGCTGGACCTGCCACAGCCCCAGCCAGATCAGGATGGCCGCCCCGCCAAGGCCGAAGATCAACGCGCCCGTCAGCCGCATGTCCCGTCCCTGCGGCCCGGGCCAGGGCCTTGCGGCGCGCGCCTCACAGCGCCCAGATATAGACGACCAGGAACAGAAACAGCCACACCACGTCGACGAAATGCCAGTACCAGGCGGCGGCCTCGAAGCCGACATGCTTTTCGGCCGTGAAATCCCCCGCCCGCACCCGCAGATACATCACGAACAGGAAGATCGCGCCGATGATCACGTGCAGCCCGTGAAAACCGGTGGCCATGAAGAAGTTGGAAAAGAACTTGTCCTCGCCGAAGACCCAGTCGTGATGCAGGATCAGCTCGCGATACTCATAGGCCTGCAACCCGGTGAAGATCACCCCCAGGCCGATCCCGATCAGCAGCCCCAGCTTGACGTCGCGCCGGTCGCCATCGGTGGTCAGCTCGTGATGCGCCCAGGTCACCGCGCAGCCCGACAACAGCAGGATCAGCGTGTTGATCAGCGGCAGGCCGAACGGGTCGACGGCATGGATCTCGGGCGGCACATATTGCGAGCCGGGATACGCGTTCATCGGGTAGAGCGTGTGCTTGAACACCGACCAGAACCAGGCGGCAAAGAACATCACCTCGGACAGGATGAACAGGATGAAGCCATAGCGCAGCCCGATCCGGACCACCGGCGTATGCTCGCCGGCGCGGCTTTCGGCGACCATGTCGGCCCACCAGCGAACCATCGAGAACAGCACGACGCCAAGGCCGATCAGGAACACCCAGGGCTGATTGTTCATCACGCTGGGGGAAAACCACAGCACGGCGCCGAACAGCATGGTGAAGACGCCGACCGACGCGACCAGCGGCCACAGGCTGGGCGGCAGCACATGATAGTCGTGATTCTTGTGTCCGGCCATGTCAGCCCCCTTCCGCTGCCGGCGCGGCGGGCACCGCCGCCCGATCTTCCGGCAGATCGATTTCGTGGAACGTGTAGCTCAGCGTGATGCGCGGGCTGTGCCGGGCCTCGCGATCGTCCGCGAGTGCCGGATCGACATAGAAGCTCACCGGCATCTCGATCCGCTCGCCCGGGCCCAGCACCTGCTGTTCGAAGCAGAAGCAGTCGATCTTGACAAAGAACTGCCCGGTCGAGAACGGCGCGACATTGTAGCTGGCGCTGCCCGCAACCGGTCGGTCGGTGGGGTTGTGCGCCTCGTAGAAGGCCAGGCCGGTCTCGCCCAGCCGGACCTCCATCTCGCGCTGCAGCGGGCGGAACTGCCAGGGCATGCCGCGCTCGGTCGAGGCGTCGAAACGCACGGTGATGGTGCGGTCGAGGATCTCGGGCGCGGCGCCGCCCGCGCTGGCGACCGATGTGGCGCCGCCATAGCCGGTGACCCGGCAGAACCAGTCGTAAAGCGGCACGGCGGCCCAGCCCATACCGCCCATGAACAGCACCAGCCCGACGGCGCCGGCAACCGTGCGGCCGCGCCCGGTCATTCGGCCGGCTCCAGCAGGGACGGCCGCAGCGTGTGATCGAAGCCCTCGATCATCTGGCCCGACGACAGCTTTGCCACGGTGATCGCGAACACCACCGCGGCAAAGCCTGCAAGCGCCAGCGCGACACCGGCGTTGCGGCCGCGGCGCCGGGTGGCCAGCGGATGTTGCCGGGTCAGCGCCATCACCACACCAGCGGCAGGCCCAGCCCCGCCCGGGTCAGCAGCGAAGCCGCCATCAGGGCCAGGAAGTGCCAGAACAGATAGCCGAGCGACAGCCGGAACAGCCGCTTCTCGGCGGCATAGCCATCGGCCTCGGCCGTGGCATCGTCACGCCGGCGCACCACCCAGGCCGCGCGCAGGAACCGCGCATTGGCCCAGAACGCGACCGCCAGAAACAGCGGCCCGCCAGCCGGCGACAGCCCCAGCGCCAGGGCGGTCCCGGCCAGCACCCCCGAATAGGCAAGGATCTGGCGGCGGGTTTCGGCCCGGCCATGGGTGACCGTCAGCATCGGCACCCCGGCGGTGTCGTAATCGTCGCGGACAAACAGCGCCAGCGCCCAGAAATGCGGTGGCGTCCAGAAGAAGATCAGCGCCACCATCAACAGCGGTTCCACCGCCAGCCCGCCGGTGGCGGCGGCCCAGCCGACCAGCGGCGGCATCGCCCCGGCAAGCCCGCCGATCACGATGTTCTGCGGCGTCCGACGCTTCAGCCAGATCGAATAGACGACGGCGTAGAAGAAGATCGTGAAGGCCAGCAGCGCCGCGGCCAGCCAGTTCGCCGCCAGCCCCAGCATGATCACCGACAACAGCCCCAGCCCCAGCCCCAGATCGCGCGCCGCATCGGGGGCGATCTGGCCCGCTGGCACGGGGCGGTTACGGGTCCGCCGCATGGCCCGGTCGATATCGGAATCCCACCACATGTTGAGCGCCCCGGCCGCGCCCGCGCCGATCGCGATGAACAGGATCGAAGCCGCGGCCAGCACCGGATGCGGCCAGACCGGTGCGGCCACCAGCCCGGCGAGCGCGGTGAACACGACAAGCGACATCACGCGCGGTTTCAGCAGACGGAAATAGGCGCCAAGGCCCGGCTCGGCCGGGACCGCCAGCGCCTGGGCGGGGATCGGACGCCGCCCGCTCATTGCAGGGCCGCCTGCTCGACGCTGCGCGGCACCCCGCCATATTCGGCGATCGCCTGGTCGAGCCAGGCTTCATAGGCCGCTTCGCTGACCACCTTCACGGTGATCGGCATATAGGCGTGGTTGATGCCGCACAGTTCCGAACACTGGCCGAAATAGATGCCCTCCTGCTCGGCCTCGAACCACAATTCGGCCAGCCGGCCCGGCACCCCGTCCTGCTTCACCCCGAAGGCGGGGATCGTCCAGGAATGGATCACGTCGGCGGCGGTCACCTGCACCACGACGGTCTTGCCGACGGGCACCACCATCGCGGTGTCGGTGGCCAGCAGATAGTCCTCCTCGGCATAGCCATGCTCGGCCAGTTGATCCCGCTGCAGCATGAAACTGTCGAAGCCGAATTCGTGGTCGGGGTATTCATAGCTCCAGAACCATTGCTTGCCGGTCGCCTTGATGGTCACGTCGGCGGGCGGGATGCGCTGCTGGTTGAACAGGATCGGCAGCGAAATGACGGCGATCACCGCAAGGATCGCCACCGGCACCACCGTCCAGGCGATCTCCAGCGGGGTGTTGTGGGTAAACCGTGCCGGCACCGGATTGCGCGTGGCGTTGTAGCGGATCGCCACGATCACCAGCAGCGCCAGCACCAGAAGGCAGATGCCGGCCAGGATCCACATCAACATCCCGTCGAGGAAATGGATGTCGCGCGCCTGACCGGTGACCGCCGGCTGAAAGCCGATGCCGCCCGGCTGCGGCCTGCCGATCACCGGCAGATCGGCCTGCTGCGCGGCGGCCATGCCGGCCCCGACGATTCCGATGGCGGCAGCGATCCCGAATGCGCGCATGACGCTCCTCCCTGTGGTTCCGACGACGGCGCGGGAGCGCCGCATAAAGATGTATCTCGTATGCACGATTGCCGCCTGCCCTTGAAAGACCATATCCCGGCCTGCGACACAAGCACTCACCCGCCCGATTCCGCCCCGCCCGGGCACGCGACGCCCCAAGGAGACGCTCGATGACCGAAGCCCCCGCCGATCCGTTCCAGCCCTTTGCCGATGCGCTCGACCAGGGGCGCGCGCTGGCGATCCTGCGCGGCGCCCTGGCGGGCGGCGACGATGGCGAGCTGTTCCTCGAACGCCGCCGGTCCGAGGCGCTGGTGTTCGACGATGGCCGGCTGCGCTCGGCCAGCTACGACGCCGGCGAGGGGTTCGGGCTGCGCGCCATCCGGGGCGAAACGGCGGGCTATGCCCATGCCACCGAGCTTTCCGAGGCGGCGCTGACCCGCGCGGCCGAAACCGCAAGGCTGGCGGTGGGCGATGGCGGCGGGACGCTCGCCCCGCCGCCGGGGCGGACCAACCGGCGGCTTTATGCGCCCGCCGATCCGATGGCCGAGGCCGGATTCGGGGTCAAGGTCGACACGCTGCGCGAGATCGATGCGTTTGCCCGTGCGCTCGACCCGCGCGTGGTGCAGGTCACCGCGACCGTGGCGGCGGGTCTGCAGGAGGTGGTGATCCTGCGCCCCGAAGGCGAAATCTGGACCGACACGAGGCCGCTGTCGCGGCTGACCGTTTCGGTGATCGTCGAACAGGACGGCCGCCGCGAATCGGGGTCGGCGGGCGGCGGCGGGCGGTTCGGCCTGTCGGGTCTGATCGGCGCCGACAACTGGCAGGCCAGGGCGCGCGAGGCGCTGCGCATCGCGCTGGTCAATCTGGGCGCCGAAGCCGCGCCGGCGGGGGTGATGGATGTGGTGCTGGGGCCGGGCTGGCCGGGCATCCTGCTGCACGAGGCGATCGGCCACGGCCTGGAAGGCGATTTCAACCGCAAGGGCAGTTCGGCCTTTGCCGGGCTGATGGGCCAGCGGATCGCCGCGCCCGGGGTCACCGTGGTCGATGACGGCACGCTGCCCGACCGGCGCGGCTCGCTGAGCATCGACGATGAGGGCACGCCGTCATCGCGCACCGTGCTGATCGAGGACGGCATCCTGGTCGGCCACATGCAGGACCGGCAGAATGCCCGGCTGATGGGGGTGGCGCCGACCGGCAACGGGCGGCGCGAAAGCCACGCCCACCCGCCGATGCCGCGCATGACCAACACGATCATGGAACCGGGCACGGCCAGCCGCGACGCGGTGCTGGGCGAATTGAAGGACGGGCTTTACGCCGTCGGCTTCGGCGGCGGGCAGGTCGACATCACCAACGGCAAGTTCGTGTTTTCCTGCACCGAGGCCTATCGGGTGCAGAACGGCCGCATCGGCGCGCCGGTGAAGGGGGCCACCCTGATCGGCGACGGCGCCACCGCGCTGCGCCAGATCCGGGCGGTGGGCGACGACATGGCGCTCGACCCCGGCATGGGGACCTGCGGCAAGGCGGGCCAATGGGTGCCGGTCGGCGTCGGTCAGCCCAGCCTGCTCATTGGCGGGCTGACGGTGGGCGGCAGCGCGGCTGCCTGACCTGGCCGCCGTTTACCCCATGTTTACCTAAAATGCGTCAGGTCTGATCCGTCCTGGGGGAGGACGGAGATGTATGACGAATCGCGGCCCGCCGCTGCTGGCGGGCCGCTCACCCCGGCCGGGCGGCTGGCGCGGCTGCGGCTGATCCGCTCGCGCCGGGTCGGGCCGCAGACCTTTCACCGGCTGATGGCCGAACACGGATCGGCCGAAGCCGCGCTCGACGCGTTGCCCGACATCGCGGCGGCAGCGGGCGTCCGCGGCTATGCGGTCTGCACCCATGACGCGGCCGAGGCCGAGATCGAGGCCGGGTTTCGCGCCGGCGCAAGGCTGATCTGCCATGGCGAGCCGGGCTATCCGGTGCCGCTGATGGACCTCGTCGATGCGCCGCCGGTGCTGTGGGCGCTGGGCCATCCACGCACCGCCGCGCAGCCGATGGTGGCCATGGTCGGCGCGCGGAACGCGTCGAGCCTTGGCATCCGCATGGCCCGCCGCCTGGCCGAGGGGCTGGGACAGGCGGGCCATACCGTGGTTTCGGGACTGGCGCGCGGCATCGATGCGGCCGCCCACCAGGCGGCCCTGCCGACCGGCACCATCGCGGTGATGCCGGGCGGGGTCGATCGCATCTATCCGGAAGAAAACGCCAAGCTTGCCGGCGACATTGCCCGCGACGGGCTGCGGCTGTCGGAACATCCGCCCGGCACGGTGCCGCAGGCGCGCCATTTCCCGCTGCGCAACCGGTTGATCTCGGGGCTGGCGCAGGCGGTGATCGTGGTCGAGGCGGCGGCGAAATCCGGCAGCCTGATCACCGCGCGCGCCGCGCTCGACCAGGGGCGCGAGGTGATGGCGGTGCCGGGCCACCCGTTCGACGCCCGCGCCTCGGGCTGCAACATGCTGATCCGCGACGGCGCAGCGCTGGTCCGCGGGCCCGATGACGTGGCCGAGGCGCTGAGTGCCGCGCGGTCGCCCGCCCAGGCCGATCTGTTCGCCGAAGACGCGGCGCCGCCGCAACCGGCGCGCAGCCTGCACGAGGCTCCCGCAGCGCCGCCGTGCGCGCCCGCCGCACCGCCCACGGCCGTGCCCATGCCGGCCGATCTGCAGGCCCGCATCCTGACCCTTCTGGGCGCCGCGCCGGTGGCCGAGGATCAGCTGATCCGCGACCTTGCGCTGCCCACGGCGATGGTGACCGGGGCCGTTCTCGCGCTTGAACTCGACGGCAGCGTGGCACGCCAGCCGGGCGGCTTGCTGGCGCGGGCGCAGGGCTGATACCGAGGCGCTGCTGCGCGGCGGCCCCGATCGCATGACGGAGGCGCTGAATGCCGCGCCGCCCATGATCGCGCCCTTGCCAACCGATCGCAGGCCCGCATCCTGACCCTGCTGGGCGCCGCGCCCCTGGCCGAGGATCAGCTGATCCGCGACCTTATGCCAACGGTCATTGAGAATGACCGTTCGCCGCCTCCCGCCCCACCTCCCCACCCAACCACCAATCTTGTCCTATCCGATTGGTAAGATTGGTGGTTGGGTGGGGAGGTGGGGCGGGAGGCGGACCTGGCGGAATGAGTCACACTCATTGCGCCTTGGTATTACGCTGCCAACGGCGATGGTGACCGGCGCCGTTCTCGCGCTCGAACGCGATGGCAGCGTGGCGCGCCAGCCCGGCGGCTTGCTGGCGCGGGCGCCGGGCTGATACCGGGGCGCTGCTGCGTCTGGTGCATCGCGCCGTTCCGCGCACCGCCCAGCCACCGACCCTGCCGATCGATCGGGGCAACGCGAAAAAGGGTTGTGCCGTCCTGCGCGCCGCGGCTGTCTACTCTTCGCGGTCGCGCGCATAAACGTCTTCATAGCGAACGATGTCGTCCTCGCCCAGATAGGCGCCGGTCTGCACCTCGATCAGTTCCATCGCGATCTGGCCCGGGTTTTCCAGCCGGTGCACCGCGCCAAGCGGCACATAGACCGACTGGTTCTCGTGCAGCAGACGGACATCGTCGCCCACCGTCACCCGGGCGGTTCCGGCGACCACGATCCAGTGCTCGGCCCGGTGATGGTGGCTTTGCAGGCTGAGCGACCGGCCCGGCTGAACGACAATCCGCTTGACCTGGAACCGATCGGCCTGGACCAGGCTTTCGTACCAGCCCCAGGGCCGGTGATCCTTTGGAAACGCCTCGGCCTGCGGCGCGCCTTGCGCCTTCAGGGCTGCCACGGCCGCACGCACCTCTTGTGCGCGCGACTTGTCGGCGACCAGCACCGCATCGGGCATCGCCACCGCGATCACGTCGCGCAGCCCCAGCCCGACGAGCGCGGTGTGCCCGTCTTCGGCGCGCAGCAGCGTGTCGGCGCAATCGAGCGCCAGCGCCGGGCCCGCCACCGCAACCCCGTGGGCATCGGGTTCGCTGTCGCGCCACACCGCGTCCCAGTCGCCCAGATCGGACCAGGTGCCGCCATAGGGCACCACATCGAGGTTTTCGGCCCGTTCCATCACCGCGTAATCGATCGAGATGTCCGGGGCGCCGGCCCACGGTCCGGCCGCCAGACGCAGAAAGCCAAGATCGGGCGCCGCTTCTGCAACCGCGGCGGCAACCGGCTCCACAAGGTCGGGGGCATGGCTGCGACAGGCCGCGACCATCGCGTCGGCCCGCAACAGAAAGATGCCGGCATTCCACAGATAGCCGCCACCCTCGACCATCGCCGCGGCGTGCTCGGCATCGGGCTTTTCGACGAAACGCCTGAGCGGCACCGGACGCGGCGCGCCCGTGCCCGGATCCTCGGCCAGTTCGAGATAGCCATAGCCGGTTTCGGGCCGCGTCGGCCGCACCCCGAAGGTCACGATCCGGCCGGCGCGCGCGGCCTCGACCCCGGCGGCCACCGCCGCCCGAAAGGCCGCCGCGTCGGGGATCACATGGTCGGACGGCGCGACCAGCATCAGCGCGTCGGGGTCGGTCTGCGCCAGCCACAGCGCGGCGGCCAGGATCGCCGGCGCGGTGTTGCGGCCCGCAGGCTCGATCAGGATCGCGCCCGGATCGATGCCGGCGGCGGCCAGCTGATCGGCGACGGTAAACCGAAACGCCGCCCCGGTCAGAATGACGGGCGGCGCAAACCCCGCCCCCGACAGGCGGCGGGCAGAGGCCTGAAACAGGCTTTCCGTTCCCAGAAGAGGCGCGAACTGCTTGGGGTAGCTCTTGCGCGAGAGCGGCCACAGGCGGGTGCCCGATCCGCCGCACAACAGGACTGGCGTGATCATCGGTGTCCTCCCCGCCGCATCGCCGTTCCGATGGGCCAAACCGCGCATCGGGTCAAGCCGGGGCCGACCCGGCGCCATCGATCACTCCGCCCAGTAGACGCCGGTCAGATCGTTCGCCTGCACCGGTGCGTTCGCCCACAGCCCGCGCAGCCGGGCATCGGCCACCCCGGTCCGGGCAAGCTGGAACAGAAAGGCATTGACCTGGTCGCGGGCGATGATCGCTTGCGCCTCGGCCAGGATCGCATTGCGGCCCGCCGTGTCCGGCGCCGCGCGCAGCCGCGCCATCAGCGCGCCCATCTCGGGGTTGTCATAGCCAAAATAATAGTCGGGCCGCGCATAGATGCCGATATCGTGCGGCTCGGTATGGCTGACGATGGTCAGGTCGTAATCGTGGCCGCGAAACACCCGTTCGAGCCATTGCGCCCACTCCACCGCCTCGATCCGCGCGTCGATGCCGACCGCGCGCAGCTGGGCCGCCACGATCTCGCCCCCCCGGCGGGCATAGGCGGGCGGCGGCAGCGTCAGGGTCAGCCGCAGGCCGTCGGCGAACCCGGCTTCGGCCAGCAGCGATCGGGCGGCATCCGGGTCGTAGGCAGACAGCCCGGTCAGGTCCACATAGGCCGGGTGATGCGGCGCAAAATGGCTGCCGATCGGCGTGCCATAACCATAGAGCGCGCCATCGATCAGCGCCTGCCGGTCGATGGCATGGGCGATCGCCCGGCGCACCCGGATATCATCAAGCGGCGGCCGGGCGTTGTTGATCGCCAGGATCGTCTCGCCCTCGGTCAGGCCGACCGTGACCTGGAAATGCGGATCGGCCTTGAACTGCATCAGGGTTTCGGGCGCGGGCACATTGGGAAAGGCGTCGATATCGCCGGCCAGCAGCGCCGCATAGGCGGCGGTCGGGTCTGAGATGAAGCGAAACACCGCCCGGTCAAGCGCGACGGGCGCGCCCCAATAGGCGTCGTTGCGCGCCAGCTCGACCCGGTCGCCGCGCACCCAGCGGTCGAACCGGAACGGCCCGGTGCCGACCGGCGCGGTCGCGGCCGCATCGGCGGTTTCGGGCGCCAGGATCACCGCGTCGCCCCAGGCCAGCGCCCACAGAAACCCCGAATCGGGCGCGCCAAGGTCGACCCGCACCGTGCCCGGGTCGAGCGCGGTGACCGCCTCGATCCCGTCGAACAAGGCCTTTTGCGCGTTGGTGCTGTCGGGGCCGCGCGCCCGGTCGAGGCTGAACACCACATCGCCGGCATCGAAGGCGGTGCCGTCGTGGAACCGCACGCCGTCGCGCAGATGAAAGGTGTAGCTGCGGCCGTCCTCGGACACCTCCCAGCTTTCGGCCAGACCCGGCGCGATCGAGCCGTCCTCGCGGAACCGGGTCAGCCCTTCGAAGAGGTTGGCATAGACCACCTCGTCGATGGCACCCGCGGCACCCGCGGTCGGGTCCAGATTGGGCGGTTCAAGCTGCATGCCCAGAACCAGGCTGTCGGGCGGGCCGGCCAGGGCCGGACCGGCGGCAAGCATCAGGGCGACGATCATCGGGCGCAGGCGCATGGGTTCGGTCTCCGGTCGGCAGGGGCGCCGCGGGGTGTGCCAGAACCGGCCCGTCCCGGCAAGCCGGGGCAAGGCCGGGCTGCTTGACCGCCGGGCGGCAACGCGGGACAACCGGCGAAACCGGTTGCGGCGCGGGGGATTTACGCTAGGCTCCGCGCCCCGGCGAGGCGGAGGACCAGGGCGATGAGACTGAGTATCGAGCGGGGTGCGCTGCTCAAGGCGATGGCGCAGGCGCAATCGGTGGTGGAGCGGCGCAACACCATCCCGATCCTTGCCAATGTGCTGATCGCGGCCGAGGGCGACGCGGTCGAATTCCGCGCCACCGACCTGGATATCGAGGTCGTCGATACCGCGCCGGCCAAGGTCGAACACGCCGGATCGACGACGGTGCCGGCGCATCTGCTGCACGAGATCGTGCGCAAGCTGCCCGATGGCGCGCTGGTAGAACTGGCCGATGACGGGTCTTCGGGCCGGCTGTCGATCACGGCCGGCCGGTCGAGCTTTGCGCTTGCCACCCTGCCGCGCGAGGACTTCCCGGTCATGGCCACGGCCGATTACGCGTGCAATTTCGTAGCCCCTGCGACGCTGCTGCGGCGGCTGTTCGACAAGTCGAAATTCGCCATCTCGACCGAAGAGACGCGCTATTACCTCAACGGCGTCTACATGCATGTGGCCGAGGGCGACGACGGGCCGCGCCTGCGCTGCGTCGCCACCGACGGTCACCGCCTGGCCCGGATCGATGCCGATCTGCCGGCCGAGGCGCAGGCGATGCCCGGCGTCATCGTGCCGCGCAAGACGGTGGGCGAGTTGCGCAAGCTGCTGGAGGATGACGCGGCCGAGATCGCGGTCTCGGTCTCGGAGACCAAGATCCGCTTCGCCACCCCCGAGATCAAGCTGACCTCGAAGGTGATCGACGGCACCTTTCCGGATTATCAGCGGGTGATCCCGACCCAGAACCAGCGCAGCCTGTCGGTGGACGCACAGGATTTCGCCAATGCGGTGGATCGCGTCGCGACGGTCTCCTCCGAGCGGTCGCGCGCCGTCAAGCTGGCGCTGTCGCAGGACCGGCTGGTGTTGTCGGTGAACGCCCCCGACAGCGGCGCCGCTGAAGAGGAGCTGGGCGTCGCCTATGACGACGACCCGCTGGAGATCGGGTTCAACGCCCGCTACCTCTTGGAAATCGCCGGTCAGGTGGATCGCGAGAACGCGGTGTTCCTGTTCAACGGCCCGGGCGACCCGACCCTGATGCGCGAAGGTGACGACCCGTCGGCGGTCTATGTGGTGATGCCGATGCGGGTGTGACGGGGCGTCTCCGTTGGGTCTACGTTATCATCCACAACCGGGAACAGTGGTCTGCGTCGATTTCAGTCGCGGCTTCGTGCCGCCTGAGATGGTGAAGACGCGCCTTTGTATCGTGCTTTCAAAGCCAATCCAGGCGCGGCCCCATCTTTGTACGGTCGTGCCGCTCAGCACCACGGCACCGCAGCAGGCCATGCCGTACCACTGTGAGATCGATATTCCCTTTGATCTTCCGCCGCGCTGGACACGCCAAACTCGTTGGCTGAAGGGTGACATGATATATTCGGTCAGCTTCGACCGAACCGATCTTCTCCGGCTTGGCAAGGATTCTGACGGCAAGCGTCGTTACCAGAAAGAAACGCTTTCGCCCGATACTCTGCGGCAGGTTCGGCGTTGTGTACTTCACGGCCTGGGGTTGTCGGAATTGACACGGCAGCTCTGAAAGCCTATGTCATGCCTGAGGCGGCTCTGGGGTTCCCATCCGCGTTAAGACCCCGCTAGGGGCCACCGGGCCTTCGGCGAAGGCCAAGCCATGGCTCGGTGTTGTAAAGGCCCTGCGCGATCTGCGCGGGGCCTTTGCGTTCCCGGTGGCCGTTTCGAAGCCGCCGCGTTATCCCGCCGCGCATGGCCGCCCTGACCGCGCTGACCCTGTCGCATTTCCGGTCCCACAAGCGGGCCGAACTGGCCCCCGGCGCCGGCCTCGTGGTGCTGTACGGGCCGAACGGATCGGGCAAGACCAATGTGCTGGAGGCAGTGTCGCTGCTGTCGCCCGGGCGCGGCCTGCGCGGCGCCCCCGCGCCCGAGATGGCCCGCCGGCCCGAAGCGATCGGCTGGAAGCTGACCGCCCGGCTGGCCGGGCCGGGCCTGTCGCACGAGGTGGAAACCTGGGCCGAACCCGGTGCCGCGCGGCAGTTGCGGATCGACGGCAAGCCGGCGCCACAGCTGGCGCTTGCGCGGCTTCTGCGTATCCTGTGGCTGACCCCGGCGATGGACCGGCTGTGGAGCGAGGGCGCCGAGGCGCGCCGCCGGTTCTGGGACCGGATCACCATGAGTTTCACCCCCGACCATGCCGAGGCCGTGCTGGCCTATGACAAGGCGATGCGCGAACGCAACCGGCTGCTGCGCGAACGCGTTCGCGACGCGCACTGGTTCGATGCGCTGGAGGACCAGATGGCGCGGGCGGGCGCGGCGCTGCAGGCCAACCGGCTGGCCGCGCTCGGCCGGCTGCGCGCGGCACTGGCCGGCGCCGAGACGGCCTTCCCGGCCGCCGATCTGGCGCCCGGGCTGGCCGAGGGCGCGGTGGCGCCCAGCGATGCCGGGGAACTGGCCGCCGCGCTGGCCGCCGGCCGGCTGCGCGATCTGGCCGCCGGCCGAACCCTGACCGGCCCCCACCGCGCCGATCTGGATGCGGTCTATGCCGCCAAGGGTGCGCCGGCCCGAACCTGTTCGACGGGCGAGCAGAAGGCGCTGCTGATCTCGCTTGTGCTGGCAAATGCCCGCGCTTTGGCCCGGGACACCGGCGAACCGCCGATCCTGCTGCTCGACGAGGTCGCGGCGCATCTCGACGCCGACCGCCGTGCCGCGCTCTATGCCGAGATCGCGGCGCTGGGGGCGCAGGCCTGGATGACCGGAACCGGACCGGAGCTGTTCGCCGATATCCCCGACCCCGTCACCCGGCTGGCGGTCGAAGACGCCGCCGGGGTCAGCGTCGTGACCGCCGCCTGATCCCGATCATGCCAACCCGCAAGGAGCATGGCTCATTGCCGCTGGTCCGCCTTCCCGCCCGACCACCAAACCTGCCAACGGGATAGGACAAGTTTGGTTGGTTGGGTAGGGACGCGGACAGGGGTCATGGTCGTGGGCCGTTGCGATGCACCGGGTCGCTTGCGGCGTGGTGCCGGCCCGGCAGCGCGTGACGCCGCGGCCAGGTCTGCTATATGCTGTCGGGCAATTGCCGGAGCACCCCATGCCCGCCATCCCCGCGACCGTTTTCTTGACGCGATGAGCCGCGTCGCCGCGACCGTCAATGTGGTCACCACCGACGGTCCGGGCGGCCGCGCCGGCGTGACCGTGTCGGCGATGACCCCGGTTTCGGCCGATGGCGCGGCGCCGACGCTGCTGATCTGCCTGCACGAGGACAGCCGCACCACGCCCGCCATCGCCGCCAACCGCTGCTTTTGCATCAATGTGCTGCGCGAGGATCAGGCGAGCCTGTCGGATCGCTTTGCGGGCCGCGCGCCGGTCCCGGGCGACGACAAGTTCGACGGGATCGCGACCTTGGCGATGCCCTCGGGCGCGCCGCGGCTGGCCGATCCGCTGGTCGCGTTCGACTGTGCGCTGGTTGCCGGGCATCAGGTCGGCACGCATCACATTTTCATCGGCGCCGTGACCGCGATCCATCTGGGCGAAGGCCGGCCGCTGCTTTACGGCAACCGGGCCTATCACCGCCCCGAACCGGCTGGCTGAACCGCCGGGGGGACCGTCCCGCCCTGCCGGCCGTCGCCGCCCTGCATTGACAACGCCGCCATCGCCCCCACATGGTCCGCCGCCGCTTCGTCCGGACCCCGCAAAGGAGCCACCGATGCCCGTCGTCGTTGTCGAGTCGCCCGCCAAGGCCCGGACGATCAACAAGTATCTCGGCGATGGCTACACCGTGCTCGCCTCCTATGGCCATGTCCGCGATCTGCCGCCCAAGGACGGCTCGGTCGATCCGGATGCGGAATTCGCGATGACATGGGAGGTCGCCTCGGGCAGCCAGAAGCATGTCCGCGCGATTGCCGAGGCGCTGGCCGACGACCCCGAACTGATCCTTGCCACCGACCCCGACCGCGAGGGCGAGGCGATCAGCTGGCATCTGACCGAGGCGCTGAAGAAACGCCGGGCGCTGAAGAAGGACATGCCGGTCAGCCGGGTGGTGTTCAACGCGATCACCAAATCGGCGGTGACCCAGGCGATGGCGCAGCCCCGCGATGTCGACATGGAACTGGTCGATGCGTATCGGGCGCGCCGCGCGCTCGACTATCTCGTCGGCTTCAACCTGTCGCCGGTGCTGTGGCGCAAGCTGCCGGGGGCGAAATCGGCGGGCCGCGTCCAGTCGGTCGCGCTGCGGCTGATCGTCGAGCGCGAGATGGAGATCGAGGCGTTCCAGGCCCGCGAATACTGGACGGTGACCGCCGATCTCGACACGCCGCGCGGCCAGCGTTTCCGGGCCCGGCTGGTCAGCCTGGCGGGCCGCAAGCTGGGGAAGTTCGACATCCCGACCGCCGAGGCCGCCGAGATCGCCGCATCCGCCGTCGCCGCGCGGGCCCTGTCGGTCGACACGGTGGAGGCGAAGCCGGTCGCGCGCAACCCGGCGCCGCCCTTCATGACCTCGACCCTGCAGCAGGAGGCCAGCCGCAAATTCGGCTTCGGCGCGCGGCAGACCATGCAGATCGCCCAGCGGCTCTATGAGGCCGGGCACATCACCTATATGCGGACCGACGGGATCGACATGGCGCCCGAGGCCGTCCGGGCCGCGCGCGATGCCATCACGGGGCGCTATGGCGCCGCTTATGTCCCTGAAAAGCCGCGCTTCTACAAGAACAAGGCGAAGAATGCGCAGGAGGCGCATGAGTGCATCCGGCCCACCGATATGGGCCGCGATGCCGGTGCGCTGGGCCGGCTGGAGGCCGATCAGCGCAAGCTCTACGATCTGATCTGGAAGCGCACCCTGGCCAGCCAGATGGCCGCCGCCCGGCTGGAGCGCACCACGGTCGAGATCGGCGCCGCCGACGGCCAGGTCGGGCTGCGCGCCAGCGGGCAGGTGGTGCTGTTCGACGGCTTCCTGAAGGTCTATGAGGAGGGCCGCGACGAACCCGCCGAGGACGACGCGGATGCCCGCCGCCTGCCGCAGATCGCCCGGGGCGATGCGCTGGCCACGGCGGGCGTCACCCCCGAGCAGCATTTCACCCAGCCGCCGCCGCGCTATACCGAGGCGACGCTGGTCAAGAAGATGGAAGAACTCGGCATCGGCCGGCCGTCGACCTATGCCGCGATCGTCACCACGATCCAGGATCGCGGCTATGTCTCCAAGGAGGGTGGCCGGCTGCGCCCCGAGGATTCGGGTCGCCTGGTGACAAGCTTCCTGATCGCGTATTTCCAGCGCTATGTGGGCTATGACTTCACCGCCGGGCTGGAGGCCGAGCTGGACGAGATCTCGGCCGGCGACAAGCGCTGGACCGAGGTGCTGGCGCGGTTCTGGCGCGAGTTTCGCGCCGCGCTCGACGAGACGTCGGAACTGCGCATCACCGACGTGCTGGAAAAGATCACCGAGGCGCTGGGCCCGCATCTGTTCCCGCCGCGCGAGGATGGCACCGATCCGCGGCTGTGTCCGAATTGCGGGGTGGGCCGGCTGAGCCTGAAGACGGCGCGGGCGGGCGGTGCCTTCATCGGCTGCTCGAACTATCCGAATTGCCGCTTCACCCGGCCGATGGGCCCGCCCGGCGCGCCCGACGAAAACGCCATCCCGCCCGACGGCAAGCTGCTGGGCGCGGCCCCCGACGGCGAAGCGGTCACCCTGCGCGACGGCCGCTTCGGGCCCTATGTGCAAAAGGGCGCGCCGACCGAAGCGGTGCCGAAACCGCCGCGCTCCTCGGTCCCCAAGGGCATGGCGCCCGAGGCGGTCGATCTGGCGAAGGCGCTGGCGCTGTTGGCGCTGCCGCGCCATGTCGGCGACCACCCCGAGGATGGCGCGCCGGTCGAGGCCGGGATCGGCCGTTATGGTCCCTATGTCCGGCATGGCCGGACCTATGCCAATCTCGACGATGCCGACGAGGTGTTCACGGTGGGGATGAACCGCGCGGTGGAGTTGCTGGCGGCGAAAAAGGCCGGCGGCGGCCGGGGCCGGCGCGGTGCGCCACCGCCGCCGCTGCGCGAGCTGGGCGCCCATCCCGAAGACGGCGCGCCGCTGCAGGTCATGGAGGGCCGCTATGGGCCCTACATCAAATGGGGAAAGGTCAATGCCACCCTGCCCAACGAGGCCGACCCGAAGACGATCGATTTCGCCGCCGCCCTGGCGCTGGTGAACGACAAGGCGGCGAAGGGCGGCAAGGGCCGGCGCAAGGCACCGGCAAAGCGCAAGGCACCGGCAACGCGAAAGAAGACCGCGACGAAGGGCTGATAGCAACATTCATCGCGCGTGGCAGATGGTATCAGCGACCCGGCCGGTAGCTGGCAAAGGCCGTGTGCACCTCCGCCATCTGGGCCGGGGTCAGCCGATCCGGCTCGCCGCCCTGGCACGCCAGCAGATAGATCCGCGCCAGCGCCTCCAGTTCTTCCATCCGCCACAGCCCGCGCTCGAGCGTCTCGCCCAGAACGGTGGCGCCGTGATGGGCCATCAGGCAGCCATGGCGGCGCGCCATCACCCGGGTCACTTCGGCAGCAAGCTCGACACCGCCGAACAGCGCATAGCCCGCCACCGGCACATCGTCGCCGCCGAACGCCGCGACCATGTAATGGCAGGCCGGGATCGGCCGCCCCTGGACGGCAAGGGCGGTCGCATGGGGCGGGTGGGCATGGACCACCGCGGCCATGTCGGTCCGCGCGGCCAGCAGCGCCTGGTGAAAGCGCCATTCGGTCGAGGGTTTCATCGCCAGCCCGTCGCCCGGCGGCCCGACAAGCGGCAGGCGGACGATCATGTCGGGCGTCATGTCGTCATAGGGCACCGCCGAGGGCGTGATCAGCATGCCGCCCGCCACCCGTGCCGAGACATTGCCCGCGGTGCCCTGGTTGATGCCGCTCGCGTTCATCGCCCGGCAGGTCGCGATGATCGCCGCCCGGGTCTGCCAGGTGTCGGGCAAGGGCGGGACGGCTTTGCGGCGCGCGCGCTTGGCGGCCATCTGCGCTACTCCGCCGCCTGTGCCATTTCGGGAAACAGCCCGGCCAGGCCCGCCGCACTCGCCGCGCAGACCCCGCGTTCGGTGATCAGCCCGGTCACCAGCCGCGCCGGCGTCACGTCGAAGGCGGGGTTGGCCACCGGCGAACCCGGGGGCGTGACCTGCACGCTGGCGATGCCGTCGGCCGAGCGGCCCTGGACATGGCTGACCTCTTCGCCCGTGCGCTCCTCGATCGGGATTTGCGCCACCCCGTCCGACACCGTCCAGTCGATCGTCGGCGAGGGCAGCGCGACATAGAACGGCACGCCGTTGTCGCGCGCTGCCAGCGCCTTGAGATAGGTGCCGATCTTGTTGCAAACATCGCCGGTCGCCGTGGTCCGGTCGGTGCCGGTGATCACCATGTCGACGGCGCCGCGTTGCATCAGATGCCCGCCCGCATTGTCGACGATATAGGCATGCGGCACGCCATGGCTGGCCAGTTCCCAGGTGGTCAGCGCGCCCTGGTTCCTGGGCCGCGTCTCGTCGACCCAGACATGCAGCGCCAGCCCCGCCTCATGCGCCTGATAGATCCGGGCCCGTCGCCGTGCCCCAATCGACGGTCGCCAGCCAGCCCGCATTGCAATGGGTCAGGATGCGCACCGGCTCGCCGGCGGGTTTGCCGGCCGCGATCTGGCGGATCAGGCGCAGGCCGTGTTCGCCCATGCGGCGGTTGATCTCGACATCCTCATCGGCGATCGCATGCGCCAGCTGCAACGCCGCCGCTGCCCGGTCCGACACCGCCAACGGGCGCAGCGCCGCGCGGCACCGGTCGAGCGCCCAGCGCAGGTTCACCGCCGTGGGCCGGGTGGCGTGAAGGATGTGATGGGCCCGGTCCATGCCGGCATCCGACGGGTCCGCGCCCACCGCGAAGGCCTATGCCATAGGCCGCCGTCGCCCCGATCAGCGGCGCACCGCGCACCCACATGCCGCGGATCGCCTCGGCATAGCCATCAAGGCTGGTGATCGTCGCGATCCGGAAATCATGCGGCAGCCAGCGCTGATCGACGATCTGCAACGCGCCCGCCTGGGTGTCCCACCAAAGCGAGCGGTAATGGGTCCCGTCCACCTTCATCGCGCACCTCCCGCCGATTCAGACCGGGGTCAGCGTTTCACGCCGCGGCGAAGCTGGCAAGCGCCGGTCGGCAAGGCGGCTGGCGGCCAACGGTCACGCGCCATGACCGTTGGCATTAGCCACCGCCGGGCAGGTCGGCCAATCGCCGGTCGAGTTCCGCCCGCAGCCCGGCCAGCGCCGCCAGCCCGGCCCCCGGGCCGCCGGCCCCCAGGCGCGACGCGGCACCGGCAAGGCCCGCATCCCCCGCCGAGGCGGCCGCCGATGCGATCAGTTGCAGCGCATAGGGCCCCGACATCGCCGCATCGCTGTCGAGAAGCCGCGCGGCATGGGCCAGATCCTCGGCATAGGCCAGCGGATCGGGATCGACCAGACCGTCGGCGACGGCGCGCGGCGGCCCGATCGGGCGCAGATCGTCGGGCAGGCAGGAGAGGATCGCGTGTTGGAACGCCGCCAGGCTGCGCACCGGCTTGTCCAGGAACCGATCCGCCCCGGCCGCCAGCGCCGCGCCTGCGCAGGTGTCGTCACCGCTGATCGCCAGCAAGGCCGGCACCTTGGGCCGTGCGGCGGCGAGGTCGCGAATCAGCTTCAGGCCCGACCCGTCGGGCAGGCCGACATCGACGATTGCGACCGACGGGCGGTAGCAGGCCAGATGGCGCCGCGCCGCGCGCAGGCTGTCGGCGCGGCGAATGCGCGCGCCCGAGCGCAGGCACAGCAGCCGCACCGATTCCGCCGCGTGACGGCTGTCTTCGACCAGAAGCACCGTGAACCCGTGAAGCGGCAGCCCTGCCCGCCCGCGCGGTATGGCAATTTCGGCGATCCCGTTCATCGCAACCTCCCTGATTCGCAGGCCCCCGACGGACCCGGACAAGGCAAGCATTCCGCGTCATGCCTAATGGGCCGTTAACGCAGCGCGGCCTTGCCGGGGCGCGGCGGGCGGCCTAGGCTTGGCATATCGAAAGGGCGGGGGATGCGATGATCGGAAGGCTCAATCATGTGGCGATCGCGGTGCCGGATCTCGACGCCGCGGCGGCCCAGTATCGCGACACGCTGGGCGCCCGGGTGGGCCCGCCGCAGGACGAACCCGAGCACGGTGTCACCGTCGTCTTCATCGAATTGCCCAACACCAAGATCGAGCTTCTCTATCCCCTGGGCGAAGCCAGCCCGATCGCGGGGTTTCTGGAAAAGAACCCGTCGGGCGGCATCCACCATGTCTGCTATGAGGTCGACGATATCCTGGCGGCCCGCGACCGGCTGCAGGCCGCCGGCGCGCGGGTTCTGGGCAATGGCGAGCCAAGGATCGGCGCCCATGGCAAGCCGGTCCTGTTCCTGCACCCGAAGGATTTCGCCGGCACGCTGGTCGAATTGGAACAGGTCTGAACGGCGATGGCGCTGACCTCGGCCCTCGTTTTGTTCGCGGTCATCTGGTTTCTGTGCCTGATGATCGGGCTTCAGCTGCGCATCACCACCCAGGCCGAAACCGGCGAGGTCGCCCCGGGCACACCGCCTTCGGCGCCTGTCAACCCGGCGATGGGAAAACGGTTCTTCTGGGTGACGGTGGCAAGCCTGGCGATCTGGGCGCCGCTTTGCGGGCTGATCCTGTCGGGCTGGATCGGGATCGACGATATCGACCTGTTCCGGGCCTGGCGCGAGGCCAGCTAGGCCTCGGCCCCTGCCCCGGTCAGCGCGGTGGCAAAATCGGCCGGGTCGAAGGCATCGAGATCGTCGATCTGTTCACCGACGCCGATGGCATGGATCGGCAGGCCGAACCGGTCGGCCAGGGCGACCAGCACGCCGCCCTTGGCGGTGCCGTCGAGCTTGGTCATGATCAGGCCGGTGACATCGGCCATCTTGCGGAACACCTCGACCTGATTGAGCGCGTTCTGCCCGGTGGTGGCGTCGAGCACCAGAAGCGTGTTGTGCGGCGCGTCCGGGTCGCGCTTGCGGATCACCCGGACGATCTTTTCCAGCTCGGCCATCAGATCGGCGCGGTTCTGCAGCCGCCCGGCGGTGTCGATCATCAACAGATCGTCGCCCGCCGCCTCGGCCTGGGCCAGCGCGTCGAAGGCGAGCGCGGCCGGGTCGGCGCCCTGCGCTGCGGTCATCACCGGCACGCCGGCCCGTTCGCCCCAGATCTGCAACTGCTCGACCGCGGCGGCCCGAAAGGTGTCGCAGGCCGCGATGCGCACCTGTTTGCCCGCGCCGTGGAACTGCGCGGCCAGCTTGCCGATGGTGGTGGTCTTGCCCGAGCCGTTGACGCCGACGACCAGAACCACCTGCGGCTTCTTCGGATAGATCGGCAGCGGGCGGGCCACCGGTTCCAGCACGCGGGCCACCTCCCGGGCCAGCAGCGCCTTGATCTCGCGCGCGGTCAGCGCCCGGCCCATCCGGCCCTCGGCCATGTTGGCGGCGACCGACAGGGCGGTTTCCACCCCCAGATCGGCGGCAACGAGCAGATCCTCGAGTTCTTCGAGCATCGCATCGTCCAGCCGGCGGCGCGGTTCGGCCGCGCCGGGGCGCAGCCGGCCGATCAGACCCGGCCGCGCCGGGGTCGGTTCGGGGGCGGGCGCGGCCTCGACGGGCGCCGGATCGGATGGCTCGGAACGGCCGCCGAACAGCCGCCCGACCAGACCCGACCGCGCGGCGGGCGCGGCTTCCGCGTCCGCTGCGGGGTGCGCAGCCTGTGGGCTTGCCTCCTTCGGCGCAGCCATGATTTCGGGTTCGGGCAGCGGCGGTGCGAGCGGTTCCGGGGGCGGCGGCGCGACCGGTTCGGGAGCGGGGTCTGTCGGCGCGTCGTCCCGGGCGCCACCGCCCAGCAGCCGGCCCATCAGCCCGCGCCGCGGGGCGGGTTGCGTGCCCGCCGCGGCGTCGGGGGCCGGCAGGGCCGGCGGTGCCACGGCGCGCTCCGGCTCGGCGCCGGGCGCAGGCTGGGGCGTCGCCGGTTCGGGCTTCGGCTCCGGCAAGTCCTGCGGTGCCGGGTCGGGCATCGGCGCCGCAGGGGGCACCGGATCGGGTGCCGAAACCGGCTCAGGTTCCGGTTCGGGCTCGGGCACCGTCGGCGGCGCCGGCATCGGGTCCGGCGCGACGGCGGATTCAGGCGACGGGTTCGCGACGGGCTTCGCCTGTGGCGCCTCGGCCACCGGATCGGAGGCGACAAGATCGGCGATCCCCTCGTCGAGCTTCGAGGAGGACCGGGTCAGCCGCTCGCGCAATTTGCGGAAAAACGCCATGCCCGTCCCTTACCGCGCGCGCCCGCCGGGGAAAAGCCCGCCCCCGCGCGGCATGCTGTCCGGCCGCTTGCCGGCCGCCCGGACCGCGGCTAAGGGGGGGCCATGACAGATGCCCTGCCCAGCCCCGACCAGCCCCTGAAGATCGGCACGCGCGGTTCGCCGCTGGCGCTTGCCCAGGCCCATGAAACCCGCGACCGGCTGACCGCCGCCCACGGCCTGGCCGATGGCGCCTGCCAGATCGTGGTGATCAAGACCACCGGCGACCGGGTGCTCGACCGGCCGCTGAAGGAGATCGGCGGCAAGGGGCTGTTCACCAAGGAGATCGAAGAGGCGTTGCTGGAGGGCGGGATCGACATTGCCGTCCATTCGATGAAGGACATGCCGGTCGACCAGCCGGCGGGCCTGACGCTCGACTGCTATCTGCCGCGCGAGGATGTGCGCGACGCCTTCGTGGCGCCAGGCTTTGCCGGCGGGCTGGCCGACCTGCCGCACGGCGCCGTGGTGGGCACGTCGAGCCTGCGCCGCCGCGCCCAGGTGGCGCATCGCCGCCCCGATCTGCAGATCGTGGAGTTCCGCGGCAATGTGCAGACGCGGCTGCAGAAACTCGCCGACGGGGTCGCCAGCTGCACCTTTCTGGCGATGGCGGGGCTGAACCGGCTGGACGCGACCGAGGTGCCCCGCCGCCCGATCGCCCCCGAAGAGATGTTGCCGGCGGTCGCCCAGGGCGCGATCGGGATCGAACGGCGAACCGACGATGCCCGGGTCGCGGCGCTGCTGGCGGCGATCCACCACCGCGAGACGGGTCTGCGGCTGGCCGCCGAACGGGCCTATCTGGCGCGGCTCGACGGCTCGTGCCAGACGCCGATCGGCGGGCTGGCCGAGCTTGACGGCGACCGGTTGCGGCTGAGGGGGGAAATCCTGCGCCCCGATGGCAGCGCCTGCCATGCCGATGCCGTGACGGGCCCGGCATCGGACGGCGCCGCGCTGGGGCGCGACCTGGCCGACAGGCTGCTCGGCCGCGCGGGACCGGGGTTTTTCGGCTAGGCTGCCCGAGGCCGCGCGCCCCGGCCGGGGGCACCGACCGGCCGATGCGTTGGCCCGCCCCCGGGCGCGGCCCCACCCACCCGCCCGCCGCGCCCGGGGGCGGGCGCCCGGCGGGCCGGTACGGTCCACCTGGAAGACCCGGCAGAGACCCCTCGCCAGGCTGCGCAGGACCGGCCATCGCAGCTGACGGGTGGGGCCGGCACGCGGCCCGATCCTTGCCCGGCCGCGCCGCCCCGGGCCATGCTGAGGGGCAGGAGGACAGGGCGATGAGCGACAGCGACGACGCCTATGAACGGGCGCGGGCAGCGATTGCGCGGACGAAGGCGGAGGGGGCGACGCGACTCGACCTTTCGGCCGACGAAGGCTTCGCGGATCTCGACCGCCTGCCGCCCGAGATCGGCGATCTCACCCGGTTAAGGGGCCTGAGCCTCAGCAACACCCGGGTCGCGGACCTGTCGCCGCTGGCCGGGCTGACTGGGCTGCTAAGCCTCTCCCTCGCTCGCACCCCGGTCGCGGACCTGTCGCCTCTGGCCGGGCTGACCGCGCTGCGACGCCTCGATCTCGACACCACGCCAGCCGCCGATCTGCGGCCGCTGCGCGGGCTGACGCGACTGGCCGAAGCCCCCCGCGGCTTTGGGCTGCGCTTCACGGGCTGCGCCGCCGCAAAGGCCGATCCACGCATCGCCGAAATCTCCGAGATCAAGAAAAACACCGAACGGGCGCGGACCCTGTTCGATTATCTTCGGGACTGGGAACCGCCCGAGGCGGACGAGGCGCCGCAGCCCGACTCGCTGGCCCCCATCGCGGTCGAGGACGGCCGGCTGGAGATCGCCGCCAGCCTGCCGACCGAGGCCGAGCGCGACGAGGCGCTGAAGCAGGCGCTGCACCAGGACCTGCGCAGGGAATGCCAGGCGCTGGCACTGGCGGCGGGCAACCGCTTTCCGCGCCTTGCCCGGGCGGCGCGCGCCCTGGCCGAACAAATCGCCTGCCCCTTTTCCGAGGTCGATCTGCTGGGCGTCCACCTTGCGCTGTCGCCCCTGCGGTCATGGCAGGCCGAGGGCGCCGAGGATGGCGAAGCCTTTACGGGCGAGGTCCGGGTCGCGCTCGATCAGGTGCTGCAGATCGGGCCGGGCCTGACGCTCGACCATCCCGCGGTGGAACTGTTCGAGGCACGGCGCCGGCGGTTCGAGGAACAGCCGCGGCCCGAAGCGGCGCGCGCGGCCCAGGATGCGTTCAGCGCGGCCCTTGTCGAACGCCCCGACGCCGTCGGCCCGCGGCTGCGGGCCTATGAGCGGACCATCCTCGACACCCGCGACGACGCCGCGCGCGCCCCGGTGCAGGAGGCGGCAGCGCGCAACATCTTCATCCGGGTCGGACGGGCGGCACTGGTCCGGGGGGAAACCGTGGTTCTTGGGGCGCTCGGCAGCGCCGTCTTTGCGTTTCTTGCGAGCACCAGCGCCACCTGGCTCCCGGTGCTGCAGCTATACGGCCAGCCCTTCGCCCAGTGGTTCCTGTCGGCCATCGCGCGGGTGCCGGAACTCGCCGCGCTGGCGCAGTCGGTGGACCCCGCATTGCTGAGATCGGTGCCGCCGCGCCGGACGGCACGAAAGGATGGGGGCGAGGTTTAGGCGGGACCGGCACGCCGTGCCCCAGCACCGCACCTGATCCCAAAGCGCAATGAGTCAAACTCACTGCGCCTCGATCCTACCCCTGACGGGCCTTGAACCGCCGTTGGGTCTTGTTGATCACATAGACCCGACCCTTGCGGCGCACCACCCGGCAGTCGCGGTGGCGCGCCTTCAGGGAGCGAAGCGAATTGCGTACCTTCATCGTCTCTCTCCGTTCATCGGGGCGCGCGCGCCCCCGCCTGTCGGCCCCTTGCGGGGCGCCGAAATCCATGGTGGGCGCGACTGGGATCGAACCAGTGACCCCTACGATGTCAACGTAGTGCTCTACCGCTGAGCTACGCGCCCGGCCCCGCGCCGGCCCGGCAGGGCGGTCGGGAAGCCCGCCCTTTAGGCAATGCGGCGTGGCATCGCAAGGGGGTTTGGCAAGCGCGCGCGGCAGGCTATACCAAGGCCGAGCCGAAGGAGCGCCGATGACACCGCCCCCCTATCGCCTGATCCGGCCCGCCCGCCCCGCCAGCGCGGTCGTGTTCGCCTCGCCCCATTCGGGCGATCACTACGCGCCCGCGCTGCTGGCGCGAACCGACCTCGATCCGGTCGCGCTGCGGTCGTCGGAGGATGCCTTTGTCGACCGGCTGTTCGACACGGCGCCGGACCATGGCGCGCCGCTGCTGGCCGCGGTGATGCCGCGCGCCTTCATCGATCTCAACCGCGATGCGCGCGAACTCGATCCCGCGGTCATCGACGGCGTCCACGCCGACCCCTGCAACGCCCGGATCAGCGCCGGGCTTGGGGTGATTCCGCGGGTCGTCGGGCAGGGCCGGCGGATCTGGCGCGGGCGGATCAGCCGGGCCGAGGCGCTGGACCGGATCGCGCGCTGGCACAGCCCCTATCATGCCCGGCTCGAGGCGCTGATGATGGCAGCACAGGGGGCGCATGGTGTCGCGATCCTGATCGATTGCCATTCGATGCCGGGCGAGGGGTTCGGCACCGATGCGATGCCCGACATCGTTCTTGGCGATCGGTTCGGTGCCGCTTGCGCGCCCTGGGTGATCGAGACCGCCGAGGCTGCCTTTGCCACCGCCGGTTTCACGGTCGGGCGCAACGTGCCCTTTGCCGGCGCCTATTCCACGCAACGCTATGGCCGGCCCGCGGCGGGCTGGCACGCGCTGCAGGTCGAGATTCGCCGCGGTCTCTACATGGACGAGGCGACAGTGCGCCCGCATGCGGGTTTTGCAGCGTTGCGCGCCCGCCTGTCGGCGGTGATCGCGGAACTGGCGGGCATGGCCGGCCAGGCCCTGCCGGTGGCTGCGGAATAATACCAACGGTCATCATCAACGACCGTTGCGTTTACTCCGGCGCGGCCCGGTTCGCGGGGTGAAATACCGACCCGATCGTGGCCGCATCGGTGGCACGCGCCGCCCGCCAGCCGCCGTCGAACCAGGCCGCAAGCGCCCCCAGCACCCGCGGGTCAACACCGATATCGTTGTGCCCCGCCCCGGGCTGTACCAGCAGCGCCAGCGGCACATCGGCCGCGCCCAGCGCCAGCGCCAGGCGACGCCCGTGGCGCGGCGGGATCAGCCGGTCGTCGTCGCCATGGATCAACAGCACCGGCACCCCGACCCGGGGTGCCAGCGCAGCATTGTCCCAGCGCGGCACGCCCGGCACCAGGCAGGCCGGCGTCAGGGTGCGCCGCGCCGCCACCGCGCAAAGCCGGTCATAGGGCGCGATCAGCACGGTCGAGGCGGTGGCGCGTTCCGCCGCCACATGCAGCGCCAGGCCCGAACCCAGGGAGTAGCCCAGCACATGCACCGGCCGCCCGGCGATATCGGGCCATCCGGAAAGCGCCTCGTGGACCCGCAACGCATCGGCCTTCAGTGCGGCTTCCGAAGCCGGGCCGGCCAGACCCTCGCCGCCGCGATAGGGCATGGCGACCACCCCGAAGCCGGCCGACACGAGCGGCTCGAGAAGGCCGCGAAACCCCGCGCGGGCGCCGTAATTTCCCATGAAGAACAGGATCACCGGCCGGTCGGGCGCACCCGGCGCCACCGCCACGGCAAGCGTGAGGCCATCGCCAGCCGCGACATCGCGCATGGTGAAGGCCGGGTCGCGAAACGGCGTCTGGGCGAAAGGGTAGATCAGCCGCGGCGCCATCACGGCAAGCGTGCCGGTCCACAGCAGGTAAAGCGCGACCAGCGCGACGCCCCAGAATCCCCAGCTCATCGCAGGGCCCGCCCCTTGACGATCGCGGCCTTGCCGAAGCGCGCGCAAATCGCATCGGCGGCCCGTTCGGCCCCGGCCCGCCGGGCCGCGCCGGCATCGAACAGATCGCCCGCCGCGTCGGTCTCCTCGGCCGGGCAAAGCGATCCGATGCCCACACCGATCAGCCGGAACGGCGCCAGCACCGCAAGCTGGTCGAGCAGCCCCCGCGCGGTGCGATAGATGCGGTCGGCGATCTGCGTCGGGGCATCGAGCGTGGCGCGCCGGGTCAACAGACGATGATCGGCGCGCTTGAGTTTCAGCACCACGACCCGGCCGGCCAGGCCCTGCGCCTTGGCCCGGTCCGCGACCTTTTCGGCCAGCCGCCACAGATGCCCGTCCAGCAGATCGGGATCGGCGATATCCTCTAAGAACGTCGTTTCGTTCGAGATGCTCTTGGCCGTGCGATCGGGCGACACGCGGCGCCCGTCGCGGCCCCAGGCCAGTTCGCCAAGCCTGGGGCCATGGCTGCCGAACCGGGCGGCCAGCGCCCGGGCATCCCAGCGGCGCAGATCGGCAAAGCTGCGAATCCCGGCCCGGGCCAGCGCCGCCTGGGCCGACGCGCCGACGCCCCAGATCATCCGCACCGGCTTGTCGGCCAGGAAATCCGCCGTCTCCGCCTGCCCGATCACCGCGAATCCGCGCGGCTTGTCGAGGTCCGAGGCAAGTTTCGCGAGGAACTTGTTGTGCGACAGCCCGACCGAGGCGGTGATGCCCAGATCGCTCTCGATCTCGCGCACCAGACGGGCCAGCAGCAGCGCCGCCGGCGCCCCGTGCAACCGTTCGGTGCCGGTGAGGTCGAGAAACGCCTCGTCCAGCGACAAAGGCTCCACCGCCGGGGTCAGGGCCAGCATCCGCGCCTTGATCGCGCGCGAGACGGCGACATAGACCGCCATTCTGGGCCGGATCACCACCGCATCGGGGCAACGCTTCAGCGCCTTGAACATCGGCTGGGCCGAATGCACCCCCCGGGTGCGGGCGATGTAGCAGGCGGTGGAAACCACGCCGCGCCGGCCACCGCCGATGATGACGGGTTTGCCGGCGAGCGACGGGTCGTCGCGCTTTTCCACCGCCGCATAGAAGGCGTCGCAGTCGATATGGGCGATGGTCAGTGAGTCGAGTTCAGGATGGGCGACCACGCGCGGGCTGCCGCAGCCGGGGCAACGGCGGCCGGTGTCAAACCGGGTCAGGCAATCGCGGCAGAGCGCGGGCATGGCCCGATCCTACAGGGCAGCGGCGCCGCGCGGGAGTCCCTTCGCGGCACGCCCCCGGCCCCCGGCTTTCCGCCCCGATCCGGCGCGGCAAGCTCAATACGGCCGATAGGATTTCTCCTCGATCAGGTTCGAACCGAGCAACGTGTTGATGCGGCGCTTGAGTTCCATGCGCTTGTCGTTGGTGCGATAGACCGAACGGGCCAGTTCGACAAAGCGCGGGCCGAAATCCCCCGCGCGGTCGCAATCGCGGATATCGTCCTCGATCTCCCACAACGCTTCGTTGACGGATTTGAGGTCGGCGCTCAGCCGGTCTAGCTCGGCCGAGGCGGTCAGCGTCGCATCGCGCCGGGCGACCAGCGTCGCCAGCTCGGTCGCCACATTGGCCAGCTTGGCCGGTTCGGCGATCCGCTCGGACTTGATTTCGAGTATGGTGATCTTGTCGATCAGCTCACCCGGGGCGACGGCGACCGACACCGTGCCGCCGGTGGCCGCGAGCCGGTCGCGCAACGCGGTTTCGACCCGGGCGAACAGCGCTTCCCAATCGCCGGGCCGGGGCTGGCGGAACAGCCGCATCGACGGATACCAGGGCGTCGTCTCGGCCTCGCCATAGAGCCAGTAACCTTCCCAGGCCAACAGGTTCCAGACCGGTTTGCCAAGCGACGCCGCGACATGGACGACCGCCGAATCGGTGGTGATCATCAGGTCCATTTCCGCGATCACCGCGGCCGAATCCGCGAAATCGCGATCCGCGCCGCAGGCATCGACCACAAGCCCGGCCATGCCCGAGTCGAGGAAGGCGTCATGGGCGTCGCCCTTGTAGAGGCTGAAAAGCTGCACGCCCGGAACCTCGGCGAGGCGCAGAAAGCTTTCGGGCCGCGTCGACCGGCGGTGATTGCCGCGATAGGTCAGGCTGCCGGTCCACAGGATACCGATCCGGAAGCGGTCGCGGAACGGCGCCACCAGACGGCGCGCGCGCGCCACGCTGTCGTCGGGCAGGGTCAGCCGGGGCGGCGGCGGCGGCGCGCCCCCGGCATCCCGACCAGATGCGGCAGGCTCATATTCGGGGTGTAGAAATCGAACGCGTCCGAGCGCTTGACGCCCGATACCAGCCGGTCGACCCCTTCGAGATCGGCGAACAGCCGTTGCAGGGGCGGTTTCGCGATCAGCGTCACATCCGCGCCCATCTCCTTGAGCCGCGGCAGAAAGCGGGCCATCAGGATCGCGTCGCCAAACCCCTGTTCGGGCATGACCAAAAGCCGCTTGCCGTCGATCGGCTGGCCGGTCCAGCGCGGCCAGGGCGCGCCTTCGGGCAGCGCGACCTCGCCGCCGGCATAGCGCGATTCGTAGTCGCGGAAGCCGGCAGCATAGTCGCCCAGCATCAGCCGGGCAAGGCCGCGTTCCAGCTGGCCGGTTTCGTTCGGGCCAAGCCGCGCCTCGGCCGCGTCGATCAGCCGGATCGCATCCGCGTCGCGGCGCGCGGCGCGATAGATATGGGCCAGATCGCGGATCCGGATCCAGTCGTCCGGCGCTTCGGCCAGCAGCGCGGTGCGCAGCGCGACCGCTTCGGCGATATCGCCGTGATGGCGCAACGCGGTGGCAAGGTTCGACCGCGCCGTGGTCATCCGTGGCTCGATCTCGATCGCGCGGCGATGCGCCGCGATCGCGGGTCCCAGGCGGCCCCGGCTGCGCAGCACGGCGCCGAGATTTGTCCACGCCCCGGCATGGTCGGGCTTCCGGGCCAGAAAGCGCCGGTAGAGCGCTTCGGCCGCAGGGAAATCGCCCGCCTCGTGCCGGGCAAGCGCCTCGGCGAACAGGGACTGGGTGGTCGGCTTCGCGGGTTCGCTCATGACCGCAATCTCACCCTTCTCCCAGGGCCAGCAAGCGGGGTTTCGGCTGCCGGTGCATCAATGAACGCGGCGCCGCGACCTAGGCCGCCGATGCGTCGATCCCGCCGATCGCGGCCAGATGGCGAAGCACGGCGTCGACACCCTGCCGCGCGCGCAACGAGGCAAAGACAAACGGGCGGTCGCCCCGCATCCGCGCCGCGTCGCGTTCCATCACGGCCAAATCCGCGCCGACATGCGGCGCCAGGTCGGTCTTGTTGATCACCAGAAGGTCGGATTTGGTGATCGCCGGGCCGCCCTTGCGCGGGATTTCCTCGCCCGCGGCCACATCGATGACATAGATCGTGACATCGGCCAGTTCCGGCGAAAAGGTCGCCGACAGATTGTCGCCGCCCGATTCGATCAGCACGATCTCGATGCCGGGATGGCGCGCCGTCATCTCGGCCACGGCAGCCAGGTTGATGCTGGCATCCTCGCGGATCGCGGTATGCGGGCATCCGCCGGTTTCCACCCCGATGATCCGGTCCAAGGGCAGCACCTGCATCCGCATCAGCGCCTCGGCATCTTCCTGGGTGTAGATGTCGTTGGTGACCACCCCGATGGAATGGCTGTCGCGCAGCGCTTCGCAAAGCGCCGCCGTCAGCGTCGTCTTGCCGGCACCCACGGGTCCGCCGATGCCAACGCGAAGGGGGCCGTTCGGGCTCATCGGTTGTGTTTCCCTTCCCTGTCTGCTGCCCGACCATTGCGGACCGGCGCGCAGGATGGACAAAAGGCCGCGCCGCATCAAGACAGGCGGTGGCCCGTCCGGCGCCGCGCTACAGCATCCCCGGCACCACCTGATCGGGCGGTCGGTGGCCATCGGCAAAGGTCTTGACGTTGATGATCACCTTTTCGCCCATTTCCAGCCGCCCCTCGACCGTGGCCGAGCCCATATGCGGCAGCAGCATCACATTGGGCATGCCGCGCAGATCGGGGTTCACCTCGGCGCCGCGCTCATACACGTCCAGCCCGGCGCCCGCCAACCGGCCGGCCCGCAACTGCCGGGCCAGCGCGTTTTCGTCCACCACCTCGCCGCGCGAGGTGTTGATCAGCACCGCGGTCGATTTCATCAGCCCCAGCCGCCGGGCGTTGAGCAGATGAAACGTGGCCGGGGTGTGCGGGCAGTTGACCGACACCACATCCATCCGCGCACCATCTGGTCGAGGTCTTCCCAATAGGTCGCGCCCAGCGCATCCTCGACCTCGCGCGCCACCCGGCGCCGGTTGTGGTAATGCACCTGCATGCCGAACGCCGCCGCGCGCCGGGCGACCGCCTGGCCGATCCGGCCCATGCCCAGAATGCCCAGCCGTCTGCCGCCGATCCGGTGGCCCATCAGCGCGGTCGGCGACCAGCCCCGCCAGCCGCCCGATTGCATCAGCGCCGCGCCTTCGGGCAGCCGGCGGGTGACCGCCAGCAGCAGCGCCATCACCGTGTCGGCGGTGTCGTCGGTCAGGACACCGGGCGTGTTCGTCACCAGGATGCCGCGCTGGCGTGCCGTGGCGATGTCGATATGATCGACCCCGGCGCCGTAATTCGCGATCAGCCGCAACCGGTCGCCGGCCTGGGCCAGCAGCCCCTGATCGATCGTGTCGCTCAGCGTCGGGATCAGCACATCGGCCTCGGCCATGGCCTGGGCCAGCGCCTCGCGCGGCATCGGATTGTCGTCGGGGCGCAGCGTGACGTCGAACAATTCGGCAAGCCGCGCCTCGACCGCGTTGGGCAGGCGGCGCGTGACGACAACGCGCAGGGGGCGGTCGGACATGGGCGCTCTCCGCGTCTGGTATCCACGCCGCCCTAGTGCCAAGAACCGGGCACGGGCGGCAAGCGCAAAGCGGCGTCAGGAGGCAAGGATGCGGATACGGGCGCTGATCGGGGCAGCGGCGGCGATCGTGATCGGGCTTGGCCTGGCGGTCGCGGCGCAAGAGACGCCGGCGCCGGGCACCGCCCCGCCCGCCCGTGGCCCCGAAACCAACCTGCCGCTGCCACGCTTTGTCTCGCTGAAGGCCGGCGAGGCCAATGCACGGCGCGGCCCCGGCATGACGCACCGGGTCGACTGGGTGTTCCAGCGCGCCGGCATGCCGCTGATGGTGACGGCCGAATTCGGCCATTGGCGGCGGGTGCAGGATCACGACGGTGCCGGTGGCTGGATGCACTACGCGCTGTTGTCGGGCGCGCGCACCGTGCTGACCGAAGAGCCGGTGACGCTGCGCCGCGCCCCACGTGCCGACGCTGCGGCCGCCGCGATTCTGGAGGCCGGGGTGATCGCCCGGCTGGGCGAATGCAACCCCGACTGGTGCGAATTGCGGGTCGAGGGGTATCGCGGCTGGGCACCGAAAACGGCCCTGTGGGGCGTCGGGGCCGACGAAATCCGCGACTAGGGCGGCGCCGCCGCCGCGCCGGGCCGCCCGTCACCCGCCCGATTTGCGGGCGACCACAAAGCGGTTGACCGGGGTGGCGGGATAATCGCCCACCTCGACAATCTCGAACCCGGCGCGCCGGATCGCCTGTTCGAATGCGGCGACATCGCGCCGGGCAAGCCAGGGCGCCCTGCCCGCGAGCTGCATCAACGGCAACAGCAGCAAAGCGGCGCGAAACTTCAGGCTCAGCCCGGGCTCGCCCAGGCAAAGCGCCTTGACGGCAAGCAAGCCGCCCGGTTTCAGCGCCGCCGCCATCGACGCCAGAACGGCGTCGAGGTCGCGCACCAGATGCAGAAGGTTGAACGCCATCACAACGTCGAACGGGCCGATCGCCACCGCCGATGCCGCATCGTGGCGCACAAAGGTCAGGTTCCTGGCACCGGCTTCGGCGGCACGCTGGCGGGCGATTGCCAGCATCGCTTCGGCGAAATCGGTGGCGACGATTTCCCCCGCGGCATCGGCCAGCCTGATCGCCGTCGTTCCGGTGCCGCACCCCAGTTCCAGCACCCGATCGCCCGGGCGCAGATGGGCGCGCATCCGCGCCAGCGTGGCCTCGTAGGCGTCGGGCGCACGCACCGGCGATTGCGCGTATTTCTCGGCAATCCGGTCCCAGAACCGGGCGTCATCGGTCATCGTCAGCCTTCCCGTTATCCGTCGTTCGGGGCGTTGGCGTCATTTCATTTCCCCCCGCAGGAGGACGGAAACGCCGAAACCCGATGTCAGCCGCGCAGAACGCCGCCGGTGGCATTCGCCACCCGGTCGATCACGCGCCGCGCCACGGCCTCGATCTCGGCCTCGGTCAGTGTCTTTTCGACGGGCTGCAGGCGCACCGTCAGGGCGACCGATTTCTTGCCCGTGCCGAATTGCGCCGTGGCGTTCGGGCCATCGAACGCATCGAACACGCGGACCCCGGCAACCAGCGTCTTGTCGGCGCCCTGCGCGGCAAGGACCAGCTGCGCGGCCTCGACCCGCGCATCGACGACGAAGGCGAAGTCGCGCTCGACCGCCTGCAGATCGTGCAGCGTCAGCGCCGGACGGGTGGTGGCGACGCTGCGCGGCTGCGGGATCGCCTGCGGGAACACCGTGAAGGCGACGGCCGGGCCCTTGATGTCAAAGCCGGCAAGCACCCTGGGGTGAACCTCGCCGAACACCGCCAGCGTGGCTTTCGGCCCCAGCCCGATCACGCCGTGCCGGCCGGGATGAAACCAGGGCGGTCCGTCGCGGCGGGTCTGGTTCCTGGCCGGCGCGCCAAGCGCCGCCAGCAGCGCCTCGGCATCGGCCTTGGCGTCGAACAGATCGGCCGGCCGGCGGGCGCCATGGACATCCTTCGGCCCCGTGGCGCCCACCAGCAGGCCGGTCGCCTCGACATGTTCTTCCCCCGGCTCGCCGCCGGAAAAGGCCGGGCCGACCTCGAACAGCGCCAGATCGCCGAATCCGCGGGCCTGGTTGCGCGCGGCGACCTGCAGCAAACCGGCCAGAAGCGCCGGCCGCAGATGGCTCATCTCGCTCGATATCGGGTTTTCCAGCATCGTCGCATCGCCGCCTTCGCCGAACAGGCGTGCCGCGGGCGCATCGATGAAGCTGTAGGTGACGCATTCGTTGTAGCCGAGGCTGGCGAGCGTCCGGCGCGCGCGCGCCTCGCGGCGTTGCATCGGGGTCAGCACCGGCCTGGGGATGCCGGGCGCAATCCGCGGCAGCGGCCTGCCCTGCAGCTTGGCCAGCGATGCGATCCGGGCGATTTCCTCCACCAGGTCCGCGGGGCCCTGGATATCGGGCCGCCAGGGCGGCACATGGGCCAGGTCGCCCTCGATCCGGAAGCCAAGCGCGGCGAGCGTGGCGCGCTGGGTTTCGGGCGGGATGTCCATGCCGACAAGCGACGCGGTGCGCCCGGTGTCGAGCGTGTAGGCCCGCGCGGTGTCGGGCACGGCGCCGGCGGTGACCACCTCGGACGGCGTGCCGCCGCACAGCTCGAGGATCATCCGCGTCGCCGCCTCGATGCCGGGGCGGGTCCATTCCGGATCGATCCCGCGCTCGAAGCGATAGCGGGCATCCGAGGTGATCTTCAGCGCCCGCCCGGTGGCCGCGGTGCGGATCGGATCGAAATAGGCGGCTTCGAGGAAGACATCCGTGGTGTCTGCCGTGACGCCGCTGGCAAGCCCGCCCATCACGCCGGCCAGGCTTTCGATGCCCGAAGCATCCGAGATCGCCGTCATGCCGGACTGCAGCACATAGATCTTGTCATCGAGCGCGGCGAATTTCTCGCCCCCCGCGGCGCGGTGCACCCGCAGCCCGCCGCGGACCCTGGCCGCGTCGAACACATGCAGGGGGCGGTTGCGGTCATGGGTGAAGAAATTGGTGATATCGACCAGGGCCGAAATCGGCCGGAGGCCGATGGCGCGCAGCCGATCCTGCAGCCATTGCGGGGACGGCCCGTTTGTGACCCCGCGGATCAGCCGGCCGCAGAACAGCGGGCACGCGTCGGCCGTGTCGGCGTCGATGGTCACCGGGATCGGGCAGGGAAAGGCCCCCGGCACGTTGACGTCGGGCGCGGGTCTGAGCGTGCCGAGGCCGCGCGCCGCCAGATCGCGGGCGATCCCCCGCACCCCCAGCGCGTCGGGCCGGTTCGGGGTCACGGCGATGTCGATCACCGGGTCGATGCGGGCAGGCTCGTGCGCCGCCAGCCAGTCGGCGAAGGGCTGGCCGACCTCGCCCGAGGGCAGCTCGACGATGCCGGCATGTTCGTCCGACAGGCCCAGCTCGCGTTCCGACAGCATCATGCCATGCGATTCGATGCCGCGGATCCTGCCGACCTGGATCGTCGTGTCGATCCCGGGGACATAGCTGCCGGGATGGGCGACGACCACGGTGATGCCGTCGCGGGCATTCGGCGCACCGCAGATGATCTGCCTTTCGCCCCGGTCGGTCGCCACCCGGCAAAGCCGCAAGCGATCGGCATCGGGATGCGCCTCGGCCTTCAGCACCCGGCCGAGCGTGAAACCACCGAGCCGCGCGGCCGGGTCCTCGACCGCCTCGACCTCGAGCCCCAGATCGGTCAGCGCCGCGGCGATCTCGGCGACGCCGGCTTCGGTCTCCAGATGGTCCTTGAGCCAGGACAGGGTGAATTTCATCGCCGCCTCCGGGTGCTTTGCGCCGGCCGGGATGTGGCAAGGTTTCGGGCGCGACGCAAGCAAGGGGCGGCCCCGGCGCACGCCGGGGCCGCGCACCGGCGCGCGCCGGTGCGCCGCTTCGCGGCAGCGGTGCGTTCATTCCTCGGGAAACGGGAAAGGCCCGCCCGCACCTTCTTCGGCACCTTGTTCCGGTTTGGCATGGTCTGGGTGCCGCCATGCCCGCGGGAGGCCCCGGCGCACGCCGGGGCCGCGCATCGGCGTGCGCCGGTGCGCCGCTTCGCGGCAACGGTGCCTTCATTGGTCGGGAAACGGGGCGAGGGCCGCCCGCACCTTCCTTGGCAACTTGTCCCACAATGGCACGGTCTGGGTGGCGCCATGCCCGCGGGAGGCCCCGGCGCACGCCGGGGCCGCGCACCGGCGCGCGCCGGTGCGCCGCTGCGCGGCAACGGTGCGTTCATTCCTCGGGAAACGGGGAAAGGCCCGCCTGCGCCTTCTTCGGCAACTTGCTCCGGATCAGCCCATAGGAAGCGCGGATGCGGTGGCATATTTCCTCGTCGGGGGCGCGGAACGGGATCAGCACCCAGGACCGGTGGAAATAGGGTGCCCGAAAGCCAACCCCGGTTTCGATCAACATCGCCGCGGTCTCCACATCCGGGGTTTTCACCGAAACGCCCTCGGCCCCGGCGCCGATGACGGCGAACAGCTTGCCGCCGACGTTCCACTGGTCGATGCCCGGTCCGAAGCTGTCCGACCAGTCGGCGCCGGGCAAGGCGCGGCAAAAGGCATTCACGGCGTCGCGGTCCATCATGTCCTCCTTTCGCGCAGGGCATCGGGCATCGCCGCCAGCACCTGAAGGCAGCGGGCCAGTTCCGCCCGGTCGACATATTCGTCGGCCTGATGCGCCTGGGCGATATGGCCCGGCCCGCACACGACCGTATCGCAGCCCAGCGACTGAAACAATCCGGCCTCGGTCCCAAAGGCGACCGCCGGCGCGGCCGGGCAGCCGAGCCCGATCAGGAGATCGCGCAGCCGGTTCTCCGGCGACGCGCCAAGCGCCGCGATATCGCCCACGGTTTCGGTCACGATCTCGGCCTCGGGCGCACGCGCCTGCATCTCGGGGCGCAGCACAAGATCGACGAAGCGGCCGATCCCATCGAGGATGAACGCCCGATCCGCATCGTCATGTGGGCGCATGTCCCACATCAGTTCGGCCCGGTCGGGGATCACGTTATGCGCGCTGCCACCCGAAAGGCGGCCGATATTGACCGTGGGCCAGGGCGGATCGAACTGCGCGCTTGCCGGTTTCCGGGCCCGTAGCCGCCCGGCCACGGCCAGCAATTCGCCGGCATAGCGCGACGCCGCCAGCACCGCGTTCACGCCCCGCTCGGGTGCCGAGCCATGGCCGGCGCGGCCGCGAAAGGTGACGGTGTATTCGCAGCACCCCTTATGCGCCTCGACCACGCCCATGCCGGTCGGCTCGCCGATCAGCGCCATCGCCGGGCCGACCTCGCGATCCGCCAGGGTGGCGACCAGCCGCTGGGCGCCGTGCATGCCGACCTCTTCGTCATGGGTCAGCGCGACCCAGATCGGCGCCGCCAGACGGTCGCCATCGACGGTGCCAAGCGTCGCCAGCACGCAGGCGACGAAGCCCTTCATGTCGCATGTGCCGCGCCCATGCAGCCGGCCGTCGCGCTCGGCCAGGCGCCAGGGGTCCGATGCCCAGTCCTGTCCGTCGACCGGCACCACATCGAGATGGCCCGACAGGATCAGCCCGCCCGGCGCATCGGGGCCGATGCGCGCCCAGATGTTGACCCGTTCGCCGGTGGCGTCGGGCATCCATTCGACCTCGGCGCCCAGATCAGCCAGCCGTTCGGCGCAATGCGCGGCGATGGCGGCATTTCCGTCGGCCGAGATGCTGGGAAAGGCGACCAGATCGGCCAGAAGCCCCGTCGCGGTCGTCACATCGGCCATCTTGTCCCCTCTGCGGATGTCAGCCCTGCTGGATATACCCGGGGCACGCATGATCTTCCAAGTTGACAGGTTGTGTTCAGCGCGCTGATCGGACGTTTCATCAGATTTCGAGGTCACGGTACCAAACCGACGCGGTGTCAAAGGTTTCCAGAACCTCTTTGACCGGATCCGCGATAACCAAATCGCGGGTTCGGCTGTCGCGCCAGATCACCGCGTCCCCAACCGCATCTTTGTTTACAACAGGGGTCCCGCTTTGAAGTGTCTCCGCAACCATGTATCCATCTTTTCCATACATCGCAGAGATATCCGTTCGATCCGCGTCCCAGCCATTGATCCACTGCAAGACATTGAGAAAATAATAGGGGGGGCCCTCGTATGGCGCATCGGTATGCTCGTCCCACAAATTCGGAACCGGGATGAAATCGGCTACGTCACCAATGACAGATCGCAAACCATCGACCAAAGCTGCGGAAACAGCAGGGGTCAATTGGTCCGCGGATGTGAACCCATCTAGAATATCCGGTAGCTCCTTGTCACCCTTTACTGAAAAACGTAACCCTGCGATCCGTTCTTTGGTTTTAGCATCCGGTCGATGGTCGGCATCATAACTTGCTCGCCTTAGCGCCAATGGTGCGCGCTTGTCCTGCCCTGTGGGGTCTTGGACACGAAACCCCACAAAACCCCTGTGACCCCGGCTGTTCATTGGAAGGGTGTAGTTCATGTGTGTACCATTTGCTGCCTAATCGGTATTGGATTTCAGAGGATGGAAATGGATGCCCGTAGCATCCATGGCCTCATAGGCTTTCTTGAAAGCTTCCGAGCAGAGAACATGTTTGGTGTAGGAATCGCGCCATAGAAAAGCGTCCTTAAGCGCTGAGGTATTTACCACACCATTTCCACTTAAGAGGTTCACGATGCTACCATCAGCACGCTCAATGGGCGCAATTTTGGTAAGCTCATGGTCCCAGCTATCGACCAGTTTTACCACATTGGCAAAGTAATAGTCGGACCCATCTAGATCGCGCTCATGGGTTTCATCCCAGATTTGCGACGCCTGAATGAACTCACAACAGTCCGGGTCCTGCGCCTCGATCATCGCTTTCAGGCGGCGATGAATCATTGGTGGATCAGATGCATCTATTGAGAAAGTCCCAATGACATCGGGTAGTTCTTTGACCTTTGGTCGAATGCTGACCAAGAGTTTCGGTATTTCCCGGCGGGCCTCGTCATTGAAACGTGGTTCCGTTTGATAGGCCATGTATCGCAGGCCATGGATTGGGTTCCAGCGGTCCTCTGGCCAGGGAAACGGGTTTCCTTTCCGCGTACTGAATCCATAGGTGATACTGAGGTCGCTGCGCTCCCCCGCCAACATGGGCCAATAAAAGCGTTCGCTGGTCACCGCTGTACCTCCTTGATGGTCTGCCGTGGGCTGATCGCACGCGACCGTTAACCGGTTCCTCCTTGCGCCAAAGGGCGCGGGCGCCTTGGGCGGTGATTGGCCGGAATGGGGTAGGAAACTTCCCAGATCGCGCGGGATGGATTGGTGTCCGGATTGGGGCGTTTCTTAACAAACGGTAAAAACGCCTTTGTAACCCGTTGATAGTGTTGGGGTGGGATGCCTGCCCGAGCTCGGGCAGGTCGTTACGGGTCCTGCCGACAGGGGCCGGTGTGGCCCCCCGCCTAATCCTTGACGATGAGCCGACGCGGCCGGCTGGCCAGCGCCTCGGCCGGGCCGTCGGCGCGGATCAGGATCGTCTCGGTGATCTCCATCCCCCAATCCGCCATCCACAGTCCGGGCATGAAGTGAAACGTCATCCCCGGTTCCAGCACGGTCGTGTCCTCGGCCCGGAAGCTGATCGTCCGCTCGCCCCAATCGGGTGGATAGCTGAGCCCCACCGGATAGCCGCAGCGCGCCGCCCGGTCGATGCCCGCGCGTTCCAGCGGCGCGGCCAGCGCATTGGCGACGTCGCAGGCCCGGTTGCCGGCGCGGGCGGCGTCGAGGCCGGCCTCCAGCCCCTCGGCCAGCGCCGCCTCGGCCCGGCGCACATGGTCCGGCGGGGTGCCCAGAAAGACCGTCCGGCAAAGCGGCGCGTGATAGCGCCGGTAACAGCCCGAAACCTCGAAGAAGGTCATCGTATCGGCGGCAAACGGGCGGCCATCCCAGGTCAGATGGGGCGCGGCGGCGTCGCTGCCCGAGGGCAAGAGCGGCACGATGGCGGCGTAATCCCCCCAGGCATCGGGCACCCCCCGGATGGCGTCGCGGAAAATCTCGGCGACCAGGTCGTTCTTCGGCAGGCCCGGTTCGACCCGGGCGACGATGCCATCGACGATCGCCTCGGAAATCCGCGCCGCCCGGCGCATGAAGGCCAGTTCGTCGTCCGACTTTGTCGTGCGGCAACGGTTCACCAGCCCGGTGGCGTCGATCAGCTCGGCCTCGGGCAACTCCTGCCGGAGCGTCAGATAGGCCTTGGCCGAGAAGTAGTAATTGTCCATCTCGACCCCGATCCGCGCCTGGCCAAGGCCAAGTTCCTTGAGCAGCCGCGCGAGATCCTCCATCGGATGGCGGTCGGGGTTCTGGACGAAGATGTCGGGATAGGCGCGCACCCGGCCGGGCGCCATCCACACGGTGCGCAGCGCGCCATGGGCGTCCTGCCGGCGGCCCCACCACACCGGGTCGGCATCGGCCAGCAGGACAACCCCCTGATGGACATAGAACGACCAGCCGTCATAGCCGGTGAGCCAGGCCATGTTCGACGGATCCTCGACGAACAGCGCATCGGCGCCGGCACGGGCCATCGCCGCACGGGCGCGCGCCAGCCGCCGGTCGTATTCGGCGCGGGAAAACGGCAGATCGATGGGTGGCATGGCACGGGCTCCTGGGCGCGGCGTTTCGCACAGGCTGCCCGCAATGCTGGCGCGCGTCCAGCCCCGCGGCACGGACGGATCGGGGCGCCGCCCGGCGCCAAGGGCGTTGCCGATTCATTCGATCTGTGATAATCCGATCACGTTCGGACTGGATGAGGGGAGGCTACCGCCATGCGCGGTTTCGGCAGAGGCAACGGGCGGCGCGGCGTGACCCTGATCGAGGCGGTTCTGTTCATCTCGATCGCGCTGGGCATCATTGTGGGCGGGCTGGTATTCTTCCAGCAGGCCAGTCTCGCACAGCGGACCCAGCAGACGGTGCGGGTGGTCCAGGCTTTGCGGGCTGAAGCCGATGCTCTCTATCGTTCCACGGGTTACGAGGACGGTGATTTGATTGGCCCTCTGGTTGCAGCGGGCGCGGTACCCAGCTCCGCCCTGACGGGCGATCCTGCCAGACCTGTGGAGTCGCCATGGGGTGGTGCGGTGAGGTTTGAAGTGCTGAATTTTACCAGTTTCGGCTTCTACATGACCCTTGAAGATATCCCGCCGAAGATATGTTCGCGGATCGCGGTCTATGACGAACATGGGCAGGGGGTTCTTGGCAACGCAATCTTCAGGATGTCAGCAAAATACGCGGGTGGCGCTAGCGCCAACTCACCACGGACCGATGTCTATGGCGATGCGGGCGCAGCCCATCGCGTATCCGATGCGGGGAGTTTCTGTGACGGTATCGAGGCGTTGACGATCTACTATAAGACATCGGACCCTCAATAGACCGCTTTCCCGAACAGCCGGTCGAGCCGATGAACGGCGATGGCGGCGTCGATACCGCCATGGGCAGGGCTTGCGTGATACCAAGGCGCGATGAGTATGACTCATCGCGCCGGTCCGCTTCCCGCCGCAGCGGGCGCGTTCTGCCAGTATGTGGAGACGATCAACATCTTCGTCGCCTTGCGCGACCAAGGCCATTGGCGGCTGGATTGCCTAAGCCACCGCGGCAGGATGTGTTCTGCAAAATTCGGGGCCGGCACCATTCGGGCAGCGATATCGGCCAGGATGAAAAACCGATCGCACAGATGTCTGGCTGTGACCCTGATCGAGGCGGTTCTGTTCATTTCGACCACGCTCTCGGCGATCGTTGGCGGCCTCGTCTTCTGCCAGCAGCCGAGCACCGCGCAACGGGCGTCCGCGCGCGGCCGGTATCCGGCGTATATATTCAAACATTGCTATCTGTCTGTATGTCTGCTAGCTGCGACATCGTGACCTGCAAACGATTCGGGAGTGTCCCATGACCCCAGAGGTGACCGCCTTCTTCGACGAAGCCACCTTCACCGTCTCCTATGTCGTCAAGGACCCGGGCGGGCGATCCTGTGCCATCGTCGATTCGGTGCTGGATTTCGACTATGCCTCGGGCCGGACCGACACCCGGTCGGCCGATGCCGTGATCGCCTTTGTCCGCGACAACGACCTGACCGTCGAATGGCTGCTGGAAACCCATGTCCATGCCGACCATCTGTCGGCCGCGCCCTATCTGCAGCGCGCGGTTGGCGGCAAGATCGGCATCGGCCGCAACATCACCGTGGTGCAGGACACCTTCGGCAAGGTGTTCAACGCCGGGACCGAATTCGAGCGCGACGGCAGCCAGTTCGACCGCCTGTTCGAGGACGGCGACAGCTTCCATATCGGCCAGCTGCGCGGCGACGTGCTGCACACGCCGGGCCACACGCCGGCCTGCCTGACCTATGTGATCGGCGATGCGGCCTTTGTCGGGGACACGCTGTTCATGCCCGATTTCGGCACCGCGCGCTGCGACTTTCCGGGCGGGTCGTCGGCCACCATGTATGACAGCGTGCAGAAGATCCTGGCGCTGCCGGACGCGACCCGCATCTTCGTCGGCCACGACTACAAGGCACCGGGCCGGGACCATTTTGCGTGGGAATCGACGGTGGGCGAGCAGAAGGCGAAGAACGTCCATGTCGGCGCCGGCAAGAGCCGCGCGGAATTCATGGCGATGCGCGATGCACGCGACGCCACGCTCGACATGCCCCGGCTGATCGTGCCCTCGCTGCAGGTGAACATGCGCGCCGGCCGGATGCCGCCGGCCGAGGATAACGGCACCACCTATCTGAAGGTGCCGGTCGACACCCTTTGATCCACCCCGCCACCCCCTGACGGAGAGCGCCCGACATGGAAATCCGCCCGATCTCGCCGCATTATGCCGCCTCGCCGCAATTGCAGCCGGCCGATATCGCCCGCGCGGCCGAGGCGGGGTACAAGACCGTGGTCTGCAACCGCCCCGACGATGAGGGCGAAGGCCAGCCCAAGGCGGCCGCGATGGCCGCGGCGGCGCGCGCGGCCGGGGTCGATTTCCGGTTCCTGCCGATCAAGCCCGGCTCGATCAGCCGTGACGCCATGGCGGCCTTCAACGACATCCTGGCCACGGCAAAGGGCCCGATCCTGGGCTATTGCCGGACCGGCAACCGGTCGGCCACGCTGTGGGCGCTGTCGAAGGCGCCGCTGCTTTCGCCCGACGCGATCTGCGCGGCGACCCGGGCGGCGGGCTTCGACCTGGCGGCCATGCGGCCGCGGCTCGAAGCCGCGTTTGCCGGCGATGCCGACCGCGCGGCGGTGATCCGCCACGATGTCGTGGTGGTCGGCGGCGGTGCCGGCGGGCTGGCCGTGATCGGATCGCTGCTGAAGCGCAAGCCGGGCCTTGATGTCGCACTGATCGAACCGCGCGAAGAGCATTTCTATCAGCCCGGCTGGACGCTGGTCGGCGCGGGCGTGTTCAAGCCGGCGGCGACGCGGCGCCGGCTGATGGACGTGGTCCCCGACGAGGTGCAGCTGATCCGTGGCGCGGTCGCGGCGTTTCGTCCCGAAGACGACGAGGTCGTGCTGGAGGATGGCCAGCGCGTGGCCTATACCGCGTTGATCGTCGCGCCGGGGCTGAAGCTCGACTGGGGCGCGGTGCCGGGGCTTGCCGAGACCCTGGGCAAGAACGGCGTGACCTCGAACTACTCCTATCGCGGCGCCCCCTATACCTGGGAGCTGGTGAAGGGCCTGAAATCGGGCAAGGCGATCTTCACCCAGCCGCCGATGCCGATCAAATGCGCCGGCGCGCCGCAAAAGGCGATGTATCTGTCGGCCGATCACTGGCGGCGCAGCGGCCGGCTGAAATCGATCGATATCGAGTTCTGCAATGCCGGCGGCGTGCTGTTCGGGGTGCCCGACTATGTGCCCGGGCTGATGAAATATGTCGAAAAATACGGCATCGATCTGTCGTTCGGCGAAAACCTCGTCGCGATCGACGGCCCGGCGCGCAAGGCCACCTTCGAGGTGACGAAGGACGGGCGGACCGAGCGGGTGGTCAAGGATTTCGACATGATCCATGTCTGCCCGCCGCAGACCGGGCCCGATTTCATCAAGGCCTCGCCGCTGGCCGATGCCGCCGGCTGGATCGAGGTCAATCCCGACACGCTGCAGCATGCGCGCTTTCCCAAGATCTGGGGGATGGGCGACGGCACCTCGACCCCCAATGCGAAAACGGCCGCCGCCGTGCGCAAACAGGCCCCGGTGGTGGCGATCAACGTGCTCAACCAGCTCAAGGGCCGCGCCGCCGTGGCCGCCTATGACGGCTATGGCTCGTGTCCGCTGACGGTGGAAAAGGGCAGGATCATCCTGGCCGAATTCGGCTATGGCGGAAAGCTGATGCCGAGCTTTCCCGAATGGATGATCGACGGCAAGCAGCCGACCCGCGCGGCCTGGCTGCTGAAGGAACGGCTGCTGCCGCCGATGTACTGGCAGGGCATGTTCAAAGGGCGCGAATGGCTCGCCCAGCCCAATGTCACCTTCAAGCCGGTCGGCGCGCCGTGACCCGCGCGCTCCTCCGCCCTTCGGGCGACGTCGCGCGCCAGCGCGGAGGAGCCGCACCGCGCACGCGCCAGGGCTGACGATGCTGAAACGCTATTTCCCGATCCTTGACTGGGCGCCCGGCTATTCACGGCACATGCTGACCGACGATCTGGTCGCCGCGGTGATCGTCACCATCATGCTGATCCCGCAATCGCTGGCCTATGCGCTGCTGGCGGGCCTGCCGGCCGAGGTCGGACTCTACGCCTCGATCGCGCCGCTTGTCGTCTATGCGGTGTTTGGCACCTCGCGCACGCTCGCCGTGGGTCCGGTGGCGGTGGCCAGCCTGATGACGGCCGCCGCGGCCGGTGAACTGGCCGCGCAGGGCAGCCCGGAATACCAGACGGCCGCCATCCTGCTGGCGTTCCTGTCGGGGCTGATGCTGGCCGGCATGGGCCTTCTGCGACTGGGATTTCTGGCCAATTTCCTGAGCCATCCGGTGATTTCGGGGTTCATCACCGCGTCCGGGCTGATCATTGCCGCAAGCCAGCTCAAGCACATTCTGGGCGTGGAGGCGCAGGGCCACAACCTCTATGAACTGCTGCTCAGCCTGGGCGCCCATCTGGGGCAGGTCAACCTGCCCACGCTGGCGATCGGGGTTTCCGCCACGGCGTTTCTGTTCTGGGCGCGATCGCGGCTGATGCCGCTCATGGCCCGGGTCGGCATCGCCGGCAAGCCGGCCGCGGTGATCGCCCGGGCCGCACCCGTGTTTGCGGTGGCCGCGACCACGGCCGCAGCCTGGGGCTGGGATCTGGCCGCAAGGGGCGTGGCGATCGTGGGCGAGGTTCCGCAGGGCCTGCCCGCGCTGGTTGTGCCGGCCTTCGACGCCGGCCTCTGGGCGCAGATCGCGATCCCGGCGCTCCTGATCTCCATCGTTGGCTATGTCGAGACCATCTCGGTCGCACAGACGCTGGCCGCCAAGCGGCGCCAGCGCATCGATCCCGATCAGGAACTGATCGCGCTGGGCGGTGCCAATGTGGCCTCGGCGGTCTCGGGCGGGTTTCCGGTGACCGGCGGTTTCGCCCGCTCGGTGGTGAATTTCGATGCCGGCGCGCAGACCCCGGCGGCCGGCGCCTATACGGCCGCCGGCATCGCCATGGCGACGTTGTTCCTGACGCCGCTGCTGTACTTCCTGCCCAAGGCGACCCTGGCGGCGACGATCATGGTCGCCGTGCTGTCGCTGGTCGATCTGGGCGCGCTGCGCCGCACCTGGGACTATTCCAAGACCGATTTCGCGGCGATGGCGGCGACCATCCTGGTGACCCTGGGTTTTGGCGTCGAGCTGGGGATCGTCGCCGGTGTGGGGCTGTCGGTGGTGCTGCATCTCTACCGCACCTCGACGCCCCATGTGGCCGTGGTCGGGCAGGTTCCCGGCACCGAGCATTTCCGCAACATCGAGCGGCACGAGGTGGTGACCGTGCCCGAGGTCTATTCGGTGCGGGTCGACGAAAGCCTCTATTTCCCCAATGCCCGGTTTCTGGAGGATCTGATCAACGACGCGGTGGCCGACGACCCGCGAATCCGCCATGTGGTGCTGATGTGCCCGGCGGTGAACCTGATCGACGCCAGCGCGCTCGAAAGCCTCGAGGCGATCAATGCGCGGCTGCGGGATGCCGGGGTCACCTTGCATCTGTCCGAGGTCAAGGGCCCGGTGATGGACCGGCTTGGGCGCTCGCACTTCCTTGACGAGCTCACCGGACAGGTGTTTCTGACCCAGTTCGACGCGCTTGCCGCGCTTGCGCCCGAGGTGACCCGCGCCACCTATGCCGCCGACCGGCGCACCGCCGCGGCGGGGATGTAGCCCCGTGAACAGGCGCGCACCGACGGATCGGGATGGACCGTTCTCTGCCACGAGCCGCGCTGCCCCCCTTGCCATGTTCGGCCGCCGTCGTGCGCGCACCCGAAGGCAATGGCTGCGCCGAGCGCTTCATCAGAACGCTCAAGGAAAACCTGCTCTGGGTCCGCTGATTCGACAGCGTTGAAGACCTGCGCCAGGCTTTGCTGGAACTCCTACACACCAGCAACGAAAACTCGCTGATCGAACGCCACGGCCACCGTCCACCCGCAGAAATCAGACGAGAACAGAACAAGATCACGCAACAACCCGCCGAAAGCCAACGCCACGTCCCAAGACCTTGCCCCGGTACACAGGCTCTCGCCGTTGGCGGAACCGTCTAATACCAACGGCCCTAAACTTTGACCGTTTTTGCGTAGTCTCTGGTTGTGATTGATCGGACGGTGTCGCTGTCGTTTGCGAAGAAGTTCCGGGCATCGCAACATCGCGCGACGATCTCCTCGCAGGTCTCGAAGACGGCGTTGGCGAGACGATTGGCGCGGAGGTAGGCCCAGACGTTCTCGACGGGGTTGCGTTCCGGGGCGCAGGGCGGGAGCGGCAGCAGGGTGATGTTGTCGGGGACGCGAAGCGCCTTCGAGCCATGCCAGCCAGCGCCGTCGAGGACGAGAACGGCGTGCGCGCCCTCGGCGACGGTGCGGGAGATCCCGGCGAGGTGGGCGTTCATGGCGGCGGTGTTTGCATGGGGCATGACCAGCGCGGCGGTGGTTCCGCGTTCGGGGCAGACGGCGCCGAAGAGTGAGCCTGCGAACGCGATCCGTCCGAGAGAGCAGGCGAACGCCCAGGTGTAGCGGGTGTCGCGCGGCGCGCGCGGGTCGGCTGCCGCGCGGCGCCTCGGATACGGGTCAGCGTTCCCTGCTGGCCGACCCGGGCTTCATCCTGGAACCAGACCTCCAGAGGCTTGCCCCGGGCGTGGTCCGGCAGAGCGTCGGCTACGGTCGCGGACGAAGTTTTTTTGAACGCCGCCTGAGCCCCGGGGTCGGATTTCGGATGCTGCGGACGCACCGAGAGGCGACGAAAGCCAAGCGCCGCCAACTGCTTACCCACGGTGCGCTCATGCATCCTGACCCCGAAGCGCGCCTCGATCTTGCGCTGAAGGTCGACACGCCGCCAGCGCACCACCCCGTCCACGGCGGGGTCGGGCCCCTCCCGCACGATCTGCGCAAGCTCCGCCTTCTGGTCGGCACTCAGCAGCGGCTTCGGCCCGGCCGAGCGGCGGTTCGACAGCCCCGCCAGCCCCGCGGCATTGTAGCGGTGAACCCAATCGCGCAAACTCTGTCGGTCCATCCCGCAGCTCTCGGCCGCGGTCTTGCGGTCCAATCCCTCCAGCACCAGCGCGATCGCCAGCATCCGCCGCGCCGCCTTCGCATCCGTGGTCTTCGCCGCCGCCGCACGCAGGTCGCGCGCCGAAAAATCCGTTCGTGTGATCGCAACCGCCATCAAGCCCTCAATCCTCCGATGACAGAGAATCACAACACCGAGCCCAAGGGAATCCTTCGCGAGTCAAACACAATGGCCGTTGGTATGACGCATGGTGATCGAGGCGGGCGAACCGGTCGGCGCGCTGCGCCTCCGCCCAACGCCGCCTGCGGTGACTGCCCGGATTCCGCAAGGTGGCAGGATTTTCCAGAAAATCCTGCAAGGACAGAGTTTTCTAGAAAACTCCGACCACAACGCCACACTTGCTCGGTTCGCCTGCCACATAGGTCTCGGCAACGGCCCGGTCGTCGCCCATGATCTGAAGGACGAACAACTCCTCTGCCAGCGTCTCGGCCCGCTCCATGCGCAGGGCCATCTCGGGCGTCGCCCGGGAATCGAGCACCACCAGATCGGCCTCGGTGCCGGGCTCGAGCGTGCCGATCCGGCCTTCGAGCCCCAGCGCAGCGGCATTGCCCCGGGTGATCCAGTCGAAGGCGCGCAGGGGATGCAGGCCCTGGCGCTGCAATGCGAGCACCTTGTAGGCCTCGCGCAACGTGGCGAGCATCGAACAGCTTGTGCCGCCGCCCACATCGGTGGCCACCGCGTTGCGGATGCCGTGGGCGCGCAGCCCGGCATCGTCGAACAGCCCGCTGCCCAGAAACATGTTGGAGGTCGGGCAGAACACGGGATGTGCGCCCGCCGCCGCGATCGCCTCGATCCTCGCGCGGTTGCAGGTGCAGGCAATGGCCGAGCAGCGTGTTGGCGCGCAAGAGCCCGTGGCTTTCATAGACATCGGTGTAGTCGCGGGCGCCGGGAAACAGCCGTCGGACGGTGGCGATTTCGTCGTGGTTCTCGGCCAGATGGGTCTGGATCGGACAATCGGGATGCGCGGCGGCCAGCGCGCCAGCCGCGTCAAGCTGTGCCGGGGTCGAGGTGATCGCAAAGCGTACCGTTATCGGCATAGCCGGCCCGGCCCCGCCCATGCCAGCGGGCGATCAGCGCCTCGCTGTCGTCAAAGGAGGACTGCGCGGTGTCGCACAGACCGGCGGGCGCATTGCGGTCCATCATCGACTTGCCGCCAAGCGCGCGGATGTTGCGCCCGGCCGCTTCGGCGAAATAGGCCTCGGCCGAGGCGGGATGAACCGTGCCATAGGCCACCGGCGTCGTGGTGCCATGCGCAATCAGGATGTCGAAGAAAGCCCGCGCGATACGGGCGGCATGGCCAGGATCGGCAAAGCGCATCTCTTCGGGGAAGGTGTAGCCGGTCAACCAGTCAAGCAGTTGCGCACCCCAGGACGCGATCACCTGCATCTGTGGAAAATGGATATGCGGATCGATGAAGCCGGGCAGGATCAGATGCGGCCGATGATCCATGACGTCCGCGTCGCCGGCCAGCGGCGCGAGGTCGGCATGGTCCCCCATCGCCACGATGCGGCCATCCGCAAGGATGAGCGCACCGTCCTCGACGAAGGTAAACGCGGCGCGGTCGTCCGCCCCCTGCGGTTCGCGATGAAAGGTCAGAAGCCGTCCGCGCAGCAGCCGCCCTGTCATGGCAGGCGCACCGTCTGCGGGGCGGGTGCGCGGGCAAGAGCGGCCAGCGCCTCGGCCAGGGTGAAGGCCGGCGATCACGGCCGGCCGCTTGTCGCCCCGCCCGGCCGCACCGATCGGGCAGGTCAGCGCGTCGAGCGGCACGTCGGGGGCGGCGCGTCGGCACCAACCGGCAAAGCTCGCGCGTTTGCTCGCCGACCCGATCATGCCGGCATAGGCGGCGTCGCGGCGCCGCAGCGCCTCGGCCGCAAGCAGGAAATCGAGCGCATGGTCATGGGTCGCCATGACAAAGGCACTGCCGGGCGGGGCGGCACGCAGGTCCGCCTCGGGCAGCGCGCTCAGCCGTTTGGCGACCGCGGCCGCGCTTTGCCCGAGCTCCGCGGCACGGCTGTCGATCAAACGGCACGTGACCGGCAGATGCTGCGCCAGATCCGCAAGCGCCCGGCCGACATGGCCGGCACCGAAGATCAGCAGATGCGGCTGCGTGGCCCGCGCGGCTGCTTCCCGGCGCAGCGCGGCGTCGCGCCCCTCCGGCCCGAGTTGTTCGAGCCGCAGGACCACCCGGCCGCCACAGCACTGCCCGATTGCCGGGCCAAGCGGGATGTCGAGCACGACGGCGGGGTCCTGGGCGCAGAATTTTCTAGAAAATTCTGCGGCCGCAAAATCTTCTAGAAGATTTTGCCCGCCCGTGTCGGCGTTGGTGCCAGGGGCCCCGGTTGCAGCGCGCAGTTGCGCCCGCGCCTGGTCGATCGCCATGTATTCCAGCTGCCCGCCGCCGATCGTGCCCCATTGGGCAGACGGTGTGACGAACATCTCGGCGCCTTCCTCGCGCGGGGCCGAACCGTGGGCGCGGGCAACCCGCACCCGCATCACGGAGGCGGGCGTGGCGAGGAAATCTGCCAGGGACTCAGCCATCGCCGGCCGCGCGCAGCCCTTCGACCGCCATCAGAACGCGTTCGGGGGTGACCGGCGTGTCGAGCCGCGGGCAAACCCGGTAATCCGCCACCGAAGCAACCGCCATCGACAACGCCTCGACCACCGAAATCGCCAGAATGATCGGCGGCTCGCCCACCGCCTTCGAGCGGCGGATCGTCATCTCGCGGTTCTCCGACCAGTCGGCCAGCGCGACGTTGAACCGCCGCGGCCGGTCCGAGGCGAGCGGGATCTTGTAGGTCGACGGCGCATGGGTGCGCAGCCGGCCATCCGCATCCCACCACAGCTCTTCGGTGGTCAGCCAGCCCATCCCCTGGACGAACCCGCCTTCGACCTGGCCAAGATCGATCGCGGGGTTCAGCGACCGGCCGACATCGTGCAGGATATCGGTGCGAGTCACTTGGTATTCCCCGGCCAGCGTGTCGATCTCGACCTCGGACACCGCGGCGCCATAAGCGAAGTAATAGAACGGCCGCCCCTGCCCGTTGGCCCGGTCCCAGTGGATTTTCGGGGTCTTGTAGAACCCCGTGGCCGAAAGGGCGACGCGCGCCATATACGCCTCCTTGACGAAGGCATCGAAGGGGATTGCCGCATCGCCCACCCGCACCTCGTTCGGGGCGAAGGCGACCGCATCGGCAGCCACATCCCAGCGGTCGCTGGCAAAGGCGACCAGCCGCGCCTTGAGTTTGCGGCACGCATCCAGCGCCGCCATGCCGTTCAGATCGGCCCCGACGAGGCCGCGGTGGCCGAGGTGTTGGGCACCTTGTCGGTCGCCGTCGCCGTCACCCGGATGCGCGCAAGGTCCACCTGCAACGCCGACGCCACTACCTGGGCGACCTTGGTGAAAAGACCCTGGCCCATTTCGGTCCCGCCATGGTTGAGCCCGACCGAACCGTCCTTGTAGATATGCACCAGCGCGCCCGCCTGATTGTACCAGGTCGCGGTAAACGAGATCCGAACTTCACCGGCGTCAGCGCGATGCCGCGGCGCGCCACCCCGCCCTGCGCATTGAAATCGAGGATTGCGGCACGGCGCGCCCGATAGTCCGACGACGCCTTCCAGCTCCGCGACAAGCCGCGGCAGGATGTTGTCCTCGACCCGCTGGTGATAGGGGGTCACATCGCGCCCGGGCCCGTAGAAATTGCGCTGCCGAATGGTCAGCGGGTCCTCGCCCAGGGCAAAGGCGATCTCTTCGACGATGCGTTCGGCGACCACCGCGCCCTGCGGCCCGCCGAAACCGCGAAAGGCGGTGTTCGACACGGTGTTGGTCTTCAAGGGCCGCGAGGCGAGCCGGACATGCGGATAGAAATAGCCATTGTCAGCGTGAAACAGCGCGCGATCGGTGACCGGGCCCGACAGATCGGCCGAAAAGCCGCAGCGCGCAGCGAGCCGCGCATCGACCGCCTGGATGCGGCCCTCGGCGTCAAAGCCCACATCGTAGTCGGCGACGAAATCGTGCCGTTTGCCGGTGGCGATCATGTCCTGGTCGCGGTCCGGCCGCAGCTTCACCGGGCGGTCAAGGCGTGTGGCGGCCAGCGCGGCGACGGCCGCGAACAGGTTCATCTGGGTTTCCTTGCCGCCGAACCCGCCGCCCATGCGGCGGACCTGAACCGTGACGGCGTTGAACGGCAGCCCCAGCACCTGAGCGACCATCTGCTGGGCCTCCGCGGGATGCTGGGTGGAGCAATGCACGGTCAGCGTGCCATCCTCGCCCGGGATCGCAAAGGCGATCTGGCCTTCGAGATACATGTGATCCTGGCCGCCGATCCGCATCCGGCCCTGCAGCCGGTGCGGGGCCGCTTGCAGCGCGGCTTCGGCATCGCCCCGGGCCAAGGTCAGGGGCGGGGTGACATCGGGCGCCCCGGCATCGAGCGCCGCCTCGACCCCCAGGATCGCGGGCAGGGGATCGCAGGCGATGCGGGCAAGGGCGGCGGCCCGACGCGCCTGATCGCGGGTTTCGGCCACCACGGCAAACAGCGGCTGGCCGTGATACGCCACGGTGTCGGTGGGAAACACCGGATCGTCGCCCAGCCCCGTCGGGCTGATGTCGTTGGCGCCGGGAATGTCGGCCGCGGTCAGCACCGCCACCACGCCCGGGGCGGCCCGCACCGCATCCAGGTCCATCGACACGATCCGGCCATGCGCGATCTCCGACAGGCCAAGGCAGGCATGCAGCGTGCCCACCGGTTCGGGGATGTCGTCGGTATAGGGCGCCGATCCCGTGACATGGCCGACCGCGGACTCGTGCGGTTCGGGCGTATGGGCACCGCCCCGGATCGAGACCGTCGCGCGCAACGCTCAGGCTGCCCGGGCGCCGGCGGCGCCGTGCTCATGCCAGAACCGGCGAAACAGGTTTTTCGCCACGGTCATCCGATAAACCGCCGAGGCGCGCATGTCCGAGATCGGGGTGAAATCCCGGTCGAGTGCCTGGGCCGCGCCGATCAGGCTGGGCTCGGCCCAGGGCTGGCCAATCAGCGCCGCCTCGGCCGCGCGGGCCCGTTTGGGCACCGGCGCCATGCCGCCAAAGGCGATGCGCGCCGACCGGACCGCCCCATCCGAGACCTCCAGATGGAACCCCGCTGCGACCGCCGAGATATCCTCGTCCCGGCGTTTCGATATCTTGTAGGCGGCGTGCAGCCCGCCGGTCACCGGGATGCGGATGCTTTCCAGAAACCCGCCAGGGCGGATGTCCTGCTTGCCATAGGCGATGAAGAACTCCTCCAGCGGCAGCACGCGCCGCCCGTCGCCGGCCCGCAGCACGATTTCGGCACCAAGCGGGATCAGCGCCGGCGGGATATCCCCGATCGGCGAGCCGTTGGCGATATTGCCCCCAAGCGTGCCCATGGCGCGCACCTGCGGGCCGCCGATCCGGTCCCAATAGCGGCGCAGATGGGGAAAGGTCTCAGCCATCGCCGCCCCGGCCTCGGCATAGGTGACGGATGCGCCGATCCGCAGCCAATCCGCGTCGCGCTCGATCCGGCGCAGATCGTCGAGATGGCCGATGAACACCGCCGGCGCGATCTGCCGCAGCCCCTTGGTGACCCACAGCCCCACATCGGTTGCCCCGGCGACGATCGTCGCTTCGGGGTGCGCGGCCAGCACCGCCGCCAGATCGTCGGCATCGGCGGGCAGGATCGCCTGGCTCGCGCCCCGCGCCACCGCGACCCGGCGACCATCGGCCATGGCCCGCAGCCGCGCCGCGGTTTCGGCGCGCCGAAGGTGCAGGGGATCGGCGCCCGGGCTGCCATGATCGGCCATCGCGCGGGCCGCCCGCAGGATCGGCGCATAGCCGGTGCAGCGGCACAGATTGCCCTGCAGGGCGGTGTCGATGGCCGCCGCGTCCGGCTCGGGATTGTCCATGCGCAGGGCCGCCAGCGCCATCACGATGCCCGGGGTGCAGAACCCGCACTGGCTGGCGTGATGGTCGACCATCGCCTGTTGCACGGGATGCAGCCCGCCATCCGCGCCGCGCAGATGCTCCACCGTCACCACATGGCAGCGATCGACCGAGGCCAGAAACCGGATGCAGGCATTGACCGGTTCATAGCGGAGCCCGTCGCCGGCCAGCCGCCCCACCAGCACCGTGCAGGCGCCGCAATCGCCTTCGGCGCAGCCCTCCTTGGTGCCGGTCAGCCGCCGGGCGATGCGCAGGAAGTCGAGCAGCGTGTCCTCGGCGGCGACCGCGTCCAGCGCGACCGCACCGTCGTTGAGCAGAAACCGGATCTCGCCGCGTTGTGCCATGCATGCCCCCGCGCGGACCGCCCCGCGCCGAGCCCTGATCATAAGGCGCGCGCGCGGCGGAACAATTCCAAACGGATCGCGACCGGAGCGGGACCGCGTGTCGCCGTTGGCTGCCCGTTTTTCGGGCATCTGCGCGGCGGGGCGCCCGGAAACCGGGCAATGCCCGGCCCGAACCGCACCGGGGCGCGCGCCGGGCTGGCTCTGTCCGGCCGACCCGCGGCACATCCAGGCGATGCAAGGCAGGAGGCCCCGATCAACGCCCGGCCCGATATTCCAATGACGGCCGCACCGCCCCGGGCAAGGGGCGCGCTCCGCCTGTCGGTTCGGTCGGCCGGCGGTCGCAGCGCGCTTGCGACGCTCCACCAGGCCGGTTCGCTGAAGGCGGTGTTTCCGCGCCCCGCCGGGGCCGCCCTGCAGGCGGTTCTGGTCAATACGGCGGGCGGGGTGACCGGCGGCGACAGCTTCACCGTCGCGGCCGAGGCCCGGCCCGGCAGCCGCCTGACGCTGACCACCCAGGCGGCCGAACGGGGCTATCGCGCCGTGGCGGGCCAGACCGGCCGCATCCGCGCCCGGCTGCGGGTGGGTGCGGGCGCCCATCTGCTGTGGTTGCCGCAAGAGACGATCCTGTTCGACGGCTGCGCGATCGACCGCGCGCTCAGCGCCGATCTCGACGCGGGCGGGCGCCTGACGCTGGTCGAACCGGTCCTGTTCGGGCGGGCGGCCATGGGGGAGACGCTGCGCGGCGCCGCCTTCACCGACCGGATCGCGGTTTGTCGCGACGGCGCGCCGCTGTTCATCGACCGGACCGTGCTGGCGGGCGACATCGCCGGGCAACTCGGCCGGCCGGCCGTGGCCGCCGGGGCGGGCGCGATGGCGCTGATCGTCCATGTGGCGCCCGATGCGCCGGCGCTGCTGGCGGGCCTGCGCAAGCGCCTGCCCGAAACCGCCGGCGCCAGCCTGATCGGTGACGATCTGCTTGTCGCCCGGCTGCTTGCCACGGATGGATTTGTCTTGCGGCAGAGCCTTGTCCCGGCATTGATGGCGCTGACGGGCACGGACCTGCCCCGACCCTGGAGCCTGTAGGATGAACCTGACCCCACGCGAAAAGGACAAGCTGCTGGTGGCCATGGCCGCCGAAGTGGCGCGCAGGCGGCTCGCCCGGGGGGTGAAGCTCAACCACCCCGAGGCGATCGCGCTGATCACCGATGCCGTCGGTCGAAGGCGCCCGCGACGGGCGCAGCGTTGCCGACATGATGGAGGCCGGCGCCCATGTGGTGACCCGCGAGCAATGCATGGAGGGCGTGGCCGAGATGATCCACGAGGTTCAGGTCGAGGCGACCTTTCCCGACGGCACCAAGCTGGTGACCGTCCATCAACCGATCCGGTAGGGAGACGAAGGATGAAGCGTTTTGCTGCGATGATGACCGTCCTGGCCACACCCGCGCTGGCCCATGACGGGGTGCATCTGCACCCGCACGGGATCGACGCGGTCTGGCTTGTGCTGGCGGCGCTGGCGTTGGGGGGCGGGGCGGCCGCGTTGCTCCGCAGCCGCAAATGATCCCCGGAGAGATCTTTCCCGCCGAGGGCACGCTGACGCTCAATGCGGGGCGGGAGGCGATCACGCTGATGGTCGCCAATACCGGCGACCGGCCGGTGCAGGTGGGCAGCCATTACCACTTTGCCGAAACGAACAGCGCGCTCGACTTCGACCGGGCCGCCGCCCATGGCATGCGGCTCGATATCGCCGCGGGCACCGCGGTGCGGTTCGAACCCGGCCAGCGGCGCGAGGTGCAGCTGATCCCCATCGGGGGCGCGCGCCGGGTGTTCGGCTTCAACCAGGCGGTGATGGGGGCGTTGTGATCCCTGTCGGCACGCAAGACGCAAGACCGGCGCCCGCCCGGGGCTGCGCATACGCCAGTAAGGACCGGGACGCTTGCATCATACACTGCCATTCCTTACCTTGACAGAATGTAAGGAAGCACCCGGGAAACCCCATGTCCTATCTCGCCAAGGTCACATCGAAGGGTCAGGTCACCATTCCCGCCGAGGTGCGGGCGAGGCTCGGCGCCGAAGCCGGGGACCGGCTGTGCTTCACCGTCGACGACAGCGGCGCGGTGACGGTCGAAAAGGTGACGCTGTCATTGGCCGAATTGCGCGGCATGGTCAGCGATCTGCCCCGTCTGTCACCGGGCGAAGCGGTGGCCGCCGTCGACGAGGCGCGGGCCGCCCGGGCGGATGCGCTGACCGGCCGGCGGCCGCAGGACGGGGGGCAGACCCGGTGACCGGGCTTGACACCAATGTGGTGCTTTCCCTGCTGTTCAGCGAGGAGGAGCCGATCCTGCCCGCCCCGCCGCCCTATTACCTGTCCCCGGTGGTGCTGGCCGAATTCGCCTGGGTGATGGCGCGCCGGTTTGACGCCGGGCGCGACCGGATCGCACAGGCCCTGGCGGGGCTGCTTGCCCTCAAGGGCTTTGGTCGTCGACCGCGCGCAGATCGTGCAAGTCGCGCTTGACGATTTCCGGACCGGCAGCGCCGACTTCGCCGATTGTCTGATCCTGCACGGAAATGCCGATGCCGGCTGCACAACGACCCTGACCCAAGACCGAAAGGCCGCGCGCCATGCCGGCTTCACCCTGCTGAGCTGAGGTTCGCCCATGCCCGCCACCATCCAACGCGCCGACTATGCCGCCATGTTCGGTCCCACCACCGGGGACAGGGTTCGCCTGGCGGACACCGATCTGATCATCGAGGTCGAACGCGACCTGACCACCTATGGCGAGGAGGTGAAGTTCGGCGGCGGCAAGGTGATCCGCGACGGCATGGGCCAATCCCAGGCGGCGCGGGCCGACGGGGCGGTGGACACGGTCATCACCAATGCGATGATCCTTGACCATACCGGCATCTATAAGGCCGATGTGGGCTTGCGCGACGGGCGGATTGCGAAAATCGGCAAGGCCGGCAACCCCGATACCCAGCCCGGTGTCGACATCGTCATCGGCCCGGGGACCGAGGCGATCGCGGGGGAGGGCAGGATCCTGACCGCAGGGGGCTTCGACAGCCATATCCATTTCATCTGCCCGCAGCAGATCGAGGATGCGCTGCATTCGGGCCTGACCACCATGCTGGGCGGCGGCACGGGGCCTGCCCATGGCACGCTGGCGACCACCTGCACGCCGGGCGCCTGGCATATCGGGCGGATGCTGCAGGCCGCCGATGCGTTTCCGATGAACCTCGCCTTTGCCGGCAAGGGCAATGCGAGCCTGGCGAAGGCGCTGGAGGAACAGATCCTCGCCGGGGCCTGCGCGCTGAAGCTGCACGAGGATTGGGGGACGACGCCCGGCGCCATCGATTGCTGCCTGTCGGTGGCCGATGCCTGGGACGTGCAGGTGATGATCCACACCGACACGCTGAACGAATCCGGCTTTGTCGAAAACACGGTCAAGGCGATGAAGGGCCGCACGATCCATGCCTTCCACACCGAGGGCGCGGGCGGCGGCCATGCCCCCGACATCATCAAGATCTGCGGCGAGGCGCATGTGCTGCCGTCCTCGACCAACCCGACGCGGCCCTTTACCGTCAACACGCTCGAAGAGCATCTCGACATGCTGATGGTCTGCCATCACCTCGACAAGTCGATCCCCGAGGATGTGGCCTTTGCCGAAAGCCGCATCCGGCGCGAGACCATCGCGGCCGAGGATATCCTGCACGATATGGGCGCGTTCAGCATCATCGCGTCGGACAGCCAGGCGATGGGCCGCGTGGGCGAGGTGATCATCCGCACCTGGCAGACCGCCGACAAGATGAAGAAACAGCGCGGGCGGCTGGCCGACGGAAACCGGCGACAACGACAATTTCCGGGTCCGCCGTTATGTGGCGAAATACACCATCAACCCGGCGATTGCGCATGGCATCGCGCATGAGATCGGCTCGGTGGAGGAAGGCAAGCGCGCCGATCTGGTGCTGTGGAACCCGGCCTTTTTCGGGGTGAAGCCCGAGATGGTGCTGATCGGGGGCACCATCGCGATGGCCCAGATGGGCGATCCGAATGCGTCCATACCCACGCCGCAGCCGGTCTATTCGCGGCCGATGTTCGGCGCCTTTGGCCGGTCGGTGGAACGCTCGGCGGTGACGTTTGTGTCGGCCGCCGCCCAGGATGCGGGGGTGGGCGCGGCGCTGGGGCTCGCCAAGGACACGCTGGCGGTTTCGGGCACGCGCAGTATCGGCAAGAAGGATCTGGTCCTGAACGACGCCACCCCGCATGTCGAGGTGAACCCGGAGACCTATGAGGTGCGCGCGGATGGCGAATTGCTGACCTGCCAGCCGGCCGAGGTGTTGCCCATGGCGCAGCGGTATTTCCTGTTTTGAGAATGAGGAGCCAAAATGAAATTGCCGCTATTTCTTGCAATCATCGCGCTCACTTCCCTGTTTGCCTCTAGCGCTTTGGCATACTGCACAGAACCACTGACGTTTTCCCATGCACCTGCCCCTCCTTCGACATATCAAAAACCAACGGTTCCATTTTGCTTGTCGGGATATTCTTTTACTGGAAGGCACACCTGCGATAGCTGGGAGATCGATAGATTCATTGCAGCCGTAAACAACTATATAGGAAATCTGAACAAATACGTAAACGATGCGATTGATTTTGCTAACGATGCCGCAGAATTCGCTGAAGAAGCAGCGCGCTATGCGCGCTGCGAGGCTGAAGAAGCGAGAAGTCTGTTGGAGTGATGTGAATATTGCGCTCTTGCTCAGTAAGAGGCTGATGGCACAAGCATGTCAGTCGAACGTCGTCTTAAATTTTGGCAGCAGTATCAGGAATGATCTAGAAATGCTTGCAACGCGGTAAAATCAAAGAAAGCAGGTATCGGTATTGAAGCTCAGAGATATCCATATCTGCTATCGGCATCTTAAAAAGGTACCTGATCCTGAACGACGTCCTGCCAAACGTAGAAATGAACCCCGAGACCTATGAGGTGCGCGCGGATGGCGAATTGCTGACCTGCGCGCCGGCCGAGGTGCTGCCGATGGCGCAAAGGTATTTCCTGTTTTGACGCGCGTCGGACTGTCCCCCGGCCGATGCGACCAGCATCGGCCGCGACCGCCCCAGCCCGGGGGCGGTCGCGGCCCGCCCAAGAACCGTGGGGCATTCAGATGACCGTGCATGCCCACCTGCCGACCGGCCTCGGGGCGGCTCGCCCGCACGGAACAGCACGCGAAGCGTGCCCGTGCGAGCGCCAGACCGGCCCGGCGGGCTGGCGCTTTGGCTGCCGGCGCGCCAGGCGGCCCTGTTCGATGACCCTGGCAAGCATAAACCGCGCAGCGGCGATGGCGGGGCGCCATCCCCCGGTCTGGCGCTCGTCCGGCCCCGGAATGCGATCCCGGACGCGCGCGGCCGGCACGGACCGCAGCCGCCGCGCCCAATGGGCGGGTGCGCCCTCACGGAAGGCAACGGAGACGCTATGACATCATCCCTCCCCGTGGCGCGGCAGCGCCGCCCCGATGCGGCGAGCGCGGCGATGGCCTGCGTCTCCCTCCCCTATGACGGCCGTTTCCTGCGCCGCAAGGTGCTGACCACCGACACCGGCGAGCGGTTTCTGGTCGACCTGCCGCAGACCACATCGCTCGACCATGGCGATGCGCTGGAACTCAACGACGGGCGGCTGATCGGGATCGTGGCCGCCCCCGAACCGCTGCTGGAGATCACCGGTCCGGACCTCACCCGGCTCGCATGGCATATCGGCAACCGCCACTGCCCCTGCCAGATCGCGCCAGACCGGCTGCGGATTCAGCGCGATCCGGTGATCCGCGACATGCTGGAACGGCTTGGCGCGACGGTGACGGAAATCGACGCCCCCTTCACCCCCGAAGGCGGCGCCTATGGCCACGGGCGGACGCATGGCCACAGCCACTGATCCGGTCCTGATCCTCGCGCAATGGTTCTCGCCCGCCTATCCGGTGGGCGCATTCGCCTATTCGCATGGGCTGGAGACGGCGATTGCGGCAGGCCGGATCGCCGGGCCGGGTGACCTGCAGGACTGGCTGACGGACATCCTGCGGCACGGCGCGGGGCGGGCGGATGCGCTGTTTCTGGCCGCCGCCTGCCGGGCCAAAAACACCGAAACGCTGTCCGAAATCGACGCGCTCAACCGCGCCTTCCAGCCCTCTGCCGAGCGCCTGATGGAAACCGATCTGCAGGGCGCGGCGTTTGCCGAGGCGACCAATGCCATCTGGGGCACCGCCCTGCCCCGGCTGACCTATCCGGTCGCGGTGGGAAGGGCGGCGCGGCTCAGGGACCTGCCGCCGGACCGGACGGCGCAACTGTACCTGCAGGCCTTCACGGCCAATCTGGTGGGCGCGGGCATGCGGGCGCTGCCGGTCGGCCAGACCGAGGGCCAGCGCATCATCCACCGCCTGACGCCCGTTTGCGCCGAAATGGCGGAAGCCAGCCGCGACGGCGATCTGGACGCCTTGTCGTCCACCGCCTTCCTGGCCGATATCGCGGCGATGCGGCACGAAACACTCGCAACCCGGATATTCCGAAGCTGACCGGCCGCGGGGCGCGGGCCCGGGCGCCCGGCATGGCCTGCCCCGCCCTTGTGCAGGGCATGCCCCCACCCTATCACCGGCACACGCAAAGGAGGCCCGCCATGCCCAGGGATCAGATCGACAAGGATGCGCCCGCGCTTGCCGCCTTCGACTGGGCCGATCCGCTGCGCCTGCACGACCAGCTGTCCGAAGACGAGCGCATGATGCGCGACGCCGCGCGGGCCTATGCGCAGGAAAGGCTCGCACCGCGGGCGATTGCGGCCTGGCGGGACGAGGCAACCGACCCCGCGATCTTTCCCGAGATGGGGGAGATGGGGCTCCTCGGCATCACCGTGCCCGAGGAATATGGCGGGCTGGGCGCGGGCTATGTCACCTATGGGCTGGTGGCGCGCGAGATCGAGCGGGTCGATTCGGGCTATCGGTCGATGATGTCGGTGCAGTCGAGCCTGGTGATGTATCCGATCCTCGCCTACGGCTCCGAGGCACAGCGGCGAAAATACCTGCCCGAGCTGGCCCGGGGCGCGCTGATCGGCTGCTTCGGCCTGACCGAGCCCGATGCCGGCTCGGACCCGGGCGGCATGAAGACCCGGGCCGAGCCCGATGGCGACGGCTATATCCTCAGCGGCGCCAAGATGTGGATCACCAATGCCCCCATCGCCGACATCTTCGTCGTCTGGGCGAAGTCCAAGGCGCATGGCGGCGCGATCCGCGGTTTCGTGCTGGAAAAGGGCATGGCCGGCCTGTCGGCACCGAAGATCGGCGGCAAGCTGAGCTTGCGCGCCTCGATCTCCGGCGAGATCGTGATGGACGGCGTGCGGGTGGGCGCGGATGCGTTGCTGCCGGGGGTCGCAGGGCTGAAGGGGCCGTTCGGCTGCCTCAACCGGGCGCGCTATGGCATCGCCTGGGGGGTGATGGGCGCGGCCGAGTTCTGCTGGCACGCGGCACGGCAATACGGGCTCGACCGGCAGCAATTCGGCCGCCCCCTGGCCCAGACCCAGCTTTACCAGAAGAAGCTTGCCGACATGCAGACGCAGATCGCGCTGGGGCTGCAGGGCGCCCTGCAACTCGGCCGGATGATGGAGGCGGGAACCGCCGCGCCCGAGGCGATCAGCCTGATGAAGCGAAACAATTGCGGCGCGGCGCTGGAGATCGCGCGCGCCGCCCGCGACATGCATGGCGGCAACGGCATCCAGGAAGACTATCAGGTGATGCGCCACATGGCGAACCTGGAGACGGTGAACACCTATGAGGGCACGCACGATGTCCACGCCCTGATCCTGGGCCGGGCGCAAACCGGGCTGCAGGCGTTTTTCTGACCCCGTGCCGCTGTGCGCGGCGCTTTGCCCTCAAAGACCGGTCGCGGGAATGCGGGCATGCCGCCCGGCACCTGTCACGTTGCTGCGGCAGCCCCCCGCCATCGCCCGTTGGCGTTCGGTTTTGCCTTCGCCCGCCGCCGCACCAGTTCTTTCGCGATCGGGGCCACGCTCGATGCCAGTGCGGCGATGAACCGATACAAGGATGGGACCGCCACTGGCAGCGCGGACCGGTTGCGGCGGTGTCGCTTTTGCGCGATAAAGGGTCGCGTTCTGGGTGTGCCCGATGAGCATTTGCTCAACTTCCGCCTGATGCGGGCGGTCCCACCGGTTCGCGCGCGCGACCCTATCGCGGGACTGCGCCACGCTTCGGCGCCAAGCCCGTTGTGACGACAGAGAGGGAGAAGCGGATGGCGGCAACGACGCCCCAGGGCAAGCCATCGGCCAGCCTTGAACGGCTGGCAGCCGATCGCATGGTGATCGAGGCCATCAGCCCCTGCGTCGACGGCGGGCGCTTTGCCGCCAAGGTCGTCGAAGGCTGGGCGACGCCGGTCGAGGCCGATCTGTTCGGCGACGGGCACGAGGTCTTCGGTGCCGCGGTGGAAATGCCGGGCGGCGCGCTGGTGCCGATGACGCCGCTTGGCAATGATCGCTGGGGCGCCAGCGTCGTCTTCCCGCAGAACGGCCCGGCGCAGTATGCGATCCTTGCCTGGCGCGACCTGTGGGGGGGGTGGGCGCGCGACACCGGCAAAAAGATCGCCGCCGGGCAGGATGTCTCGGTCGAACTGCAGGAGGCCCGGCAAATCCTGGAACAGACCGAGGCGCCGCAGGGCGACGCGACGCTGCTGGCGGCGCTGATCGCGGCCGCCCGGGCCGGCGATACCGCGACGCTGCTGGCCGCCGAGACCGCAGCCTTCATGGCCGCGAACGGCCCCCGGGCCACCATCACCCGCAGCGCGGACATTCCCGTCTGGGTGGACCGCGAGCGCGCCGCCTTTTCGGCCTGGTACGAGATGTTTCCCCGGTCGCAGGGCCCCAAGGGGCAGCATGGCACCTTTCGCGATGTGATCGGGCGGCTCGACTATGTCGCCGATCTGGGCTTCGACATTCTCTATTTCCCGCCGATCCACCCGATCGGGACGACCAACCGCAAGGGCCGGAACAACATGCTGACCGCCCAGCCGGGCGATGTCGGCTCGCCCTATGCCATCGGCTCGGCCGAAGGCGGGATGGATGCGGTGCATCCCGAACTGGGAACGCTGGACGATTTCGACGCGCTGGTCGCGGCAGCACGCGCGAAGGGGATCGAGATCGCGCTCGACATCGCGCTCAACGCCTCGCCCGATCATCCCTGGATCGCCGCGCATCCCGGCTGGTTCGAACGCCGCCCGGACGGGACCATCAAATTCGCCGAGAACCCGCCGAAGAAGTACGAGGACATCGTCAACTTCAAGTATTACAACGCCGATGGCAGCCCGAACGCGCCGTTCTGGGAGGCGGTGCGCGACCTGTTCCTGTTCTGGATCGGCCACGGCGTGACCGCGTTTCGCGTCGACAACCCGCACACCAAGCCGTTCCCGTTCTGGGAATGGATCATCGCCGAGGTCCGGCAGACCTGCCCCGACGCGATCTTTCTGTCCGAGGCGTTCACCCGACCCAAGGTGATGAAGCGTCTGGCAAAGCTTGGCTTCAACCAGAGCTATACCTACTACACCTGGCGCAACACCAAGGCCGAATTGACGGACTATCTGACCGAACTGACCACCGAGGGCTGCCGCGACTACATGCGGCCGAATTTCTTTACCAACACGCCCGACATCAATCCCTACTTCAACCACGATGCCGGCCGCCCGGGGTTTCGCACCCGCGCGGTGATGGCGGCCTCGCTCGTGGCCAACTGGGGGCTCTACCAGGGGTTCGAGTTCTGCGAGGCCGACTGGCTGCCGCCCAAGGACGAATACCGCGACAGCGAGAAATACGAGCTGAAGCATCGCGACCTGGACGCGCCGGGCAACATCAAGGCCGATATCCGGCTGATCAACCGGATCCGGCGCGAAAACCCGGCGATGAAGGATGGCACCAATCTGCGCTTCTTCCCCGCGCATGACGACCGGGTGCTGTATTACGGCCGCTTCGACAAGGCGCAGCGCAACTATCTGCTGTTCCATGTGCTGATCGACCCGTTCGGCGGTGCCGCGTTCGACTTCGAGGTGCCGCTCTGGGCGTTCGACCTGCCGGACGAAGCCTCGATCGAGGTCGAGGATGCGATCCACGGCAACCGCTTCACCTGGCACGGCAAGGATCACCGGCTTTGGCTCGATCCGCAGGACCGGCCCTATGCCATCTGGAAACTGTTCCCGCCGGGAGGCGCGCAATGACCCTGATCGACAAGGAGCTTCTGACCCCGGCGCCGGGCACCGAGGTCGAGGACTGGTACAAGGACGCGGTGATCTATCAGATCCACGTCAAGGCCTATCAGGACAGCGATGGCAACGGCATCGGCGATTTCGCCGGGCTGATGAGCCGGCTCGACCATGTGCAGGAGCTGGGCGTCACGGCCGTGTGGCTGTTGCCGTTCTATCCCTCGCCGCTGCGCGACGACGGCTATGACATCGCCGAATACAAGGCCGTGAACCCGTCCTATGGCACGATGGAGGATTTCGAGCGCTTCGTCGACGAGGCCCACCGGCGCGGGCTGAGGGTGATCACCGAACTCGTCATCAACCACACCTCCGACCAGCACGCATGGTTCCAGCGCGCCCGCCGCGCCCCCCGCGGCAGCCCGGAGCGCGATTTCTACGTCTGGTCGGACGATCCCACGCGGTGGATGGACAAGACCAGGGTGATCTTCAACGACACCCATGACAGCAACTGGTCCTGGGACCCGGTGGCCGAACAATTCTATTGGCACCGGTTTTTCGACCATCAGCCGGATCTGAACTTCGACAACCCCGAGGTTCTGGCCCAGGTGCTGGATGTCATGCATTTCTGGCTCGACAAGGGTGTCGACGGGCTGCGGCTGGACGCGATCCCCTATCTGGTCGAGCGCGACGGCACCAACAACGAGAACCTGCCCGAGACCCATGCCCTGCTCAAGGCAATCCGCGCCGATCTCGACAAGCATTACACGGGCCGGATGCTGCTGGCCGAGGCGAACCAGTGGCCCGAGGATACCCGCCCCTATTTCGGCGATGGCGACGAATGCCAGATGGGGTTTCATTTTCCGCTGATGCCGCGGATGTACATGGCCGTGGCGCAAGAGGATCGCTATCCGATCACGGACATCATCCGGCAGACGCCGGAAATACCGGAAAACTGCCAATGGGCGATTTTCCTGCGCAACCATGACGAGCTGACGCTCGAGATGGTGACCGACCGCGAGCGTGATTATCTGTGGGATTTCTACGCCAGCGACAAGCGCGCGCGGATCAACATGGGCATCCGGCGCCGGCTGGCGCCGCTGTTGCAGAACGATCGTCGCAAGATCGAACTGCTCAATTCGCTGCTGTTCTCGATGCCCGGCACGCCGGTGGTCTATTACGGCGACGAGATCGGGATGGGCGACAACTATTACCTTGGCGACCGCGACGGGGTGCGCACGCCGATGCAGTGGACCGCCGACCGCAATGCCGGGTTCAGCCGCGCCAACCCGCAGCAGCTTTACCTGCCGACGATCCAGGACCCGGTGCATGGCTACGAGGCGATCAATGTCGAGGCGCAGCACGCCTCGCCGTCGTCGCTGCTGAACTGGATCAAGCGGATGATCGCGGTCCGCAAGCGCCACCCGGTCTTTGGCCGCGGCGAGATCGAACTGCTTTATCCGCGCAACCGCAAGGTGCTGGCCTATATCCGGCGACTGGAAGACGAGGTGGTCCTCTGCGTGGCGAACCTGTCGCGCCAGGCGCAGGCGGCGGAAATCGACCTGAGCGACTTCCAGGGCCGGGTGCCGGTCGAGATGATGGGCCAGTCGCCGTTCCCGCCGGTCGGCGAATTGCCCTATCTGATGACGCTGCCGGCCTATGGCTTTTACTGGTTCCTGCTTGCCGACGAACAGGAGGCGCCCAGCTGGCACACGCCGCTGACGCCGATGCTGCCCGACTTCATCACGCTGACCACGCGGACAGGGACCATTGGCGGTGCGCTGGAAGACAAGTCCGCCGCCGATTTCGAGCGCCGGACACTGCGCGACTATCTGCCGTTGCAGCGCTGGTTCGCGGCCAAGGAGGACCGGATCGACAACGTGACGCTGCGCCGCCTGGCCGAGATCGACGGCCGCCATCTGCTGGCGGTCGCCGATGTCGGCGTGCCGGACGACGCGCAAAGCTACTTCCTGCCGCTGTCGGCGGTGTGGGGCGAGGATCACCTGACCATGGGGCCGCGCCTGCCGGCGACCCTGGCAAAGCTGCGCCAGGCCAACCGGGTCGGTGCGATCCTTGACGGCGCGGTGGACGAGGACATGGCCAACGCCCTGCTGGCGTCGCTGCGCGACAATCGCAAGACCGATGCCGGCGCGGCGGGGCATGTCGTGTTCTCGGGCACCGACCATCTGCGCGAACTGGCCGCCGAGCCGGGCGAACCGCGGCTGATGTCGGCGGAACAATCGAACGCCTCGATCGCGTTTTCGGACAAGCTGATCCTGAAGCTCTACCGCCGGCTGCGCAGCGGCCGGCAGCCCGATATCGAGATCGCGCGCTTCCTGACCGAAGAAACCGGTTTCGCGGCCACCCCGCCGCTTTTGGGCACGATCGACTGGATCGATCCGGCGGGTGAGGTCACCACGCTTGGTGCCGCAATGGCCTTCGTGGGCAATCAGGGCGATGCCTGGACCTATGTCACCGATGCGCTCGACCGCGACATGGAGCGGCTCGACACCGGCGACCGCGATGCCGCGGCCGAGGAGGCCGGCACGGTGATGGGCGGCCCGCTCGACCTTGGCCAGGTGCTGGGCCGGCGGACGGCCGAACTGCACCGCGCCCTGTCAAGCGGCGCGGCCGGCAGCGCCTTCGGGATCGAGGCGCTGACCGGCGAACGCCTGTCGGGCCTGGTCGAGGATGTGAAGACCGAGGTGACCGGGGTGCTCGACCGTCTGGCGCGGCACAAGGCAAACCTGGGCGAGCCCGGGCAGACCCTGGCCGAGGCGCTGCTGGCACGCCGCGAGGCGCTTTTGGCGCGGCTTGACGGGTTGACGGGGCTGACGCCTTCGGGCGGTCTCTGCCGGGTGCATGGCGATTTCCACCTGGGCCAGGTGCTGGTCGTCCAGACCGATGTGATGATCATCGACTTCGAGGGCGAGCCGACGCGGTCGCTGGCCGAACGGGTCGCCAAGACCTCGCCCCTGCGCGACGTCGCGGGGATGCTGCGCAGCTTCGACTATGCGCTCTGGTCCACGGTGCGCCGCCGGCTGGAGCTGGGCGGCGACCTCGAACGGACGCTCGCCAGCATCGACGACTGGCGCCAGGCGACCCAGGGTGCGTTCCTGGAAGCCTATCGCGCGACGATGGCGGGCGCCGCGGTGCATCCCGCCGACGAGGGGTTCGAGCGCGCGCTGCTCGACCTTTTCCTCGTGCAGAAGGCCGCCTATGAGGTTGGCTACGAGATGGCGATGCGACCCGACTGGGTGGAAATCCCGCTGCGCGGCCTGCTTGCCCTGGCCGAGGATGCCGAAGGCGGACGGCGCTCGACGCCATGACCCTGCCCGACACAACCCCGCCCGCCGCCGAGATCGACGCGATCCTGCGCGGCCAGCACGGCGATCCGTTCCGAATCCTGGGAATGCACCAGCCCGATGCGCAGGGACCGGTCTGCGTCAGCGTGTTCGCCCCCGACGCCGAAGAAGTCATCGTGACCGACCCCGAGGGCCAGGATGTGGCCGCACTGCAACGGGTGAACCCCGAGGGCTTCTTCCACGGCCGGATGGAAGACCGGCGCGCGCCCTTCGCCTATCGGCTGCGGCTGCGCGCGGCCACGGGCCATGAATGGGCGCTGCACGATCCCTATGCGTTCGGTCCGGTTCTGGGAGAGCTCGACGCGTATCTTCTGGGCGAAGGCCGTCACGAGCACCTCTACGACCGGCTCGGCGCGCATCCGCTGACCCATGAGGGCGTCGCGGGCACCGCCTTTGCGGTGTGGGCGCCGAATGCGCGGCGGGTCTCGGTGGTGGGGCATTTCAACGCCTGGGACGGCCGCCGCCACCCGATGCGGCGGCGCGGCGCGAACGGTGTGTGGGAGATCTTCCTGCCCGGCATCGGCCGTGGCGAGATCTACAAATACGAGATCCTCAACGCCTATGGTCACCTGCAACCGCTGAAGGCCGACCCGGTGGGCTTTCGCGCAGAACTGCCGCCGGCCGACGCCTCGATCGTGCATGGCAAGCCGCGCCATGAATGGACCGACGGCGCCTGGCTTGCTGCCCGCCCGGCCGACCAGCGGGCCGAGCCGATGTCGATCTACGAGGTGCATCTGGGCAGTTGGCGGCGCACCCTGGAGAACGGCACGCTGGATTATGCCACGCTGGCGGCGCAACTGATCGACTATGTGACCGAGATGGGGTTTACCCATGTCGAGTTCCTGCCGCCCAGCGAGCATCCCTTCTCGGGCTCGTGGGGCTACCAGCCGGTCGGCCTGTTCGCGCCCACCGCGCGCTTCGGCACGCCCGACGCGTTCGCCGCGATGGTCGATCGGCTGCATGGCGCCGGCATCGGCGTGATCGTCGACTGGGTGCCGGCGCATTTCCCCTCTGACGCGCACGGGCTGGGGCAGTTCGACGGCACTGCGCTTTACGAACATGCCGACCCGCGGCAGGGATTCCACCAGGACTGGAACACGCTGATCTACAATTTCGGTCGGCGTGAGGTGGCCAATTTCCTGCGCGCCTCGGCGACCTACTGGTTGAAGGAGTTGCATGTCGATGCGCTGCGCGTCGATGCGGTGGCCTCGATGCTCTATCTCGACTATTCGCGCGCGCCGGGCGCCTGGGTGCCGAACCGCTATGGCGGGCGCGAGAACCTCGACGCCATCGATTTTCTGAAAGGCGTCAACGAGGTCGTGCGGGCCTATGCGCCCGGCGCCCTGACCATCGCCGAGGAGAGCACCGCCTGGCCGGGCGTCTCGCGGCCGGTCGCCGAGGGCGGTCTCGGCTTCGACTTCAAGTGGAACATGGGCTGGATGCACGACACGCTGAGCTACATGGCCACCGATCCGGTGCACCGCAAATACCACCACCACCACATGACCTTCGGGCTGGTCTATGCGTTCTCAGAGAATTTCGTGCTGCCGCTCAGCCATGACGAGGTGGTGCATGGCAAGGGGTCGATGCTGCAAAAAATGCCCGGCGACCGCTGGCAGAAATTCGCCAATCTGCGCGCCTATTACGGGTTCATGTGGGGCCATCCGGGCAAGAAGCTGCTGTTCATGGGAAGCGAATTCGGGCAGGAGCGCGAGTGGAACCACGACCGCTCGCTCGACTGGCACCTGCTGGACGATCCGATGCATGAGGGCGTCCGCCGCACCGTGCGCGACCTCAACGCGCTCTACCGAAGCGAGCCGGGCCTGCACCAGCGCGATTGCGTGGCCGAGGGGTTCGGCTGGATCGAGGGCGGCGATACCGAAAACAACGTGTTCTCCTTCGCCCGCCATGGCGCGGACGGCAGCCGGCCGGTCGTGGTCGTCGCGAACATGGCGCCGGTGGTGCGCGAAGGTTACCGCATCGGCGTCCCGCAAGGCGGCGCCTGGGCCGAGCGGCTGAACACCGATGCCGAAGCCTATGGCGGCTCGGGCGTCGGCAATGCCGGCACCCTGCAGGCCTCGGCGGAGGGGATGCACGGCCAGCCGGCATCGTTTTCGTTGACCCTGCCGCCGCTCGCGACGATTTTCCTGACACCGGAGTAGTCCAAGATGCGCGTCGCACCCGCGACCCTGTCCCGCCGCATTCTGGCCGGCTCGGACGTGCCGCTCGGCGCGACCTGGGACGGTTCTGGCACCAATTTCGCCCTGTTCTCGGCCCATGCCGAGAAGGTGGAGCTGTGCCTGTTCGACAATCGCGGCCGGCGCGAGCTGGAGCGGATCGAACTGCCGGAATTCACCCACCAGATCTGGCATGGCTATCTGCCCGATGTGCGCCCGGGCCAGCTTTACGGCTATCGGGTGCATGGGCCCTATGCCCCCGAGCAGGGCCACCGATTCAACCCGCACAAGCTGCTGCTCGACCCCTACGCGCTGCAGCATCGGGGAATCCTGCGCTGGCATGACGCGCTGTTCGGCTACAGGATCGGCCACGCCCAGCGCGACCTCAGCTTCGACCGGCGCGACAGCTCCTTCGTGATGCCGAAATGCGTGGTGGTCGACCCGGCGCACACCTGGGGCGACGATGTGCGGCCGAACGTGCCCTGGGGGCGGACACTGATCTACGAGGCCCATGTCGGCGGCATGACCATGGGCCATCACAGGATCGACAAGCCACTGCGCGGCACGTTCGAAGGGCTCGCCGACCCACGGGTGGTCGACCATCTGGTGCGGCTCGGCGTCACCGCGATCGAGCTGTTACCGATCCAGGCATTCTATGACGAAGGGCTGCTGGCGGATAAGGGCCTGGTGAACTGGTGGGGCTATTCCACCATTGGCTTCTTTGCGCCGGCGCCGCGCTATCTGACCCAGAATGGCGGGCTGCACGAGTTCAAGCTGATGGTGCGGCGGCTGCACGCGGCCGGGATCGAGGTGATCCTGGACGTCGTCTACAACCACACCGCCGAAGGCTCGGAGCTTGGCCCGACGCTGTCGTTCCGCGGCATCGACAACGCCAGCTATTACACGCTGGCCGACCATCCGCGGCACTATTTCGACACCACCGGCTGCGGCAATTCGCTGAACCTGCGCAACAGCCGCGTGCTGCAGATGGTGATGGATTCGCTGCGCTACTGGGTCGAGGAATGCCATGTCGACGGGTTCCGCTTCGACCTTGCCACGACGCTGGGGCGCGATCGCGACACCTATTCGGAACACGCGATCTTTCTCGAGGCGGTGCGCCAGGACCCGGTGCTGGCAGGGGTGAAGCTGATCGCCGAGCCCTGGGATACCGGCACCGGTGGCTATCAGCTGGGCAACTTCCCGCCCGGCTGGGCAGAGTGGAACGACCGCTACCGCGACACCGCGCGCGCCTATTGGCGCGGCGATCCGGACGCGCTGCGCCATTTTGCGGGCGGCGTGCTGGGGTCGGCCGCGACATTCGACCATGACGGCCGCCGGCCCTGGGCCAGCGTCAATTTCGTCACCGCCCATGACGGTTTCACCCTCGCCGATCTGGTAAGCTACAACGACAAGCACAACGCGGCCAATGGCGAGGACAACCGCGATGGCCATTCCCACAACCTGAGCTGGAATTGCGGCGTCGAGGGGCCAACGGACGACCCTGCTATCCGCGCCCTGCGCGACCGTCAGCGGCGCAACATGATGGCGACGCTGATCCTCAGCCAGGGCACGCCGATGATCCTGATGGGCGACGAGCGCGGCCGCTCGCAGAACGGCAACAACAACAGCTATTGCCAGCCCGGCCCGATCAACTGGCTCGACTGGCAGGCCGGCGCCGACGATCTGACGTTCGAGACCTTCGTTCGGGGTCTGATCGCCGTGCGCCGCAGCCGTGCGCTGTTCGTGGCAGAGCGCTTTCTGCATTCGGGCCCCGATGTGCGCCGCAGGCGATTTGCGAAATGGCTGCGGCCCGATGGGGACGAAATGACCGCCGAAGACTGGGAAAACGAGGCAAGCCGGGCGACCGGGCTTCTGCTGCACGATGGCGGGACCCACCTTCTTCTGGCGATGAACGCCTCGGAAAGCGATCTCGACTTCGTGCTGCCCGGGGCGGCCGATCGCGGCTGGTCCTGTCTGGTCGACACCGCTGCCGGGCTGGCCGACGCGCAGGGGCATCGCCGGATCGCGGGCGGGCCCCTGCCGGTTCCGGCGCGGTCGCTGATCCTGATCGAGACCGGCGGCAATGCGTGATCGCCGCTATTCCTGGGGCGCCGAGCCGGTGGGCAACGGCGCGTGGAGCTTTGCGCTGTGGGCGCCGGGCTGCGACCGGATCGCATTGCGTCTGGGCGGCACCGACCGGCCGATGACGGCGGGGCGCGACGGCTGGTTCACCGCAACGGCAGCGGCCGCCGAGGGCATGCCCTATGCCTTTGTCCTGCCCGACGGCATGGCGGTGCCCGATCCCGCCGCCCGCCGCCAGCAGGGCGACGTGCACGGCGCCTCGCTGCTGACGGCGCCCCGGCAGCCGGCCTTTTGGGGAAGCCGGCCATGGGAAGAGGCGGTGATCTACGAGCTGCATGTCGGCACCTTCACCGCCGCGGGCACGCTCGCCGCCGCGGCGGCGGAGCTGGGCCGTCTGGCTGCCTTGGGGTTCACCGCCATCGAGATCATGCCACTGGCGCAGTTCGGCGGCGACCGGGGCTGGGGCTATGACGGGGTACTGCCCTATGCGCCGCACAACGTCTACGGCACGCCCGGGGACCTGGCCGGGCTGGTCGCGGCCGCCAATGGCCACGGGCTGATGGTGCTGCTTGATGTGGTCTACAACCATTTCGGCCCGGACGGGAACTACCTGCCGCTTTATGCGCCCGACTTCCTTGACCCCGGCCGCACCACCCCCTGGGGCGCGGGCATCGACTATACCCAGCCGCCGGTGCGCCGGTTCTTCATCGAGAACGCGCTTTACTGGCTGACCGAATTCGGCATCGACGGGCTGCGGATCGATGCCATCGACCAGATCGTCGACCCGTCGGACCCGGAGCTTCTGGTCGAACTTGCGACCGAAATCCGCCGCCTGGGCCGGCCGGTTCACCTGACGACCGAGGACAATCGCAACCTGACCCATCTGCACGCGCGCGGGCCGGGCGGTGCCGTCACCGGCCACACCGCCGAATGGAACGACGATTTCCACAACGCCGCGCATGTCCTGGCCACCGGCGAGACCGAGGGCTATTACGGCGATTTTGCGGACGACCCGCTGGGGCTGCTGGGCCGCGCACTGGCCGAGGGCTTTGCCTTTCAGGGCGAAACCGGGCGCGGCGCGCCATCGGGGCATTTGCCACCCACGGCCTTTGTCGACTTTCTGCAGAACCATGACCAGACCGGCAACCGGGCCCGGGGCGAGCGGCTGATCGCGCTGAGCGATCCCGAAACGCTGGCCGTGCTCACCGCCATCCTGGCCCTGTCGCCGCATATCCCGCTCTTCTTCATGGGCGAGGAATATGGCGAAGCCCGGCCCTTCACCTTCTTCGCCCATTTCGGCGGCGCGCTGGACGAGGCCGTGCGCAGCGGCCGGCGCGCCGAATTCACCGGCTTTCAGGGCTTCGCCGCCGCGGACATTCCCGACCCGATCGCATGGGACACATTTGCGGGTGCGCGGCTCGACCCGGCGCGCCGGGACAGCGCCGCGGGCCGCGACCATGCCCGGCAACTGCGCCATCTGCTGGGCTTGCGCCATCGCCTGATCGTGCCGCATCTGGCCGGCGCGCCCGGTCATGGCGGCACCCTGATCGAGGCCGCCGGGGGGCGCCTCGCCGTCGATTGGCGGCTTGCCGGGGCGCGGTTGGCGCTGCGCGCCCGGTTCGGCCCGGCCGACCTGCCCGCCGGCGCCGGCGTCGAGATCAACCGCACCGGCAGCGCCAAGGCCGCCGCCGAAGCCGTCCACTATCTGGCAACCGGGCCCGACGGGGGAGCATGATGATCCTGCCCACAAGCGTCTACCGTCTGCAATTCCGCGACGGCATGGATTTCGACCGTGCCGCGGGGCTGGCCCCCTATTTGGCCGCGCTGGGTATCAGCCACCTTTATGCCTCGCCGCTGTTCACCGCACAGCCCGGGTCGATCCATGGCTACGACATCACCGACCCCGGCGAGATCGAACCGGCGCTCGGCGGGATGGCAGGTCTGGAACGGCTTTCGGCGGCGCTGAAGCGCCACGGGCTTGGCCTGATCTTCGACATCGTGCCCAACCACATGGCCTTCTCCGTCGAAACGCCGTGGCTGCGCGACATCCTGCGCAACGGCCAGAGAAGCCGCTTTGCCGGGCATTTCGACCTCGACCCGGGGGCGGAACGGATCCGGCTTCCCTGGCTCACCGCGCCATTCGAGGATGTGCTTGCCGATCCCGGCCTGACCGTGGACGACGATGCCGACGGTCCGGTGCTGGTGGCCGGTACCCTGCGGGTGCCGCTGGCCCCGGCGGATGCGCTGGACGCGGCCCGCAGCGGCGACATTGCGGCGCTGCGCGCGCTGCATGCCGCGCAACCCTGGCAACTGGTCCACTGGCGCACCGAACACGATGCGATCAGCCATCGCCGTTTCTTCAGCATCACCGGGCTGATCGGCGTCCGCGTCGAACAGGATGCGGTGTTCGAGGACATGCACCGGCTGCTGTTCGACCTGGTGGCGCGCGGGATCGTCGACGGCATCCGCATCGACCATGTCGACGGCCTTGCCGATCCGGCGGCCTATCTGCACCGGTTGCGGGCGCGGGTGCCGGACACCCCGATCTGGGTGGAAAAGATCCTGTCGGGGACCGAAACCATGCCGCCGGACTGGCCGATCCAGGGGGCAACCGGTTATGGCGCCGCGCGGTCGCTGTCGCGGCTGCTGACCGATGCCGAGGGGCTGGGCCGGATCGCCCGGACCTACCGTGCCGTCACCGGCCGAACCGCGCCGGTCGAGGACGTGATCTGGCGCGCCCGTCGCCAGGTCATGACCGAAGAACTGGCAGCCGAATTGTGGGCGCTGCATCGCCAGCTTGCGCAGATCGCCGGCAGCGACCCCCGTGGCGTGGAATTCGGCCCCGAAACCCTGCGCGAGGCGCTGCTGGAGATGATCGCGGCCTTCCCGCGCTACCGGACCTACATGACCGCCGGGCATGTCGCACCGGCCGACGGCGCCCTGATCCACGCGACGGCAAGGCGCGCGGCGGCGCGCATGACCGACCCGGGCGCCGTCCCGTTTCTCGCCGACATCCTGACCCGGCCGACCCCCGAAACCGCGCCGCTGCGCCGGCGTTTCCAGCAGGTCACCGGCGCTGCCGTCGCCAAGAGCGCCGAGGACACGGCGTTCTACCGTGAGGTGCGGCTGTTGTCGGCCAACGAGGTGGGCGGCGAACCCGACGACGATCCGCTGGGCATCGACGGCTTTCACCGGGCGATGGAGCGCCGCGCCGCCACCATCCCGCACGGGCTGACGCTGACCTCGTCGCACGACACCAAACGCTCGGAAGATGCGCGGATGCGGATTGCCGCGCTCACCCGCGAGACCGACGCCTTCGAGGCGTGGTTCCGCATCTGCCAGGGCTTTGCGCCACCGCGGCTGAACGCCAATCTGGTCTGGTATGCCGCCCAGACCTTTCTGGCGGTCGAGCCCGGCGATGGCGACATCGCCGAACGGCTGTGCGGGCACATCGTCAAGGCGCTGCGCGAGGCCAAGAGCGAAAGCTTCTGGACCGCGCCCGACCTTGCCCTGGAAGCGGCGGCGCAAGGCTATGTCCGGCGCCTGGCGGCGCATTTCCCGGGCCACGCGCTGGAGGTCGCGCCGATCCTCGAGATCGCCGACCGCCTGACGCTGATCCAGACCGCGCTGAAGCTGACGATCCCGGGCATCCCCGACATCTACCAGGGCTGCGAGCTTGGCAGCTATTCGCTGACCGATCCCGACAACCGGCGCCCGGTGGATTTCGACCTGCGGCGCCGGGCGCTGGCCGATCCGGGCTGCCTGCCGACCCGGCGCGATCGCGACAAGTTCCAGATGACGCGCCGGCTGCTGACCCTGCGGCGCGCGGACACGCGCCTGTTCCTCGACGGCGACTATCGGCGCCTTGCGGCCGATGACGGGGTTTGCGCGTTCGAGCGGCGCATCGCCGGGCGGGTCCTGACCGTGGCCGCCTGCGCCCGGACCCCGTTCGAGACACCGCACGCGGCGCCGCATGCCGGCGAAATCCACTGGCCGCCCGATGCCGGGCCCAGCCCGGTGGTCATCTCTTATGCCAGGGCGCGATGAGCCATGCGCATCGCGCCCTGGCGTGAACCGTGGCGCATCAATCAGAAGCGATAGCCAAGGCGAAGGCCGCCTGCCCAGGCGGTGTTGCCGGTGAAGCTTGTCGCGGGTGCGAGCGCCCCCACCGCCGTCTGCGTGTCGCCGATCCAGAAATAGCTGAGCCCGCCGGTAATCTCGACCTTTCCGATCGCATAGGTCGCCGCGGCACCCAGCCGCGTGTAACCGTCGCGCGGCCCGAGATTCTTGCGGTAGGAACCATCCGAGGGTTCCCAGGCTGCGGTCAGCGCACCCGACCATCTGTCGTTGAAACGGCGGCCAACCCCCAGCGTGTATGTCCACGAGTCGTATTGGTAGTCGTCGAGTGCAGCCCCACCGGTCACCTCGCCATATTTCTCAGGCGCAATCGCATAGTCGCCGCCCCAGTTCGTCCACTGGATACTACCAAAGACAAGCGTGTTTTCATTGACACCACTCTGGAATTCCAGCATTACCGATTGCGGAATCTTGACAGTGGTCTGCGTGATGACATCATAGAATTGCGGCAGAGGGCTGCCCTCAACAAACTCATAGCCGCGCTCGCGTACCCTGTCGAAGTCATGACTGATTTCCGAATAGTAGGTCAGCGCGATCCGGGCGGCGATTTCCGGCTTTTCCCAGGCTGCCCCCGCCATCCAACCCCAGCCATCGGTCCGGTCTGCCTCGATGCTGTAGCCAAGAACGAACGGCACTGTCGCATTCGCCTTGATCCGCTGGTAGCGGATACCGCCATAGACGCTGATATTGGTGTCGGTGGTGTATTTCAGTATCGCTGTTATCGCATCGGTTTTCAGATTTGCCGTTGCAATGTCTGGGTCCGCTGGAATCGTAAACGGTGGCGGCAAATTCTCGGGATCCTCAAGGGGGTTGTTGTTTGCGAAATAGTTCGGATCGGAGCTGTTGTAGCGGGTATTGGCGCCATAGGGCCGGTTGTACATCAGCATGCCTGAAAAGCCACCGCCAAAATCGTGCTTGTAGGCCAGGCTGGGAAGCGAATACCCGCCCAGCATGCTGCCCGATTGCGATCCGGATACGAGGCCAAGATCGCTGTTGTTCGTGATCACCTCACCCGAGACATCGGGCGTCAGATAACCCCAGCCCAGTTCAAGGTAGTTTCCTTCCTCGAACAGGATGCGGGTCGAGGGCGCGACCCGCTCGATCCCGCCTGCATGGGCGCTGCCCGCCGCCATGGCCGCGATAAGCGCGGCACTTCCGATCTTGCGCATGACCCCTCCTCCCGGGTTCTTATCGTTCCAAATCACGGTATTCGGCGCAGCATTGCTGCGTCAATGCGCCCATCGCAGGGAACGCAATTGAACCCGCAGGTGTTGCGCGGATGCTGCTATTGCAGCCAGCCATCGCGCCGCGCGCGTGGCACGGAAAGCCAGCCTGCCACCTGCCACAGGGCCGCGCGGCCGGCATTGAACCAGATCGCGGCGGCCTCGCGCGGGATCATCCGCAAGGCCTGCGCCGGCGGGCCGTAACGCGCCGACCACGCCAGCGAAAGACGCTGATCGCCCGCCCACACGAAGGACGCCCAGGCGCGCGGCAGGTGCCAGGCCTCGGTCACCAGGATCAGGTGATCGGTGCCGTCCAGCGCGGGCTTGCTGAACAGGGCGTTCTGCAGCGTCGAGTAGGAGGCCGCCTCGACCGTCAGTGCCGCGCCGGGGATGGCCTGCGCGGCGGCGGCCCGGGCCATCCGCGCGGCCGAGCGCGGGCTCGAGGTGATGTGGAGCGCCGGCGCCTGTTCCGCCGCGTAGAGCGCCGCGCCGCGTGCCATCCGGGGGCCGTCCGCCAGCGGCCCGCCGCCCAGAACCACGATGCGGTCGGCCGGCAGCGGCGCCGCCGCAATCATCGGCGGGGCAAGCGCGGCAAAACCGACCAGGGCCAGTATCGTCAGAACCCACAGGGCGAGCCCGGCAAGAATGACGCGCCGGAGCCAGCGCAGGATCCGGGCCATCGCCGATCAGGGCTGCCCGGTGCCGGCAACCGGACCCGATGCGGGCGCAGGTGGCAGCCCCAGCAGCAAGGGCGGCGGCGGCAGGATCGCCAGAAAGGCGGCCTCGTAGCGGGCGCGCGTCATCGTCGCCTTGTTGCCGGCGATGCCCTCATAGGCCGACCGCCCGTCGGCCAGCGGCAGGCCGGCCCAGACATAGGCGAGGCGATCCATGAAGGCGCGCGGCGGGATCAGGCCCGACAGGTAATCGCGCAGCCCCGCATCGAGGACAAGGCGGGTGGCCAGACGATCCTGCAGGGCTGGCGAGAACACCGCCGATCGGTCCAGCCGCTCGGCCCGCATCAGATAGCGCAATGTGTCGGGGATGATCTGATAGCGGCCGATGGCGTGCGGCTGGCCGGGGGTTGCCTCGATCCAGTCGAGGATTTCGCCCAGGGTCAGGGTCGAGGGTGGTGCAGGCGGCAGCAATCGCGCCCGCAGATGCACCGCGTCGTATTGCGCCGGGCCGGCTTCGGCCGCGGCGATCAGGTCAAACAGCCCGGCGAGTTTTCTCGGCAGCCCGTCGATGCGCATCGGGTCGCCATCGATCGGCGGCAGCGCCGCGACGATCGGCGGCGACACGGAACCGGGACCGGTCGCGGCCGGCGCGCCGGGATCGCGCAGCGCGGCGATGGCAGCCATCCAGGGCGTGCCGCCGGCAAGGTCGCGGGCAAGTGTGCGGCGATCCCGCGCCATGTCCGCCCGCAGCCCGGCCAGCCGCGCCCGCGCCGCCGCGATGTCGGCCGGGTTGGCGGTGGCGGGGGCGGCGATCGGGGTGCCGGCCATCGGCGCCGTCTGGGCGCGCAGCGGCGCCACGTCCACGAGGGACCACGCCGCAACACATGCGAGCAAGGCGCCGGCGTTGCGACGCTTCTTGTGCGGGGACATGCCTGCCTTCCCCTGCCTGTTTGTTCTGCCTCTGGGGCGAGCCTAGCATATCGGCAGGGCGGCGTCACCTGTTTCTGCGCAGGCGGGTGGGCTGCCTATTGGACCCGGTTCATCAGCATCGGGGTCAGATTGTCGAGTTCATCGACAATCGGGGCTGTCTGGATTGGCGGGGTGGTCGTTAGCGTGACATCGACGCCGCTGATGTCGATGATGTCGGTGATCCCGATCGAGTCGCTCCATGCGCCATAGATGGCGGTGGTGTAGTTGTTGCGCCGCAGGATGAACGGGATTTCGGCAAAATCGCGACGGTCGAAACGCGAGTTGGTGGCATAATCGCCGGGATAGGTGATGAGATAGCGTTGGCCCGCATGGGGCCCGCCTGGGATTTCGACGATCGCGCTGCGCCACTCCGCGATCGGGGTGATCGCGACAAGTTGCAGCGCGGCGTCCGACAGCAGCCGCACGGTGTGGCTGGCCCCCGGCGCGGTCACCACCGCCAGGGCGGTGTTGTGATAGCGGGCCATGTTCTCGGCCAGGGCGGCCGTCCCGTAATGGGCAGGCCGGTTTCCGAACACGAAGACAAGCGTGATGACCAGGGTAAGGGCAATCATCGCAGGAACCATGGCAAGCATGGCGGGACCCTCCGCGTTACGGGACTGGCACGCAGCCGACCCGGAAGGTGAAGACGGTGCCGGCTGGCGTGTCTATCGGGCCTTTGGTTGCCACAAGGAGCTGGCCGGTGCCACAGTCGACCAGGTCCTGCCGGCAGGTCTCCGTAGCGCTGATCCAAGGCAAGAGGTAGTCGTAATTACGACTGCATGACAGCACCTGGGTGCAGGTCGGATCTGTGGTGGGAGTCGCTGCCCGACCAAAGATGGTATTGGCCTTCACCACGTCGGCATCAGGATCTGGAATCGAGATCCTGTGGACGATCCCGAAGTCGTTTGTGCCGTCATTGTAAGGAAGCGCCGGCTGAACCGACACGAGGCTGCGTTCGGCCGTCCATCCAGCCGGACAGGTCGTCGGTTTCGATGGAGCGGTCACGCCCACCCCTTGGTCGTCGGTGTCTGCCGTCACCCGTTGGGTCAGCAGCATCGCATTCTCGGTCACGTCATAGGGTTGCCCGCTGCTGTTCAGCAGTTCAAGGTTCGCCACGCTGACGGCGCTCATGTCGATCATGTCGGCGACGCTGACGGCAAGATTGATCGACGCGCTGACCGCGCCGTCCGAAACGATGATGCCGTCGCCGCGCAACTCGGCATACCGGCCCAGGGCGGGATCGCTCGTCAGCCGGACGGAATCCGTGACACTGACATTCGAACGGAACGTCGCCGTGCCCTGCAAATCCACCCCTGAACCATCGACCGCAAGCCGTTCGGATATCGTCGTCTTCGCACAGTCGAGCACGATCCGGCCGTCGGCGAGGGCGACGGGATCGGCCGCGGGGTCACACGTCACCGCAGCGGCGTTCTCGATCGTCGAGAACTGCAGGTCCGTGGTCGTCCCTGTCTCGTCCCTGTTGGTGGGCGGCAACATGGTGATCCGGGTTGCGTCGCTGATGGTCGGCAAGACCCATCCGCTGTCGGTCTGGTACGGATCGCGCATGTCGAGGAATGTCAGGCCCTTGATCGTTGGAATATCGGCCTGCGCGATTGTCCCGGCGGGGTCCGCCGTCGGAACTGGGCGCAGATCGTCCGGCTCTGCCATCCTGATCCGGAACACCGATTCAAGGCCCGGGAAACCGTCGAGAAAGCCGTCGCCATCCTCGTCCCAGCCTTGCAGCACGATGTTGGTCATCACCGCGTTCTGGTTGCTGGTGATGCAGGTCTGGTACTCTGGCGTGCCCAGCGCAAAGGCCGGGCACAGCCGCAGGCCGGTCGCCTGTTCCACCTCGCGCGGGTTGCCGTACGAGGTCATGACGCCGAAATTCGGCAAGGCCACGATGGCTGCGATGTAGCCTTCGTTCTGGTCCATCGCGTCGGCCGCAACGTCCGCGATGAGGTGGGCGGCAGGGTTTGGAAGGCGGTTCCAGGCCGCACTGGCCATCGCTTGCAAATCCACTTCCCAGGCGCCGGCCACGCCACGCGCGACCAGCCTCTCTGGAGTGTCGACCGACAGAACGGCCCCGGCGGCCGGCTGTTCGCTGAGCCGTGCGATGCCCAGTGCGATGCCGGCGTTCCGCATCATCTCGCCATCGGCGATGAGCAGCGCCTCGATCTCCAGCTGGTCGTTGTCGAGCCGCCGATCGACGAACCGGTCGTCAATCTGACCGTTGTTATCGGTGTCGACGGCGTTTGGCGTGGCCGTAACGCCCGGGGCGTCGCGGCGGACCGCCCGGGCATAAAGTGCGAGGTCCTGGCCGAATTCGCGGCTGAGCACCGACTGCCCGGGTGCCACGGCGCGCGGCAGATAACCGGCGTCGAACAGCGCCGACATCGGCACACGCAGGAACATGTCCTGGATGCCGGTGGCGCCTGCGAACATTTCGTCGATCATGGCATCGTAGCGCGACGCGACATACAGTTGGGCACCCTCGATCGCCATCTGCAGGTCGCTGGCGGCAAGGCTGCGCGACTGGCGCTGCGCTTCCTGCTGGATGAGCGAGATCGTGAACACCAGAACGCCCATGGTGACCGAGAGATACAGGATCATCTCGGTCAGGGTCACGCCCAGGGCGCGCCATCGATGGCGCTGTGCGTCGGGTTTCCGCGCCATGTCCCGATGGGGCTGGATCAGACCGAAAAGTGCCATAGTGGATTGCCCATCGAATGGTTGTCGGTGATCATCGCATTTGCTGGCCTAGTCTGCACCCCATCCACAGGTCTTGACCAGGACTTTCGGACGCTTTCATGGCCCTTTCTGCCGGCTCGGCGGCGTTCGTTCGTCGGTGGCAGTCCCTAGGGTTCGGGGGCGCAACCCACGATTGCCGATATCCTTGTATTGAGCGGATTGGTGACGTCGTGGGTGTCGAACTCCAGGTCGAGACCGGTTCCGTATTCACAATTCTCGGTAATCCTGGTCCCATAAATGGAGAAAGGGGGACGACTTGGAATCGGAAATACTACCGGCGTCGTGCCCGCCTGTGAACAGGTTGGGGATTGGAGCGTCGTCGGCAGGATCACCGGCCGTCCATAGGTAACGGTGGCGCCAGGCGAAAGCGAGCCAGACCCGTTCAGCAAGGAAATGCTCAGGACGCGATCATAGATTATTCCACCGGGAGGACCGGCGCCCAGGTCTGTATAGGTGTCGGGCGGTTGTACGCCGACCACCTCGACCACCGTATCCCACCCGGCCGGGCAGTCCGGATCGGCCAGAGTGACCGGACTGCCCGCGCTGCCAACCGTCGCCGTCACCAGCCGGACCATCGGGTTTAGGGTCACGTCCTCGTCGCTCGTGGCGCCCGACAGCTTCAGGGTTTCCGTGGCAAGCGTTCCTGCGGCAAGGCTCTCGGCCTCGAGACCCTGCGCGTCGAACCGCGTCTCGTCGCCGGTATCGTTGCGCAGGATGACCGCCGTGTCGCTGAGCCGCAGAAAGCGTCCGGGGTTGTCGGTTGCCGGACAAGCAGGCTGGGCGCGTCGGTGACGATGTCGAGCCGCCGGGTGAAGCGCGATTCGGCCGCGACGTCCAGCACCCCGTCGGTGGTCATGGAAAAGCCGAACGGGACATAGGTTTCGTCGCAGTCGATCGCGAGCACGCCATCGGTCGTGGTGGTGCCGCCGGCCGCACAGGACAGCGCATGCACGTTGCGGACTTCGGAAAACAGGTCGGGGCCGTCGGTGTTGTCGGTATCCAGCGGTTCGCCCATCACGATGCGGCCGACATTGGTGATCTGCGCAACGACCAGATCGGCCGGCACCGGCGTGTTGGTCAGATAGAAGGCCGGACCCATATCGAGAAACACCAGCCCCTCGATACGCGAGATGCTGCCATCCGAAACGATCCCATCCGGCCCGTCGGTCGGGGGCGCCATGCGGATGCCGCCGACGCCCCTGATCTCGGGGAACAGGTCTACCGCGCCATCCCCGTCACGGTCGATCGCCGCAAAGGCCAGGTCCTCCCAAAGCGCATCGCCGGTCACGCATTCCAGATACTCTGCGCCGGTGCGACCCGCACAAAGCGAAAGCTTGTCCTGCCCGGCCTTGTCGCGCGGGCCCTCGCCATCGGAGATCACGCCATAGCCCGACAGCGCGATGATCGAGGCGAAGTTCCCGGCGACAGGGAATGTTTCAGCGTGATCTTTGGCCGCTGTATCGAATTCCAACGGGTCGTAGGTCCAGCCGCCCATGGGGCCGACCACCTGCGCGTTGCCGTTATCCAACCCGATATAGCCCGCCGCCGCCGTGCCGGCCCGCGCGGTGATGCGGTTGCCCACATTGGGCGGCACCGCCGCTGCGTTGGCATCGGGGACCGTCACCAGGAACACTTCGAGATCGAGCTCTTCGCTGAACTCGCCCGGATCCTTGATATTATTACTATTCGAATCGTTCCAATAACACTCCATGTCGGCGAAATCCGGCAGGATCTGTCCCTGTACGGTACCGCCCGCAGGGATCGGCACTGCGACCGCGCCATCGGTCAAGGTAGCCTGGGGGTTGGCTGTATCGAGGCACGAGACGCCGCGGACCATCAGCCGGTAGTTCCGGCCAAGATTGCCCTGCATCGCGTTGCGGTTGCCGTAATAGGCCGGCAGATAGCCCAGATCGACAGGAGATTTGAATCCGGTCACAGGGTCAGACACCTGGTCAAGCGCATAGCTGGCGAACAGGCTCTTGTTGCCGCCCGCCTTCTGCGCCCGATACACGATGTCCTGGCGCAGCGTGCGGTATTCGTTCGCGACATAAAGCTGGGTCGCGTCGATCACCCGGCGCAGATCGGCCGCGGCCATGGTTTCGACCTGGCGCGAGTCTTCCTCTTGCAGGACGCGATAGCTGAAGATGATCACGCTGAAGGTGACCGCCAGGTACAGGATCAACTCGGTCAACGTGATCGCGCGGCGCCGCAAGTCCCGGATGCCCGCCCTGTTGCGCGGCGCGCCGCTGCCAGGGTTTGCAGCCGGTCGGGATATCGGGCCAAACGGCGTCATCACTCGCACCCCACAATGGCCGTGACCCGCGTGCCAAGCGGATTGATCACCGCATCCGTGTTCACGGTATCGAGTTCGCCGTACGTGCAGTCGAAGTTTCTGTGGACCGTTCGTCGCTCTTCGCTAAAAGACAAAGTGAAATCCGCCGGACCAAGCAGCGTGTCTCTATGGGTCATAACCTCCCTGGTCACGTCACATTTGACGCCCGCCGTCACATCCGCATAGGTCACCGTGACGCTGACATTGAACGAGGCATCAGCGCTCACCGCGACATCACGGATCAGGTCCTGCGATCTGGTTTCGGGTCCCGGCGGCAACACCGATACCACGTCGATGAAGGCCGTTGACCCGCTGCCGCAGGCTGGCTGGGGGAAAGCGAGCGCCACGTCTTCGGCGGCCGATACCCTCGAGACCGGGCGGCGCCGAAGGTTGGTGGTGACATCGACAGCATCCGTGATCGCCGTTGTGGGGTCGGGTGCGCCCAGGCTCAGCGCCGGGGTGCTGACCGTCTGGCCCTGGAACCGTCCCGATGCCGTGATCGTGCCCGGTTCCAGCGTCACGAAGGCGCTGTCCGAAAAAAGGCTGATCTGCCCGCTCGTCAGCACGCCCGTTCCCGGCGCGCCGCCCCCGCCCAGCGTCACTGCCAGCGGCGCCGTCGATTGCAGCGCCACCGCGCCGCGCAGCACCGCGTCGCTGGTCACGTTGAACAGGCGGCGCTCGGGGTCAGCCGCCGGATCGGGGGTGGTGACGGACAGGAACTCCGAAAACACCGTTTCGTCGCAATCCACCACGAACCGGCCGTTCTGCATGTCGGTGACGCCGCCCGCCGCGCAGGACAGCCCGTGCAGATTGCGGATGTCGCCGAAAACGCCGGCCGGAATGCCGTCCGAACCGGGCCGCCCCATGCTGAGCCGCGAGACGTTCGAGATCTGCGGGAAAACGTCGAGCGTGTCTGAGATGGCACCGGTGGAAAACGGCGGTGACATTTCCAGGATGGTCAGCCCGCGAATGCTGGCGATGTCGTTGCCGGCCGGGAAGTTCGCCGGATCGGTCATCGTGATCCGATAGACGCCTTCGATCCCGGGAAACCGCACCGAGCCATCCGAGAACAGCTGGTTGAACACCATGTCGGTCCAGACCGCCGGGTTCTCGTAGCACTCGTCCTGCAGCGGATGCCCGTCGGGCAGCGCGGCGCAGCGCGCGAACTGATCCTCGACATTGCTCGGGTTGGGTCCGGCGGCACGGCTCATCACCCCGTGGATGGGAACCGCGATCAGGCCGGCGAAATTGTTGTCGATCAGCGCAAAATCGGTGGCCGAAGCGACAACCGCCGAATCGCTGTAGGGTGACAGATCAAGGGTCCAGCCGCCATAGGCGCCGGTGGCGATCGGGGCGCCGGTGGCGTCGCGCTGGATGAAGCCCGCGGTCGGCAGGCCGGTTTCGGCGACGATCCGGTTGCCGTCGGCCCGGTTGAAGACCGGGGTGGCGGGCAGCGCCGTGTCGCGGGTCACCAGAACCATCTCGATGTCGAGCTCGTCATTCGCCGGATTGAGGTCCGTGAAGGGGGCATCGATCGACGCCATTGCCGTTGGTGTCGACAGCGCCCCTGGTGACCGTGGGTGGATTGTTCGGATTGGCGATCGCCGCGCTGCGCAACACGCCGCGCGCCCAAAGGCGATATTCCTTGTCGTTGTGCATCGCCAGCCCGCTGCCCCCGGCCTCGCCGAACAGGCCGGGCAGCAGCCCCTCATCGACCAGCTGCGCGATCGGGATGTCGGTGATCAACGGGTCGTTGTTCATCAGCAACTGATGTACCTGGCCGGCCCGACCGTCGGCGTAAAGCCGTGCCGCCGCAATCATCTGGCGCAGGTCGGCGGCAAACGCCTCGTTCGTCTCGCGGGTCGCCTCGCGGTCGAGGATCTGCGCGGTCAGGGTCAGCACGCTGGCGGTGACGGTCAGATAGAAGATCGCCTCGATCAGCGACACACCCAGCCGGCGCAGGCCCTTGGTCACCGCGTCCCGGCGATTCCGATCCCGCATGGCAAGTCCCCCCGCTGCACGTTGCAATAATGCACCATTTCGGCGGCGTCCGCACCCCATCAACAAGGCTAACTACATCTTTATGACTGTGTTGTGTTTCGATAGGCCACAGGATGCCAGTCTGGCTCCACAACTTAACAAAACGTTGCGCTGGCGCTGCCATGCCACAGGGGTAATAAATTCGAAAAGCTACATTCACATGTATAGCTCATCAGCCGTTCAAGTCCATTATTGGCGGTATATCACGTATCGGATGTGGTGCAGGACGGCGGCAAAGGTCGTACCGTCTCACTGCGTGGCGGCTTCCGCGCCTCCGGTTTCGCTCCGAAGACGAGTTGCCGCGTTGAAATGGCCGCAAGGTTCGTGATCCGCGCTTGCCGGGTCGCGGGCGGCGGGGTCGGAACCAAGAGGGAAGAAAAAATGAGCGAATTTCACTCCAGCGCGGTCGGCTGGGTCGTCCGGGCGCGCAAGCGTGGCGTCACCCTGATCGAGGCCGTGCTGTTCATCTCGATCGCGCTCGGCATCATCGTCGGCGGGCTGGTGTTCTTCCAGCAGGCGTCGCTGGCGCAGCGCACCTCGGACGCGGTGCGGACGATCTCGTCGATCTCGTCGGAAACCCGCGCAATGTATCAGACGGAAACCGATTTCGCCGGGGTCGCCCCCAACGTGCTGATCAACGCCGGCGCCGTGCCGTCGAACATCGTCGACGGCGTCAACCTGCAGAACGAATGGGGCGGCACGGCAGGGCTGGCGGCCTATCAAACCGGTGGCGTGCTGAGTGGGAACACCAACGAGCCAGCCAACAACGAAGCGTTCGTGATCGAATACACGGACATCCCGCAGGCGGCCTGTGTGCGCCTCGGCACCGTCGAAGAGGGCGGGACCAGCCCGATCGGCTCGGGGATCATCGGTGTCGCCATTTCCGCCCCGGGTGGCACACGTCAGGCGACGGACGCCGCCAGCGGCGGCTGGGGACCGGGTGACGTATCGGGCATATGCGCATCCGGCAACAACACCGTCACCTGGGTGATGGGGCGGTAACGCGCCGATCGAACAAAAGGCTTGCTTCTGCCCGGTGCGCCGGGCAGAAGTGCATATCAGAGGCAGGATGGCGGGACCAACCGCCACAGGGCAAAGAACAATAAGGGCCCGTTCGCGCCGGCCGGCGCAACACAGGACGCCGCAGGGGCGCCTTTCGGGTCCGCAGGGGCAGGAGCCGGACAGATGGCGGACTCATTTCCGAGATTGAACGCGGCCGCGCCGCGCGGTGCCGCGTGGCTGGCAAGCCTGCTCGTCGCCGCGCTCGGCCTGGGTCGTGCCCGCGGCGGTACAGGCCGACGGGCCGGGCCTGGCCGGCGATGGCGGGGCCTACAGCACCGGCGGCGGTGCGGTGCGCAGCTGGGGCGCGGTGTCGGGCAGCACGCTGCGCGACACCCTGCTGGGCTGGACCGGGGTGTCCGGCTGGACGATGATCTGGGACACCGAATACGACTATTATCTGCGGGCCTCGGCGCAGTTCCGCGGCACCTTCGAGGATGCGGTGATCGAGCTGGTCGATGCCGTCCACCGCAGCAACCCCGAGCTTGCCGTCACGCTGTACCGCGGCAACCGCGTGATCCATGTCGACACGCTTCTTGTGGAGACGCAGTAAGATGGCCTGGCGGGCATTTGCCGGCGTCGGCGCGGCACTGGCCGCGCTGGCCATCGTGCCGGGCTGCGGCGAGACCACGGCAAAGACCGAGTTCGAGCTGGAGAACACGACCGGCCGGATGCGGCAGGGCACCTATGATTTCCAGTCGCGCGAGGCGATGCGCGCCGGCGCGGCACAGATCAGCGAGGGGTTCTTCGTCGCCCCGGTCGACACACGGGTCCGGGCGGCCGATCTGCTGCCGCCGCGGCTGGAACGGGTCGATGCCGTCTCGATCGTCTCGCGCGAGCCGCTGGGCCTGGTCGACATCGCCGCCCGGCTGTCGCGGATCACCGGGGTTCCCCATGTGGTCGCCCTGGGCCCCACGGGTGCCCGCGTGACGGCCACCGATGACGGCTCGGTCTCGAGCCAGTCGACCGGCGATGACGACGAGACCGGCAACGACGCCGGTCAGGCCACGAATATCAGCGGCGGCGGCGCCTCGACCCGCGCCGGCACCCTGCGCATCCGGCCGAACCTGACGGGGTCGCTGTCCGAGGTGCTGGACGAGATATCGGACGCGTTCGAGGTCGAATGGAGCGTCGGCGACGACCGCATCATCTTTCGCGACTATGTGACAAGGCAGTATCAGCTGTCGTCGTTGCCGACGCGCAGCAGCCTGTCGCTCAGCACCGGCTCGGTCGCCATCGACATCTGGTCCGAGGTGACCAGCACGCTCAGCAACCTTGTCGGCCAGGGCACGCGGATCACCATCGGCGAGGGGACCGGGATCATCACGGTCACCGCGCTGTTGTCCGATCAGGATCGGATCCAGGAATACCTGTCGACGATGAACGACGCGCTGGGCCAGCAGATCGCCTTTGACGTCACCGTGCTGAACGTGACGCTGACCGACGAGGAAGGGTTCAACTTCGACCTTCAGGAGCTTCTCTTGCAGGGCACCAACTGGGATGCGGGCTTTAAAGCTGCCGGCAGCCTTGCCCAGGCAGCCCCGATCGGCACCGCCAATGTCGCGATTGCCGGCGACGATTACAGTGTGACGGCGGCCGTCCAGGCATTGTCGACCCAGAACAATGTCAGCGTCGAAACCCGCACCGGGGCAACCACGACCAATTTCCAGGTCGTGCCGATCGAGGTGGTGCAGGACGAGGCCTATGTGGAATCGGTCGAAACGGTCGCAAACTCCACGGGTGACATCGCTGGCACGTCAATCAACCCGGGCACGATCACGACCGGCTTCACGATGGCGCTGGCACCGCGCATCCTGAACACGCGCGAAATCCTGGTCCGCTACGAGCTGGAATTGTCCGACGTGATCCAGATCGAGAACTTCACCTCGAATGAGGGCACGGACAATGAGACGACGGTTCAGCTGCCCGAAGTCTCGCGCGTCAATTTCGAGCAGCAGGTGGTCCTGCGCAACGGCCAGACGCTCGTGCTGTTCGGCTTCGAACGTCGCCGCGCCGTGCTCGACAAGCAGGGCATCGGCAATGCGAACTTCTTCGCGTTTGGCGGCAGCCGGGGGGCCAGCATCGAACGCGCGGCGAGCATAGTCTTCATCACCCCGCGCCTGCTGCAGCGCATCAGCGGCGGCGGCTGATCCGGCCGCGCGGGAGGCAACGCCATGAAGCGGCCGCGCAGTCTGAGCCTGTTTCGCGATGTGACGGGTGAGGGCGACGAGCCCGAAACCACGGCCCCGCCGACGCCCGAAGCGGCCCCGGCGGAAGAGCCGCCGGCGCCGCGGCGCGGCCTGTTCGGGCGGCGCCGCGAGGCAGCCGAAGCCGCCGCGCCCGAGGCGGAAGCGGACGCACAGGACGCCGATGGCGAAGCCCGGCCGCGACGCCGCCTGTTCGGACGCCGCCAGCGCGCGGCGTCGCAGGTCGAAGCGGGCGCCGTCGACGCGATGGATGTCGCCGCCGGCATCGCCACGCTGGCGGCCGATGCCGATCCGGTGGATTTCGAGATCGACGATCAGGGCCGCCTGGTCGAGAACGGGCGCAAGCGTTATGCGATCGGGCTGTTGTGGCTGCCCTTCGACGTCGACCGCAAGATTGCCGAGCAGGCCGGCGAAGCGGGTTTTGGCGACGACGCGCCCGATCTTTACGCGATGGTCGGCGATCGCGAACAGATCGGCTTCGGCTTCAAGTATAACGGTCTGAAACCCGGCATGGCGGCCGCGGCGACGCTGTTCTCGGACGAGGTTCTGCCGGGCAACTGGCTGGCCGCCTTCGAAATGTCCGGGGATATGGGGCAGTCCTGGTGGATCGTCGCCTGGCGCGACGGGCAGATCTATGAGGATCGCGTCATCACCGATGGGGGCGATGCCCAGGGTGCATTCGCCGCCCTGCAGGACGCACCCAACTGGAGCGCAATGATCTGTCCCGTGGCCTGGGACATCGACGGCACGATCGATGCCGACCTCGGTTCGATCCTGCAAAAGCGCGGCCGCCCGGCCCGGCTGAAATCGACCAACCAGCTGCGCGCATTGCTGCCGATCGCGATCCCAGTCGTCTTGCTTGTCGTCGCGGCGATCGCCGGATATCTGGTCTGGCAGAACATCGTCGAGCAACGCCGGCTGGAGGAGTTGCGCCGCATCGAGGCCGAGCGGCGGGCCGCCGCCGCCCGCGCGGCGCAGGCGGCACAGCAACCCGTGGAGATCATTCCGCCCTGGGTCGGCCTGCCGTCGACCGAGCGGTTCTACGAAATCTGCGCGCGGAGTTTCCAGGAGTTGCTGATCTTTCCCACGGGCTGGCGGCAGCAGCCGATGACCTGTTCGGTCTCGGGCGACAGCATCGTGGCCCAGGCCACATGGCGCCGGGAATCGGGCGGGCGCGTGTCGTGGTTTCTGGCAACGATGGAGGATGCGGGATTCGAGAATATCGGCCTTGATTCGAACCTCGACGGCGCCACGATTCCGCTGCGCGAGCCGTTTGGCGAGGGCGACATGGACAAGTCGCTGCGCGCCTTGAGCGCGCAGGAAGTTTCCGAAACCCTGACGCTGCGATTCGACACGCTCGATCTTTCGCCAGGGTTCCGGCTGGTCGCGCCACGGCCCGACCAGGCGCGCGAGCAGGAGGGGCAGCCGATCTGGTCATACCATGAACTGACCTTCCGGGAATCGACACCGCTTCAGGAATATCTTAAGCTTGTGTCCGATATACCGGCACGGGTCCCCGAGCAACTGACCTATGACCCGTACAACCAGACCTGGACGATGGTGATGCGCCTGTATCACGAAGCGAGACAAGACGAATGACGCACCTCCTGTTGCGATCCCTGGGCAGGGCCAGCGCGGTCAGCCTCGCCATGACCGCGGCACCGGCGGTGGCACAATCGCTTGCCGATGTCATCGAAGCCTTGCGTCCGGCACCTTCGGAAGCGGGCCCGGCGCCGGCCGGCACGGTCGAGCCGGGCGGTCGCATGCCGCGCGACCCGACCACGCCCGACATCATCACCGACGAGACGATCGGGCTGCTCCAGCGCGACGGGCTGATCGCCCGCCAGGCCGAGATCAACGAGGGTCTGCTGCTGATGGACCGCCAGCTTCGCCAGGCACAGCTGGTCCGGCAACTGATGTCCATCTACGGCCCGGAGGCCGACATCGAAGTGGCCCCCGGCAAGTTCGCGAATTTCGCGGACACCCCCGAGGGCATTCGCCAGCGCATTGCGATGAACAGTCTGCAAGCCCAGCTGATCGAGAGCGACTCCGAGCTGGAAGCGGTCCGAAGTGCCGATGCGGGCGACGACGGCCCGTTCGGCGCACTTTCGCCATCGGACCTGGTGGCGCTGCTGCCAGTCCAACCGCAACCCGGTGAAGCCGACCCGGACGCGGTGGAGGTTGCAGAATTCCCGACCGCGGGCCTTCTCTCCGACAGCAACCTTCTGGAAATCCAGGGCGCCAATGGCGCGTATCTTGCGCGGATTTCGCTCGGCAGCAGTGTTCTGTCTGTCGAGAAGGGGGACATGCTGCCGACGGGCCAGCTTGTCGCCGAGGTCACCATGACGACCGTCGTTCTTGCCAACCCTGACCGAACCCGCCAGACTCTCTCCATCGAGGAGTGAGCATGGCGCAAGAGGTAAGCGAACCGGATCTGTCCACCCAGGCTGGCCGCGAGCGTTTCCTGGCCGAGGCATCCGACTGGGAGATGATCTCGGGCTCCGGCCAGACGATGGATGTCGGGCCGCAGATGCGCGGCGCCGTCGCCGTGTTCAAGAACGGCGTGATCGTGGTGGCAAGCGGTCAGCGCCACCGCCCCCAGGTCAACGCGATCTCCGTCCGCGCACGGCATTTCGGTATCGCGCGCATCAAGATGCTCGATGCCGAAAAGGACTTCATCGAGGAACTCTACAAGGCGTTTGGTTCGACGAAGCCCAAGACCAACTGGCGCGCGCTCGATCTTGAACGGCAGAAGACCCTGTCGCGGATCATCCACGAAGCCGCCGAGATGCGCGCGTCGGACATCCATATGCGGGTTCTCGAGGACTACACCGAGATCAAGATCCGGGTGAACGGCCGCATGATGGAGATCGGCCAGGAACCCTCGCAGGACGGCCAGGAAATGATCCGCGCCGCCTTTGCCGTGGCCCAGGGCCAGGGCGCCTCGGGCACCGACTCGACCTTCCAGCAGGGCGCGATGTTCGCCAATTCCGGTCTGTTGCCCGAAAATGTCGAGATGCTGCGCCTGCAATACACGCCCACCTCCGAAATGCGTGGTGCGCTGGTGATGCGCCTCAAATACGTCTCGAAAAGCTACGAGACGGATGTGGACAGCCTTGGCTATTCGCTGCAGCAGGCCACCGACCTTCGGAACATGCGCCTGAAAACCAACGGGATGTACATCTTTGCCGGCAAGGTGTCATCGGGCAAGACAACGACCTTGCAGCGCTGTCTGAACGCCATGTTCCTGGACAAGCGCAAGGAAATCAGCATCTACGCGGCCGAGGACCCAAAGGAGCTCGAGCTGCTGGGCGCAATCCAGGCGCAGATCAATGCCGGCACCAACGCGGTGACGGCGTTTCGCGACGCGATGAAGGCGGCGCTGCGAAGCGATCCGAACGTGATCGTGCTGGGCGAAATCCGGTCCGAGGAACTGACCTCGATGGCGATCGAGGCGGCAAAGACCGGTCACGCGCTCTGGTCGACGGTGCATGCCGGCTCGGCGCTGGGTATTCTGAACCGTCTGATCAACCTTGGCGCCGAGCGCGAGGACCTCAAGGACCCGCGCACCGTCGGCGGGCTGATCTATCAGCGTCTGCTGGGGGTGATATGCCAGCATTGCCGGACGCCGCTTTCCGAGGCGCTCGACAACGAAGCGATCGATGCCGATCTGGCCGAACGGTTTGCGCGGCTGACCGGCCGCGACATGTCGCAGCTTTATGTGTTGGGCAGGGGATGCGACAAGTGCTTCAAGGGCCTCACCGGACGGACCGTCGTGGCCGAAACGATCCGACCCGATGCGCGCCTGCTGGAAATGTATATGGATGAGTCGCGCGTCAAGGCGGAGCAATACTGGCTGACCCCGAACGAAGAGGGCGGCATGGGCGGCGCGCCGGTGATGCATCACGCGCTTATCAAGGCCGGCGCCGGCATCTGCGACATCGACGAGGTTCAGGGCGAGGTCGACCTGCTGGAGACCTATGAGCGCGAGCTTTCGCAGCTTGTTCCCCGTTTGCGCCGGGACATCGACGCCTTGCTCGCCGGGTAGCCTCCCCAGATGGCCAGCGCCTTCGAGAACTGGTTTGCGCGGGTCCAGTTCGGTTACGGGTTGCGGACCCAGTTCTATCAGGAGTTCGCCGCGCTGCTTCGGTCGGGCATGTCCAAGCCCGAGGCGCTGGAATTGCTGGCGCTGGTCGCCAGCGACGAGGGAAAGAAGAAGGGCGAGCCTTCGGCCGTCGTGCTGTATGGCATGCTGCGCGACATGAAGAACGGCAAGTCCTTCGGCGAGGCGGTGAAGAAATGGGTGCCGCCCGACGACCGGATGGTGCTCGACGCCACCGAGAACTCGGACGATTTCCCCGGGCAGCTCGACGAATATGTCCAGACCATGAAACGCAAGAAGAAGGTGGTCGCCACGATCATCGGCGGCCTGACCTACCCGATCTTCCTGTTCATCCTCGTCTTCGCGATGCTGGTCTATTTCGGTCGCGAGATCGTGCCGCAGATCGGCGGGGTTCTGCCGCCGGAACGCTGGACGGGCGCGGCCGCCTTCCTGCGGTTTCTCGGCGTGTTCGCCACAGAGTATGCGGTACCCTTCGCTGTAGCGTCCGTGGCGCTGAGCGTCCTCGTTTTCGTTTCCCTGCCACGCCTGACCGGCCGGGTCCGTCGCATTCTCGATCAATTGCCGGTCTACAAGCTTTACCGGGTCTATACCGGCATCTCCTTCATGCTTGCCAGTCTCGAGCCTGATGCGCGGTGGGATGTCGCCGGTGGTGTCCGTGGAACGCATCCTGCCAAGCTCGACGCCTTATGTGAAGGAACGGCTCGCCGGGATCCGCCGCGGCATGCTCAACGGGCTCGATTTTGGCGAGGCGCTGCACCGGCACGGCCGTTCCTGGCCGGACTACAAGATGAACCTGTCGATCAAGATCTTCGCCCGCACCCAGGACCTGTCCAAGCAACTGTCGCGGCTTGCCCAGGACTGGCTGACGATGAACCAGGAAAAGATGGAACAGCGGATGGGGACCATCCGTACCGCCGCCCTGATCGGTGTCTTCCTGGTGATCATGGCGGTCGTTGCGGGGATGTATTCGATCCAGGCGCAGATCACCGCCGAGGTGCAGGCGTTTTGAGCCTGCTGCTGCCCGCCGTCGCACTGGTGTTGGGCATCGCCGGTCTCTGCGTCGCGGCGCTGCGGGTCGAAGAGGTCCTTCTGGGACCGGCGGCGGGCTGGCGGCGGCCCGGCATCCATCGCCAGTTGCTGCTGGCCGCGATGGTCGGCGGTGCCGCGGGCGCGGCGCTGGCCCTGACCGGCGCGACCTTTGCCGATCGCCGGTTGGTCGGTGTGGCGGTGCTTGGCGCGCTTGGCTGCTGGATGGCGGCTGCCGCGTGGCTCGACTGGCGCACGGCCTGGGTGCCCGACAGCCTTGTGCTGGGTCTCGCCGGCCTGATCGCGGCCTATGCGGTGGCCCATGGCACCGGCCCGATTCCGTGGCTTTGGCACAGCGCCTGCCAGGCCGGCATCGGCTGCGGCTGGCCGCCCCCGTTGATCGCGATCGCTGCTGCGGTGGCGCTTGTCGGCCTTCTGTTTGCCCTGTGGGGCGCACAGATGCTGTTGCGAAGCGTCCTGATGACGCCGCCCGACATGCTGGCACTGGTCGCGCCGGTCGTCGTGTTCGGCACGACGCTATGGGCGCTTGTGGCATTCGCCACGCTCAGCGTCCTGCTGGCGGTCGCGCGCGCGGTGCCGGGCCTGCGTCGCGCAGTCGATCGCCATGGCGCCGCCGCCGAGGCGGCCGCCGAAATCGGCTTCGATCCGATGCCTGGGGCGCGCCGATCCCGCTCTATGCGGTCGCCATGCCCAGCCTTGCCGCCGCCATCGCTGCGGCCGAACTCTGGCCGCGACCGATCTGGATGATCTGATGCCTTGGCGCGATGCGCACCCTCGCACGGCCATAAGCGCTGCGTTCCAAGCGGCACCGCCAGCGAAAAACCCGCGTGACAGAATTGCCACTCTGTGGATAAAGTGTGCGCCATCGAGCATCGGCGCGAATCATATCGTGATAAGAACAACATCGCTGCCGGACGGAGTTGAGGTGAAACGGCTGGGCGGGGGCAGTGCCACGCCCGCCAGGGAAGGTGTGGCATGCAACTTTCAAGATCGCCGATCGGCCAAACCGGCCGACCAGCCGCGCGCCTGACGGCGGCGGGCATTGCGACTGCCATGGTGGCCGTGCTCCCGGCGACCGGCGCGTTCGCCGATCCGGAAGAAATCGACGCGCTTCTGCCGCCGGTGGCGCTGGCGGCGGCAACAGGCGACATGCGCGCCACGGCAGCCGTGGAGGCGGCGCCGCTCGGCACGACCGCCGTGTGCACAGGGCCGATGCTGGGCCGCGATGCCCGATCCGACGCGGCTCCGGTCCGGGTCACGGCGCAACGCTTCGATCCCGTCCTGGTGGAGCGGATCGGCGGATCGGCCGACGACGCCGCAGCTCAGGACGCCGACAGCGCGGGCAAAGGCGGCAACCTGCTGACAGCGCTTGCCGAACTCGACCCCGAAGCGCTGCGCGTGCTTGCCACGATGTCGCCCGACCAGATCGATGCGTTGACCCTGCTGGTGCTGTCGCGGAATGGCGGGCCCGGGGCGGCCGGCGGCGCGCTGGCGCCGCAGGCTGCGGCGGCGGATGCCGGCATCGTGCCGGCGGACGCCCCCTGGGTCGGCGACTGGTCGAACGAAGAGATCGAGGGCGACGGCATGGCGGCGGCCGCGCGCGACCTGCCGACCGATTGGCGGGTGGTCGAATACGCCGATGGTCAGATCGAACTGCAAAGCCCGATCGACCCGGTCACCTCCCTGACGGTCGAGGCCGGCCTGGTGCTGGGCGGCTATGGCCGGGTGACGGATGTGGTGCGCGGGCCAGAGCAGGTGCAGGTGATTCTCGACACCGGCGCGGTTCTGACCGGCGCGGCCAATCCCGCGCGGGCATTGCGCCCCGATATCCGACCATCGGTCGAGAAGGCGACGATCCTGATGGCCTCGCATGGCGGGCGCGAAAAGATCGAACGCCTTCAGGCCGCGTCGGCGGCCGGTCCGATGATCGTCGCGGCAGCCATGCCGGTGCAGCGCGGCGAAGATGGCGCACCGCCGCCGCGCCCGCCATTGGCGACGGCGAACCTGCTGCCCGGCAAGTCCGATCCCGATGCCGGCAACCCGGCCGATGCCGATCCCGGCATGGTCGTCGCCGCGACCTTTGCGTCCGAGGCGGGCGCGACCGACCTGTCGCGGGAACTGGTGGAATTCGAAATGGTCCCGGTGGTCGAAACCGCCCAAGATGGTGGACGCACTGTGTTTCGGGTGCTAGTGGACCCTTACCAGACCGCGATATCGCCCGAACGCATCGCCGAGCGTCTTTCGCAGCTTGGCTATGGCGCGGACGACGGCGCGGCCGGCACTGGGGCGACGGACTGACATCAGGCGGTCCGCCGCCCCTCGGCGATCAAGCGGGGGCGGCCGATGCTGGACGCAGAGCGCAAGACGAACCTGTTGGACTACAAGTTCTCCGACCTGTTCGTCTCGTCCGACAGCACCATCCCGATCCTGGCGCGCAACTTCTCCGGCCCGGGCGTCGAACCCGGCGTCAGCGGCGCGACGGTGGAACTTCCCGACCATCTGGTGACCGAGGCGCGGGCGCTGTTCGCCGATATCGAAAGGCGCTGGGCGGCCGAACGCTTTCCCAATGAGTTCAGCGTTTCCTACGGGCAGATCGCGTTTCGCTGCTCGCGCATCGTGGCGCCCGACGGGGTCGCGCACGAGCCGCGGGCGTCCGACCTGGCCGAGCAAGCCAAGGAATGGTGCCTGCGCCGGCTCGACGGGCAGCATCTGACGCTCGACCAGCTTGGCTATCCGTCCTGGGCCCGCGACGAGCTGCGCCGCGTCGGCCAGGCGCCGGGCATGGTTCTGGTTTGCGGCAGCTTCGGGTCGGGCAAGTCGACCACGGCGGCTGCCCTGTTCCAGGACTGGGTGGGCACCCATGGCGGGATCGGCGTGACGCTCGAGGATCCGATCGAGAAGCCGATCGCGGGGCTCTACAGCGGCGGGCGCATCTATCAGATGACGGTGCCCGAGCGGGGCTTTGGCGATGCCATTCGGGCATCCCGCCGCTGGGCGTATCGCTATCTTTTCCTGGGCGAGATCCGGGGCGAAACCGCGTCGCGCGAGCTGTTGCAGATATCGCTGGGCGGGCCGACGGTGCTGACCACCATCCATGCCTCCGGACCGGTGGAGGCGCTGATGGCGCTGTCGAACTTTGCGGCTGGCAGCAATATCGACGCGAAAGCGGTCAACGATCGTCTGGCCGCGTCGATCCTGGGTGTCGTCTGGCAGAATCTGAACCGCGGCAAGGTCAAGATCCGCTATCTGTCGTTCCGCGGCCGCAATGTCGAATCGATGCGCACCAAGATCGCCGATGGCAAGTTCCGCCTGCTCAACGACGATCTGGGGTTCCAGACCAATCTGCGGGATCTGGGCCGCTTTGCCGAAAGTTTCTGAGCCGGCCGAGGCCCGGCGCAACGGAGGACAGGATGCCGCGTAGTCTTGCAACCGAACTGGGCGACTGGCAGGTCGTCGTGTTGACCGATGGCGACCTTGAATTCGGCGCCGACGTGTTTCCCGGGACCGATCCGGCGCGGATCGACAGCCTGCTTGCCGCCGCGGCCGAGCCGGCGATCCGGACCAATTTCAACGCCTTTCTGGCGAAGGGCCGCGGCCGGACGGTGCTGGTCGATGCCGGGCCGCGCGATCTGTTCGGGCCGACCGCCGGGCATCTGGCCGAGGCGCTGGCGGAAACCGGAACCGCCCCCGGCACCATCGACACGATCTTTGTGACGCATATGCATCCCGACCATATCGCCGGTCTCGTCTCGGCGGGGGGGTGCTGCAACCTTTCCCAACGCCGAACTTGTGATGGCCGAGGCCGAGCGTGCCTTCTGGTCCGATCCGGCGCGGTTTTCCGGCGACGACACGCTTGCGGCCTGGCAGGCGCTGACCGGCGCCGTGCTTGGCGCCTATGGCGAAAGGCTGCGCACCATCGCCATGGACGGCGAGATCGTGCCAGGCCTGACCGCGCTGCCCCTGCCCGGCCATACGCCGGGCCATTGCGGCGTGCGGCTTGATTCCGGCGATGCGAGCTTTGTCCATATGGGCGACATCGTCCATGCCCAAACCCTGCAACTGGCCGATCCGTCCATCGGCGTGGTGTTCGATGTCGACCCGGCCGCAGCACAGGCCGCCCGGCGCGGCCTTCTCGACATGCTCGCGAGCGACGGCGCGCTGTGCTCGGGCGGGCATATCCTGCAACCGGCACTGGGCCGGGTGACGCGCAGGGATGGCGGCTTTGCCTTTGCCGCGGCCGACTGATCGGCGCCGGTGACGCCGGGCGCCCGGGTCGCGGCGGCGGCCGAAATCCTTGATCGGGTTCTGGCCGGCGACCCGGCCGAGCGGGCGCTGACCAATTGGGCCCGCGCCAGCCGCTTTGCCGGCTCCGGCGACCGGGCGGCGATCCGCGACATCGTGTTCGACGCGCTGCGGCGGCGGCGTTCGGCGGCCGCCCTTGGCGGCGCGGCGACCGGGCGCGGCCTGGTCCGGGGCTGCTGCGCGAGGCCGGGCAGGACCCGGCCACCCTGTTCGACGGCATCGGTCACGCGCCCGCCCCGCTTTCGGCGGCCGAGGCGGCCCATCTGGCCCGCCCGATTGCCCTGTCCGCGCTTGAGGCGCTCGACTGCCCGGAATGGCTGGCGCCCGATCTGCGGGCATCGCTGGGCGCGTCCTTTGCCCCTGTCATGCGCGCCCTGCGGGACCGCGCGCCGATCTGGCTGCGGGCGAACCTGGCCCGGGCGCGGCGCGAAGCGGTCGCCGAGGCGCTGGCCGCCGACGGGGTCGCCACGCAGCCGCACCCCACCAGCCCCGCCGCGTTGCAGGCGACCGGAAACGCCCGCAGGCTGCGCGGCAGCCGCGCCTTTCGCGACGGGCTGGTCGAGTTGCAGGACATCGCGCCGCAAGTGGCGATGGAGGCGCTGCCGCTGGCCCCGGGGATGCGCGTCCTCGACTATTGCGCGGGCGGCGGCGGCAAGGCGCTGGCGTTGCATTCGCGCTGCCCGGGGGCGTTGTTTCATGCCCATGACAGCGATCCCTCCCGGTTGCGGGCGCTGCCGGCGCGGGCGGCGCGGGCCGGTGCGACGATCGGGCTGCTGGCGCCCGGCGCGGTGTCGGCCTCGGGGCCCTACGACCTTGTCCTGTGCGATGTGCCCTGTTCCGGCAGCGGCGCCTGGCGGCGCAGCCCGGATGCCAAGTGGCGCACCGATGCCGCCGGGCTGGCGCAGGCGGTCGCGCGTCAGGATGCGATCCTCGATGCCGCCGCACCGCTGGTCGCGCCGGGTGGCATGCTGGCCTATGCGACCTGTTCGCTGCTCGATGCCGAGAACCGCGACCGGATCGCCGGTTTTCGGGCGCGCCATCCCGAATGGCACCTCGCCCTGGAGCGACGCTTCCTGCCGCCGGAGGACGGCGATGGGTTTTTCCTCGCCGGCCTCGTCCGGCAGTCAGCGGACACGCCGACCGCGCCCCCTGATCGGTGAGTGCGCATGGCAGCGCATGGGCAGCGGTCGCGGGCCTGCCGGCCTGCGGTGCCGGCATCGGTCGGTCGTGGCCCTGCCCTGCCAAGGTCGCGGCCAGGCAGCGGTCGGAAAACGGTCCTGTTCGATGCCCGTTGGTCGAGCAGGCAAATTCTAGCCACATCCAGTGCGGTTTGCGTTAACCTCTCGTTAAGCCTGTCCCGGCATGCCGGGCTGCACGGAAAGGAGCATTGCGTGCGTGAAACCGCGTCCCCGGGTGCCGCAGGCGGCCCGACCGGTTCGGAGGTCTTACCCCGGACCGACCGCCATGGTGCCCGTCTGGCCACAGCCGCAATCGGGCTGGCAATGGCAGCGCTCGCCGGGCTTGGCGCCTTGCAGGTGGGCGCGCCGCCAACCGATCTGGTGATCGGCGCCGTCGCGATCGCCGCGGGTCTTCTCGCCCTGGCCGCGCTCTGGCGCTTGCCATTTGCCGTGCCCGACGACCGGCTCGTCGATGCCTATCACGGTCCGGCCTTCGTGTCCGATTCGCAGGGCCGTATCCTGGTTCGCAACGATATCGCCAAGGCGCAGTTCGGCGCCGAGCCGGGCGGCGAGGTTGCCGGCGCGCTGGCGATGCTCAGCGGCGGCGGCAGCACCGAGGCACGCGCGCTGCTGGTTGCTGCGGCCCACCATGGGCGGGTCCGATCGGACCTGCGCACCGGGCTGGGACGTCGCGCGGTAACGGTCGTGCGCAGCGCACGGCATCGCCACCTCTGGTTGATCGATCCGATGATCCAGCCGCGCAGCGATGCCGCTGGAAACCGGCTTCCGGAATTCGTCCTCGACGCCGAGGACGGCGTGGTCTCGGCCAACGCGCCGCTGGCCGAATTGCTCGGACGGCCGGCCCGCAGGGTCGGGGATATCGTTGCCGATCCGCCGCTGCGGCCGGGTGCGGTTCACGCCCTTGCCGGCGCCCCCGGTGCGGTGCTGATCGTCGATGACGGGATCGTGCGCGACGGGCGCCGCTTCATCGCGGTGCCGTGCGACGCCGTCGCCGTTGGCGGGTCCGCGATGGATCAGTTCTTCGACAGCCTTCCCGTCGCGCTGGTCAAGCTGCGTGCCGATGGCACGATTACCCGCGCCAACCGGATGGCGCGGGCCTTGCTGGGCCACTCGATGAACGGCTCGCCGCGTTTCGACTCGCTGGTCGAGGGGCTGGGCCGGTCGGTCAGCGGCTGGCTGCGCGAAGCGGCGGCGGGGCAAACCTTCCGCTCCGAAGTGGTGCGCGCCGTGGCACCGGAAACCGACGCGTATATCCAGGTCACCCTGCACCGGATGCAGGATGGCGACCAGCAGGGCCTGATCGCGCTGCTGAGCGACGCGACCGAGTTGAAGAAGCTCGAGGCGCAGTTCGTTCAAAGCCAGAAGATGCAGGCCATCGGCCAGCTTGCCGGTGGCGTTGCCCATGACTTCAACAATCTGCTGACGGCGATCTCGGGGCATTGCGATCTGCTGTTGCTGCGCCATGACGAGGGCGACGACGATTTCGCGGATTTGATCCAGATCCATCAGAACGCCAACCGCGCCGCCAGCCTGGTCGGTCAGTTGCTGGCCTTTTCGCGGAAGCAGCACCTGAACCCCGAACGCCTCGACCTGCGTGAGACGCTGTCCGATCTGGGCCATCTGCTCAATCGGCTTGTCGGCGAGCGCGTGACGCTTGTGCACAATCACGCCGACGACCTGCCGCCCGTGCGGGCGGATCGGCGCCAGCTCGAACAGGTGGTCATGAACCTTGTGGTCAATGCGCGCGACGCGATGTCGGGCGCGGGCGAGATCCGCATTGCCACCCATGTCCGGACGCAGGATCACCGGGTGACCCGCGACCGGGCCGAAATACCGCCCGGGCGTTACGCCGTCATCTCGATCGCCGATACCGGCTGCGGCATTCCCGCCGACCGGATCGGCAAGGTGTTCGAGCCTTTCTTTACCACCAAGCGCCCCGGCGAGGGCACCGGGCTTGGGTTGTCGACAGCCTATGGTATCGTCAAGCAGACGGGCGGCTTCATCTTCATCGACAGCACGCCGGGCGAAGGCACGACGTTCGAGGTGCTGCTTCCCGCCGCCGAGGCGGACGCCACGGAAGCCCCAGAAGACGCCGCGCAAACGCGTCTGACGGCCCGCCACGGCGAAGGCGTGGTGTTGCTGGTCGAGGACGAGGCACCGGTGCGGGCCTTTGCCAGCCGGGCGCTGCAGATGCGCGGATATCGCGTGATTGTCGCGGAAAGCGGCGAAGAGGCGCTGGCGCTGCTGGAGGACCCGGGCCTTGAGGTCGATGTGTTCGTGACCGATGTGGTCATGCCCGGGCTCGACGGACCGACCTGGGTGCGCCAGGCGCTCGAACAACGCCCGGGCGTTCGGGTGGTCTTCATCTCGGGCTATGCAGAGGAGGCGTTGCACCACGGAGACGCCAGCCTGAAGGATGCGGTATTCCTCGCCAAGCCGTTCTCGCTCAACGAACTCTCGGCAACGGTCCTGCGGCAGATGGGCTGATGGCGCGGACCGCCCCCGCGGGCCGAGATCAAGGCACTTCGAATTGCGCCGTCTGCGCGACCGGGTCCGTTGGCACCGCCGCACGCGCCGCACGATGGAGCCGGACCGCGCGCGCCAGCCGGCTTTCCAGCCGCTGGCGCAACGCAGGCGGCAGGCTGACATCGCCCGGTGGCGACACATTGCGGCGGTTCACCGTGCCGTCCCCGCCGGCTGCCCGGGTCAGCATGGCAACAAGGCTGCCCGTATCCTCATAGGCAAAGACATGGTCGACGCCGATCTCGCCGTCGCGGTTCAGGAAGAACTGGATCGGGTCGCCGATATCGGCGGTCATCGGCGAGGGCCGGTCCGAAAGATAGTCGCCGACGAAATCCGCAAAGTCGAGGCCCGCGGTCGATTTGTAAGCCTACGGCGGGGACCGCGGTCAGGCTGCCTTGACGCCGGGGCTTTTCTGGGCAGCGACCCAGTTCCAGGGGAGCAGTTCGTCGAGTCGGTTCATCGGCGTGCTGGCGATGCGGGCGAGGACGTCGGCGAGCCAGGCCTGCGGATCGGCGCCGTTCAGCTTGGCGGTGACGATCAAGGTGTACATGAAGGCGGCGCGGTGGCCGCCGCGCTCGGAACCGGCGAACAGCCACGCCTTTCGTCCGAGGGCTGCGCCGCGCAGCGAACGCTCTGCGGCGTTGTTGGTGAGGCATACCCTGCCGTCATCGAGGAAGCGGGCAAAGTCGTCCCAGCGCGGCAGCATGTAGGACATCGCCTTGGCTACGGGGGCGTGCTTGGAGAGCCTGGCGCGCTCGGCGGTCATCCAGGCGTGGAGATCAGCCACGAGCGGTGCGATCTCGGCTTTTCGGGTCGCCAGCCGCTGCTCGGCGGGCAGGCCGTTGATGGCGCGCTCGAGATCGAAGATGGCGTCGATGCGCTTCACCGCCTCGAGGGCGAGCGGCGAGATCGGGGTCGCCTTCTTCCCGCGCCGCGCGTTGGCGGCGATGTCGGCCAGCTCGAAGAACTTCCTCCGAGCATGCGCCCAACAGAAGGCGGGCAGGATCGGCCCCGGCTCGCGCGTCTCGGCGAAGAGGGCGTTGAAGCCGGCATAGGCGTCGGCCTGGAGAACGCCGCTCCAGCCGGTGAGATGTTGTCGCGGGTGCGCGCCGCGCCGGTCGCGCGAGAAGCGGAAGAGCGCGGCCGGCGGCGCGGGGCCGCCGAAAGGCCGATCGTCGCGGACATAGGTCCAGAGCCGGGCGGTCTCAGTCTTGCCCTTGGCCAGCAGCGGCACGGTGGTGTCGTCGCCATGGAGCCGCTCGGCGGCCATGACATGCGCCTCGATCAGCGCGTGCAGCGGCGCCAGCGCCGCGGCGACCGCGCCCACCTGGTCGGCGAGCGTCGACAGGCTGAGTTCGACGCCTTCGCGGGCGTAGCGCTCGGCCTGGCGATTGAGCGGCTGATGCTGGCCGTACTTCTCGAAGATGATCATCGCCAGAAGGCTCGGGCCGGCCCAGCCGCGCGGTGTGGGGTGGAAGGGCGCCGGCGGCTGGCTGATGCGCTCGCAGTCGCGACAGCTGAACTTCTCGCGGACGGTCTGGATCACCTTCCACCGGCGGGGGATCACCTCGAGCGTCTCGGTGATGTCCTCGCCCATCTTGGTCAGCCGCGACGAGCCGCAGGCGGCGCAGTTGCAGGGCGCGGGCAGCACGACGCGCTCGCGGGGCAGATGTTCGGGGAACGGTTTGCGGACCGGCTTGCGCCGCTGGAAGGCGCCGACCGTGGTCTTGGCCTTCTCCGCCGCCGCGGCGGCGAGCGCCTCGTCCTCGGAGGCGGTGGTCTCCATCTCCTCCAGCTGGAGTTCGAGCTGATCGAGCAGCCGCTGTTTGCGCTCGGAGCGCTGGCCATAGAGTTCTCGCCGGAGCTTCTCGATCTCGAGCTTCAGATGCGCGATCAGCGCCTCGCTACCAGACACCAGCGCCTGGGCGTGAGCCGCCGCCGCCTTGGCTTGGGCGGCCTCCGCGGCGTTGGCGTCGGCCCGCGCCCCGGCCTCGGCGAGGGCGGCGCGCAGGGCCTCGATCTCGGCGGCGACGTCCGTCATGCAGGGAAGTTTACCGCATGGAATCAGAGACTTGAAGCAGAATCGCCGCCGCAGCGGCTATCCCGCCGTCTGCGGCCGCCAGGTTTGGCGCGGGTTTCGCCAGTCGATTCCGTCGAGCATATAAGCAAGCTGCGCCGCCGAAATCGCCACCGACCCGTTCTTGGGCGTCGGCCAGATGAACCGTCCCTTCTCCAGCCGCCTGGCGTAGAGCGACATGCCGACGCCATCATGCCAGAGGATTTTCAGGAGCGATCCCTGCTTGCCGCGGAAAACGAACAGGTCCCCGGCATGGGGGTCCCGACCGAGCGCCTCCTGCACCATCAACGCCAGCCCGGGCATCCCCCGGCGCATGTCGGTCACGCCACAGGCCAGCCAGACCCGCGCCCCCGGCGGCAGCGCGATCATGCCCGCTCCAGCGCCCGGACCAGGCGCGCCAGACCGTCGGCGTCCACGCCCACGCTGACCAGAACCCGCCGCCCATTCGCCAACAGGATCTCCACGCGGTCCTCACCCGGCGCGGGCGGCCTCGGCGGATCGGCGGCGACCACCACCGGCGCGAAGGTCGGCGCGGCGGCCTCGACCATGTCGCCTTCGTCGACCAGCCGCCCCTCTCGTGCGAGCCGTCGCCAAGTATAGAGCTGCGACCGCGAGATCCCGTGCCGGCGCGCCGTCGCGGAGACCAGCCGCCGACCGGCCATGCTCTCGGCCACGATCCGCAGCTTCTCCGCGTCGCTCCAGCGGCGGCGCCGACCAACCTCGACTACCTCGAGCCGCGAAACCAAACTGTCCGTATGGGCGCCCATACCGGCAGATACGACTAAGCCGGACAGATCGGGAAGACGGCCACCGCCGAAAGCTTACGTCGATTTGGCCGGATCCGGGATGCCGGGTCGCCTGCGATAGCGATACCAGCTTCCCAGCCAGTCGACCGGATCGCGAGTCACGGCCGCCGTTCGCAGCGGCGCACCGGCCTGCCGGCCCAGTCGGCGACCCATCATCCGCCACCACGCGTCATACCCCATATGGCGAAGACCGGTCGGGTCGGTCACCACGATGTCGGCGCGCCCGCGGAAGGCGTGATGGATCGCCATGCTGCCGGTTTTCGGCAACGCAAGATAGGCCAGTCGCGCCTTCCAGAATACAAGCATTGCGGGCTCCCGTTTCTTCAGCGCCGTCGTAAAGCACTTCTTAACCGAACGCACCAATCATGGGTGCATAAAATTCGACTTGAAATGTTCGCCTTTTGTATCTAGCCAGAACAAGAGGCGAACATCCGGCGGCGATTGCGGCGCCGTGGCGGACGTGACAGGAGGGAGCCAGGCAAATGAGCGTGCAGAACATCTTCGAACTCGAAGGAAAACGCGGAATGGACAAGCAGAAGGCGCTGGAATCTGCACTCGGCCAGATCGAGCGGCAGTTCGGCAAGGGCTCGATCATGCGCCTGGGCAAGGACCGCCCGGTCGAAGAGATCGAGGCGACGTCCACCGGGTCGCTGGGCCTCGACATCGCGCTCGGGATCGGCGGCATCCCGAAGGGCCGCATCGTCGAGATCTACGGCCCCGAAAGCTCGGGCAAGACGACGCTGACGCTGCATTGCGTGGCCGAAGAGCAGAAGAAGGGCGGCGTTTGCGCCTTCGTCGATGCCGAACACGCGCTCGACCCGCAATATGCCCGCAAGCTGGGCGTCGATCTGGACGAGTTGCTGATCAGCCAGCCCGACACCGGGGAACAGGCGCTTGAGATCACCGATACGCTGGTGCGTTCGGGCGCCGTATCGATGGTGGTGGTCGATTCGGTTGCGGCCCTGACCCCCAAATCGGAACTCGAAGGCGATATGGGCGATTCCAGTGTCGGGGTGCAGGCCCGGCTGATGAGCCAGGCGATGCGCAAGCTGACCGGTTCGATCTCGCGTTCGCGCTGCACCGTCGTCTTCATCAACCAGATCCGGATGAAGATCGGCGTGATGTTCGGCTCTCCCGAAACCACCACCGGCGGCAACGCGCTGAAATTCTATTCCTCGGTGCGGTTGGACATCCGCCGGATCGGCGCGATCAAGGACCGCGAAGAGGTCGTGGGCAACGCCACCCGCGTGAAGGTGGTCAAGAACAAGGTCGCGCCGCCCTTCAAGCAGGCGGAATTCGACATCATGTACGGGTCCGGCATCTCCAAGGTCGGCGAACTGATCGACATGGGCGTGAAGGCCGGCATCGTCGAGAAATCCGGCTCATGGTTCTCCTATGGCGACGAGCGCATCGGTCAGGGTCGCGAGAATGCAAAGACCTTCCTGAAGGATCATCCCGACACCGCCGCCGAGATCGAGGACAAGATCCGCGCCGCGCACGGGCTCGACACGATCGACGGCGCGGCGCCCGCCGAGGCCGCCGACAGCGCCTGACAGCACGGATCGCCGCGGCGCACGGGCGTGGTCCGGGCGGCGCGGCACTTGATCGCCACGCTGCTCGATATAGTTGCCATGGGGCGGGGGTAGCGATGGGAGGCGGCGGATGCGGGCAAGCGAGGCGATCACAGCGACGGCCATTGCCGTTTTCCTGGCCGGCAACGCGGTGGCCGCGCCGCTTTTTCCCAACTCGGTGGCGTCCAACGACCTCGACTACATCCGCGCCTCGGACCCCAGCGTCTTCCAGTGCCTGGAATATGTTGGTCAGGACAGGCGCGAGATGCCCGGCCATTTGCGCTCGAACAGGTTGATGGCGGACGGGACCCATGTGTTCACCGCGCGGTTTACCGATGGCACCAGCGTCGAGATCTGGGTCCACGCGGATTTCGGCTCCGCCCGGGCGGCGCAGACCCAGGCACAACGATTGACGCAACCGCTCGGCAAACTGCCAACCTTCATGCGCGCCCGGCTGAACCACGTCGTCGTGCAGGAAGGCGACGCGGCCGCCTTCGAAGAGGCCGATGGCGGCTTTTTCGCCGTCTATGCCGACAACATGGCCACCAGGCTGCGCAACAACGACCTGGAGGAAACCGTGTTCCACGAGGCCGCCCATGTCACCTTCGATCCCGAATACGCCGGCGGCCGCGCCTGGCGTCAGGCACAGCGGGCGGATGGCGCCTATGTCACACGCTATGCCCAGAACAACCCGCAAAAGGAGGACATCCCCGAAACGGCGCTGTTTGCCTATGCGATGATCCGCTATCCCGGCCGGCTGCCCGCGAATGTCGAGGCTGCGGTGCGCGCCAGCGTGCCGGGCAAGCTGGCCTTCTTCGAGACGTTCTTCGGCCCCGACCGACCGCAATTCTACCGGGTCGGCCCGCAACAGCCCTGCCGCTGATCGGGTCGCGCGCTGGACAGCGCCCGGAGCACGGGATAGACGCCCATGCGGCCATTCCGGGGACATCATGACCAGCCTCAGCGACATTCGCGCGACCTTCCTCGACTATTTCGCGAAGAACGATCACGCGGTGGTCGACAGCGCACCCCTGGTGCCGCGCAACGACCCGACGCTGATGTTCACCAATTCCGGCATGGTGCCGTTCAAGAACGTCTTCACGGGGCTTGAACATCGCGACTATGTCCGCGCCGCGACATCGCAGAAATGCGTCCGCGCCGGCGGCAAGCACAACGACCTCGACAATGTCGGCTATACCGCGCGCCACCACACCTTTTTCGAGATGCTGGGCAACTTCTCCTTCGGCGACTATTTCAAGGAACGCGCGATCCCGCTGGCCTGGGATCTGGTGACAAGGGAATACGGGCTCGACCCCGACCGGCTGCTGGTCACGGTCTATCACACCGACGACGAGGCCGCGGCGATCTGGAAGAAACATGCCGGTCTGCCCGACGCGCGGATCATCCGCATCGCCACGGTGGACAATTTCTGGTCGATGGGCGCGACCGGCCCCTGCGGCCCCTGCACCGAGATCTTCTACGATCACGGCCCCGAGATCGCGGGTGGCCCGCCCGGCAGCCCCGACGAGGATGGCGACCGGTTCGTCGAAATCTGGAACCTCGTCTTCATGCAGTATGAGCAGTTCGGCGACGGCCGGCGGGAAAACCTGCCGCAGCCCCTCGATCGACACCGGCATGGGGCTCGAACGGATCGGCGCGGTCCTGCAGGGCGTGCACGACAATTACGACACCGATCTGATGCGCGCGCTGATCGAGGCCTCGGCCCAGGCCAGCGGGACCGAGCCCGACGGGCCAGCGAAACTCCATCACCGGGTGATCGCCGATCATCTGCGCTCGATCTCGTTCCTGATCGCCGACGGGGTGATGCCGTCGAATGACGGGCGCGGCTATGTGCTGCGCCGGATCATGCGCCGCGCCATGCGCCACGCCCACAAGCTGGGCACCGATGCGCCGCTGATGCACCGGCTGGTCGGCGCGCTCATCGGTCAGATGGGGGCGCATTATCCCGAATTGGGCCGCGCCCGCGCGCTGACCGAAGAAACCCTGCGGCTGGAGGAAACCCGGTTTCGCCAGACGCTCGATCGCGGGCTGCGGCTGCTCGACGACGAGGTGGCCAAACTGCCCGAGGGCGGTGCGCTGCCCGGCGATGCCGCGTTCCGCCTTTACGACACCTATGGATTCCCGCTCGACCTGACCCAGGACGCGCTGCGCGAACAGGGCCGGTCGGTCGACATCGCCGGGTTCGATGCCGCGATGGCCGAACAGAAGGCCCGCGCCCGCGCCCATTGGGCGGGGTCGGGCGAAACCGCGGCGGGACGCATCTGGTTCGAACTGGCCGAAGAGCACGGGCCGACCGAATTTCTGGGCTATGAGACCGAGGCGGCCGAGGGGGCGATCCTGGCCGTCCTGCGCGACGGCGAAACCGTGGCCGATGCGGCGCCGGGCGACCGGGTGCAGATCATGCTCAACCAGACCCCCGTTCTATGCCGAGGCCGGCGGGCAGGTGGGCGATACCGGCCTCTTGGAAACCGATGCCGCCCGCGCCCACATCACCAACACGACAAAGGCGGCGGGCGTGTTTGTCCACCATGCCGAGATCGTGGAGGGCACGCTGACCCCTGGCGCGGCGGCGCGGCTGACCGTCGATCACGACCGGCGCGGGGCGATCCGGGCCAACCATTCCGCCACCCACCTGATGCATGAGGCGCTGCGCCAGACGCTGGGCGACCATGTCGCGCAGCGCGGGTCGTTGAACGCGCCCGACCGGCTGCGTTTCGACTTTTCGCATGCCGCGGCACTCAGCCTCGACGAATTGCGCCGGGTCGAGCAGGAGGTGAACGCCTATATCCGCCAGAACGCCCCCGTCGAGACGCGCGTGATGACCCCTGACGAGGCGCGCGAGCTGGGGGCCATCGCGCTCTTTGGCGAGAAATATGGCGACGAGGTTCGCGTGGTCGGGATGGGCCGCAAGCCGGGCTCGGGCAAGGGGCGCGCCGGCAATGTCTATTCGATGGAACTGTGCGGCGGCACCCATGTGGCGCGCACCGGCGATATCGGGCTCTTCGTGACGGTGGGCGAGGGCGCCTCGGCCGCCGGCATCCGCCGGATCGAGGCGCTGACCGGGCCGGCGGCCTTCGACTATCTGTCTGCCCAGGATCATCGCCTGGCCAAGGCCGCGCTGGCGCTGAAGACCCGGCCCGAGGACGTGCCCGACCGCATCCGCGCGCTGATGGACGAACGCCAGGCGCTGCAGGCAGAGCTTGCCCGGCTGCGCCGCGAGCGTGCCATGGGCGGGGCAGGCCCGGACGCCGCGCCAGCAATCAGGACGATCGGCGGGATGCCGTTTCTGGCCCAGACCCTGACAGGCGTCACCGGCAAGGATCTGCCACCGCTGATCGACGCCCAGAAGGAACGGCTCGGGACGGCTGCGATCCTGCTGATCGCCGATACCGGCGGCAAGGCGGCGGTGGCCGCGGGTGTGACCGCCGATCTGACGGAGAGGCTGAGCGCCGTCGACATGGTCCGTGCGGCCGTCGCCGAACTGGGTGGCAAGGGCGGCGGCGGGCGGTCCGACATGGCCCAGGGCGGCGGGCCCGACCCCGCCCGCGCGGACGCCGCCATCGCCGCGGTCGAAACGCTTTTGGGAGAAAGCGCATGACGGAGAAGGCCCCGGGCTGGTGGATCGCCCATGTCCATGTCACCGACGAGGCGGCCTATGCCCGTTACGCGGCGCTGGCGACCCAGGCGATTGCCGCCCATGGCGGCGAATTCCTGGCCCGCGGCGGCCGCTATACCCAGTTCGAAGGCACCGACCGCGCGCGCCATGTGGTCGCCCGGTTCCCCGACTACGAGAGCGCGGTCGCGTGCTATCGGTCGGACGCCTATCAGGCCGCGCTCGCCCATGCCCGCGGCGCGGCCGAACGCGATCTGGTGATCGTCGAAGGCGTGGCGCCGGGGAAGTGACGCGACCGTGAGGCGGTATTGCGCCGGTCCGCCTGCGGCCCTCACGCGCAGCACTGGCCGTCAGCCGGCCGCATTCGCCCGGACCCCGCGGCCCTCGGCCCCGGTGTTTCGCGCGCCCACCCGGCGCAACCGCAGCGCATTGGCCACCACGAAAAGGCTCGATGCCGCCATCGCGCCGGCCGCCAGCGCCGGCGACAGCAGCGTCCCCGTGAGCGGATAGAGCAGCCCGGCGGCAACCGGGATCAGCGCCGTGTTATAGGCGAACGCCCAGAACAGGTTCTGCCGGATCGTCCGCATCGTCGCCCGGCTGATCGCGACGGCATTGGCAACGCCGCGCAGATCGTCCGACATCAGCACAACCTCGGCGGCCTCGATCGCGATGTCGGTGCCGGTGCCGATGGCGATGCCGGTATCGGCCGCCGCCAGCGCGGGCGCGTCGTTGATCCCGTCACCGGCAAAGGCGACCGGCCCGGCAGCCCGCTTCAGCGCGTCGATCCGGGCCAGCTTTTCGGCCGGCATCAGCCCGGCCCCGACATCCGCGATGCCCAGCTGGCGGGCGACGGCGTGGGCGGTTTCGGCGCGGTCGCCGGTCAGCATCGCCGGCGCGACGCCCAGGGCCCGCAACCGCGACAGGGCGGGCGCGGCGCTGCCGCGCAACGGATCGGCGATCCCCAGCACGGCAGCAAGCTGCCCGTCCACCGCCAGAAAGACCGGGGTCTGCCCGGCGGCGGCCATCCGCGCCGCCGCGGCTTCGAGCGGGCGCGCATCGACCCCGGCCGCATCAAGCAGCGCGGCATTGCCGATGGCCACGGCGCGCCCCTGCACCCGCGCCTGCAGGCCCAGGCCCGGCGTCACGCGGACATCGCCGGCGGCCGGCAGATCAAGGCCCGATTCGGAGGCTGCGGTCAGGATCGCGCGCGCCAGCGGATGCTCCGATCCCGCCTCGGCCGCCGCGGCAAGCCGCAAGGCGGCCGCATTCGACCATCCTGTCGCCGTCTCGCTCGCCACCAGAGCCGGGCGGCCTTCGGTCAGGGTGCCGGTCTTGTCGAAGGCCAGGGTGCGGACCCGGCCCAGCACCTGCAGCGCGTCGCCCTTGCGGAACAGCACGCCCAATTCGGCCGCCCGCCCCATGCCGGCCATGATCGCAACCGGCGTCGCCAGACCCATGGCGCAGGGGCAGGCGACGATCAGCACCGAAACGCCGGCGACCAGGGCCAGCGGCAGCGCCGGCGCCGGGCCGAATGCGAGCCAGCCCAGCACGGTCAGCGCGGCGATCGCCAGAACGATGGGCACGAACACCGCCGTCACCCGGTCGACCGCTGCCTGGACCGGCAGCCGCGCCCCCTGGGCGCGGTCGACCATGTCGATGATCCGCGCCAGAACGGTGTCGCCGCCGACCCTTTCGGCGCGCATCTCCAGCACGCCGGCGCCGTTCAGGGTGCCGCCCGTGACCGGATCGCCCGGGCCGCGCGCCACCGGCGCCGGCTCGCCCGTCAGCATGCTTTCATCCAGAAAGGACCGCCCTTCGGTGACCACACCATCCACCGGCACCAGCGCGCCAGGGGGGATCTGCAGCCGGTCGCCCGGCACGATCGCGGCGATCGGCGCCTCGGCGAACCCGCCGTTTCGCCAGACCCGTGCGGTGTCGGGCCGCAGCCCGGCAAGCCGGGCGATCGCCGCGCCCGCCCGGCCGCGCGCCCGCGCTTCCAGCCAGCGGCCGGTCAGAATCAGCAGCACGATCATGCCGGCGGCCTCGAAATAGACCTGGGCCGCGCCGATCGGGAACAGGCCGGGCGCCAGGGTGGCGAGGCTCGAATAGAGCCAGGCCGCGCCGGTTCCGAGGGCCACCAGCGCATCCATGTCGGGCGCGCCGCGCAAGAGCCCCGGCACACCCCGAACGAAAAAGCCGCGCCCGGGTCCGGCCAGCGCCGCCGTGATCAGCGCCATCTGGACCAGCCGCCAGCCGGTGACGCCGATCGCCCCGGTCAGGGCGTGGTGCAGGGCGGGAACGGCATGCCCCCCCATCTCGAGCACGAACACCGGCAGGACCAGGGCGGCCGCCCACAGCATCTGGCGCCGCGCGGCGGCGACCTCCTGGCGCTGCCTTGCCGCGTGATCGGCCGGCGCGCGGGCCGGCGTGGCACCGTAACCGGCTGCCTCGACGGCGCGGGCCAGAGCCCCCGGTTCGGTCTGGCCGGACACATAGGTCACATGGGCGCGCCGGGCGGCCAGGTTCACGGTCGCGCCGCGCACCCCGGGCTGGGCGTTGAGCGCCGCTTCGACCCGGCCGACGCAGGCGGCGCAATGCAGCCCGTCGATGTCGAGGAAGGCGTCTGCGGTTCCGGGCGCCTCGGGCTGCCCAACTCTGTTGGCAGGCGCAATTGTCATCCTGCACACATAGCTTTCCTTGCGGAAAGCGCCAACCGCCCTTGGGGTGCAGCCGACCACCAACGGCCATGGACCATGACCGCTGTCCCCCGCCCGCCACGGTTCATCCGATCGCGGCGGCCTTGATCTCGTCGTCGATATGGGGCTCGTATTGCGCGAAATTCGCCACGAACATCGCCACCAGCTTGCGCGCCTGGGCATCATAGGCGGCGGGATCGTTCCAGGTCCGGCGCGGGTCCAGCAGCGCGGCATCGACCCCCGCGACCGCACAGGGCACGTCGAAACCGAAATTCGGATCGCGGCGGGTCGCCACACCGTCAAGTGTCCCGTCAAGCGCCGCCTTGAGCAGCGCGCGCGTCGCGGCGATCGGCATCCGGTGGCCGGTGCCATGGGCGCCGCCGGTCCAGCCCGTGTTGACCAGCCAGCAGCGGGCGCCATGGGTCACGATCTTCTGGCGCAGCAGATTGCCATACACCTCGGGCCGGCGCGGCATGAAGGGCGCGCCGAAGCAGGTCGAAAAGGTCGGCTGCGGCTCGGTCACGCCGCGTTCGGTGCCCGCTACCTTGGCCGTGAAACCCGACAGGAAGTGATACATCGCCTGGGCCGGCGTCAGCCGGGCGATCGGCGGCAGCACGCCGAACGCATCGCAGGTCAGCATCACGACATGGCGCGGATGGCCGGCCAGCCCGCTTGCCGAGGCGTTCGGGATATAGGACAGCGGATAGGCCGCGCGGGTGTTCGCGGTCCGCGAATCGTCGTCGAAGTCGAGTTGCTTGGTCCGCCGGTCGTAGACCATGTTCTCGACCACCGTGCCGAACATCGCCGTGGTGGCATGGATCTGCGGCTCGGCCCTGGCGCTCAGATGGATGGTCTTGGCATAGCAGCCGCCCTCGAAATTGAAGATGCCGCGATCCGACCAGCCATGTTCGTCATCGCCCACCAGAACCCGGTCCGCGGCGGCCGAAAGCGTGGTCTTGCCGGTGCCCGACAGACCGAAGAAGACCGCGCAATCGTCGGGATCGCCGGGCGCGTGGTTGGCCGAGCAATGCATCGGCATCACGCCGCGCGCCGGCATCTCGTGGTTCATCACGGTGAAGGCGGCCTTCTTGTTCTCGCCGCCATAGCCCGACCCGCCGATCAGGATGACCTTCGCCTCGAGGTTGATCGCGATCACCGTTTCGCTGCGTGTGCCGTGGCGTTCGGGGTCGGCGCGGAAGCCGGGGCAATTCAGGATGGTGTAATCGGGCGCGAAGGCGTCGAGCTCGGCCGGCGACGGCCGGCGCAGCAGGTGTCGCATGAACAAGCCGTGCCACGCATATTCGGCGATCACCCGGATCGACAGCCGGTGCGCCCCCTCGGCGCCGCAGAAAAGGTCCTCGACGAACCGGTCGCGCGCGTCCGCATAGGCGCGCATGTCGGCATGCAACCGATCGAAATGCGCGGGCGTCATGGGTGCGTTGTTGTCCCACCATATGGTGTCTTCGAGCGACGGCGTCCGGACCACGAACTTGTCGTTGGGCGACCGGCCCGTGTGGTCGCCGGTGGCGACCAGCAGGGCACCGCCAAGGCCAAGTTCGCCCTCGCCGCGCCGCACCGCCTCGGCGAGCAGGTCGGGTTCCAGCAGATTGTCGTGTGCTATGTGGCGTCCTGCGGCGCCCTCGGCTGTCGGGCTTGGCGCGGGGGGCCCCTTCGGTTCATCGTGCCGGTCTCCTCTTGACGGCGGCGCGGGTTCGCCGTTGCCGTCGGGTCGCTCTATAGCATGATGCAGGCGCAGCGAAACAGCCCCCGGACAGACCCGCCTGGCATGAGACGCGCGCGGCACGACCGGATGGCCACGGAATCGTTGCCAACCGCGCCGTGGCACGGCACCCTGCGGGCAATGGAACCGTGCCGTGCGGGATCGGATCGGGCTGTCGCTGTGGCTTGGTGCGCGGCGGCAAGGCGGAACATCCCGGCGCGGCAGGACGACAGCTTTGGGAGGCGACGATGAACGAACGCACGGACAGCCCGACCGCCAACGCCGTGCTGGTCGACTGGGTCGACCGGATGCAGGCGCTCTGCAAACCCGACCGGGTGGTCTGGTGCGACGGCTCGCAGGAAGAATATGACGGGCTTTGCCAGGCGATGGTCGAGGCCGGCACGTTTGTCCGCCTCAACCCCGACAAGCGCCCGGGCAGCTATCTGGCCCGTTCGCACCCCTCCGATGTCGGCCGGGTCGAGGACCGCACCTTCATCTGCTCGATGAACCGCGACGATGCCGGGCCGACCAACAACTGGGCGCCGCCGGCCGAGATGCGGGCGACGCTGAACGGGTTGTTCGACGGCTGCATGGTCGGGCGGACGATGTATGTCATCCCGTTCAGCATGGGGCCGATCGGTTCGCCGATCTCGAAGATCGGGGTGGAGATCACCGACAGCCCCTATGTCGTCGCCAATATGCGGATCATGACCCGCATGGGCCAGGCAGTGCTCGATGCGCTGGGGCCCGAGGGCACCTTCATCCCCTGCATGCATTCGGTCGGCGCGCCGCTGGCGCCCGGTCAGGAAGACGTGCCCTGGCCGTGCGAGAACGACATCAGCCGGAAATACATCGTCCACTTCCCCGAGACCTACGAGATCTGGTCCTATGGCTCGGGCTATGGCGGCAACGCGCTTCTGGGCAAGAAATGCCTGGCGCTGCGCATCGCCTCGGTGATCGCGCGCGACGAGGACTGGCTGGCCGAGCACATGCTGATCATGGGGCTCGAATCGCCGCAGGGCGAAAAGACCTATCTGGGCGCCGCCTTTCCCAGCGCCTGCGGCAAGACCAATCTGGCCATGCTGGTCCCGCCCGCGGGCTTCGACGACTGGAAGGTCACCACGGTGGGCGACGACATCGCCTGGATCAAGAAGGGCCCCGAGGGCGAATTGCGCGCGATCAATCCCGAATCGGGCTTTTTCGGCGTGGCCCCCGGCACCAACGAGGCCACCAATCCAAGCGCCATGCGAACCATCGAATCGAACTCGATCTTCACCAATTGCGCGCTGACCGACGAGGGCGACATCTGGTGGGAGGGCATGACCAAGGAGCCGCCCGCGCATCTGATCGACTGGAAGGGCGAGGACTGGACGCCCGATGCCGGCCGCCCCGCGGCGCATCCGAATGCCCGCTTTACCGCGCCCGCGGGGCAATGCCCGACGATCGACCCGGCATGGGAAGACCCGGCCGGCGTGCCGATCGCGGCGTTCGTGTTCGGCGGCCGGATGAGCAAGGAGATGCCGCTGGTGTTCCAGGCCTTCAACTGGAGCCATGGCGTCTATCTGGCGGCGACCATGGGGTCCGAGGCCACGGCCGCCGCGATCGGCCAGGCGGCGATGCGGCGCGATCCGATGGCGATGCTGCCGTTCTGCGGCTACAACATGGCGGACTATTTCACCCACTGGCTGAATGTCGGGCGCCGCGTCGTGAACCCGCCGCGCATCTTTCGCGTCAACTGGTTCCGCAAGGACGACGACGGCAAGTTCATGTGGCCCGGTTTCGGCCAGAACATGCGGGTTCTGAAATGGATGGTCGATCGGGTCCATGGCCGCGGCTATGCGGTGGAAAGCCCGATCGGCTGGATGCCGCGCTTCGAGGATATCGAATGGGCCGGCCTCGATTTCCCGGCCGAGACCTTTTATCGGCTCATGGAGGTCGGGCGCGACGCCGGCACGCAGGAGGCGCGGGCCCATGAAGAACAGTTCGACAAGTTCTTCGACCGGCTGCCCAAGGAGTTCATCTTCGAACGCGAGCTGCTGCGCTCGCGCCTGTGGCGGTCGCCCGATCACTGGGGGCTGGCGCATGAGGATTTCAGGCATCCGGCGGGATAGGGCTGCGGCGGGGGCGCGCGAGCCTGGCGGCGCGGATCGGCGGCGCGATCGCGCCCTTCTGCAGGCCCGAGCGGTTCTTGGGGGACTTTTCCGGCCGATCCGAAGGCGGCCTGGACCGGCGAGACCGGGGCCATGACCCATTGCCCTGGCAACAGCCTGCACGCAACGCCCTGATTCCCAAAGCCGCGCGCCCGTCATGCCGAAGGCGTGCCTGCGGCATGACGCGGGCGGGCGCTCAGCCCTGAGGCGGTGCGGAAAGATGTTGAAGGGATACCAGGGCGCTATCCGGGTGGCGCATGGCAGCCTGGTGTCAGCCATGGCTGGTCCGCGCGTTCCAGTCCCGCGCATAGGCCGCGAACAGGGATTCCATCGGTGCGGCGGGGCTTGCGAACCCGCCTGCCCTTGTCTTCGGGGCGCGATCGGCCGCCACAAGCAACGCTGCCCCCTGGCCGGTTCCGGTCGTGCTGTCCATCGGCAGCACGGGCGCGGCCGACGCGACACCCAGCATCCACAGATATGGCTGGTTGCGCGCAAACGGGCCTTCGACGATCACCGGGCCCTGATGCCCGATCAGCGCGAGGCACTGCGCCGTCACCAGGGCAAGGTAGAAACCGACCGCCGCGGCGCGCTGCGCCGTGCCCTGCGCGGGTTCGCCACCGCACCATCGCGCCCGGGACCCGGCGAAGGGACCGCTTTCCGACACCAGGGCCGGCAGCAGCATGATGCGCTGCGTCAGCACATCGCGCATCGCGTCCTCGTCTGCCGCAATGGCGGTGCCGCCAAGTGCCAGATCGTGTTCCCGCCCGCCCATGAAGCGCGCCGACGGCACCGCCTCGCCCAGGGCATTGACATTCACCAGCGTGTCGCGCGCCGGATCAAGGGCCACGGGCCTGCCGCCGACCGCCATGGCGATGACCCAGGTGCCGGTGGAGACGACGCTGAAGGGCGGTTCCCGTCCCAAAAGATGCGGCAGCAGCGAGGCGTTCGAGTCGTGGATGCCGCAATGGACGGGTGTGCCCGCGGGAAGCCCGGTGCGCGCGGCCACCGCGGGGGCGATCGGCCCAAGGATGTCGCCGGGCCGGCGCGGCGGGGCGATCCTGTCGGCGATGTCGAGCGCGTCGATCAGCGAGGAGAACCGGCCCGCAAACGGGTTCCAGAGATCGGTATGGGCCCCCAGACAGGTGATGTCGGTCGCGAAGACACCGCTCAGGCGATGCGCCCAGAATTGCGGATAGGTGACGATGCGATGGACCCGGTCGCGCAGCGACGGATCCGTCTGGAACTGCCAGTGGATCTGCGCACCGAGATTGAGCCCCAGGGGCAGGCGCGGCGAACCGGTCTGGGAAAACGGCGGGCGGATCGCATCATAGATGTCGGCGACCGCGTCGGGCCCGGCATATTCGTAATCGAGGATCGGTGCGGCAAGCGATCCGTCGCGCCCGATCAAGGCACCGGCGGCGCCATGCGTCGTGACGGTGACCGCCGCGATGCCATGTTCGGCGTGGAACCGGGCGAGGCCGTCCAGCAGGAACGCCCAGTGCCCCTCGACGTCGAAATGCGGATAGGGCGGGCCGGGAAGAACAGTGTTCGGCCGCCGGACCAGGGCGACCTCTGACAGGTCGGACAGCCGGACCAGCGCCAGTTTGGCGTTGGTCTTGCCGATATCGATGACAGCAACATGTCCACCGGTCATGTCAGGCCCAGCATTCAAGCGCAACGCCCTTGGCCGGCAGGGCATGGGATGTTGCGACGGAGAGACGATGCAGGCACCTCAGCAACGACGGATATGGCGTAATCTTGGCCGAGAATGAAAGGGGCCGCAACCAACGGTCGATCGGGCGGCTTCTGGGCGGGTCGGCGCGCACGATCGGGCGCGAACTGGTAAGGGGGCGGCGCATGCATCCCGGCGACCCCTCGGCCCGCGTGAGCCACGAGACGATTCATACCAACGGTCATTGAGAATGACCGTTGGTATCAGGCGCCGCCATCCAGGCCGGCCTCTTGATGAAGGTGCGCTTCGGCATGGCGCTCCGGCAGACGACCGGGTTCGCCGGCACCTGCTGCTCGGCAGCACCGTTCTCCGCCTGCCGCCATGGCTGGGCCTGGCTGAGTGCTGCGGCGGCTCTGATGCGGCTGGCCTGGCGGCGCAAAGGGCGGTAACGGGGCGGCGCGGCGGCCGGGCGCCGCGGGTGCGGGCACAGGGAAACGGGGGGCGCGATGACACCGACAGCTTCGATGACCGATGCCGAAATCCTGGCGCTGGAAGCGCGCTCGCTCGCGGTCGGCAAATGGGGCAACCTGTTCATGGCCGGTGCCGGCGTCCTGGCGGCGTTCCTGTCGAACTCCGAGGCGTTGCTGGTCGACGGGTTGTTCTCGCTCACCGGGTTTCTGGCGGCGATCGTCGGCGCCCGCATCGCCGCCCGGGTCAACCGACGGGCCGACCGGCACCGCCCCTTCGGCTATGCCGCCGAGGAGGCGCTGTATCGCAGTTTCCGTGCCCTGTCGCTGATCGGGCTTGTCCTGTTTGCCGGCGTCAATGCCGGGCTCACGATCCTTGGCTATGCCAGGGGGGTCGACATCGCGCCGCTGCGTTTCGGCCCGATCGCGATCTATTTCGCGGTCATTTTCACGGCCTGCGGCATCCTCTACGCGATGCACCGAACGAGCTGGAATCGGACCGGCCGGCGCAGCGCCCTGCTGAAGCTCGAATCGCAGGCGGCACGGTCGGACGGGCTGATGACGCTGGCGGCCATGTTCGGCCTGTCGCTGGCCTTTCTGTTGCGCGGCGGGCCGCTCGACGGGATCACGCCGATCGCCGACTCGCTTGTGGTGCTGATGCTGTGCGGCCTGGCGCTGTTCGTCTATGGTGGCGAGTTCCGCGCCGGCCTGGCCCAGCTTGCCGGGGCCAGCGCCCCGCCCGAGGCGATCGCGGCCGCACGCCGCGCCGTGCGCCCGGTGCTGGCCGATCATGGCGGCCGGCTGATCGACCTGTCGCTTGGCCAGCTTGGCCGGCGCTATCAGGCGATCGCCTATTACGACCCGGGGCGCGCGATGACCGCCGCCGAGGTCGACCGGCTGGGCGACGCGCTGGCCGACGCGCTGGCGCCGGCCTTCGGTCCGGTCGATGGCGCGGTGGTGATTTCGGAACATGGGCGATCCCGGCCATGAACCACCGCTTCGAGCTGCGCGTCTATTACGAAGACACCGATCTGGCGGGCATCGTCTATTACGCCAATTACCTGAAATTCATCGAACGGGCGCGCAGCGAATGGGTCCGCGCGCTGGGGCTCGACCAGGCCCGGCTGAAGGCTGAAGCGGGCATCGTCTTTGCCGTCCGCCGGGTCGAGGCCGACTATCTGGCGCCGGCCCGTTTCGACGACTGGCTGACCGTCGAGACGCGCGTTGCGCGGACCGCACCGGCCCGCCTTGTGCTCGATCAGACCGTGTCGCGCGGGGCGGAACGGCTGTTCAGCGCCCGGGTCACGGTGGTGGCGCTGCGCGAAGACGGGCGGCCTGGGCGGCTGCCGACGGTGTTGCGCGCCCCGGCCGCCGGATAGGCGGGGCGGGGGCGCCGCCCGCCCCCCGGGTCAGACGAGGATGTCGTTCTCCAGCGCCGCGCGGCTGATGTTCTCGACCGTCAGCACGTCGCGCCTGCCGAAATCGAACACCACATCGCCACCGGTCTCGATCGCCCGTGGCAAGCGCTTCGGCCGCACTGGCAAAGCCGAACGCAGACAGGTCGAGGCGGTCGATGCCATCCTCGAAATCGGCGATGATGTCGGCGTCGTCCCCTGCGGCAAAGACGAAGCGGTCGGCCCCGGCGCCGCCTGCCAGAACGTCATCGCCGGCGCCGCCTTCCAGCGTGTCGTTGCCCGCCCCGCCCTCCAGCGTGTCGTCGGCAAGCCCGCCGATCAGCGTGTCGTTGCCTTCCTCGCCATAGAGCCGGTCGCCACGATCCTGGAAGCCCGCGCGGACCGCGTCCGTCTGGCCCGATTCCAGAAGGTCGTCGCCCGCGCCGCCATAGAGATAGTCGATATCCGCGGTGTCGAGGTCATCGCCGCCATTCAGCCGGTCGCTACCTTCATCGCCGTAAAGGGTGTCCGTCCCGTTCGAGCCAATGAGCGTGTCGTTGCCCGCCCCGCCCCGGGCCTCGTCCACGCCAAAGGTCTGGCCATCGCTGGTCCCGGTGTAGATCAGGTCGTCGCCGTCGCCGCCGACGAGCTTGTCGTCGCCCCCGCCGCCTGCCAGAACGTCATCGCCCTCGAAGTCATACAACTCGTCGTCGCCATTCCCCCCAAAGAGGGAGTCGTTCCCGGTCCAGCCATAGAGCTTGTCGTTGCCGTCGCCGCCTTCGAGCCAGTTGTTGCCCGTGTCGCCTTGAATGGTGTCGTTTCCTCCGCCGCCGTAGATTGCGTCATCGTCGGCGCCGCCGCGTAGCCTGTCGTTCCCGATGCCGCCATAGATCGTGTCGTTGCCGCTGCCGCCCCAGACGGTGTCGTCGCCGTCGCCGCCGCCGACCCGGTCGTTGCCACCATCGCCCTGGACGAAGTCGTCGCCGTCGCCGCCAGACAGAGTCTCATCGACAGAGCCACCCGACAGCGTGTCTGCCTGCGCCGTCCCAATGATGACCTCGAACCCCGACAGCGTGTCGGTATCGCCATGGCTGTCGATGGCGGTGCCGGCCGCCACATCCACGGTAACGCCAGCGGTTCCGCCATCGCTGCCATAATCGACCGTGTCGATGTTGGCGCCACCGCTCAAACTGTCATCGCCGGCGCCGCCTGCAAGCGTGTCGTTGCCGCTGCCGCCCGACAGGATGTCGTTGCCGTCCTCGCCATAAAGCGTGTCGTTGCCGTCCTCGCCATAAAGCGTGTCGTTGCCACGCCCGCCCCAGACGGTGTCGTTGCCGGCCCCGGCGTCGATGGTGTCGTGCCCGGTGCCGCCCCAGACCTTGTCGTTGCCGCCAAGAGCTTGGACGGTGTCGCTGTTGAGCCCGGCAGAGATGACATCGCCCACCTCAGTGCCCGCGATCACGGTTGTGACGTCCTTATTCTTGTCATGACCGTCATATGCCTCGTCATCGTCGTTGATGAACACGCCGCCGTCGTCCTGGACGTATTCGTTCCCGTTCTTATCCAGCGGGACGTAGTTCACCGGATCGGCGAAAGAGACCGTCTTGAGAGCCGCGAAATTGGGCAGCGATTTAATGAAATGCGCTTCCTGCCCTGTCCCGTCGATGTCAACACGGGCGCCTTCGAGCGCGTAGAAGACCGTGCCGCCTTCGGCTGTCTTGATCAATAGCCATTGCTGCGGCCCGCCTTGCGAGGTGTCGTCGCCGAGGTCGCCATTGTATTCGACAACACGCCACGAATGGCCCTTGACCTTGCCGGACGCAAAGCCACCCGCCAGACTGATCGCAACACCCTCGATCTCGATCGTGTCGCGCGTCGCCTCGAAATCCTCGATGCGGCCGACGACGACCCCCCTGACGTTGTCCAGGTCCCGAAAATCGAAGATGTCGTTCCCGCGTACGCGTCGAACCGTCGTCATCGCCGCGCGCATGGTGCCCATGCGCGTGGTCCCCGCCGGCGGGGATGGCCTGGAACCGAAGAACGGTCGTGTCGTCGCCGGCGCCGGCATAGGTGTGGATTTGCTTGGTACATCTGTCGGCATAGGCATCAATGATGTCGTCGCCGCCCTTGGCGAACACGGCCCCTTCTTGTATGAACTCTATCCTGTCGTCGCCGTTCGCGCCGCTCACTCGATGCAGGGTCAGGGTCATGCCGTCGGGGGCATTCTGGTCAAGGACGTTTTGCGCCGCGTCGATCACCTCCTGGTCGATCGTGACCGCAGAGCCGTCTTTGGGCACCAGCTGATAGCGCAAACTAGCTTCGTTTGATAGAGCCGGATTGTGTAGTTCGTGTCGCCATAAGTGAAGTCAAGCGTTTGCGGCACATCGGCCATGATCGTCCCCCCTGTTTTCCGACCTTCACCGATGGGCTCAATCGGACCATTTCATCATGGTTCGGTTGATCCCACCCTGTCAACGACGAGCCGCGCGCCGGGCGTTGACCCGAAGCAGAACACGGGCGCGCGACGGGGCGGCGCGCCGCAAAGAAAAAGCCGACCCCCGGGAGGAACGCGAAAGGGGCCGGCCAGGTGTCGAGGGCGCAAGCGCCCGCCGACAGGGAGAAACTCAGACGCTCATTCGCCACCGCCCAGCTGGTGGACATAGGCCGCGACCTGGCGCAGCTGCGCCTCGCTCAGGCCATTGCCCGCAGCACCCCAGGCGGGCATGATGCCGAAGCGGCCATTCATCAGCGTCTCCGTCAGGCTGGCGACAGTCGCCGCCGTAAAGCCAGATCCGGTCGGTCAGGTTGGGCGCGCCCTGGGTCGGGTCGCCCAACCCCTCGGGCCCGTGGCAGGACACGCAATGCACGGCGAAAAGCTCGGCCCCGTCCGTGGCCATTGCCGCGTCATGCTCCTGACCGGAAATCGCCAGCACATGCTGCACCACCCGATCGACCTCGTCGCCGGTCAGGATGCCGTCATTGCCGAAGGCCTGCATCTCGCTCCACCGCGCATCCCAGTCATCCTCGTTCCGGATGCCATGGGTGATGGTGTAGAGGATGTCGTCGATGCCGCCGCCCCACAGCCAGTCATCGTCGCCCAGATGCGGATAGCCGTTGCCATCGGCGATCCCGTCGGCGCCCGAACCGTGGCACTGGATGCAATGGGCGCGGAACACCGCGGCGCCGCCCTGGATGGCATAGGTCTGAAGCTCGGGCTGGCTGGCCAGCTCAGTCATGTCGATCGCTTCGAGCTGGGCGTTGAGCGGGGCGTGGCGTTCGGCAAACGCGTCAAGCTCCTGCCTGGACTTCGGCCCGGGTCGAATAGCCCAGCAGGCCCGGCGTCGCCCGTTCGACCAGCGGCCAGGCGGGATACAGGATGGTATAGCCGACCGCCCAGATGATGCAGCCATAGAAGGTCCACAGCCACCAGCGCGGCAGCGGCGTGTTGAGTTCGGTCAGCCCGTCCCATTCATGGCCCGTGGTCTCGACCTCGTCCTTGTGCGGATCGGTTGGCTTGTCGCTCATCGGGCGGTCTCCTCGGTCTCCGCCTCGGGCGGGGCGGCGGGCTTGTCTTCGTGGCGGAACGGGATGTTGGCGATGTCTTCATGGGTGGCCCGGCTGCCCGGGCGGAACGCCCAGGCAACGATGCCCACGAAGGCCAGGAACATGACCAGAAGCGCCCAGCTGTCGGCAAAGCCACGCAGCGCGGAATAGGTTTCCATCGCGGCCTCCCTCAGCGGCTTTCGTCGGGCGTGTAGGTCGAGAAGTCGACCATCGTGCCCAGCACCTGGAGATAGGCGATGACCGCGTCCATCTCGGTCAGTTCCGGCCGGCTGTCGAAATTGCGCGCCGGCACCACGATCGGCGGGTCTGCTTCCGCATTCGCGTCCCAGCTCGGATAGGCGGCCGCGAAATAGCGTGCCTCCAGCGCGTCGGCGGCGTCGAAATCGGCTTCGGGATCGGCCTGGGCGCGGAAATCGGCGACCGCGTTGTCGATCATTTCGTCGGTATAGGGCACGCCGACCAGCCGGTGGGTGCGCAGCAGATCGGCGATATGGCGGCCGTCGATCTCACGCTCGATGAGAAACGCATAGCCCGGCATGATCGATTCGGGCACCATCGATTGCGGGTTGATCATGTGCCGGACATGCCAGTCATCCGAATAGCGCCCGCCGACCCGCGCAAGGTCGGGGCCGGTCCGCTTTGATCCCCATTGGAACGGGTGATCGTATTTCGATTCGGCGGCCAGGCTGTAATGGCCATAAGCGTTCGAATTCGTCGCGCATCGGCCGGATCATCTGGCTGTGGCAGACATAGCAGCCTTCGCGGATGTAGATGTCGCGCCCGGCAAGTTCGAGCGGGGTGTAGGGGCGCACGCCCTCCACATCCTCGATCGTGTTCTCCAGGTAGAACAGCGGCACGATCTGGACGAGCCCGCCGACCGCGACGACGATCAGCGACAGGACCGCGAGGAGCGTCACGTTGCGCTCGATGTATCCATGCTTGCTGGTCCAGAAGCCGTATTTGGGACCGCCGGAATGTTGATCAGCCATCGGTCGATCCCCCCTATTCGGCCGGCACCGGGGCGTTGCGGGCCGGCGCCCGCTCACCCGTGCTGGTGACGGTTTTCCACAGATTGTAGACCATGATCAGCGCCCCGGCGAGGTACAGGATACCCCCGGTCGCGCGGGCCACATACATCGGATGCATCGCGGCGACAGTGTCGGCAAAGCTGTTGACCAGGAAGCCCAGGCTGTTGACCTCGCGCCACATCAGCCCCTGGGTGATCCCCGACACCCACATCGAACCGGCGTAAAGCACGATGCCGATGGTGGCGAGCCAGAAATGCCAGGAGACGAGCGTCAGGCGAATAGAGCCGCTCGCGCTGCCACAGCCGCGGCACCAGGAAATAAAGCGCGCCGAAGGTGATCATGCCGTTCCAGCCCAGCGCGCCGGAATGCACATGGCCGATGGTCCAGTCGGTGTAGTGGCTCAGGCTGTTGACCGCCTTGATCGACATCATCGGGCCCTCGAAGGTCGACATGCCGTAGAAACCGATCGACAGCACCATCATCCGGATCACCGGATCGGTCCTGAGCTTGTCCCAGGCGCCCGACAGCGTCATCAGCCCGTTGATCATGCCGCCCCAGCTGGGCATCCACAGCACGATCGAGAACACCATCCCCAGCGTCGAGGCCCAGTCGGGCAGCGCGGTATAGTGCAGATGGTGCGGGCCGGCCCAGATATAGATGAAGATCAGCGCCCAGAAATGGACGATCGACAGCTTGTAGGAATAGACCGGGCGCTCGGCCTGCTTGGGCACGAAATAGTACATCATGCCCAGAAAGCCCGCCGTCAGGAAGAAACCGACCGCGTTGTGGCCGTACCACCATTGCGTCATCGCATCCTGCACGCCCGAGAACACCTGCACCGATTTCGAGCCCCAGATCGACACCGGCACCGAGAGGTTGTTGAAGACGTGCAGCATCGCCACGGTGATGATGAAGCTGAGATAGAACCAGTTCGCGACATAGATGTGGCGCTCGCGCCGCCGCATCAGCGTGCCGAGGAAGATCGCCAGATAAACCAGCCAGATCAGGGTGAGCCAGAGGTCCACATACCATTCGGGTTCGGCATATTCCTTCGACTGGGTGGCGCCCAGAAGATAGCCGGTGGCCGCCAGCACGATGAACAGCTGATAGCCCCAGAACACGAACCAGGCCGCGTTGCCGCCCCACAGCCGGGCCGCCGAGGTGCGCTGCACCACATAGAACGAGGTCGCGATCAGCGCGTTGCCGCCAAAGGCGAAGATCACCGCCGAGGTGTGCAGCGGGCGCAGCCGGCCGAAATTGCCAAACGGTTCGGCCCAGTCGAAGTTGAGCCCGGGATAGGCAAGCTGCCAGGCGATGAAGGTGCCGGCAAGAAAGCCGACCACGCCCCACAGGGCCGTCGCGATCACGCCGGCGCGGATCACGTCATCCATGTATTCGCCCTGATCGGCGACCGGCTGCGGGGTGTTGAAGCGCCGCACATAGTAGACGAACAGCCCCGCGGCCACGGCCAGCACGATGATCGCGTGCAGCATGTAGGCCGCGTCGCGCGCCATGAACGCCGCGATCCCCGCAAGGAAGGCCAGCACCGCCAGCACACCGATCCTGAGATAATCCATTTCGCGATCCCTGCCCTGTTTCCGACCGGCATGGCGGCGCCCCGCGGCGCGCCACGCATCCCTGCGCCGTACTGTCGCGGCCCGGCGGAATCATGTCCTTGATCCATATCAAAACCCGTGCCGCAATCGCTGCGATGGCTTGCATTTCCGGATGCGCCGGCCCAGACTCGTGACAGCAAGCGGGGAGGCAGGCCATGAGCTTCAAGACGTTTCTGCTGGTCACGCAGGGCGAGACCTTTGATGCGGGGGCGCTCGACACCGCGATCGGGCTTGCCGCGTCGCGCGACGCCCATCTCGAAGTGCTGTGCCTTGGCATCGACCGGATGCAGGTCGGCTATTATTTCGACGGCGCCTCGGCGGCGCTGATCGAACAGGGCATCGCCCGGGCGCGCGCGGCGGCAAAGGCCACCGAGGCGCAGATCGCCCGACGGCTCGAATCGGAAAGCCTGTCCTGGGGCAGCCGCAGCGCGGTGGCGCAGGTCGGCGCGATCCCCGACATCGTCGGCCACGCCGCACGGTTTTCGGACATGGTCGTGATCGGCAAGCCCTATGGCAAGGGCAAGGACCCCGAAGAGGGCGCAATCCTGGAGGCCGCGCTGTTCGAGGGCCGTGTGCCGGTGCTGATCGTGCCCGGCGCGACCGCGCCCGATTTCGCCCGCCGGATCGTGCTGGGCTGGAACCAGACCGCCGAGGCGCTGTCGGCGGCGCGCGCCGCGCTGCCTTTCCTGACGGCGGCCGAGGCGGTGAAGGTGGTGATGGTCGCGCCCGGCCGCCATGGCCGCGACGAAAGCGACCCGGGCGGCGAGATCAGCCGCTGGCTGTCGCGCCACGGCGCCCGGGTCGAGGCGGCCGTGCTGCCCCGGACGCTGCCCCGGATCGCCGACACGATCTCGCGCTATGCCATGGACGAGCAGGCGAACCTGATCGTGATGGGGGCCTACAGCCATTCGCGGTTCCGCGAATCGCTTCTGGGCGGGGCGACCCGCGACATGCTGGCCGACGCGGTCATGCCGGTGCTGATGGCGCGCTGAGCGCGCCTGTCATCGGCAACGCGACCCGTGCGGGGGCGGAACGGCGCCCCGCTATCAGTTGCCGATCGCCCGGGCGGCGCGCGCGGCGGCGCGCAACTCGTCGGCGATTTCCTCGGCCTCGTCGGGGTCGAAATCCATCGGCAGGTCGACGCCGGCACCGGCCACATAGATGCGCACCTGGCCAAGATCGGTCGGGCCGATCTGCAGGCTGGCGGATTGGTCGTGCTGGCGGTCGATCCCCATGGCCCGGTTATGTCGGCTCGCCCCGTTCGGTGCAAGGCGGCGCGGCGCGGTCAGCCCGGACCGGATGCCCGATCCGGCAGCGATGCCCCGCCCGAACGCGGCCGATCGCGGCGGCGGCAGGGCGCGGGCGCGCTCCTCTGCCCTTCGGGCAACGTCGCGCGGGGCGCGCCCAAGGGACCCGAGCGCCCCCGTCAGCCCGGCACCACCCGGCCCGCCGCGATCCGCAGCCGACGGTCCATCCGTGCGGCCAGCTCGGCGTTGTGGGTGGCAATCAACGCGGCCATGCCGGTCGCGCGGACAAGCCCCAGAAGCATGTCGAACACCCGGTCCGAGGTCGCCGGGTCCAGATTGCCGGTCGGTTCGTCGGCCAGCAGCAGGGCCGGCCGGTTGGCCAGCGCCCGGCAGATCGCCACCCGCTGCGCCTCGCCCCCCGACAGCGCGGCGGGACGGTGCCCGGCCCGATCCGCAAGCCCGACCTCGCCCAGCAACGCCGCCGCCCGCGCCGCCGCCGGGCCCGCGGCAACGCCATTGGCACGCTGCGGCAGGATCACGTTCTCGGCGGCCGAGAATTCCGGCAGCAGGTGGTGGAACTGATAGACGAAGCCGATCGCCTGGCGCCGGGCGGCGGTGCGCGCCCGGTCGCCGGCGGCCTGCATCGGCCGGCCCTGCACGATCACCTCGCCCGCATCGGGCAGGTCGAGCAGCCCGGCGATGTGCAAAAGCGTCGACTTGCCCGCGCCCGAGGGCGCGGCCAGCGCCACCACCTCGCCCGGCGCGATGTCGAGGGCGGCGTCGTCGAGCACGCGGACCTCGTTGGGCCGACCGGCATTGTAGCGCCGCGCGATCCCGCGAAGCCGCAGCACCGGGTCACTCATAGCGCAGCGCCTCGACCGGGTTCATCCGCGCCGCGCGACGCGCCGGGAACAGGGTGACGAACCAGCTCAGCCCCAGCGACAGCGCTGCCGTGGCGAGGATGTCGACGGGTTCCAGAACGGCCGAGGGAAAGATGAAGCCCTGCGCCTCGAGGTCGGCGACGCCGCGACCCGAAAGGCTGTCGACCAGCGCGTAGACATGGTCGATGTTCAGCGCGAAGACGACACCGAGCGCGATCCCCAGCACCGTGCCCGCCGTCCCCACGGCCGCGCCGCACAGGAAGAAGACCCGCAACACCGCGCCCTGCGGCAGACCCATGGTGCGCAGGATGCCGATGTCGCGGCCCTTGTTCTTGACCAGCATGATCAGCCCCGAAACGATGTTGAGCGCGGCGATCAGGATCAGGATCGCCAGAACGATGAAGATCGCGTTGTCCTGCATGTGAAGCGCCCGCAGGAAAGCGCCCGAGGCGTCCTCCCAGGTCCAGATCAGCGCGTCCCCGCCCGCCGCCCGGGCAAGCGCAGGGCGCAGCGCGTCGATCGCCTGGGGCGCCGCGACGCGCAGGGCGATCTCGTCGGCCCGGCCTTCGCGGTTGAAGAATGCCTGTGCCTCGGCGAGCGGCAGATAGGCCCGGGTCCGGTCGATATCGGGCCGGCCGGCGCGGAACACATAGACGACCTCCCAGGCGCTGATGCGCGGCGAGGTGCCGAAGGCGGTCTTCACCCCGTCGGGGCTGATGATCCGGACCCGGTCGCCCACCCTGGAGGCCCAGTTCGGCGGCGATACCCGCGCCCAGGGCGATGCCGTGTTCGAGCCCGTCAAGCGCGCCGCGGGACCATTCGGGATCGGCAAGCAGCGGCAGCGCGCGCAGATCGGCAGGCCGCATGCCATGGATTTCGACGCCCGCGCTGCGGCCCTTCGCGGTGGCCATCGCCTGGCCGCGCACCACAGGGGCGGCGGCGACGACCCCATCGACCGCCGCCAGCCGATGGGCGATGGCACCGTAATCGCGCCATGCCCGGTCGAGCCGCCCGTCCGGGCCATAGACCGGGGCGGCGAGCGCCCGGGCATGCGGTTCGGCGCCCAGGATCTGATCGACGAAATCCGACCGCAGACCGGCGCGCAGGGCCAGCGTGGCGATGAGTGCAAAGACCGCAAGCGTGATGCCGATCAGGCTGATCCAGGTCATCGTGCTGACGCCGCCCTCGGCGCGGCGGGCACGCAGATAGCGCCAGGCGATCTGGCGTTCATGGGCGGCGAAGGGCATGGTCATGGACGCTCCCTACCGGACCCGGGCGGGGGGTCAAGCGGCCGACACGCGCGGGCGCGCCCGGGACCGGGCCATGGCCGATCGGGCGGGCCGCCTCGGGGGGCATCGAGCCCCCGCTCGGCGGCCTTGCGGCCGGCGTTTGGCGTTGGCCCGGCTTGGTCAAGGGCGGCGGCACAGGTCAGGGGGCGCTGCCCCCTCTGGTCCCGCCAGGGCGGGACCATTCACCCCCGGGATATTTCCGCCAAGGCGAAAGACGCAACGGCGCCGCGCCGGCCCGGCGCCGCCATCCGATGTTGATTGACGTACCTCAGAAACCCCGCGAAACTGCCCCTGGAGGAGGGCCGCCTGCTTGGCAAAGCCGACCGTCCACGACATCGCCAAGGCGGCGGGCGTCAGCCTGGCCACGGTCGACCGCGTCCTGAACGCGCGGCCCGGCGTTCGGGCCAGGACCATCGCGCGGGTTCAGGATGCGGTTTCGCGGCTTGGCTATGTGCGCGATTGCCATGCCGCCAATCTGGCCCGTCAGCGCCAGTACCGGTTCGCCTTCGTGCTGCCCGAGGGGCCGGGCCAGTTCGTCGGCACCCTGCGCCGGGCCGTCGCCGAGGCGATCGCCGCCCAGCAGGGCGAGCGCCTGTCGGCCAGCATCGTTTCGGTTGCGGTGAACGATCCGCACGAGATCGCGCGCCGGCTGCGATCGGTTCGGCCCGATCGCCATGACGGGGTGGCGCTGCTGGTCCCCGAGACGCCGCAGGTGCGCGATGCGATCGCCCATCTGAAGAACGCCGGACTGGCGGTTGTCGCCCTCGCCTCCGATCTGCCGCATTCGGCGCGGGACTATTTCGTCGGGATCGACAACCGGTCGGCCGGGCGGACGGCGGGCGTGCTGATGGGGCGCTTCGCCGGCCATCGCGCCGGTCGTATTCTTGTGGTGACGAACTCGCTGCAGGCGCGCGACAGCCTGGAGCGGCGGCTTGGCTTTGACGAGGTGATCGGGTCGGAGTTTCCGCAGCTCAGGCCCCTGCCCACGGTCGAATCCTATGACGACCCCGACCGCATGGCCGGCATTGCCCGGCGCGCCGCGGCAGCATCGGCCGAGATCGTCGGCGTCTATTCGATGGGGGCGGGCAACGAACCGCTGTTGCGGGGGCTCAGATCCGCGGGGCGGCTGGGCACGCTGACGGTGATCGCCCATGAGCTGACGCCGGTGACGCGTCAGGCGCTGATCGATCGCGAGGTCGATGTGCTGATCACCCAGAATGCCGGTCATCTGGTGCGCAGCGCGCTGCGCGTGCTGCGGGCCAAGACCGATGGCATGCCGATCTTCGAAGCTCAGGAACGCATCCGGACGGATATCGTGATCAGAGAGAACCTGCCCTAGCCCCGTCTCGGGGCCGGGCGAACAACGGGAGGACGGAGATGAAGACGATCAAGGGGCCGGCCTTGTTCCTGGCGCAATTCGCCGGCGACGAGCCGCCATTTAATTCCTGGGACGCGATCATCCGATGGGCGGCGGATTGCGGGTATGTGGGCGTCCAGATCCCCAGCTGGGACGGGCGGCTCTTTGACCTCGACCAGGCTGCGGCGTCAAAGGATTACTGCGACGCGATCAAGGGGCAGGCAGCGGAGAACGGTGTCGCGATAACCGAGCTGTCGACCCATCTGCAGGGGCAACTCGTGGCGGTCCATCCCGCCTATGACGCGGCCTTCGACGGCTTTGCCGATCCCGCGGTGCGCGGCAATCCCGCAGCACGGCAGGCCTGGGCGGTGGATCAGGTGAAAAAGGCGATCACCGCCAGCCGGCACCTGGGCATCTCGGCCCATGCCACGTTTTCGGGCGCGCTGGCCTGGCCCTATGTCTATCCCTGGCCACAGCGCCCGGCGGGCCTGATCGAGGCCGCCTTTGACGAACTGGCGGCGCGCTGGCGCCCGATCCTCGATCATGCCGACGCGAATGGCGTCGATATCTGCTATGAGATTCACCCGGGCGAAGACCTGCATGACGGCATTTCCTTCGAGATGTTCCTGGCGCGGACCGGCAACCATGCGCGGGCCAAGATGCTTTACGATCCGTCGCATTACGTCCTGCAGGCGCTCGACTATCTCGACAATATCGACATCTATCACGAACGCATCGGCATGTTTCACGTCAAGGATGCCGAGTTGAACCCGACCGGGCGGCAGGGTGTCTATGGCGGCTATCAGGGCTGGGTGGACCGCGCCGGCCGCTTTCGGTCGCTGGGCGACGGGCAGGTCGATTTCCGCGCCGTGTTTTCGAAACTGACGCAGCATGATTTCGACGGCTGGGCCGTGGTCGAATGGGAATGCGCGATGAAGCACCCCGAGGATGGCGCGCGCGAGGGCGCGGCGTTCGTGCGCGATCATATCATCCGGGTGACCGAGAAGGCGTTCGACGATTTCGCCGATGCCGGCACGGACGATGCGGCGAACCGCCGGATGCTGGGGCTGGGGGGATAGACCATGGCAATCGAGGGCAAGAACGACATGGCGGGTCGGCGCATCCGCCTGGGCATGGTCGGCGGCGGCCGCGACGCATTCATCGGTGGCGTGCACCGGATCGCCAGCCGGATCGACGACCAGTACGACCTGGTGGCGGGATGCTTCAGCGCGACGCCGGAAAAATCCCTTGCGTCGGGCGCCGATCTGGGCCTGCCCGAGGATCGCGTCTATGGCAGCTTCGAAGCGATGGTCAGGCGCGAGGCGCGGCTGAAGAACGGCATCGAGGCGGTCGCCATCGTGACCCCGAACCACGTCCATTTCGCCGCCGCCAAACCGTTTCTGAGCCGCGGCATCCATGTGATTTGCGACAAGCCCCTGACCGCGACCCTGGCGGATGCCAGGAAACTGGCGGCCGCCGCCGCGCGTTCGGGCGCGCTTTTTGTTCTGACCCATAACTACACGGGCTACCCGATGGTCCGGCAGGCGCGGGAAATGGTGGCGTCCGGGACGATCGGCGACATCCGGGTCGTGCAGGTCGAATACCCGCAGGACTGGCTGACCGAAGCCATCGAAACGACCGGCCACAAGCAGGCCGCCTGGCGGACCGACCCGGCGCAGTCGGGCGCCGGCGGTTCGATCGGCGACATCGGAACCCATGCCTATAACCTGGCCTGTTTCGTCACCGGGCTGCGGCTCGAGGCACTGTCGGCCGACATGCAAAGCTTCGTCGGCGGACGGCGTGTCGACGACAACGCCCATGTCCTGCTGCGATTCGAGGGCGGCGCGCGTGGCATGCTGTGGTCGAGCCAGGTCGCGCCGGGCAACGAAAACGCGCTGCGCCTGCGGGTCTACGGGACCAAGGGCGGCCTCGAATGGCAGCAGGAAGAGCCCAACACCCTGTGGCATGCGCCGTTTGGCGAACCGCCGCGCAAGCTGACGCGGGCCAATGCCGGGGCGCTGGAGGTTGCCAACCGGATCAGCCGGATACCGCCCGGGCATCCCGAAGGCTATCTGGAGGGCTTCGCCAATATCTACACCGAGGCCGCGCAGGCGATTCGCGCCCACGCCGCCGGCAAGCCGCCCCCCGCCGAGGTGATCTTTCCGACCGTGCAGGACGGGCTGGCCGGCGTCGCCTTTGTCGAGGCATGCGTCCGGTCGTCTTCGCGCAACGCGGCCTGGGTCAAGCCGGCGGCATGATTTCAGTCGGTTAGCGCCCGGGCGGTAGCGGGATCGGGGCCTCCGCCCGGCGCTGCCACCGCCATGAGGTACGTACATCAGAGTTTTCGCTTTACTTGAGGTACGTCCTTTATATCGTCGCAGGCAGCCTTTGGGCGGTGCCGCCTGCGCGCTTTGGCCGTTCCGGGGGGAAAACAAGGGGAGGAACATGTCCATGAAGACCAAGAACCTGCTTGCGGCGACCGCGCTGACGGCTGTTTCGGGGGTGGCGGCCACCGCCGTAGAGGCCGAAGAGCTGACGCTGTGCTGGGCAGCCTGGGACCCGGCCAACGCGCTGGTCGAACTCAGCAAGGATTTCGAGGCGGAGTCGGGCCACACGATGAACTTCGAATTCGTGCCCTGGCCGAACTTTGCCGACCGGATGCTGAACGAGCTGAACTCGGGCGGCAAGCTGTGCGACCTGCTGATCGGCGACAGCCAGTGGATCGGCGGCGGCGCCGAGAACGGCCATTACGTCAAGCTGAACGACTTCTTCGAGGCCGAAGGCATCAGCATGGACGATTTCGCGCCGGCGACCGTCTATGCCTATTCGACCTGGCCCAAGGGATCGCCCAACTACTACGCCCTGCCGGCAATGGGCGACGCCAATGGCTGGTTCTATCGCCGCGACTGGTTCGAGGACCCCGAGATCATGGCGGCCTACAAGGAGGCCACCGGCAAGGATCTTGCGCCGCCGACCTCGCAGATGGAGCTGATGGAAATCGCCAAATTCTTCCAGGGGCGCGAGATCGGCGGGCAGACCCGCTATGGCGTGTCGATCTTTACCGAACGCGGCTCGGAGGGCATCACCATGGGCGCGACCGGCGCGCTTTATGCCTGGGGCTTCAAATACGAAAACGAGCCCGGCAGCTATGACATGGAAGGCGCGGTGAACTCGCCCGAAGCGGTCGAGGCGCTGGAGTTCTACAAGGAACTCTATGAATGCTGCACCCCGCCGGGCTATACCGACGCCTATATGGAACAGTCGCTCGATGCCTACAAATCGGGCCAGGTGGCGATGGCGATGAACTGGTTCGCCTTCTTCCCGGGGCTTTATGCCGACCCGAACACCGGCGGCGACACGATCGGCTTTTTCGTCAACCCGCCGCAGAATGTCGAGGCATCGACGCTGGGCGGTCAGGGAATTTCGGTCGTCTCCTATTCCGACAAGCAGGATGCCGCGCTTGAATACATCAAGTGGTTCGCCCAGCCCGAGGTGCAGGCCAAATGGTGGGAACTGGGCGGCTATTCGGCGCATAACTCGGTCCTGCAGGACCCGGGTTTCGTCGACAGCGCGCCCTTTGCCGCCGATTTCCTGCTGGCGATGGATAGTGTGCAGGATTTCTGGCAGGAACCGGCCTATGCCGAATTGCTGCTGGCGATGCAGAAACGGCTGCATGACTACATCGTGGCCGATATCGGCACCGCGCAGGAGGCGCTGGACCTGCTGATCGAGGATTGGACCGAGACCTTCGAAGACGAAGGCAAGCTGTGATCCCGGCCGGGATGCGCCGCGGCGCATCCCGGGCATCGGCCTTCGGTCGGCTTTGCTTCCGGGTCCCCGCGACAGGTGACCCGTTCCAGCCCATGCGAGTGCAGACATGCCCGACACGCCCCTTGACCGCGTTGCCAAGGCCACGCCGCAGCCGATCGCCCGGCGGGTGCGCGGCCTGAGCGACCGGGCCATCGCCTGGATTTTCGTCGCGCCGACGATCTTTCTGCTGCTCGCGGTCAACATCTTCCCGCTGATCTGGACGATCCGGCTGTCCTTCACCAATTTCCGCGCCAACCGGAACCGCGAGGTCGAATGGGTCGGCCTGCGCAATTACGAGCGGATCCTGACCGACACCGATATCTGGCTGACGATGCAGGCCACGGCGCATTTCCTGTTCTGGACGATCTTCTTTCAGGTGCTGATCGGCTTTACGCTGGCCTATCTGATCAACAAGAAATTCCGCGGCAACGGTCTGTGGACCACCATCATCGTGTTGCCGATGATGCTGTCCCCGGCCGTGGTCGGCAATTTCTGGACCTTCCTGTACCAGCCGCAGATCGGGCTTTTCAATTACGTGGTCGCGTTCTTCACCGGGGTCGATCCGTCCTCGTTCGAGATGATCGGATCGGTGCGGCTGGCGCCCTGGGCGATCGTGATTGTCGATACCTGGATGTGGACACCCTTCGTGATGCTGATCTGCCTGGCCGGGCTTCGATCGATCCCCGACTATATCTATGAGGCGGCCGAGATCGACCGCGCCTCGAAGTGGCGGCAATTCTGGACGATCACCGTCCCGATGGTGCTGCCCTTCCTGATGCTGGCGGTGCTGTTCCGGGGCATCGAGAACTTCAAGATGTTCGACCTTGTCGTGCAGTTGACGGGCGGCGGGCCGGGCTCCACCACCGAGCTGACCTCGATCAACCTCAAGCGCGAAGCGTTCGAGAAATGGCGCACCGGCTATGCGTCGGCCTATGCCATCATCCTGTTCGTCACCGTCTTCGGGCTGGCGTCGATCTATGTGAAGGCGCTGAACCGGGTGAAGGAGCGATGAGCGCCCACGCCATCACCGAGCCGTCTTCGCGGCAGAAATGGATCGCCGGCATCCTGGTGATCGGCTATGCGCTGATCACCATCATGCCGATGATCTGGATCGTCATGACCGGCTTCAAATCGCCGGCCGATGCGATTTCCTATCCGCCAAAGGTGGTGTTCGAGCCGACCCTGGAAGGCTATGTGAACCTGTTCACCACCCGCACGCGGCAGACCGACGAATTCCTTGCCGCCAATCCGCCGGAAACCTGGTACGAGGAAATCGTGCGCCAATACGACATGGTGATCGCGGGGCCGTCGCGCTATGGCGAGCGGTTCCTCAATTCGGTCATCATCGGTTTCGGCTCGACCTTCCTCAGCGTCTTTCTGGGCACCTTGGCGGCCTATGCCTTCAGCCGGTTCAAGGTGCCGCTGAAGGACGATCTGCTGTTCTTCATCCTGTCGACCCGGATGATGCCGCCGATCGCCGTGGCGATCCCGATCTTCCTGATGTTCCGGACGCTGGGGCTCAGCGACACGCATCTGGGCATGATCCTGCTTTACACGGCGGTGAACATCTCGCTTGCCGTGTGGCTGCTGAAGGGGTTCATCGACGAAATCCCGCGCGAATACGAAGAGGCCGCGCTGATCGACGGCTACACGCGGTTTCAGGCGTTCTACAAGGTGGTGCTGCCGCAGGCCGCCACGGGCATCGCCTCCACCGCGATCTTCTGCCTGATCTTTTCGTGGAACGAATACGCCTTTGCGGTGCTGCTGACCAGCGGCACGGCGCAGACCGCGCCGCCCTTCATCCCGACAATCATCGGCGTCGGCGGGCAGGACTGGCCGGCGGTGGCCGCGGGCGCGACGCTGTTCCTGATCCCGGTCGTGGTCTTCACGGTGCTGCTGCGCAAGCACCTGTTGCGCGGCATCACCTTTGGCGCGGTGCGGAAATGAGACGCTTTCTTGACGGTCTTCGAAGGCTCCGCCGCGGCCCGTGGGAAATGGTTGCCTCGGCGCTGATCGCGGTCGGCGTGGTGATGTTGATGCAGCCCTATGTGCTGTGGCTTTACACCTATTCCTTCATCGTGACGCTGGTCGGCACGGTGATGTTCATCATCGTCAGCCATTTTCCGCAGGGCGATTGAATGGCCGAGATCGTGATTCACAATCTGCGCAAGGATTTCGGCGATTTCACCGCCGTGCAATCCTCGTCCTTCAAGATCGAGGATGGCGAGTTCTTCATGCTGCTGGGGCCGTCGGGCTGCGGCAAGACCACAACGCTGCGGATGATTGCCGGTCTCGAGCTGCCGACCAGCGGCGAGATTTACATCGACGGCGAAGAGGTCGGCCAGAAGCCCGCCAGCCAGCGCGACATTGCCTTCGTCTTTCAGATGTTCGCGCTCTACCCCGCATATGAACGTCCGCAGGAACATCAGCTATCCGCTGATCAGCCAGGGCATGAAACGGGCGCGGGTGCGCGAAAAGGTGGCCGAGGTCGCCCGCACGCTCGGCATCGAGGATATCCTCGACCGTCCGGTGGGCGGGCTGTCGGGGGGCGACCGGCAGCGCGTTGCGCTGGGGCGTGCCATCGTGCGCAACCCCAAGGCGTTCATGATGGACGAGCCGCTTGGCGCGCTCGACGCCGAATTCCGCGAGCGCATGGCCGAAGAGCTGCGCGCGCTGCATGACCGGATGGGCGCGACCACGGTCTATGTCACCCATGATCAGCTGGAAGCCATGCAGATGGGCGACAAGATCGTGGTGATGAACCATGGCGTGATCGAACAGTTCGGCGCGCCGCAGGACATCTATGACAAGCCGGCGACGATGTTCGTGGCCGATTTCATCGGCTCGCCCTCGATGAATTTCCTGCGGTTTCACGGCAGCATCGAGGCCGGCGGAACCTCGGTCACGCTGCATCACCAGGCCTTCGCCGTGCCCGAGATGCGCGAGCCCTTCGACGGCGACATGGTGCTGGGCGTGCGACCCGAACATATCAGGCTGTCGGACGCGGCCGGCTATCGGGCCGAGGTCGAGGCGGTGGAGTATCTGGGGACCACCCAGATCGTGTCGCTGAAAGCCGCGAATGGCGAGGTGAAGGCACGCACCCCGTCGGACCAGCCCGCCCGGGTCGGCGAAACGGTGGGTCTGGAATTCGACGGCCGGACCGTCACGCTGTTCGACAACCAGACCGGCCGGGCGCTGAGATCCGATCTGAACGAGGGGGTGCTGTCGCATGGCTGAGGTCGCCCTGCGCCGCGTGGCCAAGTCGTTCGGCAAGACCGTCGCGGTCGACGATGTCTCGCTGTCGGTCGCGGATGGTGCCTTTGTGGTGCTGCTTGGCCCCACGGGCGCGGGCAAGACCACCACGTTGCGGCTGATCTCGGGGCTGGAACGCCCCGACCGGGGCGAAATCCTGATCGACGGGCGCGTCGTCAACAACGAGACGCCGGCCCAGCGCAACGTCGCGATGGTGTTCCAGCAATACTCGCTCTACCCGCATCTGACGGTCCGCGACAATCTGGCCTTTCCGCTGAAGTCGCCGATCCTGAAGACCCCACCGGCCGAGATCGCGCGCAAGGTGCAAGAGGTCGCCGAGGTGCTGCATATCGCGCACAAACTCGACAACCGCGCAACCGCGCTGTCGGGCGGCGAGATGCAGCGCGTGTCGATCGGCCGCGCGCTGGTTCGCGATCCGGACATTTATCTGATGGACGAACCGCTCAGCTCGCTCGACGCCAAGCTGCGCGCCGATCTCAGGATCGAGCTGAAACGCATCCATGCCGATCTCGGCGCGACGCTGCTTTATGTCACCCACGACCAGATCGAGGCGATGACCATGGCCACCCATGTCGGCGTCCTCGACGAAGGCCGGCTGGTGCAGTTCGGGTCGCCCCGCGAGATCTACGAGGATCCGGTCAGCCTGTATGTGGCCAGCCGCCTTGGCCTGCCGCGGATCAACGCCCTGCCCAGCGATCTGTTCGGCGGCGCGCCGCCGGGGGCCAGGACCATCGGCCTGAGGCCCGAGCATATCAGCCAGGGCGAAGGCAAGACCTGCACGGTTCAGCGGGTCGAGCATCTGGGCGACCAGACCCGCCTGCACCTGACGCTGGAGGGCCATGACATCGTCACGCTGACCGACGTGCACACCGACCTCGAACCGGGCGACGCCATCGCCATCCAGCCCCGCAACCCCCTGTTCTTCGACGCCAGCGGCGCCCGCATAGCCTGAGGAGACCGGCCATGAAGCAGTTCATCAACACCAAGGAAACCCTGGTCACCGAGGCCATCGACGGCACCCTGCGCACCGCGGGCGGGCGGCTGGCGCGGCTGGACGGCTATCCGCATATCAAGGTCGTCATCCGCACCGACTGGGACAAGTCGAAGGTCGCGCTGGTTTCGGGCGGCGGCTCGGGCCACGAACCCAGCCATGCCGGCTTTGTCGGGCAGGGCATGCTGACGGCCGCGGTCTGCGGTGACGTCTTCGCCTCGCCCTCCGTGGATGCGGTTCTGGCCGGCATCCTGTCGGTGACCGGCAAGGCCGGCTGTCTGCTGATCGTCAAGAACTATACCGGCGACCGGCTGAACTTTGGCCTGGCCGCCGAACGCGCCCGCGCCTTCGGTCTGAAGGTGAACATGGTCGTCGTCGATGACGATGTCGCCCTGCCCGACCTGCCGCAGCCCCGCGGCGTTGCCGGCACGCTTTTCGTCCACAAGATCGCCGGCACGCTGGCCGAGCAGGGCGCCGACCTCGAAGCCGTCACCCAGGCGGCCCAGCGGGTCATCGCGGGGGTGATCTCGATCGGCATGTCGCTCGACACCTGCACGATCCCGGGCTCGCCAAAGGAACAGCGGATCGCTGTGGGCAAGGCCGAACTGGGGCTTGGCATCCATGGCGAGGCCGGCATCGAACAGGTCGACTTTTCCAGCGCCGGGGACGCCATGGAAATGGTCGTCGACCGGCTGGCGCCGAATATGGGGCCCGGCCCCTATGCCGCGCTTCTGAACAATCTGGGCGGCGCCACACCGCTCGAGATGGCGGTGCTGGCCGAGGAACTCTGCCGGTCCCGGATCGGCGAGCAGATCCGCTGGATGGTGGGTCCCACGCCGCTGATGACCTCGCTCGACATGCAGGGCTTTTCGGTGTCGCTGCTGCCGGTCGGCAAAAGCGATGAGGGCCTGCTGCAGGCCCCGGTCGCGCCCTGGGCCTGGCCGGGTTGCCTGCCGGTCGGCGCCGTCTCGGCCCGGCCGCTGCCCGACGGGCTGACGCCGATCCAGCCCATTGCCTCGAAGGATGACGGGGTGCGCGCCTTTGTCATCCGCGCCTGCACGATCCTGATCGAGGCCGAGGCAGACCTGAACGCGCTTGACGCGAAATCCGGCGATGGCGACACCGGCAGCACGCTGGCCACCGCGGCGCGCGCCCTGATCAAGGCCGTCGACCGGCTGCCGCTGGCCGATCTGACGCAGCTTTACCGTGCCATCGGGCTGGAGCTGAGCCAGACCATGGGCGGGTCATCGGGGGTGCTTCTGGCGATCTTCTTTGCGGCTGCCGGCGATGCCTCGGCCAGCGGTAGCGATGCGATCGGCGCGCTGAAGGCCGGGCTCGACCGCATCCAGCAGGTGGGCGGCGCGCGACCCGGCGACCGGACGATGATCGACGCGCTGATGCCGGCCCTCGAGGCGCTGCATGGCGGGATGGCGGCGGCGGCCCGCGCGGCGCGCGAGGGTGCAAGCCATACGGCAACGATCACCCGCGCAAAGGCCGGCCGCGCCAGCTATGTCGGCGCGGACAAGCTGGCCGGCCACAACGATCCGGGCGCAGAAGCCGTCGCGCGCCTGTTCGAGCAGCTCGCCGGGTCGAGCGAACTGGCCGCCGCTTTGGGCTGATGCGGACGGTCATCGATCCCTGGCCGCCTCCCGCCCTGGCCGAGGATCGTTGACGGTTCCAAGGCCTGGCGGGCGAAGGCGCCCTATCCCGCGCGCCGCCCGGCCGACGCCGCGAGCGGGAACACTTTCGCCGGGTTGAGCAGCCAGCCCGGGTCGAACACGTCCTTGACCCGCATCTGCGCCTCCAGATCGTCGGGCGCGAACTGGTCGCCCATCAGGTCGCGCTTTTCCACGCCGACCCCATGTTCGCCGGTCAGGCACCCCCCGGCGGCCACGCACAGCCGCAGGATGTCGGCCCCCAGTGCCTCGGCCCGGGCAAGCGCGCCCTCGGCATTGGCGTCATACAGGATCAGCGGGTGCAGGTTGCCGTCGCCGGCGTGGAACACATTGGCGACCTGCAGGCCATAACGGTCGGCAAGCTCGGATATCCCCGCCAGCACGCGCGGCAATTCGGAGACCGGGATCGTTCCGTCGAGGCAGATATAGTCGGCGATCTGGCCCATCGCGCCGAACGCCGCCTTGCGCCCCTTCCAGATCGCGGCGGCATCGGCGGCGGTTGCGGCCTCGCGCATCTCGACCGGCCCATGCGCCGCCGCGACCGCCTTGATGCGGTCGAGCTGGTCGGCGATTTCGGCCACGGTCCCCTCGACCTCGACGATCAGCAGCGCCTCGACATCCGGGTAGCCGGCCTGGGCGAAGGCCTCGCAGGCGCGGATGCAGGGCCGGTCCATGAACTCGATCGCCGCAGGCAGGATGCCCGCCCGGATGATGTCGGCCACGCAGGCCCCGGCCACGGCATTGTCGTCGAACCCCATCAAGAGCGGCCGCGCAGCAGCGGGTTTCGGGGTCAGCCGCAAGGTCGCCTCGGTCACCACGCCAAGTTGCCCCTCGGACCCGCAGATCAGCGCCAGCAGGTCGAGCCCGCCCGTATCGGGCACGTCGCCGCCCAGTTCCACCACCGTGCCGTCGATCAGCACCAGGGTCAGCCCCAGCAGGTTGTTGACCGTCACGCCGTATTTCAGGCAATGCGCGCCGCCCGCATTCATGCCGATATTGCCGCCGATCGCGCAAGCGAGCTGGCTGGAGGGATCGGGGGCATAGAAGAACCCGTCAGCCTCGACCGCGCCGGTCACCGACAGGTTCGTGCGCCCCGCGCCGACGCGGATCGTGCGATTCTCAAGGTCGGTCTCCAGCACCCCGTTGAGCCGGGCAAGCCCCAGGATCACCGCATCCGCCGTGGGCAACGCCCCCCCGGCAAGCGAGGTGCCGGCACCGCGCGGCACCACCTTCACCCCCTCCTCATGGCAGACCCGCAGCGCCGCCGCCGTCTCGGCCGTCGATCCGGGCAGCACGACGGCAAGCGGCGGGCAGGCATAGGCGGTGAAGGCGTCGCATTCATAGGCGCGCAGCGCCGGGGCATCGGCGATCACCGCCGCGGCCGGCAGGGCGGCGCGCAGCCGGCCGAGGATCGCGTCGCGCCGGGCCAGCACGCGCGCGTCGGGGATGGGCATTTCCATCGCAGCCTCCCATGGGGTCGATCGAGTTTGGCAGCGAAACCGCGCGGGCGCAACGCCGAGGGGGCCAGCCGGCACCGCACCGGACGGGTTGAGGTGACCCGCCGTCGCGCGCTAGACCTCGGTCCGTCGTCCGCGTCGCGAGGCCATGATGATCCGCCTGGCCCCCCTGGCCCTGCCCGTCCTGATCGCGGTTGCCGGCTGCGCCGGGCAGGCGCCCGCGCCACCAGCGACCGTCGCCGCACCCGCCCCGGTCGCGCCGGTTGCGACGGGCAACCCGATTCGGCCCGAAATGCTGGACACCGCGACCGCGGCGGAAAAGGCCGCGGCGCTCGCCCCGGCGGCCGTGCGCGCGCAGGCGCTGGGGACGGCGGTGGCAAGCCTGGGCGACGTGACCGAACCGGGTTTCTGGGTGAAGTCGCCGCTGGTCGCGGCGCAGGGCCCCGGCCGGATCGAGCTTGCCGCGACCGGGCAAAGCGCGGCGGTCACCCTGATCCCGGTGTCGGAGGGCGGCACCGAGGTGTCGCTGTCGGTGCTGCGCGCGCTGGGAGTACCGCTGACCGACCTGCCCGAGGTGACGCTGTTCGCCACGCCAGGCGGCTGATGCCGACGCTTGCGGGTGAAACGCTGGCGTGCGTTGCATGAAACGGGGCAAACCGGCGCCGGCGGGGCGGTGGGGTGGGAGGCGGACCGGCGCAACGAGTCAAACACATTGCGCCTTGGTATCAGCCCCGCACCGCCCCGTCGCCTTCGACCAGGTATTTGAAGCTTGTCAACTGCTCGGCGCCGACCGGGCCGCGGGCATGGAGCTTGCCGGTGGCGATACCGATCTCGGCCCCCATCCCGAATTCGCCACCATCGGCAAACTGGGTCGAGGCGTTGCGCATCAGGATCGCGCTGTCGAGCCCGGCGAAGAACCGCTCGGCTGCGGCATCGTCGGCGGTGACGATCGCATCGGTATGGCCCGACCCGTGGCGGCGGATATGGTCCATCGCATCGTCGATATCATCGACGAGTCGCGCCGCGATCTTCATGTCCAGGAACTCGGTCCCCCAATCGGCCTGGGTCGGCCGGCCGCGTGCCCGCCAGACCCATCGGCATAGACCTCGACCCCGGCGGCCATCAGATCGTCGACGATGGTCTGACCAAGCCCCGCCGCCGCGCGATGCACCAGCAGGCATTCGGCCGCCCCGCAAATCCCCGTCCGCCGCGTCTTGGCGTTCAGCACCACGCGCCGCGCCATCTCCGCGTCGGCAGCGGCATCGACATAGACGTGGCAGATGCCTTCGAGATGGGCAAAGACCGGCACGCGCGCGTCGGCCTGGACGCGGCCCACCAGCCCCTTGCCGCCGCGCGGCACGATCACGTCGATGCCGCCCTGGGCGGCCAGCATCGCGCCCACCGCGGCGCGGTCGCGGATCGGGACCAGCTGGATTGCCGCCTCGGGCAGGTTGGCCGCACGCAGCCCCGCGAGAAGCGCGGCATGGATCGCCTGCGAACTGTGCAGGCTTTCCGAGCCGCCCCGCAGGATCACCGCATTGCCGGCCTTCAGACACAGCGCGCCTGCATCGGCCGTCACATTGGGGCGGCTTTCATAGATCACGCCGATCACCCCGATGGGGGTGCGCACCCGCTTGATGCGCAGTCCGTTCGGCTGCTGCCATTCGGCGATCACCGCGCCCACCGGGTCGGGCTGGGCGGCGACCGCGCGCAGCCCCGCAGCGATGCCCGCGATCCGCGCCGCGTCAAGCGCCAGCCGGTCGCGCATCGCCGGTGACAGCCGCTTGTCGGCGGCCTCGGCCATGTCCTGCGTATTCGCCGCCAGCACGGTGCCCGCCGAGTCGCACAGCGCATCGGCCGCGGCCTCCAGCGCAGCGGCCTTTGCCGCTGGCCGGGGTTTGCGCCAGCGCCTGCGCCGCCGCGCGGGCCGCTTCGGTCATTGCCGCGATCAGCGCGGTCGCATCGTCGATATCCTTCATAACGCCATGTCGTCCCGGTGAATGAGCGCCGCACGGCCCGGATAGCCGAGGATTTCGGCGATGTCACTGGACTGTCGCCCGGCGATGGCGCGTGCCTCGGCCGCGGTGTAGCGGATCAACCCCTGGCCGAGCGGGCCCGCGGGGCCTGCAATCGTCACCGGATCGCCGCGGCCGAACGCGCCCGCGACATCGGTGACACCGGCGGGCAGCAGCGATTTGCCACGCGCCAGCGCGGCCGTCGCACCGGCGTCGACGGTTAGCGCACCGGCGGGTTTCATCGACCGTATCCAGTGCTTGCGGGCCGCGGCCGGGTCGCCCTTGGCATCGAACCAGGTCGCCGGCGCGCCGCGTGCCAGTGCGGCCAGCGGCCGGTCCAGCGCACCCGCCGCGATCGCCATGGTGGCGCCCGCCGCGGTCGCCGTCTCGGCCGCCATCAGTTTTGTCCGCATCCCGCCGCGCGACAGGCCGGTACCGGCATCGCCCGCCATCGCGGCGATCTCGGGCGTGATCGCGGCGATCCGGTCGAACCGGCGCGCCGCGGGGTCGCGGCGCGGATCGGCCGAGTAGAAGCCGTCGATATCGGACAGCAGGATCAGCCCATCCGCCCCGACAAGGGCCGAGATCTGCGCCGCCAGACGGTCATTGTCGCCAAACCGGATCTCGTCGGTCGCCACGGTGTCGTTCTCGTTCACGATCGGCACCACGCCGAGCCCCAGAAGCGTGGCCAGCGTCGCCCGCGAGTTGAGATAGCGGCGGCGATCGCGGCTGTCCTCGAGCGTCACCAGCACCTGGGCGGCGGCCAGCCCATGCGGTGCCAGCGCCGCCTCATAGGCGCGGGCAAGCCGGATCTGCCCGACGGCGGCGGCGGCCTGGGCCTGTTCCAGCGGCAGCGTGCCGGCAGGCAGACCAAGCGCCGCGCGCCCCAGCGCGATCGAGCCCGAGGAGACGAGCACCACATCCTGCCTGGCCTGGCGCATCGCGGCGACATCGGCGGCGAGCCCGTCGAGCCAGCCCTGACGCAGCGCCCCGTCGGGCGCCACCAGCAGCGCCGAGCCGATCTTGACCACCAGGCGGCGGAACCCGCTCAGGGCGTCCATGGCGCCTCCTCCGCCCTGCGGGCGACGTCGGCCCCGCGCGCCGCATCGATCTCGTCGAGCAGTGCGCGACAGGCCTCGGTCACGCCGAGCCCGCTGACCGCCGACAGCGGCAGGACGGCTTGGCCGAGTTCCTCCTGCAGCATGGTGCGGATATCGGTCAGCTCGTCGGGGTCGAGCGCATCGGCCTTCGACAGGGCCAGGATGCGCGGCTTGTCCACCAGCCCATGGCCGTAGGCCGCCAGTTCCTGCACCAATGTGGCGCAATCCTGCAGCGGGTCCGGGGCGGTGGCATCGACGAGATGCAGCAGCACCGCGCAACGCTCGACATGGCCCAGGAAGCGGTCGCCGATCCCCTTGCCCTGATGCGCCCCGGCGATCAGCCCGGGGATATCGGCCAGCACGAATTCGCGGCCATCGACGCCCACCACCCCCAGATTGGGGACAAGCGTGGTGAACGGGTAGTCGGCGATCTTCGGCCGGGCGTTCGAGGTCGCGGCGAGAAAGGTCGACTTGCCGGCATTCGGCAGCCCGACAAGCCCCGCATCGGCAATCAGCTTCAGCCGCAGCCACAGCGTGCGCGCGACCCCCGGCTGACCGGGATTGGCATGGCGCGGCGCCTGATTGGTCGCGGTTCTGAAATGCAGATTGCCAAAGCCGCCATTGCCGCCCCGGGCAAGCCGCACGCGCTGGCCGGGTTCGGTCAGATCGGCGAGCACGGTTTCTTCGTCCTCGTCGAGGATCTCGGTCCCCACGGGCACGCGCAACACCCGGTCGGCGCCCGACCGCCCGGTGCGCTGCTGGCCCATGCCGTGCTGGCCGTTTTCGGCGAACACATGCGGCGCATAGCGGAAATCGACGAGCGTGTTCAGGCCCGTCCACCGCCTCGGCCCAGACATCGCCCCCCGGCCGCCATCGCCGCCATCGGGCCCGCCATATTCGACATATTTCTCGCGCCGGAAGCTGGCGCAGCCATTGCCGCCGCGCCCCGACCGGATGTGGACCTGAGCGAGATCGAGGAACTTCATCGGTTGGCCCGCACTTCGTTGCAGACCAGCCGATAGCGCCAGACCGGCTCGGGCTCAAGCCGGGCGGCCGAGCGGCCCATGCGCGTGCCGATCTGCCGGAAACCGAGCTTCTCCAGCACCCGGGCCGAGCCCGGATTGTCCCGAAACACTTCGGCGGTCACCGCGACGGGCGCAAAGCGGGCGAACACATCGGCGAGGAAGGCGCCCATCGCCTCGGTCGCATAGCCCTGGCCGTGATGCGCGGGGTCGAGGAAATAGAAGGTCTCGACCGGGAATTGCCCGATGCCGACCGTGCCGATCATCGGCCCGTCCCGCAGGCAGACCGCCAGCCGATAGCCGAGCCGCCCCTGCCAGCGCCAGCGCCGGATGAAGGCCCGCACCGCCGCCTCGGGCCAGGGTTCGGTGACGACATAGAGCATTCGCGCGACGCCGGGCGCGGTGGCGATGCGTTGCAGATCGGGCCAGTCGGCATCGGCAAGCGCGCGCAGGGTCAGCCGCGCCGTATCGATGCGGGGCGCGGCGGGCGGCGTCGGCGTCATCCCAGCGTCTTCAGATAGGTCCAGGTCGGCACCGTCGCGGCGCGCGCGACCGAATAGGTCTCGGCCTCGCCCAGATACTGGAACCCGTTGCGCGACAGCACCCGGGCCGACACCGGATTGTCCTGAAAGACGCTGGCAAAGATCGTCCGATCGCCAAGCGGGTTGGCATCGGTCAGCGCGGCCACCGCCGTGCTGGCGATATGGGTGTTCCAGAACGCCGGCACGACCCAATAGCCGATCTCCGACTGGCCGGCATCGAGCGGCTTGAGCGAGATCACCCCCAAAAGACCGGGCGGCGCGTCGGGGCCGCCGGCGATCGCCCAGACATGCTCGCGCCGATGCTCGCCGAGCGCGCGTTCGATGAACGCCGCAGCGGTGCCGGGCGGCAACGGGTGCGGGATCGTGCTGGTCATCCGCGCCACCCTTTCATCGCCCGCATGGAGCGTGAGCGCGCCCTGATCCTCGGGCCGGAGCGGCCGCAACACGATGCGACCGGCCGGGATGACCTGCTGCCCGGTGAGTTTCTGATGGTGCATGGCGTCCTCCCTTCGGCATGGCCGAAACGTCAAGGGGGACCGGCGATGCCGGTCCCCCTTGGCGTCTGGCGCTGTCGGGTCCGGCTAGTCGCCCGGGCTGTCCGCCGCCGGGGCTACCGAGACAAAGGTGCGGCCCTTGAGGCCCTTGTGGAAGGTCACCGCGCCCGGAACCGTGGCAAAGATGGTGTGGTCGCGGCCCATGCCGACGCCGCTGCCCGGCCACCATTTGGTGCCGCGCTGGCGCAGGATGATGTTGCCGGGGATGACGGCCTCGCCGCCGAATTTCTTGACCCCCAGGCGCCGGCCCGCCGAATCGCGACCGTTGCGCGAGGAACCGCCTGCCTTCTTGTGTGCCATCGTTCAGTCCTCCGTCTTTTGCGCTTCGGGGGCGGTCGCCGCCGGCGCCGCCTGTTCTGCCGGCGTCGTCTGGGCCGTCTCGGCCAGGGTCGCGCCATCGGCGGTGATCCCGGTGATCCGGATCAGGGTCAGCGCCTGGCGATGGCCGCGCCGGCGTTTCGAGGAATGCTTGCGGCGGCGACGCACGAAGGTGATGACCTTGTCGGCCTTCACCTGCTCGACGATTTCCGCCTGCACCGCAGCGCCCGCCACCAGAGGGGTGCCAACCTGCGGCCCGTCGCCGCCCAGCATCAGGACCTGATCGAATTCGACCGTATCGCCGGCCTCGGCCGGCAGTTTTTCCACCCGCAGCATGTCGCCGGGCTGCACCCGGTACTGTTTGCCGCCGGTCTTCATGACCGCATACATCGCGCCATCCTTTTCCCTCGCGCCCTTCGGCCCCCGTTTCCGGCTGTTCGTGCGGCAGGTGCCGCGCCCCGGGCAGCGCGCCCCGACAGGGGCGGTGTCAATGACAAACGCGGGCCGATAGCCCGCGACCGATGCGACTGTTAGTCCGGGCGCGGCGGCGCTGTCAAGGTCCGCCATGGGGAGAGCCCGAATGAAACCCTGGGTGGCACACAGCTCGGCCAGGCACGCCGATGCGGGCAATCCTGGCGGCCCCTGAAGGATTCGAACCCTCAACCTGCCGATTAGAAGTCGGCTGCTCTATCCGGTTGAGCTAAGGGGCCGCTTTGGCCTTTCATAGCGCGGCGCGCGCGGCACGTCCACGGGGCCGGCACGGCGCAGGGACTCCATTGGACATCGTGCCTGCCCCTCTGGTGCCGTCCGCGGCGGGCGCAGGAAGCCTTGCCGACCGAGGCCATGAAGTCACAGGTCGAGGCGCAGGAACACGCTGTTGGGGTCGCGCCGGTATCCTGGCAGAACACCGCAGCGGCGATAGCCGAGCCGCTGGTAAAGCGCGCGCGCCGCGTCATAGCCCGGCACGCGCTCGGACCCGGTTTCCAGCACCAGTGCGGTGTGGCCAAGGGCGCGCGCCGCGTCCGCCAGATGCACCATCAGCAACCGGGCGATGCCGCGGCCCCGCGCGTCCTCGATGACATGGACCGACTTCACCTCGGCGGTTCCGTCGCCCAGCGGCTTGAGCGCGCCGCACCCCACCGCACGGGTCCCGTCATGGACCGCCCAGAACATCAGCACCGTATCGGCCGTCATTTCGTCGACCGTCATCGTGTGGCACGAGGTCTGCGGTGTCGTCGCCCGGGAATGCGCCAGATGCGCCGCAACGATCGGCCGGATGTCAGAGGCGCCGGGATCGGCGCGCCGGATCGTCAGCGCCATCTCATACCAACGGTCATTGACCATGACCGTTCTCCGCCTCCCGCCCCGCCTCCCGCCCAACCACCAATCCTGCCCCAACCGATTGGTAAGATTGGTGGTTGGGCGGGGAGGCGGACCGGCGCGATGAGTCAAACTCATTGCGCCTTGGTATCAATGGGTCCATGCGCCCCGCCGGCCGGTGGCAAAATTCTCGCCATAGCCGCGCGGCCGGATGTTGGGCTTGCGGCCATGCGGCGCGACCACCACCGCATCGATCCCGTTCTCGCGGGCATAGGTCAGCGCCGCCGCTTCGCTCTCAAAGCGCAGACGGACCTGACGCTGGGTGTCGCCCGACCCGGTCCAGCCCATCAGCGGATCGATCTGGCGCGCCTCCGCCGGGGCGAATTCCAGCACCCATTCATGGGTTCGGGCCTGGCCCGACTGCATGGCGGTCTTGGCCGGGCGGAAGATTCGCGCCTTCATGCATGCCTCCGAACGCAAACGGGTCCGCGCGCCACCCTAGGGTCGCACGCGGGGGTTGCAAGAGGGGCTTTCGCGCAGCGCGGTTACCGGCCGGAGCTTGGGAGCGAGGGGTGGGGTGGGTGGTGCCGCCCCGACCGGCAACCGTCTGCTGCTTGCCATTCAAGCATATTCGGAAATTCGCGCGAAGCAAGAGAAAATAGCGCTTAAGTTGAAACGAGTTAAATCGGCATGCGATGGACCGGTTGCGTGCCGCGCTGCTGCGACTAACCTTGCCAGGGTCTATCTGCCCAGGAGAGCGCGATGCCCCCCACCCCGGCGCAGCCGCGCGCCAAACTCGAAGGCGGCCGGCGCCTTGTGATGCGGACCGAATTCGCGGCGGCGGGCGACCAGCCCGGCGCGATCGCCGAGCTCAGCGCGGGCATCGGCGCGGGGGAGCGTGACCAGGTCCTGCTGGGCGCCACCGGGACGGGCAAGACCTACACCATGGCGCGGGTGATCGAGGAAACCCAGCGCCCCGCCATCATCCTCGCCCCGAACAAGACGCTGGCGGCGCAACTTTATGGCGAGTTCAAGGGGTTTTTCCCGGACAATGCCGTCGAATATTTCGTCAGCTATTACGACTACTACCAGCCCGAGGCCTATGTGCCCCGATCCGACACCTACATCGAAAAGGAAAGCCAGATCAACGAGCAGATCGACCGGATGCGCCATGCAGCGACCCGGGCGCTTCTGGAACGCGACGACGTGATCATCGTTGCCTCGGTCTCCTGCATCTATGGCATCGGCGCGGTCGAGACCTATGGCGCGATGACCCAGGATCTGGTGGCGGGCGAAAGCTATGACCAGCGCCGGGTGATGGCCGATCTGGTGGCCCAGCAATACCGCCGCAACGATACCGCGTTCCAGCGCGGGTCGTTTCGCGTCCGCGGCGATTCGCTGGAAATCTGGCCCGCCCATCTGGAGGATCGCGCCTGGCGGCTGTCCTTCTTCGGCAACGAGCTGGAAGGGATCGCCGAATTCGACCCGCTGACGGGGGAGCGCACGGGCCGTTTTGACAAGGTCCGGGTCTATGCCAACTCGCATTACGTGATCCCGCGCCCGACGATGCAGCAGGCGATCCATGGCATCAAGGCCGAGCTGAAGCAGCGCGTCGCCCAGTTCGAGGCCGAAGGGAAACTGCTCGAGGCGCAGCGGATCGACCAGCGCACGAAATTCGATCTGGAGATGCTGGAGGCGACCGGCGTGTGCAGCGGGATCGAGAATTATTCGCGCTACCTCACGGGGCGCGCGCCCGGCGAGCCGCCGCCGACATTGTTCGAATACATCCCCGACAACGCCATCGTCTTCGCCGATGAAAGCCATGTGACCGTGCCGCAGCTGGGGGGGATGTATCGCGGCGACTACCGGCGCAAGTTCACGCTCGCCGAACACGGGTTCCGCCTGCCCTCCTGCACCGACAACCGCCCCCTCAAGTTCGAGGAATGGGATGCGATGCGCCCGCAATCGGTGTTCGTCTCGGCCACGCCGGGGCCCTGGGAGATGGAACAGACGGGGGGCGTGTTCACCGAACAGGTGATCCGGCCAACCGGGCTTCTGGACCCGCCGGTGGAAATCCGCCCCGTCGAGATGCAGGTCGACGATCTGCTCGATGAGGTGCGCCGGGTGGCGGCGGCCGGCAACCGCGTGCTGGTCACCACGCTGACGAAACGCATGGCCGAGGATCTGACCGAATACCTGCACGAACAGGGGGTGCGGGTGCGCTACATGCATTCGGACATCGACACGATCGAGCGGATCGAGATTCTGCGCGATCTGCGGCTCGGCGCCTTCGACGTGCTGGTGGGGATCAACCTGCTGCGCGAGGGGCTCGACATCCCCGAATGCGGGCTGGTGGCGATTCTGGATGCCGACAAGGAGGGGTTCCTGCGCTCGGAAACCTCGCTCATCCAGACCATCGGCCGGGCGGCCCGCAATGCCGAGGGCCGGGTCATCATGTATGCCGACCGGATCACCGGCTCGATGGAGCGCGCGTTGCGCGAAACCGACCGGCGGCGCGAAAAGCAGATCGCCTACAATACCGAACACGGCATCACGCCCGAAACGGTGAAGAAGAATGTCGAGGATGTGCTGGCCGGCCTCTACAAGGGCGATACCGATATGGCCCGCGTCACGGCACAGGTCGAAAAGCCGCTGGTGGGGGCCAATCTGGCGGCGCATCTCGATGGGCTGAAGGCGGCGATGCTGAAGGCCGCCGAGAACCTGGAATTCGAGGAGGCCGCGCGTTTGCGAGATGAGATCAAACGGCTGGAGACGGTGGATCTGATCGTCCATGACGACCCGCTGGCCCGCCAATCGGCGATCGAGGACGCGGTCGAGGCGGCATCCAAGGCCGAAGGCCGGTCAAAGGCCGGCCGGGCCGGGCAAAGGGGCGGAAATGTGCGGAGGCGGGGGAGGTAGCGGCCGTCCACTCCATGCCGGTAGTATGATGAACCTTCTACAAAACAATGAAAAACTCCGATTTCAAGTCCAGTTTGACGGGGTTGCGTATTCAGATCGCTGGACAGCGTTTCAGAGGGCAGGTGACGTATATATCACTGCGGCCGGTTTGGGGGTTGTCTCCAAAGTAAGCCTTCACAGGAGTGGCGTGTGCCGATACGCAGTCAATGACAATCTGGCGTCACACCAACCACCATTCCTACCAGAAGACCGAGTGATATCAAAATGGAGGATTGGTTCCTTCGAGTCCGTTGAGCATACTCAAGTGCTCTCGATACAGTTTCTGCCAGTAACCTACATGGCAAGGACAGGTCGCCATATATATGGTGCCGCACACGTGTTGCCTTATCCACCGAGCGGCGGGTGCACGGAGGTGTGTGTTTTCTATTCCAAAACGAACCCACTTCTTTGGGAGTCGTCGCATTGGGTTCGCAGCAATACCCTGGGGATATGGAAGCTTGCCGAGAGCAAGTATGTCGCTTTTCGTAGAAGAATTGCACCTTTGGCACGCGGTCGGCTTCAACAGATGATCCAGCAGATTAGTAGGACAAAGCGCGGCATGGTCGTGAGCGAGAAGAACCCAGAATTGTTTTCAGCTGGATCATATGATTGCCTTTTGTCGGAAGCAACTTCATGCCATTGCACAATATGCTGTTTGCTTGCAGTTCCAAACATCCGGCCGGGCCAGCGCGCAAACTGGTCAACCAGGACCGGTCACAAGCCGGCTTAACAAACCAAGGCTATGACTACTTCACTAAGCACTCCGGGACCGGCGCCCGCCCCGGGGTGGGCGCTTTGAAACGGGCGGGCTGGGCGGTTTATGCCGCACGCCACCCCCAACGACACCGCTTCTTGCTGCGTCGCAATGCGCCCGCGTCGTGCCGCAGGCACGCCTCCGGCGTGACGGGGCGGGGCGGGCGCCGGGCCGGGCTGGTCGCCCGTCCCGGAGGCATGTGGCATCCGTTCATCCCAGACTTGGAAGGGCGCGCGCGGCCGGTGCCCGCTTGGGGCAGGCGCAACGCTCGGGCGCCGCGGTCCCTGACGCATTCCATATCCGTTGTCCGGCGCCCGCCCCGGGGTGGGCGCCTTGGAACGGATGGGCTGGGCGGTTTATGCTGCACACCACCCCCAAGAACACCGCTTCTTGCAGCGTTGCAATGGCGCCCGCGTCGTGCCGCAGGCACGCCTCCGGCGTGACGGGGCGGGGCGGGCGCCGGCCCATGCTGGTCGCATGGGCTGCGGCACTTGGCCGTCGTTGCTCCCAGGCTTGGCAGGGCGCGCGGGGCCGTGACCTTCGCTGGGTGGGCGCCCTGGAACGGGTGGGCTGGGCGATTTACGGCGCAACACACCCCCAACGGCATCGCGACTTGCCCCGTCGCAATGCACCCGCGTCGTGCCGGAGGCACGCCGTCGGCGTGACCGGCGAGGCGCGCCGCCCCATGACGGGGCTTTCCAAGCCCGTGCCGCGCGGCTAGACCGCCGCCCAGCGGGGCGTAGCGCAGCCTGGTAGCGCGACGGCTTTGGGTGCCGTAGGTCGTGAGTTCGAATCTCGCCGCCCCGACCAGCCCCGCCCTGTCGGGTTGGCCTTGCCGGGGACGCCGCCGCCCCATAGGCTGTGGCCCATGGATGATGCGCCCCTGATCGACCCCTTCGCCCGCCCGATCACCTATCTTCGGGTTTCGGTCACCGACCGCTGCGATTTCCGCTGCGTCTATTGCATGGCCGAGAACATGACCTTCCTGCCCAAGGCCGAGCTTCTGACCCATGCCGAGCTTGACCGGCTGTGTTCGGCCTTCATCGGGCTCGGCGTCAGGAAGCTGCGGATCACCGGGGGCGAACCGCTGGTGCGGCGCGACATCCTGACCTTCTTCCGGTCGATCGCGCGGCATCTGCGGACCGGCGCGCTGCAGGAATTGACGCTGACGACCAATGGCTCGCAACTGACCCGCTTCGCCGCCGAGCTTGCCGAATGCGGGGTGCGGCGGGTCAATGTCTCGCTCGACACGCTCGATCCGGCGCGGTTTGCCGAGATCACCCGCTGGGGCCGCCTCGACCAGGTGCTCGACGGGATCGCCGCGGCGCAGGCGGCCGGCCTGCGGATCAAGATCAACACCGTCGCGCTGAAAGGCGTGAACGAGGACGAGCTGTTCGATCTGGTGCAATGGTGCGCCGCGGGCGACATGGACCTGACCTTCATCGAGGTGATGCCGATGGGCGATATCGGCGGCGAGGATCGGCTGGGCCAGTACTGGCCGCTATCCGATGTCCGGGCCCGCCTGGCCGAGCGGTTCACGCTGATCGAACTGGCCGAATCCTCGGGCGGGCCGGCGCGCTATGTCCGGCTGCAGGAGACCGGGCAGAAGATCGGCTTCATCACGCCGCTGACCCATAATTTCTGCGAAAGCTGCAACCGCGTGCGGGTGACCTGCACCGGCCAGCTCTTCATGTGTCTGGGCCAGGAAGATCAGGCGGATCTGCGGGCGCCGCTGCGCGCCCATCCCGGCGATGACGGCCCGCTGGAGGCGGCGATCCGCGCCGCCATCGCGCGCAAGCCCAGGGGGCATGATTTCGACTATTCGCGCCGGCGGATCGACGGCCAGATGCCCCGCCATATGAGCCATACCGGCGGATGACCCCGCCCCGCCGGATGACGGCGACGGAACGACAGAGCGAGCCCCGCGATGCCCAAACTCGATCCCGACAGCGCCCCGCTCAAGACCGGCTCGATCTATCCCGCGCCCTATGACGCGATGATAGCCGGGCGATCCTCGCGGCGGCTGGGTCAGGCCGGCGGGCTGACGCAGTTCGGCGTCAATCTGGTGACGCTGGAACCCGGTGCCCTGTCCTCGCTGCGCCATTGGCACCAGGAGGAGGACGAGTTCGTCTGGGTGACCGAGGGCATACTGACCCTGGTCGAGGACGCGGGCGAGACCGAGATGCGCCCGGGCGATTGCGCGGCCTTCCCGGCCGGCAACCCGAACGGGCATCACTTCGTCAACCGGACCGGCCAGCTGGCCCGCTTCCTGGTCGTCGGCACGAAATCCCCGCGCGAGGTCGCGACCTATTCCGATGTCGACATGCGGGTCGAGATCGATGGTGCCACGGCCAGCTTCACCCGCCGCGACGGCAGTCCGCTCGCGGGACGGACTGAATGCCCAAGCGCAGCCCGCTGCCTCCGAAGCCGGAATCGGATACCGTCCCCATCGGGGCCGGTCCGGTCTTCATGTCTTGACCACAGGAGCCGATAGATGACCGATTTCCACTATGCCGTCGATGCCGATGGCGTCGCCACCATCGCCTGGGACATGCCGGGCAAGTCGATGAATGTCCTCAATCTCGACGCGCTGGAGGAGCTCGACGCCGCGATCGACGCCGCGCTTGGCGACGATGCGGTGAAGGGCATCGTCATCACCAGCGGAAAGAAGGATTTCGCCGGCGGCATGGACCTCAATGTCATCGCCAGGATGAAGGAAATGGCCGGCGACGATCCCGCAAAGGGCCTGTTTGACGGGATCATGCGGATGCATGCCGTGCTGCGCAAGATCGAACGCGCAGGCATGGACCCCAAGACGCTGAAGGGCGGCAAGCCGGTGGCCGCCGCCCTGCCCGGCACCGCGCTCGGCATCGGCTTCGAAATCCCGCTCGCCTGCCACCGCATCTTTGCCGCCGACAACCCGAAGGCCAAGATCGGGCTGCCGGAGATCCTGGTCGGCATCTTCCCGGGTGCGGGCGGCACGACGCGGATGGTGCGCAAACTCGGCGCGATGGGCGCGTCGCCCTATCTGCTGGAGGGCAAGCTGCTGGACCCGCAAAAGGCCAAATCGGCGGGGCTGATCGACGAAGTCGCCGATGACCCCGTGGCCGCGGCGAAGGCCTGGGTGCTGACCGCAAAGGATGCCGATCTGGTGAAACCCTGGGACGCCAGGGGCTACAAGATGCCGGGCGGCACCCCCTATCATCCGGCGGGCTTCATGACCTTCGTCGGCGCCAATGCCATGGTGATGGGCCGCACCAAAGGCGTCTATCCGGCCGCAAGGGCGATGCTGTCGGCGGTCTATGAGGGCGCGCTGGTGCCCTTCGACACCGCGCTGACGATCGAGGCGCGGTGGTTCGTCAACGTGCTGATGAACCCGTCCTCGGCGGCGATGATCCGGTCCCTGTTCATCAACAAGGAGGCGTTGGAAAAGGGCGCGAACCGCCCCGCCGAACCCGACCAGAAGGTCGCCAGGCTGGGCGTACTGGGTGCGGGCATGATGGGTGCGGGCATCGCGCTGGTGGCCGCCCAGGCCGGTATCGAGGTGGTGCTGATCGACCAGGCGCAAGAGGCGGCCGATCGCGGCCGCGCCTATGCCGCCGATTACATGGACAAGGGCATCAAACGGGGCAAGGCGACGCCCGAGAAGAAGGAAGAGGTGCTGGGCCGGATCACGGCGACGACCGATTACGCCGCGCTGGCGGGCGCCGATCTGATCGTCGAGGCAGTGTTCGAGGACCCCGCCGTGAAGGCCGATGTCGCCCGCAGGGCGGAAGAGGCCGCGGGACCCGATTGCATCTTCGCCACCAACACCTCGACCCTGCCGATCACCGATCTGGCCCGGGCAAGTGCCCGGCCGGACCAGTTCATCGGCATCCATTTCTTCAGCCCGGTCGAAAGGATGCTGCTGGTCGAGATCATTCGGGGCCGGCAGACCGGCGACCGCGCGGTGGCCAAGGCGCTCGATTTCGTGCGCCAGATCCGCAAGACCCCGATCGTGGTGAACGATGCGCGCTTCTTCTATGCCAATCGCTGCATCATCCCCTATCTCAACGAGGGCATCCGCATGGTGGGCGAGGGCGTCGAACCAGCGCTGATCGAAAACGCGGCCCGACTGGTGGGCATGCCGTTGGGGCCGTTGCAACTGGTCGACGAGACCTCGATCGATCTCGGCGTCAAGATCGCCAGGGCGACGAAGGCGGCGATGGGCGATGCCTACCCGGACGATGCGGTCGACGATGTGATCTTCTGGCTGGCCGATCAGGGGCGGATGGGGCGCAAGGCCGCGGCCGGCTTCTATGCCTATGACGAAAAGGGCAAACGGCAGGGGCTGTGGGAGGGCTTGGCCGCGCGCTACCCGGCCGCCACCGACCAGCCCGATCTGACGGAGGTCCAGCACCGGCTGCTGTTCGCCCAGGTGCTCGAAGCCGTCCGCGCCTTCGAGGCCGGCGTACTGACCGACATCCGCGAAGGCGATGTCGCCGCGATCCTCGGCTGGGGCTTTGCGCCCTGGTCAGGCGGGCCGTTTTCCTGGCTCGACATTCTGGGCGCCGGCCGGGCGGTGGAGATCGCCGAGGGCCTGGCCGCCCGGCACGGGCCGCGCTTTTCCCCGCCCGATCTGCTGCGCAAAATGGCGGCCGAGGGCGGCACGTTTTACGCCGCCTATGGCGACGGTCGCGCGGCGGCCGCGTAGGGACCGACGGCGCTTGACCGGGACCGGTCGGCGCCGCCCAGCCCCCGCAGCCCCGTTGCATCGCCCGGCCGCACCGCCATACTGGCAGGAAGACCGCAAGGGAGGATCGCCATGGGCTGGATGGCCGACGAGACCGGGCTGGGCAAAACCCCAGCCAACCATGTGCCGCTGACGCCGTTGTCGCATCTCAACCGCGCGGCGCGGGTGTTCCCCGGGCGCGAGGCCTGGGTCTATGGCGCACGCCGCATGACCTATGCCGACTACCACGACCGGGTGACGCGCCTCGCCTCGGCCCTGGCGAGGCGCGGCATCGAACCGGGCGATGTGGTCGCCACCCTCCTGCCCAACATCCCCGCGCAAAGCGAAGCCGCCTTTGGCGTGCCGGCGGCGGGTGCGGTGCTGAACACGATCAACATCCGGCTCGATGTCGCCACGGTGTCCTATATCCTCGACCATGGCGGGGCCAAGGCGGTGCTGGTCGACCCGCAATTCGTGCCGCTGCTGGCAGCCGCGATCGACGAGATGGAGGGCGAGGCGCCGCTGGTGATCGAGGTCGCCGACGATGCCGCCGGCGTGCATGCCTCGGGCCATTGCGTGGAATACGAGGCGCTGCTGGCCGAGGGCGATCCAGCCTTTCCCTGGATCATGCCCGAAGACGAATGGGAGAGCCTGGCGCTCAACTACACCTCAGGCACCACCGGCCGGCCGAAGGGCGTGGTCTATCACCATCGCGGCGCCTATCTGAACACGCTGGGCACGGCGATGAGCTGGCAGATGGGGCTTTGTCCGCGCTATCTGCAGATCGTGCCGCTGTTTCACTGCAATGGCTGGTGTCACACATGGATGATGCCCGCCCTGGGCGGCACCGCCATCTGCTGCCGCGACATCACCGCCGCCGCGATCTATGCCGCGATCGCCGATGAGGGCGCGACGCATTTCGGTGGCGCACCGATCGTGCTCAACATGCTGGTCAACGCCAGGGACGACGAACGCCGCGCCTTCGACCACCGGGTCGAGGTGTTTACCGCCGGCGCCCCGCCACCTTCTGCCACGCTCGCCGCGGTGGAAAGGCTCGGCTTCCATGTGATGCAGGTCTACGGCCTGACCGAAACCTATGGCCATGTCACCGAATGCATCTGGAACGCCGACGCCTGGGACGGGCTGGACGAAGCGGAGAAATCCGCGATCAAGGCGCGCCAGGGCGTGGCCCAGCCGATGATGGAGGACATCGCGGTGCTGGACCCCGAGACCATGGAGCAGGTGGCGATGGACGGCCAGGCGCTGGGCGAGATCATGATCCGCGGCAATTGCGTGATGAAAGGCTATCTGAAGAATCCCCGCGCCACCGAAAAGGCGTTCGCCGGCGGGTATTTCCATTCCGGCGACATCGCGGTGCAGCACGCGGACGGCTACATGCAGATCGCCGACCGGGCGAAGGACATCATCATCTCGGGCGGCGAGAATGTCAGCTCGGTCGAGGTCGAGGGCGTGCTGATGCCACCACCCCGAGGTGCTGCTCTGTGCCGTGGTGGCCAAACCGGACGAGAAATGGGGCGAGGTGCCGTGCGCCTTTGTCGAGCTGAAGGACGGCCACACGGCCGACGAGGCCCAGTTGATCGGCTTTTGCCGGCAGCGGCTGGCCGGCTTCAAGACACCGAAACAGGTGATCTTTCAGGAGCTTCCCAAGACATCGACGGGCAAGATCCAGAAGTTCCAGCTGCGCGAGATCGCCCGCGCGCTGTAATGGCAGCGGTCATTGCGAATGACCGTCGACATCATCCCCGGTGGACGGGGCGCGGTATGGCGCAATCCTTATGGCAAACGCTCGGCGTTGGTTCGAACAAGGGTGAAACCGGTGTGGATCGGCATGCAAAATTGACCCTCATCTTGGGGTGATCGGCGTCCAAAAGTGACCCCCTGATACTTCTGCTCAGAAGCTTCCTCTGGAACGAGAGGGAGCAGTCAGGGGATGTTGGTTGTGGAGACGATCGCGAAGATCAGGCGGGCGCATTTCGTCGATGGCAAGTCGATCAAGCAGATTTGCCGGGAGCTGCGGGTGTCGCGGAACACGGTGCGCAAGTCATCCGATCGGGCGCGACCGAGTTCACCTACGATCGCACGACTCAGCCCGACCGAAGATTGACCCCTGGCGATCGGATCTGGACGCGATGCTGGCCGAGAATGCCCGGCGACCGAAGCGGGAGCGTCTGACCGTCATTCGGATCTACGAAGAGCTGCGAACCGCGGCTATGGCGGCGGCTATGATGCCATTCGGCGCTACGCGGCCGGTTGGTCGAAGGTGGCGCAGGAAGCCTCGGCCAGTGCCTATGTTCCGCTGAGCTTCCGATGCGGGCGAGGCCTACCAGTTCGACTGGAGCCATGAGATCGTGATCCTCGATGG